>Ga0163153_10000759_pt1 | contig 54091 bp, 89 predicted proteins | sample OliLakLV19MP6IB1_FD_148629 | JGI IMG/M metagenome (GOLD analysis project Ga0163153, IMG submission 148629) | Freshwater microbial mat bacterial communities from Lake Vanda, McMurdo Dry Valleys, Antarctica - Oligotrophic Lake LV.19.MP6.IB-1 | ecosystem: Environmental > Aquatic > Freshwater >... | reverse complement strand
ATCTATAATATATAATATATTTATATTTTATATACATACAGTATTCTTGTTTGTCACCTTGTCACCTCATATTCCAGGTTGTAGCAGCGTCTGGTAACGAGTTTAATTTTTTTCCCCTCACCTTCAAAAAAAATAAATTAAACACGTCATAAACCGCTCCCTTGTCCAGAAACTCAGGTGACAGGGGTGACAGTTACGCAACTATCTGTTTACAAAAAGAAATACAGACAAAAAACGTCACCTGAACACTACCACCCCTTCAGGTGACAAAACCATCTAGTACTAACTAACACTAATGTAATTAATAACTTAACTATGAAATCGTAAACAAAAAGAGGGCAAAAAATGATCAAGTCGATGACGTTAGAAAACTTCCGTGGAATTTCAGGTACTTACAGTTTTACTAAGGAAAACAGACTGTTAGGGAAAAACGGCACGGGGAAGTCTTCGATCAAGGAGGCTGTTGCTTTTGCGTTCACTGGCGCTGATTCAAGCGGAAACAAGGCGCCAGTACATTTGATTGCCTGGGGGGCCTCTGGCTGCAGGGTAGATGTTCAAACCGATAAGGCGGTCATTTCTCGCACGCTGACTGGCAAGAAAAGTTCGACCCTAAAGCTGTACCGCGGGGAGGTGGCAACCAATCTTTCTCAGACGCAGTTTGAGCAGATGCTTGGCCTGTCGAGCGATCTGTTTATGGCAATCTTTACGCCTGGGTATTTTTGGACGATGCCACTTGCTCGGCAACAAGCAGTACTGTCTGAGGTAACGCCGCAGTTTGATATCGATGGGTTCATAGAGCACTTCATCCAGCGTTCGCTTGAAGAAGCGGAGCAGATAAAGTTTGGTTTCGCCAAGAAAAGACCCGATATCGTAGCTGGTGTCATTGCGAATGAACGTCGAGATCTGCAGCGTCAGATTGATTTTAACTCAGGAAAGATCCAGGCAACTGAGCGTCCCATCGCAGATATGTCTGAGCCAATTAGACCAGAAGGGGCCGAGGAGGAACTCAAAGCAATTGAGTTACTTAAGGCTGCAGGGGCAAATTACAGATCAAAGTTGTCTGCCTACAACACAGTGAAACAGGCGTTTGATGTTACCACGCAGACCAACCAAATGCGTAGGGCTCGCCTAGCTGAAATAAATCAGGAGGTTTCGCAGCTACCTAGCAAACCCTTCTTGCCACTAGATGGCTTCCCAAAAGAGAAAGCAGAGGAATTAACGGCCCTTCGTGCATCTTTTAAATCAAAACCACAGCCACCACAGCTTGTAACAGAGGTGGGTTCGGATAGTTGTCCGACCTGCGGGCAAGTTGTAGGTTTGAAGCATAAAGATCGTGTTCGTGCCGAAAACAACAAACGTCTGGTAGAATATGAAGCAGTGGTTAAGGAGGTTGAGGTGTTTAACGCTGCTACACAGAGAAGAATTAACGTCTTACTAAAAGAAGAGGAAGCCCACCGTGTCACTAATCTCAAAACCGAGGAAGCCCATAATAATATTAGGCGCAGGAAATCGCAGCTTGAGGGTGAGGCTTCGGGCCTTACGGATTTACCCATTCCCGCTCTGCCTCCCGTTCCTGAGCTCCCGTCGCAGGAATGCAATAGGGCTAGGGAAGACGAGCTCCGATCTATGGTCGAACATTACCGTAAGAGCGTCGGAGAGTATCAGTTTTCACGACAACTCATTATGGAGCAAACGACTACGTTGGCAGATCTTCGACGTTCTGTCGAACCTCTCATGGTCGCTCGTGACCGCTTGGCAAAACTCGAAGAGGCTCTTAAAGCAGTACCTGCTGCCAAACTCCAACATCAGACTGCCGCGTTTGTAATGCCAGGGTTCACTCTTACCCAAGATGAATCTGCGGTTTCTCTTGTGAGGAATGAAGATGGTTGCCCCCAGCAACTACTTTCTACAGGACAAGCGGTTAATGCAAATATCTTGTTTTCGATAAAACTCAACCAACTTGCGAAACGTCCAGCCGGGGTCATGTTCATTGACAACGCTGATCTAGTGGATGCTTTCGTAAATGAGCTTTATGACTTGCAGGTGTTTGAGGCTTATGTGTATGAGGAGAAGGCAGTACTTGAAGTTGTTAACCAATAGGAGGTTAGTGTGGAAGAGTTGATGGAACTTGATGATGGTGATCTTTTAGATGTGGTGCTGGCCTGGGCAGAAACTAACGAGGAATTTGATCCGGAGTTTGTAGATAGCCTAGCTGAGGCATATGAGAAAACTGGCGAGCTCACTGAGCCACAAAAGAAGGCTCTGTGTAATATTGCAATGAAGTGGAAAATCCGCGTTTAGCCTACCACTTACCTTTAGGGCACGTCGCAATAGACAACGCCGCCTTAAGATGAACAAAGCAACCGCACTCACGGCATTTAATTCCTGTAAATAGCTCGCATTTAATGCAGGTGGAAACCCGTCGTTCGATGGTAGAACTATCGGCGTGGGTTTCCCCTGTCTTGAGTGCGTGCATCATGTTCTGGGAAAGGCTTTTGGCAACGTCGGTTGCGCTGTTTTTTAACTTTTGAATGTTTGTGCAGCAGCCCATTGCACTACTTTACCACGGGGAGACAAACCATGGCGGATGAAATCCTGATTGCTGGTAGCGTCCTAGGCTCTAGAGTGGACACCTACTCCGAGCAAGAAAAGATGTGGATTTTTCAAATAGCGAATAGACTTAAGGGAAGAGATGATCGCGTCAAAGGCGTGTACCGCCAAGATATGGGCCTCTACGTGAGGGCAGCGGGGTTGGTCTATGAGCTGGCTAAAAAACTCGATGCGGCTTCGACCCAGAGTCGTTTTACTCGGAAGACTATGGACGACTGGCTCAGTGTCATTACTGGAATCCGTTTTGATTTCATTACCACGCGGGGTTCGTCGGTGGATGGCAATAAAACTCTTGAAGAGGGAGGTACGATTTTTTATGGAGAAAAGAAGGCAGAAAGAGCTGAAGAGAAAAAAGAAGCAGGCCAAGGAGAAGGCGAAGCCACTGAAGCCGAAACCATCGACATCTCCAATCCTGATGCCAATGCGGATGGGACAATTTTTAGCTAAACTACGGGAAGATCAAAGTCCTGAAGGTAAGCAGCGACTGCAGAGGGTTTTCCATGACCATCAGGCTCACATCGACATGCTTAAAATGTTTCCCCCTGGCCCTGATCGGGCAAAGATGGTTCATGAGAAGCTCGACATGCTTATTGCTGGTGATCGGGCAAAGAACCCGCTGCGCGAGCTGGCGTTATCCTGCAAAAAGGGCTGTGCTTACTGTTGCCGCATCCAAGTCATGATCACTCCGGATGAGGGTGCTCTGCTTGTTACCAAAGCAAACGAGCTTGATCTGAAGCTAGACTACGAGCGGATGAAAGAGCAGGCGACCTGGGAAATAGAAGACTACAAAAAGAACGCTGCCTCTCCGAAAGTTAGGTGCGTGTTCCTTAATGACAACGAAGAGTGCCAGGTTTATGAAGACCGGCCATCTGCCTGTCGTTCGTACTTTGTCATTAGCCCACCGGCGGACTGTGACCCAGTAGTAGAGAAAAACGTTAAAGTATTTGCTATGCCAGTCGCAGCGATCCTTGAATCAGCTGCCCTTAACACCACAAGCCCACCGGTCTACACTACGCTCCCAAGAGAACTAGCTAAGTACATTAAATAATTCAGGTCATTAATTATTAATCATAGGGGATTTAATTCCCCTAAAGGAGAGGTCATGTCTAAAAATAAAGCAATTAAAGAATCAGCTGAAGAGGTTACCAGAAAAGAACGTGCGGAAGTCATCGCCAAAGGCAATGACGCCCTACGAAAGACCGGGTTTGGGGGGAAGGTTTTACTGACTAGAGGTGTAGCTGACAGCCCCCATAAAGAAGCTGTTATGAGTGCAGTTCGCAGCTTTAACGACTTCTCAGAAGACAACGACCCCCATGGGGAAAGGGATAACGCCACCTTTGAAGTTAATAGAGAGAGCTGGATGTTCAAAGTTGATTACTACGACCCCAAGATGGAGTTCTATGGTGAGCCATATGAGCGAGATGACTTCATCCGTGTTCTGACAATTTTGAACGCAGACGAGTATTGATGAATTGGGCTTTACAGGCCAACTTCAAGCCGTTAGTGTCTTCCTAGAATAATTGTTTACAATTAAAGGAAGACGCTAATGGATCTTAAAACTTTATCTAAAGAACTCCAAGCTTTACAGTCACGCCAAGAAAAATACGAGGATTTATATGTAGACGGGAAAGGTGACAAAGACCAGCAGGCTTTTTACAAAGAGATGCTTGCCAACTACCGAACCGAGACATCAAAACTCAGGGTCATTTATATCTCGATGCTTCAATCGGTCAAAGCTGAACTTGGGAAGGAATAAGAAATGGAACAAGAAGATACTTGTTTTGGGGATATGATCACTAGTGGGCCTAAGCCGCCGCAAGGGCCTAGAGCAAATCTTGAGGCATCTGCTTACGCCCCAGCAGACTGGGGCAAATCGCCGGCACCGCCGCCTAGTTTTGTGGGGCATGTCGGTCATTTACCAAGTGGCCACGGGACTGCCGACGTACAAACGCTTGCCGATGTCAAAGTTGACTCCAACTACGCCAGGCTGCAGATTGAGCTCACCAAAGAGGTGATCTACTCTCTTGGTCATATGCAAGAGGTGTTAGTCGCAATCTTCAATAAGATTGACTTAGCAACCCAACCAAAGAAGCGTGGTCGCCCTGCAGGGACTACTGGCATTAAACGAAGGGTAAAGGCTAAAGCGAAAGGGAGAAAATGAAAACAATCCTCGTTGTCGATGATGACGACGGCGCAATGCTTCCCCTATTGCAGCATTACTTACAGAGCAGGTTTCCGGGGTGGGTGTTAGTGACAGCCAGGGATGGTGCTGACGCCCTAATTGCTTATAAGAACACTAGACCTAATTTTGTTGTGACCGATTTTTATATGCCAAAGATGAATGGTGAGCAGTTGGCGGTAGCTATAAAAGAAAAGGACCCGGAGCTGCCGATCTTTATGGTCACTGGAGCTAGAGCTTCTGTAACCAAGCAGGAGTTGTTTGCTGGCATTTACTCCAAAGACGATATCGATGGTGTGGCTGAAGCTATCTTTGAGTACATGAAGACGTTCAAACGTAAAGAGCGTTCGGGCGCTGTAAGGGCGAAAACTACTGGTAATTTTTAATAAATACTTTTTAGGAGCTACGATGAGATTTATTTCGCTTACATCAGTTGAAAACAATCTTTCTATAGACCCAAGTATCGACGTCAACCCTGACAAGATCTACCGGGTGGTGCGCGTTATGAAAGATGATAGCAATCCAGAGCACACACAGATCTGGTACGGAAGTTTTACCAATGAGGGGTATGAGGCAGTACAGCGAGTGCAAGAGACACCATGGCGGATTAGAGAGCTTGTAAGAACGGCTAGCCAGAATGAGTCTGTAAACGTAAACGTCGCGAGCCTTCCTGAGGAGTAGTATGCAGCACTGCCCTGACGCCACCAAAGTTAATCCTGCAGTAAAGCGCCTGTCACCCAAGCAGGTGAAAGACATTACCCTTAAGAACAAGGCTAGGCAAGCTGCCGGGCTGAACATCCTTCGTATCAAAGTGAGGAAGTGCATCTGGTGTGGCCGTTTTTTTGAGTCGGCAGAAAATATAACGTGTGGTTGCATGTCGAGGTTGGAAGAATGAGGAAAAGAAATGACTACTAGAATTATCGATTTTGACCATCCATGCAAACTGACTTGCTCGGGCTGGCAGCAGGGGTATGACCGTGGCTGTGCTGACTACGATGCCAAGCTCAGGATCGCGGTTGATATTCTCGAATGGTACGCAAATGAAGACAATTACGAGGACTACCCCGACCCATCGCAAATGGCAGACTCAGCACAAGGAGCCCTTAAAAAGATTGGAGAAAAATAATGGTTTGCGACTGTGCGATGGGGAGAAGGAGGGGGATGTATGCCTAAAATGGACAGGTGGGCTGAGACAAACTGTTACCTCGCCACAAAGCTGGGATTATCCGGCGCTGTGCTCGAAGAACAAATCAAAAAGCTAGAGGAAAACCAAAAATGAAGTTCGTTTTAATCATGCTGCTTATCACTAGCTGCGGCTATCTTGATAGAGGTTGCACGCACTGGACCGGAAGCTTGACCTATAAATGTTCTGAGTCAGGTGTACAGTATGTCCAAAGCGATAGCGGCCTTGCGCTCCATGTCGATGTCGATAACAATCCAGTGAGATGCCAAAAATGATAGGACCCACTGTTTATGTTCAGCGAAATGGTATGGGGACTACGGCAATAGAGCTCGCAACGCGCTCAAGGAATTGGAGAAGGTGAAATGAAATTTGAAATTGATATCGGCGATCTTTTTTTAGAAGAGGGCAGTTCCTCTTCAACGGTTAACGAGGCTATAAAAAATGCGGTAGTGGACAGAATTATTACAAATAGCCTCGGCAACATCGAAAACGGGATACTTGAAAAAATAGAATTAGCTTTTAGTGATCTAATAAAGAGCAGAGTAGAAGAAATTTTAAAGCCGATTGGCGATAGTTTCTTGGACCACGAATATAAAGAAAAAAGTGCTTGGGGTAAGGAACTTTCAACTTGGACATTGCGAGGAAAGATTAGCGACGAGATTGCTAAGACTTGCGAGTTCAAAAAACAAAACGATTACTGCTCTAGTTCGCAAAATAATTTGTTTACGAAAAAGATACTTGAGTGTGTAGATGCTAAATTGTCTGGCTTCAAACAAGAGTTTGCTGCTCAAGTTGACAAAGAGCTAACAACCAAAGCTATGCAGTTCGCGCTGGACCACATGAAAAGTAGACTCAAATGACCGCCGAGAGCCGCGATGTGAAGGAGGCTGAATAATGAAATTTGAACTTTTAGTAGTTTCACTAGAAAAATTATCTAACGCTGCTTTGATATTGCTTGATAATCATCACGAGATTTTAGGCGAAACCTGCAAACAGTGCTTACCACAAGAAAAAACATGCGCCGAGAATTTAAGATTATTAGCAGAGAGATTTAAGGATGCTGTTAAAGCATTGAAGGGGGAAGAATGACCATCAAATACGAATATAGATACGCAGAAAATGGCGATTATTGGCAAGAGTTTACACATGGAGGAGTATGGGATATGGATGGCGTTGCCCATCATGTCGCTGAAAAATATTGGGATGATGGCGAACAAGGCGATGCAAATGATTTTGAGTTTATCGTAGAAGTTCGAGAAGTTGATGAGCCGTCTAAAATTGAGAAATATCGCGTTACTGCTGATTACTCAGTCACTTTCTATACCAGAGAGATTACTGAAAAGGTAACAACATGACCAACCGCCGCGATGGGAATTGATAGTTATGGGTGGTACGTTTCGGAATGGCGGGGACCTGATCAGCCCTTTGCGTCTTGGTTCGACTCCAAGGCTGCCCACTAATCTTTTTAAGAGGATGAGGAGCGGTGGAAATGACCACAAAGCAACCCGATGGGGAACTGAGTATCTTAGACGACATAGAGAAGGCGGAAGCGGCGGTGACACAAGGGCCGTGGAGAGCAACAGGCAAGGATGTTAGAAGGATTAAGACATGACTAAAGAAGAACTTTACACCAAGGCAGCAGAGCTGGCTGGTAGGCCAGTCGAAGTGGAGAAGCTAACCGATGGGCAGTTCATTGCTCTTTGGATGTGCTTTGATGTTTCACCCCCGAAACCCGCACCAACAGAGGAGGAAGCCCTTCAGAACTTTATCGATAAAATGTTGCAGATGCCAAAAGAGCCGGATACAATTTGAACCTGGAGAAACAGGTTTACGGAGATACGTCGCATGCGCCCCGCTACACACCTACCCGTCAATTTCAATTTAACGCCTACCAAACCGTTGTCCCACCTACAACACAAGAGATACGCGCGATTTATTAAAAACCTTTTTTATATGGTTTCGATAAATGCGTGTATTTTTCAAGTCACCTGGATTAAATCCGACAATTTAATCCAGAACGCATGCGGCTTTCCTCCTTCCTTTTCTTTTTAGCTGTGGTAGCGTCTTTCAGGCTATTACTTATTTTATAAGGAAGTATTTATGGAAATTACAATCGATCTTCCAGAGACAACACTTAGGAAGGTAAAAGCCTTTGGTGTTCTTTGCGGCGGTGGGGGGGCTGACATTGAGACAACACTTATCGGACTTATCGACAGTTCAGTATCTTCTGCTATCATCGACCATCTTGGTGGTGTTTCTGTCCCTGACATGGCTCCGCAAGAGACGACACCGCGCACGGCTAGACAGGTTGTCCGCAATACAAGAAGAGATGTCGACTCCTACCCAGACCACTCCGGCATCACCAGCGGGCTCGGCGATGAAGACGAGGAAGATGTAAATGCTACGTCGGCTGAAGACGCGTTTGTTCCGAAACGCGGTGGGTTGACTGAGCAGGACATGGAAGAAGACATGATGGTGTCAGACCCAGACCATGAAGCAAAAGTTGACGCCCCTCCTATGCCAAAAGGTCGCACGATGCCGCAACCCCCGGCCGAGGAACTTTTCTCTGTTCTAGGTGGGTTGCCCCCTCCGCCAGTTGTTGACCCAAGGGCTGCATCAAGAAAAAAGCAGCTAAAGAGTAAGGCCAGGGTTACCTATGCAACCGGGGCTGATGCATGAAGGAGCCTGCTCAGAGCGTAGCTCAAAGAATGGATTGCCCCAAGTGCCACGGGGTGGCCATGCTCGCCGTGCCTAACGCTATGGCGGCAGCAGCATATGCAATCTACGGTTGCGGCGCCTGCGGTTTTGCATTCAAGGCCGACGGCACCCCATACGTCGACAATGTACAGGAGCTTCGGGACTACTTCCGCGGAGCAACCCTTGGCCACAAAACCCTGGCTGATGGCCTTAAGGGCGTGGACTTACCACCAGCAGCCAAGGTACTTTTTCAAGCACAGATCATCGAGTACGGCACCAACATGTGGTTTGATGGTCTAAAGCAAGGACTGCTGCTTGGAGCAATTCAGGCAACTAAGGAGGCAAAAAGTGGAGAAGTATAGTCAAGACCAAGAACTGCTGCTACGCCAGCTTCAAGATGAGGAGCACCAACTGCTCCAACGTGTTGGTGAGCTTATGTCTAGTAGTGAAAAGACCGCTGACGAAGAAAAAACTCTGGCCCATGTTGAGGGGCGGCTGACTCAGGTACGAAATAAGATCACGGACATGGTGTCCCCTGCTTAAAGAATTAACCTACATGTGGGTATGAGCCTTATGTAGGAATTGTTCTACATTTTTAAACACAAGTTTGTACGAGGAAGCACACATGGCAATTCAGACAATCACAGAAAGAAAGCAGCCCCCAGTCATCGGCACCATTCGGCTTGGCATCAAAAAGCAAAGCAACAGTGGGTCGGAGTATCCGTCCAACGTGGACTACTTTGTTTTGCATGACGCGCCACAAGTCATCGAGGTTTACGGTAAAGAGCCAAAAGAACTCGACATCGTTTTTCCATCTGACGACCTTGAGCAAAGTGCACCTGCTGCTCTGAAGTGGTACGGGGCTGGAGTAAAGGGTAAAGACGGTAAGACGATCGGTGGCAAGCCCAAGTGCATCGGCAACGGCCCCGACTCAGCAGGCAACCCAGGCATAGCGAAGTTTTATGCTAAAGCTGACCCTGCAACAGGGGTAGTACCTCACCGCCCGTGCCTTGGAGAGAAGTGTCCAGATTGGAATGACAGCAAAGGCAACCGCCAGTGCAAGCCGGCAATGACTGCATACGTCATGCTACCTAAGGTCTCTCCGTTTGGTGTGTTTGCTATTCACACGACGTCGTGGAATTCCATCCGGTCGTTTTACGACCAGCTCAATTGGATCAAACAACTTAACGGTGACCGCATTGCGCTCATCCCGTTTAAGTTAGTCAAGCTTGAGAAGAAGGTGACGTACTATGACCATAAGTTGCAGAGGGAAGAGAGTAAGGCTCAGTGGATCATGCAGCTTAAACCAAACGAGAACAAAGAAGAACTCTTGGCTTTACGCGGCACCCTTGATGCTTTAGCGAAAGCTCGCCTCTCTTGGAGCGCGCCATCCGTTGAGGCTTTGCCCCCAGGATTAGAGGATCACTACCAAGTAGTAGATGAAGTCGTAGCGGACCAACAAGCAGCCTCAGCTCTGAGTAAGATGACTGCAGAAGCAGTTTCACAAGACCCTGAAGTTGTGGCAGCATTTGTTCGTATGGAGCAAGCGATGGACTGCAAGTTGTCTCCCAAAGACAGACTGATGCTAGTTCGTAAGAAGGAAAGTAAGCCGAACGTAAAAGAGGCGGTTCTGGCAGGTGTTGAGGTGGCAATCGCCGCGGCACAAGCCAAGAAGACACCTCAAACGCAACCGCAGCCAGTAGCTGCCACAGTTCCGCCACAAGCGGAAGATGTAGGTATACTCTAGCTGCAAGGGCGGGCCAACCACTGGCCCGTTTTTTTAACTATCAGGGGCAGCCATGAGACAGGAAGAATTAATTGTAGCGGAACTACTCAAAGTCTTGACCAGACTTGCTGTTGCAGCAGAGAAGATAGTTGTGAAGCTGGAGTCTGTTGCAGAAGAGATATGTGATCTACAAGAGCACCGCAAGGGGGGAGGGTAGATGCAGGTTATCTTGTTGTCGGGAAAGCAGGGGTCAGGAAAGACTACAACAGCCGAGGCGCTTGAAGCTAGGTTTAGGTCTTCTGGTTTGGGCCTTATCCGCCACCGCTTTTCAGCGCCAGTCTATACTGCGCATGATGCTGTCTACGCAGTACTTCGCCCTCTTGGTATCCTAGATGACACCAAGAAGGATGGGTTATTGCTTCAAGTACTGGGAACTTGGGGCAGAAAGAAGGACCCCGAGATTTGGGTAAAAGCGGCAAAAGCCCACCTTGCCCAGATTGAGAGGCAGTTTAGCGGCTCCCCCGTCCACCTTGTGGGGCTTATTGAGGACGCCAGGTTCAGAAATGAATTTGATGGTTTCTCTGATGCTATCAAGGTCAGACTTGAATGTCCAGAGGTGGTCAGAGAGTCTAGAACGGTCTCCTGGCGGGAGAATACCCAGCACCCCTCAGAAACAGAGCTTGACGATTACGCATCTGCTGGGAAGTTTGATTTGACGTTTCAAACAGATACCCAGTCAGTCAGCGATATCACAGAAGTAGTCTTGGCCGTCTACCGGGAAAGGGCCGCCAATGGAACAGGAAGCAATCCTTAAATACCTACTCGTCCTTGAGTTCGTAGCAGAGGACAACCCCTCGCCCAAAGAGGTAAAGGATCGCTGGAAGCTTCTTTGCCGTAAACACCACCCAGACCTTGGCGGGGATAAGGATGACTTCCTAAGGATCATGCACGCTTACAACATGCTCACTGATCCTGAGTACCGTCACAAGAATATGCTTGATGAGATGCGCCGCAAGAACGCCGGCAGTGGCTTTGGGGATATTTCAATCCGCATCTCTGTGCCTATTTCGTTTGAAGACGGGTTCTTTGGTCGTCCGGTGGTATTTAGTTTTAACCGTCTGACGTTTGACGAGAACTACAAAATTGTCATTCAAAAAGAGTTGGACGTGATTGTGGATGAAATACAGATACCTCCTGGTACTTGCGGAGTAGCGCAGATCATGCGGCCGCAGCTCGGTCATATTCATAAGCCGTCGCTCGAGCGCGGCGACCTCTTCGTTCAAATCATCACTCAACCGCACGCTAAGTTTCGTCTTCAGAACATGGACATTGTGTCAGTAGAGCAGATCCCTCTGGAGACACTACTCAAAGGTGGCAAGGTCGAAGTGGCTACTCTTTACGGCATGCGGCCGCTGCGCATTCCCCCAGGGACAAAGCCTGGGGCTATGCTCAAGATTCGTGGCTGTGGTGTGCAGGGGCGGAGCGACCATCTTGTTCAGGTTGATGCTCTGTTCCCAAGCCAAGAAGATCTCAAGGGTGAAGAGTGGAGCAAGCTCGGTATCAACTGGGCGGTGAAGGAAGAAGAGGATAAAGAGGCTGCTGATCTTGAAGCGTTGTTTAGGAAGATGACCAGCAATAGCGGAACTTTCACTATTCAGTTTGTAGGTGGATGACATGGAAACAGTAAACGCGGAAGAGTTGTCAAAGCAAGGTGCTAAGGCGTTTGCCCCTCGTGCGATGGTCAGCCCTGAGGTGTTTTGTCTTGTGAAGAAGCTTGAGTCGGTCATCATCGGTAAGAAGTACACCGTCGACGGTGAGGTGTTTGTCTGCAAGCGGGAGGACGTACCATTTGAGCTGCCACTTGAGATCGAAGATCTCGTGGAGGATGGGCTAGAGCTAAAGCAGCAGCACCTATTTGCTATCGGCCAGCTGCTGTTGCTCATGGAAAGCGTTCGTGCGAAGGAGCTCCGCAAAGTCCCTGTGACTCGCGATGAGCTCTCAGAGGCTGGCGTGTCAAAGAAGGTGATTCAGCAGCTTGATGATATGGGTCTTGTATCTGAGAGACTCATTGGCCTTATGCGTCGCACGTCGCTTGTTGACAAAGATGGCAACCCCATCATGCAGCCAGCCCACTCAAAACCAGTAGTCATGTTCACCAACCAAGGGAGAGCCTATGTCAGAAAACACATTAACGCCGAATACGGACTCGCAGGCAAAGGGCACTGGGATGGCGTCAAAGACGCAGCCGACGCAATCAGAGCTAAGGGCGAGCACGGAGCTGATGAGCCAAAAGGCGACCACGTTGCTACAGTCGATGGTAGTCCAGTTCAACCAGTCACTGAGGTATTGGTCCCAGGAGACCGGCTGCAAAGCTAACTTTAACTGGCGTTACAGGGATGACAACAAACAACTCTACATTAGTGAGATCGTGTACCCCGTGTACACGCATTCAGAGATCACACATACCGATGTTCAGTCTGCTTTAGCCAAGTTTGGCAAAGAAGTGCCTGGTTCTGATAACGCCGTTTAGATAAAAACCCCGAACCATTCTGGGTATAAGGCTTATAGAGGAAATGTTAGGTTAGCATAACCTCTGTAAAGTGTTTTTTCTGTATTTAGCTATTTGGGATTTTTCTGCCCCTACGTAGCTAAGATCCAGGCTGTCAGGTGCAAACGGGTGCAGCCATAGTTCCTCCTAGCTATAGCTGCACCCAACCCCTTAAAAATAAAGACCTTTTCTTGGTATAAGGTTTATGTAGTCAAATCAATCAATTGGGGTTGATGACTATTTGCACCTAACCTCAGTTTTTTTAGGAGTAGTTATGACTATGTTTTCATCTGTTTCAAAGCGTGATGTGATCATTGGTTCTAGTTCCGCGGTAGTTGGTGGCTTGGCCACTCGCTACGTCTTGCCACATGTAGTTGGTGGTGTTGTCTACGTCTGGAAGTCAGTATTTCCTGGTAAAGCAGCTGCTGCCGTCACCGGAGTAGCAGCTAGTGCCGCGGCTGGAGTAGCCAACGCAGCCGACGCAGTGGCTAATGCAGCGGCTGAATTAGCAGCTAGTGCAGCGGCTACACCATCAGCAAAACAACAAGCTACTGGGTAAGCTGTCCTCAAGCCTAGGGCAGGGAGCCCTCTGCTTTCACAAGGGGTAGCTTATGAATCTAAGTAAGGTGAGCAGTGAGCAGTTAGTCGGAGCGGGGCTGCTAGCCCTTATCATCACTGCAGTTTATCGAGTAGTGACCAGAGAGACAGCTAGAAAAGTTCCAGTGAAAAAGTAGTGTTCGACGGCAACTGGCTATCAGAGTTGTTCTGGTAGCCAGTTGCCAAATTATATTCCTAGAGGAGGAAGCGATGAAAGCAAATTTAGAGATGGTGCCAAAGAGTAGTGTTCCTGCGGAAGCTGAAATAACTTCGACCTCCGGGAAGATATTCACTAAAAACAATGTTGGCTATTTTGCAGCTGGTGTTGTGGCAGCGAATGTAGTTCCTAGAATTATTCGGATGATCACTGGGTGGCTAGTTAATTTTGGTACCCCACGTAACTAAGCAAAACGGGAGGACGCAAGTCCTCTCGATACTTTTTTTTACATTAGGAGAAACAGATGGCGAAGACATTTCAAATCCAGAGCACAGCTTTGGTCTCTGCTTTCAAACGCATTGCTTCGGTAGTTCCAGACAAGCCGATATTACCAGCGTATGGTGCTCTTAAATTTAAGGCTACAGGCTCAGACGAGATTTTCGTTACAGCCTCAAACCCAACACTCGTATCAAAAACCAGCATTAAGGCATCCATACAAGAGCCAATGGAGTTTGGCACAAACGCCACGGTGTTTGTAAAGGTGATCTCAGCACTTCCCAAAGATCAGATGGTTACGTTTAATTTGGCTGACACCCACGTTAAAGTCACAGCTGGAAATGCGTCTTTCAAGATCAACATTTTTTACGACATGGAAACACTTCTCAGAGATCGTAATTACGAAGAGATGGGATTTGTTGACATCAACGTGCGCGACTTTCTTGACAACACCAAGAAGGTCTCGTTCGTTCGTAATGAAGACTCCGACAAACCTGAGTTTAGTTCGGTGTGCGTTAACTCAGACCACTTTGTTTCCACCGATGGTTACCGTTTGTCATACGCTCCAAATAAACTGCTAAAGATTCCTCCAGAGATTGGTAATATTCTTTTGCCGGGAGAAGCAGCAGACCGTCTTTATAAACTCTTCGATAAAGTGGACGGAGCGTCAGGAAGGTTCTTTGGGAATGATAGTGACATCACCATCCATTATGGCGACACATACGCATCGTGTCGAAGGGTGTCTGGAAAGTTCCCAATGTACCAATCAGTATTGTCAGATCTTTTGCGAAACCAGCACACCAGGTGCTTGGTCAAGCGAGCTGACATGGTAGACTCACTGTCTAGAATCTTGACAATCTCTAGTGCAAAGGGCGAGGGGAGTAGGCAGGTAGAGCTCTCTTTTGCAGAGAACGCCTTGAAGCTTTACACAGTGGATCAAAGCCGCGGTGATGCCACAGACATCATCTCTTGTGAATGTCCGGGGGTGTCGGAGAGTATGCTGTTCAGCGGTAAGTATCTTCTTGAAACACTAAAGCACTATGAGTCAGATAGTTTGGTACTTGAGCTAAGGGGACCACAGCGACCGCTACTCATTACAGATGGAACACACGTCAACATCATCATGCCAGTGGCGAGGTAGTAAATGACAGAGGAAGAAGAGAAACTACTGAAGTTCAAAGCTACACAGGATGTACTCACCGGTACTGCGCGCAGTGTAATTATGAAGACCTTGCGCCCAGTAATTTACGAGCAAATCTTGCTCAGCACAGACGGCAGCGGTTTACTTGAAATGGCATTTCATGTTGACAAAAAGCCATTGGTGGTCGATGTTTTAAGGGAATTAATTATGGAGCTAGAGAGTGGAAAAGATTATTAAATACATCCCATCTGACAGCACTATCATTGCTCCTCACAGGGGCAGCGATAGGGCGGCGGCTTGGGATATGCACGCTGCCCAGGACGTAGAACTTAGGCCATACGAGTATGTACGTATCCCCGCCGGCATACGGGCTGAGTTGCCAGAAGGGTACGTGCTGCTCATTTTGCCCAGATCTGGATTCTCTTTTAAGAACCAAATCATTGCCCCGAATGCGGTCGGAGTCATAGATGAGGACTTTCGTGGCGACATGTGGATCACGGCCTGCTGGCAACCAAACCCTATAGAAGCCCTACAAGCTGAGCTTGGTCAAATTATGAAGGCTGGATGTATGCAGCAGACAGTTACCCTGAAGACCAACCCCAACTTGACTTTCAAAGTACAAAAAGGGGATAGGATAGCTCAGGCTTTGCTGGTAAAGTATGAGGAGCAGCATTGGGAGAAAGTCAATGAACTTACCGTTACAGCAAGAGGCGATGGTGGATTTGGATCAACTGGCATTCGAACCGAACGCCCCATCCCTCCCAATGCTTAAGCGTACAGCCCCCGGGGACCCTAACGAGTTCCTCTTAGGTGACGACGAAATCGGCGATATTGATTTTGATGAGATACTGGCAGACGAGGTTGGCAATGACGAATGAAGAGTTGTTAAAGCAAGTCAGACTTATAGCACACAGGGTTTACAACCTTAGCTGTATGTCTGAGTGGGGTCTTCTTGGTGGTAGCGAAGTCGTGAAAGAGCTTTTAGAGAAGGAGCAGTTTCACGCAATCTCGTCAGTATTTCACAGGATACCGTTTGCTGATATGGACAGGGAGTTAAGAGCTCTCGGTGCGCAAATCAATAGCGTATTGGGAGGTGATGTCGGTGCAACAACAAGCAGCGATAATTCTAAAGCCAGCGATACTTAAAAAGGGAAAGGTCGGTGACGTAATCTCTGCCATTGAGAGGGCAGGGTGCAACATCCAGGATCTTTTTCTTTTACCTATTGGCAAGGAAGATCTCAATGAAGCTTTTGCAATTGTCAATGATTTGCCCAACTACGAAACGATAAAAGAATTTAAAGAAGGCCCATCTGTCCTCCTGCTCATTTCTTTTCCAGAGAGTGCTTTAACTAAAGTAGCGAAGATGAAAGAATATATTAAGCATTACCCCTTTCTTTGGGTGGAGAACGCGCTAGTGATTCAATTTTGGTTTGGTGGGTCCCCCTGTGAAGATAAAGGTAAATCCAAGCTTAGCCTCGCAAATTAAGGATCATGACGACCCCGAAGAGTTCGTCAACAGCATCCTGGCTGCATACCTACACCATAGATTCATTCGCAAAGCAGATGTCGCCGGCGTGGTGGTAGCAAACCGCGTGTATCGTAAAATGTCTGCTGAGGCCTTTCAGACGTTTGACGTCCTCACTAATCAGTTTCAGGGTGTGGCGATTGAGCGCAAGAAGGAAGGCGATGTAATCTTCATACCAAATGAAGATCTATTCGACCTGCTTGAAGAGCATCAAGTACTCCTCGTTATGAAAAGCCCCAGAAAAAATCCTGTTGATATTATTGAGACTGATGAGGTGTTTGTTCACGCCCCCAGGGGGGAGTTCTCATGAGTGACAAAGCCCACTGCGTGATCTGTAAATCTATGCTCGTGCAGCAGTGGGAAAGCAGAAAGCTCGGTGAGCGCCGCTCCCTTATGAATACCTCGGTGATAGACCAGATGCAGAACATCTTGGTCGGTTACTACTGCCCTGAATGTGGCCTCTCCTACAAGCAAGCTCCCAAACCTAAGACAGAAGCGACTTTCAACTAAAATTGGTATAAGCCTTTTGGTGTAAACATACCTATGTGAGCACTGAGGTAACAATTTTAGGAGGTGAAGATGGAGCTAAAGTACGGACCGTACAGCCCTTCAAGGCTAGATACGGCGACATGCGGCTATGCGTTTAAGCGGCAGTACATCGACAAAGACAGTAAAAGCAAACGGGTAGAAGGTGTGCCACAGGCCCGGGGGTCGGCTGTCCATGAGGTGTTTGAGATGATAACCAGACGCCTGTGCTCTGCGGAAGCGTCTGGTTTTAACGCTAATGAGGTCAGAAGCTGGGTTACTGAGGCGATAGGTCGGCACCCTGCGGCTTACCCGGAGACTATGCCGATCTTGGAAATGGCTAAGCTTTACATTGAAAGACCTCCAAAAGTTTTGGTCCCTGATGCTGGTATAGAGTTAAGGCTAGCAGTGAAGCAGATCCATGATGGGTCTTTTGTTGAATGCGATTACGATGATCCTTCAGCTCTAGGTCGTGGCCGTGCGGATATTTTCATGGTTTCCGATGATACTACTACAGCGATTGTTTACGATCACAAGACACAGCCTAACGTAGAAGAGGCCGACACGTTTCAGATGGGGTTTTACGCTTGGGTCATTTCAAAGATTCATCCGTACCTAGACGAGATCCGGACTGTGTTGCACTTTGCTCGGTACGGCCACTACTCAGCGCCATACGTGTGGACCAAAGACGATCTAGCAAAGGTGGAAGATGAGGTGCTCACCCGCATATCTATCATCGAAAGCCGCACCACTTGGGAACCCACGCCAAACAAGAACTGTCAGTACTGTCCGTTCAAAACGGAGTGCCCCGCCCTTGCTGAGCTGATTGAGATGTTGCCAGATGGCGGCTACCGCATACACAACAAAGCCCTTCATATTTTAGGTGATACTCAACGTGCAGTGAAAGTTGCAGGTTTAGTGAACATCCTTGAAGAGCTCATAAAGGAAGGCAAAGACAATCTAAAAGAACACGTTAAAGAGTTCGGACCGATTGCTATTCCTGGGAAGATCTATGAGTTCAAACAATCTGAGCTAAAGGTGGCGTGGGATATAGTGAACAAAAAGCTGCGTAATCAGGTTTACGAAATCTTTGAAAAACATAAGGTTGACCCGAAAGCTCTGATGGGTTTTAGCCAGACGTTCTCAAAGAGTATCTGGATGTTTGAAAACCAGGCTTTGGTAGATGATCTCACAAAAATCTTGCCAACAGAGATAGAGACTACGTTTAGAGGGAGCAAGGCATGATGGCTGAGATTGGAGAGAGAAAGCTAGTGCGCTATTGGGCTTCACGTAGGTTTAAGCACTGGCTGAAACTATACAGGCAAGACTTCGACGGTGCTGAGGCTTACTCCCACCAGTGGGACCACGGTGGTGGCAACCTTGGCTGTATGGCGCTAAACGAGGCAATGGCTGCCATGGAGGAAAAGCTCCGAAGTTTTAGAATGGATGGGGTAAACTTAAAGGAGGTAACCCCACAAAACTAAAGGAGTTCCCATGGAAGTCAGGTCACTGTTTCCGCAGAACATCAGCAGATTTGAAGAGAAGCCATGTGTTCAAATACTTACTGCACCTGGTGTTGCGGCTGCCTCACTTGACAAGAACTATGAAGAACACCCTGTCATTACCCTCGTTTTAAAGGACGACCCATCCCACGTATCCGCAGTGGTCCCTATCTTCTGGCTGGATGTGAATAGGGAAACAAATGCGGATATGTACTGGAAAAAGTACAAGAGTTCGATTAAATTTAAAGTATCCGACGGCGTCTACAAGGGTTTCGTCGGGTACTTTAGACCCGTAGTCAGCTGACACGGGGGTAGTTTTTCAGGAGAAACAGTATGGGTTGGCTAGAAGACAGGCAGTGTAGTTACAAGTACACCTGCGACGAAGGGCATCTGAGCGTCTACCAGATGCCCACCTCAGAGCAAGACTACGAGTCCACAAGAGAATGCCTCGCCTGCCAAAAGACAGCAGCATACTCTGGGTTTGAGCCTGACGAAATCAATATGGTAGGGAAGGTTTCCTTCGATCAGAATGGTCGGAAGGCTTATCGCATCTCTGATGGTAAGGGCAAGGTGACGTACATCTCCCAAACCAAATACAAATACATGCAAACGGGTAAAATAGAGCCTCAGTACACGAAAGAATATGAGTCTCAGATTCATGAGAATGAAGTGAAGAACGCTCACCTAATTGGTACCGATCACAACAGGCGGATGGCTAACGTAACGAAGGCCATAGCTGATTTCAAATCTGAGGAGGCGTAGAGATGCAAGCAACAACAGAACGTTTTGTTATAGCAGGGGTAGGCAACGGCAAGCGGGATAAGGGCCAAGCGGTAGAAATGTCCCCACTTGAAAAGGTCCCTGTAGCAGTGAATTTAGCAGCAGCTAACCACGATCCTAACTTCAGCATTTGGGTTAAGGATCTAAAGATGGGGCCTATGCGTTTTAGTCCCAAAGGTGATCTTCTGGGACAAGGCAAGTTTCAACACAACGACTACGTCGCCGAAGGCGAGGGCATGTTTACCTATCTGCGTAAAACTGACCAAACCCTTCTGGAGCCTAAGAAACGGAGCTTTAAGATTAAGTTTTGTGATTGCATCAACCGCTATGGCTCGCCTGATCTTCACATCGAAGAGTTTGAGCTTCTAGCCAGCTAATCCTTCCCTTCATTTTTTTAGTCTCAGCGGCCTCGTCTTGCTCTGCAAGCGGGGCCTTTATCTTGTTATAAGCATATTAGAAAACAAAACAATTATAGGTAGTTACAGGGGGTTATTGTATGGGCAGGATTGCGATGTTTTTTAGGAGGCTAGTGCCCAAAGTTCGTCAGATCAAAATGACTACAGGTTCCATCTGGTCGTTTAGGTGGACCAGCTTTGGCTGTGACGTGTTTAACAGCCAGAAAGGATTCTTTCTTGTTCAGTATGGGCGTAGGGGAAAGCCACTACGCTACATTTGTAGGATCGGTAGCAAGGTGGAAAAGCCACCACTGTTCCTGCTTTCAGACAACTGGAGTCGTATTTTTCAAAGTAAAACATTGGTGGCGGGGGAGACAACAAAACCGCTGTCACTAGCAAAGTTGTGGGGGGTGTAAAATGGCTGGAGTTACGGTTAAAAGTCCTGGTGAGTATTTCCAAGATGATAGCAAAGAAGACTCTTTGTGGGAGTGGATCAATAGTTCTGGGCAAGGCGTTATGGGGTTTGAGTTCGGCTCAATCCCAGATGAGTGCTTTAACTTTTGTTTAACGCAGTACGCCCGCTTTGGTGTACCGATGTCTCCTGAGCTCCATGAGGTCATTACGGTTGGTGGCTCAGCGTCGTTTTACTTTGCGGATGTTATCGACCCCTATGCGCTGTTTGAGGGTGTCAGCGACGTCAATATGACCCAAGACTGGGCCTATGTTGCATATAAGATCTTTGACCCGAGGTTCCCTGACAAGAGATCATATGAGCCAAGGGGCGAGCAGGTTGAGACGTTTGTGTTCATGCCTGGCCAGGCGGAAGAGAAGTTTAACTTCCACATGGCTAGACCAGGTCTGGATGCTTTACCTGAGCATCATGGTTTTGGGATCAGAGATGTTTTATCGGGTGATTACAGGGGGGACGAAGGAATATTTGAGTCGGTTTCTAACGCCGGTGAGGCTGCGATAATCGAGGCATGCACTGTAGTCGGACCTGATGGCGCACCAATAGTTGATCAGAGAAGGGTAGAGTCTTATTTTGAGTTGGCGGCATGGGCCGCGTACTTGTGGCTCATAGGGCCAGAGAGTCGCGATTGGAGGATGTACCGGCATGAGGTAATGCAGACTGCGATCAACTACGGAGAGTGTTTGATTGTAGATCATGAGTTTATTTCTCCAAAATACTATTCCAAGTTTGACCGACCTCCCCAGAGTTGCTATCTATGCGGGGTTCAGTCCTGGTGTGTGGAGCACACGCAGATCATGAATCACACTGGGTTCATCTGCGAGGCTTGCTCCAACTTTGATATGCCCAAAAGTGGCGTGACAAACTGCGGGACAAAGTTCTGCACGTTTAGCCCCTGCCCAAACCACCCCTACCATCATCTCGGCGAGAAGGGTGCGTTTGCAGCTACCCGTGAAAAAGGCTATTTACTCGATGTGGCACGCGGCAAGGTCGTCCAGTCTGCACTTGGCAGCACACCGAGCTTCAAGCAGCTTGGCATCTAAGATTTCAGGTTTTCATAGCATCTTCTACATGTTAGCTTCATAGTGGAGAAACACGACTCTTAGGAGATGCTATGGACCTGAATAAAATTGCCCTTAGTGGACTTGCGGTTTCAGACCCAGTACTCACAAAGCTAAACGGCAAAACCTCCCTCGCTGCGTTCTCTCTCCAGGTAAATGAACAGTTTGTAGATAACAGCGGAATGAAAAGAGTTCGTCCGAATATTATTCGCGTTGAGGGTCTCGGTAGATCCGCTGAGGCCATCATGGAGAAGATTAAAAGCGGTCTCCGGTACTACACAGACGGCTACATTCGCGAAGACGACGACACCCTAAAAGTTAGAATCTTTTCCATCACCCGAGAAGATAGCGGTGATGGGGCAGTGTACATGGAAGGTATTAAGCAGGCGCTTGATATCCTAGAACGAAGCCGCGACATGGACTCAGCCTTAGAAAAGTTGAGGTCCCTTGTAGCGGCCAGATAACCGCAAAGGGACGAACATGAACATGGTAAAGCATTTTGAGACGTACAGGACTTCTCTTGGAAAAGATGCCCTAGACGGTTGTGCTGAGTATGCAAAGACGATTCCCACCGCCAAGCCCGAGATCTACCCGACTGCCTTTGATTACTTAAACCTCGCACTCAAGGGGGCTAGGGAGGCCATAGGTAAAGAAGACAAGCTCGGCTACAAGTCATGGGTCAACAACCACCAAAGGGCTATGACCGCTCTACTAGAGAAGATGTCGGCTGAGAAGATACCAGCAGGAAAAGAGATTACGGCGCTTTTGGACTTTATTCACGACAAGGGGTGGAAGTGGTACAAGTTCTGCAGCAAGGTCATCATCATGGACATAACTATGCCGCTTCCAGATAGTGAGCCAAGAACTGTGCCTGTGGTCTGGATTCCTAGGTACACAGAACAGTACGCACCTTACTGGAAGTCTGAAGATGCTGCGGTGTTTGACGCAGACGAGATGGGTTTTTTCCTAACGAAGGGCAGAAGAGCTCCATCAGAGATGCAGGTGGTGGTGGATTTCAAACTAAAGAACCCAGGAACCAAGTTTTTAAAAGCAGATGCTGACGAAAGGACTGGCTTCTTCAAACCCATTGCTAGAGTCAACTCTGACGACACAGTGACTGACTGGTCTTTACCGCTGTTTTAGCTCTCTCCAAAAATTAGATTCCCAAACAACTTTAATTTAGAGGTACTTCATGGGATTTTACCCAAGTGGTTGATTACGCTGTGCTGTTGCTCTAGACTGACTACGGTGAAACATTAAAGGTGAAACATGAAGACTGAAAATGAGTTCAATGCCTTCATTGGTAAAGAGATCCGTAAGCTGGAACCGCACGGCTACCTTCTACTCAAGGTAGCTGAAAAGTACCACATCGGTGTTCCCGATTTCTTCCTCTGGCACAATAAGTCTTGTGCTGCAATTGAAGCTAAGTTTGTTCGTGAAATGCCCAAGCGCGGTGGCCTAGTATTAAAGCACGCGTTTGATGGCAGGCAGGTGGGGTTTCTTCGTCGTGTCGCTGCGAAGAGTAACCCCGCTTGGGGCATCATAGCTATCCATGAGGAGAAAAGAATTGTGGCTCTGCCGTATAATCAGATACCAGATAGTGGTAACTGGAATGGCACTCTACCAGAGGACTTCAGGTCTTACCATTATGACCAGGTGGCTGACTTAGCTGGTTATTTTTTTTATGGCTGGGACTTCGCCAAAAGGAAGTGACATGGATGACAAAGAACGCGGCCTTTACTCAGCAATCTTTAAAACAAAGGAAATTGATGTGAGAACATTTGCAGATGTAATGCGTCGCGAGATCTCTAAGGATGATGCAGTAACCCGGGACGGGTTTGATTCATCCGCTGCTGACGATGTGTTTAGCGGCGACCCACAAAAAGTACGAGTGCCTGAGTTTGTAAAACAAGAGAGCGGGTTCATTAAGATTGAGCATGGTTGGCACACCGACGACTACATATGGCACATTGGTACCAACCACCCACGCAAGGACTGGAAGGTTGGCCAAGATAGGCTTGTGTACGCATTAGCTGCGACCCTCGACACCGCTATCCCTCGAACGACCAAGGTCAATATCTATCCGCCGTATTCTGATTGGGACATCAAGGAGTATACGGTTAAGGCCATGGATCTTAAGTCAGTCTGGAACGTCACACCTGAGATGATTGTGGCGGTGACTGAGAAAATGTTCAGAGTTCTGAACGCGCTTGTATGAGGTATAAGTATTATGGATAAGCTTTTAGCGGAGCGCCATGAGGCTATACGTAAAGCAAGGTCCGCAATTGTTGATACCCCCGCCCTTGCTACCATCCGGCAACTCCTCCCCATGTTACCCACGCAAGCCGAACTTAAGACGATAGCCACATACGTGAACCTCGAAAAGCTCAGAGAGATCGATGACCCTGAGGTAGTGACAGCCAATTTTAAAAAAGTGGAAGCAGCATTAATCGTGCTTGCCTCTGCCATAGGGGTTTTAAACGCTTGCCTAGGAGAAATAAACCGTAAGTGATTTCAGAAAAATGCAAGATCAATTGGTGCCCTGCTAAGCCGCTTACGCACCAGCTTTACTGTAAGGCTCACTGGATGATCTTGCCGTGGCAGTGGCGTAGAGCCATTAGCAAAGAGCTGCGGTCAAATGACATGAGGCCAAGCTCGGCTTACGAGATGCTTCAATTCGAGGCGTTCACGTACATCCTGAGCCAACTAAAACAATCAAAGCGTCCGCCACACCCGGCAGACATGGGAGAAGAATATGAGAAGAGGAACAGCCCTAACCGTGTACAAATGCGTTTGCTGTAACGAGGAGTACAAAAGTAAGAAAGCTGCAGCAGATTGCTCACAGTATAGTCAAGAGCTAAAGGTGGGTGACGTTATCAAGTATGGTCGGTACCCGTACTTAGTAGCATACGAGGAGGACGACAGAGGTTTAGTCACCATAGATCCTATCCCTGCCTACGCCAAGCTGCGCGGTCTGGGGAGGAGAGACGGGTATCAAGTATGGTCGGTACCAACTTTTTATTTTTGCAAAAACAAGCCTGTGAGGAAGTGGCCAGTCAGCGACGCCGAGAAGGACCTTGAGCACTACTGCAGACGCCATAAATATGCCGAAACGTTCCTTAACCTACTAAAAGGGAAACCAAAGAAATGACAGATCTAGATACTCATCTTGCTCGCTACCCGTGGATGAAAGAGACGGTAGCCCCGTTGAATAGCTGCCAGTTAAGGGCCATTAACCTCTTGCTGTCCAACAACAACGTGTTCCTTACTGGGGCTGCTGGTACGGGGAAGACCTACGTACTTCGCTGTTTCATTGAAGCCGCAAAGCGCATGGGCATGCACGTGCCTGTAGTAGCCAGTACGGGTGCTGCTGCTATCCTCGCCGGCGGACAAACCTTTCACCGATTCTTTGGCCTAAACGTGGCGACTGACATCGAAGCTCTGGTGAAAAATGCTCTGGAGCCAGGGAAGACTTCTTACCTGTATGGCAGGATAGGGAGGACACAATGTATCATCCTGGATGAAGTGTCCATGCTGCCAGATTACGCGCTCGAGGCGGCGTACCTCATATGCCAACGCATCAAAAAGAGCACTAAGCCCTGGGGGGGTATCAAGGTCATTGCTGTCGGCGACTTCCGCCAACTACCTCCAGTAGTGAAAGGCAACCGAGGGCCAACGCCCTGGTCCTTTCTGAGTCCTGCGTGGGAAGAGAGCGGGTTTAAAACTGCTATGCTGACCACACCTGTAAGAGCTGTGGACGCTCATTTTGTAGAGATCCTTAATGACGCGCGGCTCGGCAAGATTTCTCCGAGGATCAAAGCATTCTTAGACAGCAAGACGGTTGGAAACGACGCTCCGGATGAGTACCCCCGCCTGTATGGTAAAAAGATCGATGTGGAGAACCACAACATCATAAAGCTGGGGCAGTTGCCTGGTAAGGAGCAAACGTTTTGGACGGAGTACAGTGGCAATGATCATTACGTCGATAGTCTAAAGAAAGAGGCCCCTGTACCTGAAGCCCTTATCCTCAAGGTCGGTGCGCGTATCATGATGCGTCAGAACGACAAAGACGACAGGTGGGTAAACGGTAGCCTTGGGCATATCACCGACATCACACACGACAGTGTTTCCGTGAAGCTCGTATCTGGTGGGCAGGTTAGCGTTCCGCAGTCATCGTTCATGTACAACAACGAAATGGGCGATGTGCTTGCTACTGGCAAGAACTTCCCGATGACACTTGCTTGGGCCACGACGATCCACAAAAGCCAAGGGGCGACGATGGACCGCATCCTCGTGGACCTACGCCGTCTTTGGGAGCCTGGCCAGCTTTACGTTGCTCTGAGTCGTGTTCGCAGCCCTGACGGTGTGAGGGTTGTCCAATGGGATGAGAAGGCTTTTAAGATCGACAAGAAAGTATCTGAGTTCCACAAAAAGCTATTAGGGATGTGAAATGGCTATAAATAAAGCGGACCACCTCGTGGTCAAAGTGCTTACAGGGTTGGAGAGGAAACCATGAGAAAACTATTTAAGGAAACTCTTCCGTCACTTCAGCTTTTCGTGAAGCTGCCTGATGGGACTATGAAAGATCAACTGCACTACGCATGTGCGCACTGCTACTGCATCCTCCCTAACAAAGAGCTTGCAGAGGGTTGCTGCAAGCAGGATTACTGTGAAGTGTGCGGTACCGAGATAGGCAAGTATTGGCCGGTGTGTACTGCCTGCTCGAAAGCTAAAAAAACAGAGAAGGCTGTGACTGTGGATTTAGCTGTCTACGATGGATCAGTTTATGATGAAAGCCAAGACGTCTACTACCACGACTATGGCGAGTTTGAGGATTCAGTTGAGCCAGAAGACAGGCCTGAATTCCTCTACTGTTGCACTACTCACAAGCTCAAAGAAAAAGACCCGGAGTGGATGGCTGAGAACATTATGGGGAACCTTTATGATGACTTTGCAACTGCAGGTGGTGGTGGCGGGCTTGACCTAGTAGACACTTCAGAGTTAGTAGCCGGGATCAAGGCTTGGCTCGACAGGCAGACCCTAGAGGTCTTTCATCCGGATTACACTCGTAAGATAAAGGTGGTCATCAGTGGAAACAATACTTGAAACTCGCGTCCAAAGCCTGGAAACTAAATGGAGGAACTAACAAACATAGTTAAGCTACTTATGGAGGAAAGAGATGAAAACCTTAGTTCTCGCAAAGCTGGCACAAGACGACACGATTGAATGTGATGTATCTCCCTACACTCACCATATCAATGGGGACTGCGGGGGGACGAAGTTTTGCCCCTACTGTAAAGTCACCCTCAACGTCCTTCCTATAGGAACGGGGCCGACGTCAGTCGAAGCAGTCTACGTTGGCGGTGGTATATGAATGATACCGAGTTGATGGCAAGGGCGGCACTTCAATATGCGAGGGCTGTTGAGGCTGCTGGTGAAAATGAGGTTAGCCGACTAAATAACCAGGGGCCTGCCTACAGAGACAACAGCATCACTGATTGGGATCTACATGAAGAGATCAATTGGCGGCACCATGTACGGAGGGGGGAGTTCATTGTGACGAAGACTTTGTGTTCTCACCGGACTGCCAGGCTGTTTGAGGGGGAAAGTTATTGCGGGGTTTGTGCAAAACTTTGGGAATAATACTTAATGGAAAAAGCAACGGGTAAGGTGCGGTTCATGACCACACCAGATGAGTACATTGCTATGCGTAAAGCATGGGGGAATATATTGAGCTTTAAGCAAGAATGGCAAGGTGAGTATGTTTACGGGTGCACGTCTGTATGGGCAGAAGTATCAGGCATCCGTGGTGAGATCAGATCAATGTTTCAGGCAGTGAGAGTGAAGAATGAAAACAACTATACTTCTTGAAATTATAGAGGAGCCTGAGGTATGATCCTCTTCCAGTGCGACTCATGCGGCTGTTTGGAAAATACAGCTTTGACTGGAGCCTACTGGTGTTCCATCTTCCTTGAAGAACACCCAGCCGTTTTGAAAAGCTACCGCGAGGTGCTCGGGCTTCTTGATGATGTGCCATATGGCAGCTACTGCTCTGCCTGCGACCCCACTTGGTTTCATAACAAACAGTACGGTGTGGGGCCAAGGCCGAGTGATTACGTTGATGACGACGACCGCCGGCATTCAGGCAAATGGCATGACAGCTTTCAAAGAATATTCCTAGAAAAAGGTTTGTGGCATACCAACGATGACGGCAACCTGGCTCACGTTGAAACGCTTGAAACAGATGTCAGCAGACGTAAGCTCGACTTTGAGGATCAACCTGGACACCGCACGTTCCACCCCACCTGGCGCCTACCGCGGCCTGCATCCAGTGATGCCAAAGAGTGGTTAGTCATGATTGACCACCTCAAGGCTAGAGCTGGTGGCAGCTGGCACAAAGATGGTGCCCGCATCCTTACGAATCTACTGACCGGCCTAAAGCCCCAAATCGGCACGCCAAAGGCCAGGAGCTGCCACTCTGGGGCTCACACTATAGGTAGCATTGCGAATGCTAAAGGTAGCAATCTGGCTCACGTAGGGGCCTACGACGACTCCATCGCAGCTACCAAATGGCTGAGCGGGAAGAGGCATAGCGAAGAGAAGAAGTTAAAAGCTGAGGAGAAACGTAGGCTTAGAGTTGAGAAGAGGGCGTCGTTTCAGAACTAGGAAATGCCTCTATGGTGATTGGTTAGACCTCGTGGGGGTGGTTTGTCTGGTTGAGGTAGCTAAAGCCGAGCACTAAGTACACCACCTGTAGAGATGGAATTGAGGCGCCGGGATTTGAACCCGGGATTTTCAGATTATGAGCCTGACGAGATACCGCTTCTCTACGCCTCAAGGCTAGTCTACCACGTAGTTCAAAAACCCCAGTCACCCCTTAAAATAGATATTGTAAGTCATTGACATGCTTGTAGTGTCACTTAGAGTGCAGCTTTAGCTGTTCACTTTTCAATATACACTTGTTTAATGAACGTTAAAAACTACCATACAAAAGGAGAGATAATGAGCTATCGCGAAGTTACTATGGACGAGTTTTACTCAGTGGTTGGGCCGCAAGATGTACACCCACACATAACAGGAAACTACCCCTTCACATCAGTATACAAGACACGGACAGGAAGAGAGGTTGGTCGAGTCGATACTGAACATAGGTATTTACTGGTGGAGGAAAAAAAGGCGGAGACCAAATGCTCGCCTACTGAAGTTGGGGTTGTACCTGTTACAGTGGCTTACTGAGAGGAACCGATTCCACCGCTGACAAGGGGCGCATGAAGATTGGAAACAGAAGTCTCAATCCGCCGCGTCAGAAATGCAGACCACAAGTTCAAGTGCGTCTGCATAAAATGTAAGGGTGACTATGGATGGTCAAACTTACACATCCTTTGGTACTGCAAACAGTGCCTTCCGAAAGAATACAAAAACAAAGGCAAAATTTTAGCTATTAAGAAGGAGAAGTAGTGGCCAACGCCAAGATCCAATTGGAGATGTAAATCGTCACGAACGGAGGACCAGAATGAGTTCAATGGAACCTACGAGTATGTGGAAGCGTGAGGTAGAGGAGTTTGAAAAGGCTGGCGTTAAGCCAACGCCTATCACTACCGCCAAAGAGTTGATTAAGTACCTCCGCCGTGAATGCCCGCGGTACATCATCGAGTTCATCCCTGTCGGCGGTAAGGCGTTTGGCTTTGATCTATGGGTGGATCCTTACCAGGTCGCCTTTGTCCGCGACGAACTTCTTGAGACGCTCATCCAGGGTGCAGCCCCCTCCTACGAGGTCTACCCATTGAGATTTTGGCAATGTCGGTGGAAAAAGCACCAAGTTAGGGAGCGTTAGGACGTTCCATGTGGAGCACCTCTTGCACAGCAACTTTCAACCCTTAACCAGTTGGAGTTGATGATGGACACTCAAAATAAATTCATAGAAGCTGAACAAACAGTTTATGTGGCTGGTTGCATTGAGGATTGCGGCTACTGCCACCAATGCGTGATGGCTGGCTTCGTTGGCCACATCGCCGCTCAATTTCTCGCGTCAAGGGGTTGGTACGCTCAAAACCAGCCGATGTGGTGTCTCGATTAACCTACAGAGTAGCCAAAAGGCTACTTACCACAGCTTACCTATTTTTTTACGTTTTGAGCGATCGCCTTGACAGGAGAGTCGACCATATCGGCGAGACACAGTAGGTTGTGGTAAAGTGCTGAAAAAGAAAGCAGGGTAACGATTGCAAGCCACAAGCGCATAAGACCTCCCGTTAGTTCTTTTGATTAATCTCCTTAAGATTATCATAAGAGTCTGGGCCTTTGGTGCTGGAACGATATCGACCTGTTTCTTGGATGATCTCGTCTGACCAGCCGCGGTTCTTTGCTTCTTGCGGGGTAATAAGACCTTGCATCAGGGCTGCGCGCTGCACTGCTTCACGCCCGATCGGGGTATAGAAGTCTTCATAGGGCAGGTTCTTTGCTGCGGCCTTAGCGAGCCCCATGTCCTGCAATAGGGCGTTCTCTTCAAGAGGGACGTGCAGGTTGTTTTTAATATATTCGGGCAGGCCACCGGTAGTCTCAACCCATCGCCAAGACGATACCTCTTGGTCAGGGTCATACCGTAGGCTCGTTTTTTCTTTATTATTCAGGAAAGCTTTGAATGTATGGATCTTGATCTTTTTCCCGTCTTGTTTCGTAACGACCCTACTAGACATACGGTCCAGATCATCAGGTAGGATATTTATTCCAGTTTCCTCTAGGACTTCACGCTGGGCACCGTCTAGCGGTTTCTCACCACTGTCTAAGTGACCGCCGGGGTTTGTCCAAGACTTATTATCCCGGCGCTTACCCATAAGCATCTGACCTGTGTTGCCATTGAAGATAGCGACGGTGGCCACTTCTTTCATGGCTGCAGCGCGTTTTTGAAAGCCTTGCCAGAAGTGTTTCATACCTACCCCACCGACGACCAATTATGATACCCCGTATCGGGGATGATCCATTCTGAATCTTCCCTAGGGTCAAACTTACCTTTAGTTTTTTCCTTTTTGGCGTCAGCGTCTTCAGCTTTGCCTTGGGATAACCATTCTGAGATGGGATCTTCCGCAGCTTGTTTGTGAAAGCCTTGCCAAAATGGGCGCATTAGCTACCCCGCATAGCCGGCTTGTATATGCTGCGCATAGCCGGCTTGATTTGGCTGCGCAGCATATACTACACCGGCGCCGACGAGGCCACCCGTGATTGCTGCTTTACCGTGGCTGCGTATGGTTGACAACATGCCAGGTGCTTGCTGCTGTACAGCAGGTGCTGCTTGTTGGGCGGCTGCAGGAACCGCCCCTCTTATAAGACCTTTTGCTTTATCCACCCCACGCATAACACCACCACCAGCGGCACCAGCAACTCTGCCTGCGGCGTTACCGATAGACGAGGCGTGGGCCACACTTTTGGTGAGATGGTTCATGGGCATATTTCCTGCGCGCACACGAGAGAACGTCTTTCCCATGGCACTCATGAAGTTAGCCCTCTTTTCAAACCCACCCCAAAAGTTTTCCATATGCTTATTACCCAACAAGAACTTTGATTGGAGAGATGCTATCAAACTGCATGGACACGCCTTCCATGATCAGTACCGATCCAGACGATACTGTCATTTGGTGGCCTTGTACATAAGCTTCATTGAGGTAAAAAGCCCCTACGCTATTGGCGTTGGCGTCTTTGAAGTAAATGCACATACCAGTCGGCTGAGCAAAAAGGTCCGACATCAAATCAATGATGAAGTAGTCATGCCCCGGGTTACGGCGAAGGGTGTGAAGCGTAGTGGGATCTGCCCCGTCAAGCAGCGCTGCGTCTGGGTCTGGCATTGTAATACCGTCAATCACGATAGGGGCGGTGTTGGCTGGCTTAGAGCCTATGTTGATCTGATTTGGGTTACCGTCTTGCTTGTAGTACGCGAAAAGAACTCGGAGCAAAGAAGGGCCAAAGTAGAACGTCCGTCCGATAGACAAACTACCTATGGTACGGCCAGGGATGAAATAAGATCGGACAGAGCCGATCTCAAATATCCGCTGTAGCTGCTTGTTTTGTTGGATGGCCACAGACTCAAGTAGTCCGATCGGGAACACATCTAAGTTGTTGAGGTTGGCCCCAGCGTCTTCAAAGCGTGGAGGTCCAGCTGCAACCAGCGTGGACTCTGCGCTTACAAACTGGCCGCCTTTAAGATCCTGCTGCACATGATAATTATAAAAATCCCATGTGGTTAATGCGCCTGCTGCCATTTAAATTCTCCTTACGCTTGGACGGTGATGTCGATGTTGTTCAACGGAATTGGGAAATTCAGAGCAAACCGAATCTCCACCGAGTCTATCTGAGTTACACTCTCTTTTAGACTTGCCAACGTCCCCCCTCGAATAACGCCACCAACCTTAGGAAGGCGCGTTCTATCTTTGAGGAAGCTAATCGAGGACTGGCCCGTCCCTTTGAGATCATCCAGGGTGGTGTCGATGATGTTGTATCGACCAACGAAATTCTTGTACGCCCCGCGTAAGAACTTCGAAACGAAGTCGACGTTCTTGGTGATGCTGTACTCTTGAAACTTGATTGAAGAACGGTCAGTAGTGAGCTGGTGACGAACGTAGAGGAGTTCATCTGCCGCGTCTTGGGCCAAGATGAAAGTACCACCATCAGCCATGTCATTGAGCTGAACGTCTGAGAAGTACTTGCTTGAGTGCTCCAGTCCAAGGAACCCGGATACTGCCAAGTTGGTGAAGCCTTGCTGGGTTGGTAACCCTGTGGTCAAAGCGGCCACAACAACCGGTCCATAGATGCCTGGAATTGGCACGATGTTCTGACCAGCAGGGGCCTTAAGAACATCTGGCCACACATGCACGCAGCGGCGCGATGCGAAGCTTTGGCTGTAACCTTTAACGGCCGCGGCTTGCTCAGTGCGAGTCAGGTCACGGTCGATGGTGTAGTCGATACCGGATTGCAGTGAAGCAATGCCAGCAATCGCTGCACCAAGGGTAACCTGCTTTTCACTGTCCACAGTGGCGATCGTGTACCGGCCTTTGTAAACACCGGCAACGATATTGAGGAAGTGGCCAGGCGCTACGACATTGGTAATGAACTGGGCGCTACGGTCGTAAAACGTCATCCCGTCTGCACCGATGCCGTCTTTGCGGACGACATAGTATTGGATGTTGCTCGCAGCACCGGTAATGAAGTTGGAGCTTACCACTAAGGTGTTGTTGTCTGGTTTGCTAACAACCGAGTAGGTGCCAGCTGTCACGTTAACTCCGGACTGAACAACAACGCTGTCACCTGGCTGAACGTTTGCAAATTGGTTTAGCGTTGCATCAAGAATATTCGCTGGGTTAACGAACACCCCAGTGCCGTCAACCTGAGTGTTGACGACTACACGTGCACCCAAGGTGGCAACAGAAGTGGTCAGCTCTTCTTGAAGAAGAGATACCAGATGAAGACGTGAGTTAAAGAGGACCACTCGTTCGAGTTTGTTGTCTGGTAAAGACAACTGCTCAACATGGTTTTTCATGAGTGTGTGTACAGTTGGCAATTGCGAGAGAACCGCAATCGCGTACATATTCACAAGCTTCAGTACGTCAGCGGCGTTGGTGTAGGACAACGTCTCGTCTGTAACAGCATTGCTGTCAAGGCCAAGACCGTTGACTGCAGTGACAGTGTTTTGAAGCATGAATGAGAGACTATATGCAAGCGGATTGGCAGGTGAGATCTGCCCCGTTCCAAATGCAGCTGAAATAGAGCCCGTGGTGGTGTACTCAACAATGCTTGCTGCCTTATCCGTCCGAAGCGCGCGGTAGCTTGCTACTACATCTCCAGAGAGAATGGGGTACATGATGAGGCCAATCTCATGCTGCAGCACACCGTTTGATGGGAGCGTGATGGCCGCAGGAGATGCGACAAAACCACTGCTGAGTAATGATGCGACAGGTGCGAGGGGGATTGCAGCAATTGGTCTTTGGATTGAATAGTTAAGCGGTGCTTCTGGGGTGTCTGCCATCGGGCTTTCAAGAACCAAGGTGTTTGCATCAGTCTTTGATTTGACGCGGTATGTTCCTTGGTTAACCGTCCCACGGTCACCAGAGATACTATAAGCGACGTTTGAAGAAGGGCCAACACCATCGTTGATATCTGCGCTTAGCTTCAGAACAGTGTTGGAGACCTTCACTAAAACGGTGAAGGTACCAGTGAGGGAGTTGGTGCCGCCAGTGACAACCACTGAGTCACCAACCTTCACATTAGCAAACTGATTGGCTACTGCTGCAGTCAACCGGTCTTTAAGACCAGAGGTGTTGTCGCTTTGACCGTTGGTTTGCGCGGCGATGATGGCTACTGCCAGGGCTTGTGTAGTGATGATGAGATCTCCTGGGAGAACATCATCAAACTGACCAATTGAAGCATCGGTGAGCACATCACCGGCTACAGCGCCATCGGTCTGCGCAGAGATAATTTCTACCTTAGCGTTTTTGATTGAAACAGAGACTGGCTTTTTCGTTACCGGGAACTTTTCATCTGGTGCAAGCAGTTCGAGGTCGACAAGCGCACCGCCAAGAAGGCTGGCGTAAGCGAAAGCAATCTGGCTTCCGGCGTAGGCCCCAAGCGCGGCGTCGTCGACAAGTTGGTAGGCTGGACCTACAACAACTGACGGCAACGAAAATGCTGCGAGTGCAGGCACGAGGTTAGTGAATTCTTGGGTAACTGTAACCCCTGGTTTACGATAAGCCATTCTTCGTTCTCCTTCTTAAGGTGCAGCAAAAGTTGAAATAATAACGTTTTCCAATTTCCTGGCCGCCTTCTCACTGAGCACCCACCGATCTTGGATTTGAGCAGTGATATACACAGGGACGACAGTCAGTTTATCATCCGACCCCTCTTGTTCGATAAGAGCTTCTGCACCGATATTTAGGCTTTTTATTGTGTAGAATCCGTACTTTTGCAAGGTAGGTCTGAAGAACTTAAACGAGTTGAACACGAGGTGCCCAAGCTGTTCAGCTTCTATCCCCTCTCGACTAAAGCATGAGAAAGCCACCGATCCGGTGAGTAGGTCATTGAAGATGTAGTTTCCGTTCCGCATCGAGCGGCTCTCTACCGCTCCTCCGCCCAGACCGAGACCTTGCCAACTAAGGGGCCCTCGCACCGCGATGATCGCCGGTCTGGTACCGACTGCTGTCAGGTCGACAGCATGAACATCGCTAATCTGTATCTCCGTTTTCGTATCATCGTGGTCGTATTTGAAACAACCGGCAGATCTTTGCTTAAAGATTAGCTGTAAAAATTCTAACCCAGTCCTCTTTAGAAATACAGCAACATTAGGAATCTGTTCGGCTTTCTCTATGGACCGCCTTGGGATTCCTGCTGGTTGCGCACTGCCTGGACCTTCAGTCACGCTCATCGGCTAGCCCCCTTCATAGGTTTAGCCTTGGGGGGTACTTTGTTAATGGTTTTAAAGTGTTGCTCTTCCATTTCGAGGATTATGGCGTTCATCGCTGCCTTGGGGGACTTGTAGACCTTTGCCCCAGCTAGTTTTTCTAAAACGGCCGTTTTCTTCATATGTTTGTAGCTGATACCCCCCGTGCTGACTGTTTGTGTGGCTTTGGTACAGCAACCTTACCAGGTGTATCACCAGTCACTCTTGGTGCCATATTTTGAGTTGTACTGACCTTCATCGGGGTTGGTAGCGGTGGGGTGACCGTACGAGATGCTGTGGTTACCCCAGAGGTAGGGTGGGCAGGTTTGCCGATCACGCCTGGGGAGGCTAGAGTTTTGGCACCAGAGCGCAGCCCTGGCATCTTGCCTGTAAGGCTGATAGCCCTCTTTTCAAACCCAAGCCAAAAATCCCTCATTTTGTACCGCCCGCTAATCGTTTGGTCGTTCATCCGCGTCTAACCCGTCCCCCGACAATCTTCTCCCAGCACGGTACCCGCCGACCCCTGGTATCAGGTTTGAGATGCTTTCCTTATTTACTTTTTTTCTATCTTTGTCAGAGTATGGGCCGACAGCTATCCCGGCCAATGCCCCCAGGACGCTGAGTGGCCCCCAAGGAAGTGCTCCTAGAGCCTCGCTTCTAGCTGCAGCTTGTTTTTCAAATCCATCCCAAAAGTTCTTCATCTTAAAACTCCCTCTCTTTTTCTCTACACGCGAGTTCAGCTATTAGTGCCTTACGCCTATCGTCAGGCACAGGTAGTTGGTACTCGACATCCGTTGGATTTACAGAGTCAACTCTTGCAATCTGTAGCAGAAGCGTACGGTTCTTCTCAGGATACCTGACATTAGAAACTTTGTAATAGCGGTTGTTCTTGAGCTCGACGATCAGGTCACCATCAGTAAGTAGAGGGTAATTGGTAAACTGAACGTCAGTCTGATTGACCTGCCTCTGCCCCCACTCAGCTACCTGGACCACTTTTGGATCTGGCTCAAAGCTCATCCACGCTTCGTAAGGCGGGTAAAAGCCACCAAGTTTCCCTGTCCCAAGGCATGTTGAGCAGTTGCTCTTAGTGACACGTTTCATGATCTCATCCCAGCACTCGGGACAGTACTGCCCGTCTCGCCGGCGTTTAAAGATCATGGTTGGTACCCCTGCCACCCATCGATGGAAGAACAGGTGCTCCTCCACAACGTAAAGGCCTACCAGGTCAAGATCGCCATCCCAGGTGGTAGGGTTGCTGGTGAACGTCTGGACAGCGGTAGTACCAGAAAATTCAACCGCACGGACGCGGTAGTAGTAGACCTTGTGGAAGTCAATGAGGTTGGCGGTGTAGTCGACGAACTCTAATGCTTGCCCAGAGCGGACACCCTCACTCATAGCCATGAGCTGCTGCATCTCTTCTGGACTCTCACCGCGGTCGACGTAGAAGCGAATATTTCTTAGGCTTTGTGCGGTAGGCTCGAGTTCCCACCTAATGAGGACACGAGACAGAACGCTTGGCGGGTACTGCATGTTGAGTACAGTCGCATCCACGTCTTTGAACTTAAGGTTTTTAAGATTGCCAGCCATCTAGCCTCTGAACTTTCCACGATCAGTCTCTTCAGTTATGGTATCAAGCTTTGGTCCTGCGATTGACACATGGCTCGGTAGAGGGTTTCCGCCCTGCTCGTCTCGCCTAGTGTTAAAGCCAGTCCAAAACCCAGAGCTTGGTACATCATGGTCAGCTTCCTGAGACTTGGTCGATTCCGAGTTCGTCTTTTGTTTCGTACTCATTAACAAAACCTTTGGATGACTTGTATTTGCGGTCTATCTTTTTTCTCATCTTGTCAGTGTATCTTTGAACACCAATATCAAGATCCTTAGTATCCCCGATGGCTGCCCGCTGCGCGAGCGTCTTGGCGTATTCAACGGCTGGAGGAAAGGCTAACCCCACAGCTGCCCCGCCTAATGCATGCCCCATTATTTTTCTGCTAAACTCATCTCCTAAAACTTTTCCAAGAAAGGACCCGCTGCTGGTGAGCTTTTTAGGGAGAAATGTCGTCATTGCTTTAGAGGACGCCCTGATAATTGGCTCGTGTATCTTTTTAGCTATCCCTGGGTGAAGAGCAGACAGAAGTCCTAGCCCCGCAACGATGCCGGCGATACCAGCAGAGGCATCGAGGCCACGCTCATCCAGTTTTGATTCCGCAAGGATCTTGTCGTAGTGCTTCTTTTTAGTGAAGGACTCGAGCCCTCGATCAAGCAGCATCTGCTTCATCTTAGCCTCTATGTCTTTGTCTCTTCTCTTTTTAATTGGGATTGCTAGCAGCATTCCTGGTACGTTTCCTATCACCTTACCAACGGTGGAGGCGTACATACCAACCCCCATATCTTCCAGCATGTCGCTAACATTGTTGAAGCCAGCAGTCTTTTGTAGAACGTCTCTAAACTCCTCATTTAGGCGATCTTTATTCGCAGCTATCGAGTAGATCCAGCTATCGATGCCTTTACCGCCACCCGTCATGCCGAACGGGGCTAAGACCTTGCTCATGACTTTTTGCGTTACAGACTGGGACGGGTTGGTGACGTACCGTTTAATCAGCACCTTGTTCCGCTCTGCCCCAAGACGACGCACTCGAGCCTCGGCCTGCTGTATACGCTCAGGGTTGTAATGACCTTCTACCATTTGCATCATGGACGTATTTTTAAGATCAAGTCCCTCAGCACCAGCACCAGAAATCAAAAGAACTCTTTTTTCACCGTTGATGAAAGACTGCAGTTCTTTAGGTCGCGTCTTTGCTGTTTGGCCTTCGTTACCTAGGCCGATGAACTTTGCATACCCTATTTTCCTTGCCTTCAGAGACTTCTCGACAGCATTAAGCTGGCCCGTAAGCAGGTTCCCGTAAATAACCGTCTTGTGCTCAGGGTCTTCCCCAAGATGCTGCTCGATGTCAGTCATCACTGCTTTTACTTTTGGGGAGTACGTCGCAGGATCTTCGTGTGCGTCTAGTTTTTTATCTAGCACAGCAGGATCAGTTGAGACCTGCCGAGCTTGCATGAGTTTTGAAAACGCGTCTTTAGCCTCGCGCTGGCCAACTGGGAGGTTGTTTCTGATCTTCCACCTGGTGATGGGGTCAACTGATGTGAGCGTGAAGTCGTAGAGCTTTTTCTGCTCTGGTGACATTTCTACCTCAACGGTCTGAAGTTCCCGTGCAGGCATGTCCCCTTCAAGGTCTTTGTGGGATACGAAGTCGACCTTAGTGCCAAGGTATTTGGCTAGCTGCTGCTTATTCTTAAGGCCTTTGATGATGGTTACTTTGGGGGAAAAAATACCCTGTGTTTTCGCGTCTTTTTGTACGAATAATTTGTCAAAAAAGTTCTTGCTAACAAGCTTGTGGTTGGTTGGCCCATACGTGATGTCCATCAAAGGTACGACATCGTTTGGCTCATTGTTGACGATTGATCCTGTCAGCGTGATTGCGTTTTTGAACTTTGGCCTGAGATCTCGGATCTTGTTGTAAGTCGCGCCTTCAGTTCCGCGGACGCGGTGGATCTCATCCATGATAAGTGTGTCTGCACCTGTATCAGCAAGGAGCTTATCGCCGTGCTCTCTGAAGAGCTCATAGCTTACGATGTTGTAGTCAGAGGAGGAACCTTCACCAATATCCTTACTGCTGCTTTCACCCTTTGGTCCATAGGTACTGTGCGATGAGTTAGTGAAGCGTTTCAGGTTTTGAACGAAGTTTTCACGAAGGGCAGCTGGTACGATAACGAGTGCACGCTTTGCCTTACCCGTCTCTCTCAGCTTCTCAAACCCAGCGATGCCTGTGAGCGTCTTGCCACTACCAGTCGCATGTGCAGCCAGTAGGCTACCACCATTCTCCAAGAGCTTCCCTATAGCCCGCTCCTGGTGCGGTTTTAGCTTTACGTCTTTTTTTAATTCTGCCCCTTTAAATAAATCAGACATACCTCGCATCATGTCTTTCGCAGCACGGGCTTGACTTATTACTCCAAGAGCTTTGTTTGCTCTCTCCACACCATGCGCGCCGCCGGCTATAGCCCCGATTAAGCCGAGCAGGGCTGGGGCTTTAGATATGAGCTTATCCTTTAATGTTTTGTCTTCGTCTTCTTTGAACTTTTCTTCAAAACGAGACCGGGCCAACAGCCCTAGACCAGCTGCTGTCATGCTGCCACCCACAGCACCAATGAGGCCGCCCACAGCCTGTGCAGCTGAGCTGCCGTTGAGACGAGCTGTCTTATTCATCATGGCTTCATGGAAGCCAAGGTGGAATTGAGAAATCATACTAGCCCCTTGATTTACCAAGAATACCCTATGCGGTCATATTCTGAGTTAACACCACCCCAACCACGTCCAATATTCTGCTGGATCTTTAGATTTCTTTTCTTGGCCTCATACTCATTTGCGAAGTTCACCATCCACTGCATGTAGTAGTTGCTTTTATTCGCCCGCAAAAAGCTCGATCCACCAGCAGAATAGTTTAGTTCATTTCTTGCTTGGTATAAACCCTGAGACTTGAGTAGTTGGATCGCTGCAGCATGCATCAGCAGGTAAAGGCTGGGGTAGCTACCAATATCGGTGCGGCCCATCACTGGGGTGGTGGTGTTCCAGTCGGAGATGGCCATTTCAATAGCGAAAGTGAAGAGCTCGTCGTCAGACTCTTCCTTTCGGATCAGACGATTAAGTGCCGGAGTATCAAGCATGAAAAGGCGAAGGTACCTCTTCGCCTTTTCCATGCGCACTGTCGACTGAGGGTCCTGTAAGGTCATCTAGCCCTCATACGGTTTGTTGCGAGCTTTTTAGTCTTTTCCGTGCGTCATAGGAGGGTGCTCGAACTACGAAGTTTGGATCACCGCTTGGGTTTACTGCCCCTTCATACTCAACGCCGCCTTTTTGCTCATAAGTATCCTGTCCCATTTCTGCTGCCCTTGCTTCTCGCTTGCCGGCAGGTTGGGGGGCCTCACCCTCTTGTGTAAATAGCTCCGGCGTGGCTTCTGGTGCTTTTCCACGACGGGTAGTGCGTTTGCCAGTAGTGGCATGGGTTTTTAGCACTTCAGAGATATCGCCAAATTCTTCAATTTGGATCAGTCCATCACTGCGAAGATTTAGCATTCCATCGGTGATGTTAGAGACAATTTTAAGTTGGTTTGGTCCGAGGACTGTGCAATTTGGTGCACCGTCTTCTTTCCACGAAACGCTATAACCAACGCGCTCAATCGAGGTTCTTTGGTCAGCTTTTGTAGCGGGGTTAATGCGTGGAGCACGGACCGTGGTGTTCGTAACTTTGAAACGTTTTTGCTGTGTCGCCATAGAATGTTTCTCCTAGGAAATAAAGAGGGTGGCAGTCAAATATAATCTAACCGCCACCCTCAACCGATTCAAGACAAATCAGCTACCACCAGCCGGGATTGGGTTCGGAACATTGAGTTCGATCTTCGCGATCGACTTGATGTTACCGAAGCCTTCGGCGATGTATTCCCAGGTCTTCCAGATGACCAGGTCAGCCTCTTTCTTAATCCAGAATTTCACGTCGTTCAGGATGAAGAAGTTACCGAGGTATGCTGGCTCAGTGAAGGCCCAGATTTCACCGGGGAGCACGATGTCGTGCTTGTTGGTGACCACAAGCTTGCGGTTCATGATGGTCTGGTACTTGTACCCTTCCACCGTGATTTCCGAAGCCAATGGAGAACCAACTTCAGTTGCAGGCTGAATCATGTAATCGTCGTAATCGACGGTGTTCATGAGCGCACAACCAACCGTCAATTGATCATAGTCGATCATTTTGAACAGGGAGTTGATCTCTTTGCGGTCAACAGCGGTAGCTGCCGACACAATACGCTTACCGGTGATGGAGATCGCCGATTCAGCATAATCGATAAACGTCACGTCTTCGACGCGTTGAATATCTTTTACGCTGTTTTCTTCGATGACCTTCGTCACGGGATAGTCGTAAGCCAGAAGTTCACCTTCTGACTTAACGAACTTCTCAGACTCGATCTTGAAGAAGGGAAGCGCGTAACGCTTACCCTGAATGTAACGCTCATCAGCCTCAGAAGCAAAGTTCACAGCCTTTGCTTTTGAATCGTGCTCGATGTCCACGATTTTGATGAGTGTGTCGTGATCAGTTGAGCGCGTCAGATCCCCCCGATTCACAGACTCAGGTGGGAGGATCCGGCGTGCGAAGCCGATTTCACGGATTTTAGAACGAACGAAAGCTGCGCCAGCAGCTGCCATTTTTTGAATCCCGTCAACAGTCTCCAACCTCTCGATAAAGATGTTGTTGAATGTTTGGGCGTCTAGACCTTCATGATTCATTGCAAAAACTCCTTTGCTGTTTTGTCTCAGATCACAACTGTTTCAGCTATTAAGCTGGAACAACGTGAGCCGGTGACATGGTTTCGTAAACGAGGTAGTCACTGCCGACTTCCACGACCTTGGCAACGGCAACTTCATTTGCGCCGTGCTTGGTCAGCCTCGATTCACCAGCACCGAGATCTTTCACAGTCAGGTAATCCCCGACTGCGTAAGACAGCGCGCTGTTGTAGACAGAGGTCTTCGCCATGATCTGCGACGCCATGACCAAAGTGACCTGCCCAGTTGCTTTCGCGTCGAAACGGTCAGTTCCGCCGAAAACAAGGTAGGTTGCTTTGGCTGGTGTCGAGGTCGCGCGGGAGACTTTTCCGTCTGCGCCCAAAACAGCCCATTCGCCGAGACCAAAACCTTGGCCAGTTGCGTATGGCTTGTCGACACGATACATCTTCTCCATGCCCCGCAAAACTTCTAAGCGGGACTCTGCTTTCGTCAGGTCTTCGCCAACAGGCACAGTCCTGATATCAGAAATCGCAGTTGTCATCTCTCACACTCCTTTGTTTTAAAGTTCATCGCCCAACACTGCGGCCTGAAATTTTTCTGTGGCGTTAACCCCAGCTACGCGACTTGCGTCGAGTTCGCCGAGCTTAAATTGCCCTCCAGTTAATTCCAATGCCTTCTCTAACACGACCAAGTCCTGGTTAACTAACGAGGCTAGCTTCTCTTCTAGCTCCATGTAGTTGTGCGGGATTTGCTCCAGCCCTAATTCTGCTTTTTTGAAAAGCAGCCTCATGGCGTGAGCCCGCTTCGTATGCCCTTTGTTCTCCTCGTGGAGTCTGAGCATTGTTGAAGCCACTTTTTCACGCATTTCCCGATCGTGCATCTGAGAGGTATCTCCGTGACCTTTAGCCAAATCCATAGTCTTTTTAAGAGCTTTCTCTAATCCTACACCAACAATGACAGGTGCGCCAAGGTCTCTTAGCTTGGTCAGGGGCGCCAGGGCTGATGACCTAGAAATCTCCTTGTGTAGCTTGTCCCCCCACGGGACCTTCTCGGTCGTCGTGAAGAGTTTTTTTAGGCCAGGGATTTTACCTAGAGTGTGCCCAACGGCTGTGTCAGCCTTTAGAGCTGGCCTGTGGATTGCCCTCCACGCAGCATTCTGGACCTTATCCTTCCCAAAAACTTTTTCTGCGGCCAACTCCGGGAGGTACATCAGTAGCGAGTCAGACCCCCCACCGCCTAGCTGCTTGTACCCTTTCCATGCCTTCTCAACATCAGGCTCAGATATCGCTTTGTGAAAGAACTTTGGGGCAACCTCTTTAGTCGCACTGAGTACCTTACTAGGCTTTAACTTGCCTAATAGGCCCCTTGCAGCTGAAAAAAGAGCCGCTTGTTTTTCCACATCACCCTGCATGATGAATCCTTAAAAGACGCTCTTAAGCTGAAAGGACGCCGAGTTCTCTCGAAGATACTCTTCAATTTGCCCGTCGTTATATCCATTAGCTTTTGCGTTCTTCTCAAACTCACCAATCTTTAAAATGGTAGGCAAATTTTGATACGTTTCCAGAATGGCCTTAGCGTGAGCGATTTTTTCGCTCAGGGTGTAAAGCACATCATCACTGAACGTCTCTACTGCGGCTTCTTTAGTGGTCTCCAACGGCCGACGAACCCATTCAGCCATGGCAAACACATCATCAGTTTGCGGAGACGAAGCTTCTTTTTGAATACCGGCATTCATCTTAAAAGAGATGATGCCATCTGCTTCTTCAAGAAGTGCCGAAAGTGTTTTACCCATGGTCTACCTCAAATGGTTGCGTTATCAGCAAAAAGAGAAAGGCAGCCGGGGTTAGCCGGCCACCTTAAAAACTACTGTGGTGCTTCTTCTTTTTTCTTGCGGGTAGCTGCGTAGATTCCAGCTCCAGTGCCAGCTGTGAGTACTGCCGCACCTGGGGCCATCTTCTTAGCGCCTTCAAGCATAAGACCGCGGCGCTCACCACGAGCAGTATGCTTCTTGCCACCAGCAAGAAATTTACCAAAGGGGTCGTGATGGTTGGTACCTGTAACGCCGCTCCTGAACTTTTTTGCGCCCTCAACATGGCGATCGGCTGATTCGCCTACACGTTTTTTGGTCGCTTCCCAGAATTTTTTCACAGCAGCTCTTGCTCCAGCTGCTGCTACTTTTTCTTCCATGAATGGGATGAAGTAGTGGTCAGCATCGCCGTAACGCTCTTCGCCCAAAGATGCAAGCTTGTCAGTAAAGCCTTCAGCGATGATGATGCCGTAATCCTCAGAAGCCTTCTTCTCAGCTTCTCCCATCTCTTCTTTCTCTTCTTTCTCTTCTTCTTCTTCTTCTTTTTCAGCAGCCAGCTTATCCACCTGGTCAGCGGTGGCCTGCGCCATCTCTGCACCAGAGGAGTACATCTCGCTGGCAATCTTCACTTGCTCTTCAGCCACCTTGTCCAGAGGACCGAAATCGGTGTTGACCAACGCTTGATTTTCGGGGCTTAGGTCTTGAAAACGCATATAGAAACTCCTTTAATATTGATTGGAAAACAAACTAGTGAACCACTTCAGATTACTGATCGAGCATAGCCAAAAGCAATTGCTTACGGAAAGCAGAAGCTGCCTTCACATGAGTTTGCTCGTAGTGGCCAACGGTTTCAGCATCGTTTTTAGCTTTCACGTTGTCCATAACCTGAGGGGTGGTGTCGATCGGTTGTTTTGCGCTAGCTGGCTTGTTGTTTGGCATGTGGTTCACAGGTTGTGCGTCCCCGTGTGGGTTGCCAGACAATGCTGTGTACGCAAGCTTCTCAACGAAAGAGCCGAAGGTATCAGAGAATTTGTCATAGGCTGCTGCGCCCATAGCTCGTTCTTCAGATGCTTCTTTTTCAGATGCTGTTTTTTCCGTAGGAACAAGGACGCTTCCAGGGAATAGCATACTGTGAAGGCTTCCACTGAAATCAGAGGATGCTTTCTTTTCGCCGAACATTTCTTCTTTTTCATCATGCTCTTCTTTTTCGTCATCTTCTTTCTTCTCAGAAGCCACCTTGGTGGTCTCCCCGAAGAGGCCAAGCTGCATAGCTAGCTTGTCCATCCCGTCCACATCGGACGCGCTGGTTTGTGCGCTGGCGGTTTTTTCCGAACCAGAAAAGTTACTTCCTTCAAATAATTCTTTCAACGTAGGCATGTGCGACTCCTTGCAAAGTTAAAAAATCTCAATCCCTTTTCTTACCTTTGGAATGCTTTTCATACAGCTTTTGACCGAGGTCTAGAGCAGCTTGATCAAACATCCCACTAACAATTCTGCCCGGAAGATTTGCTTTTCCCATAGCCAAAGGCCATATAAGGGAAGATGACAAAAACTCCTGGGCTGATGCTGCCTTGATTAGTGATGATTCCTCGTAGTCCTCTAGTGCGCTAGCAGCTTTTGCGAAATAGTCTTTTACAACTTTTCCCACTGGTGCCAGCTTTTTGAAAACTCCGTGTGTACCACCACCTTTCGCAGACATTATTGCATCGGCAATAAGGGCACCGCTAACGGCGTCAGGGTTTTTACGGAAAAAACTTTTTATCCGGCCCTCTTCGTCGTAGGGGTTGAGCTCTCTATGCTTTTGCAGTACACCACTTGCCATATAGGCAAGCGGTATGCCTAGTAGAAGCCGCTTAGCGCCAGATCCAATTGAACCCAGCTTAACGTACGGCTTTTGTTTCATAGCCTCGGCTCGAGCAAACGAGTCGTTACTATCAGGATTATGCCTTGGTCCGTCCATGTAGTCACCCTTTGTTCCTGGTTTTACCAGGGGGTTAAAGGTGGCAAACAATCCAAGACCCAGGGCTGCGGCCAAGCCGGGGTTGCCGGCCAAAACCTTGTCGAGGCCTTTGAGGGCCTCTTTCGGTGCGTTTTTGGTGAAAGCTGCGTAGAGGCCGGCAGCTATAGCCAGCATAGGTATGATTCCTAGCGGCTTGCGTTCATCAGGTTTTTTCCCAGCGTATTCGTCAGCACCAACTTTGATAAAACGTGGCTGGGGGTAATCGTTGGCACTTTTGATCATAACTACTAAGCGTCTGCCAAGAAGAGGTGCGGAGTAACTTCGGCCGGCAAGGAGCGGCTTGAGTAGCTCTGCGAGGAACGGGTTGAAAGAAGATGCCGAGATCGGCATCTGAGCCTCGTGACAGGGCAATGGTTCATCGGCAGACATTGGGTCAAAGCAACAGTTTTCCTGGTCAAGCTGGTCAGCCATTTCAGGGTGATTCTGGTTGACCAAGAAGATTCTTTGAAACTCTTGTGGCTTAGGCAGTATGCCAAGCATTGCGAGGGTTGACATCGACTCACTAAGAGGCCGACGTGCTAGGGTGTTTAGCGTGTCCTTTGACATAGGCTGTTCATGGGACTTCACTTCCATGATGCCAAGGGCCAGATCTTCAAGAGATTGCTGGCTTATTGGGGCACCCTCAGCAGGTACCTCTTTTTCGATAGTGGCTGATTTATCAGTGGCTGCCATCTTTTCTGCCAACCATGCTGAGCTTGGGTAAACGATGGTCGAGTGGGCCACCTTCATGTGCGTCTTGGCAATGCGGTCAGCACCAATGAACACCTGGCTGATGTCAAAGAACTTAGGCTGCGGGTTGATGGCGAAAGCCGGCTTGCCTAAAGGCGGATACATCCGCGCGAGGTAGTACTTGAGGTGTTCGCAGTATTGCTTTCTCGTCGGAGCTTTGTTTCCGCAAATGCTGCACACGTCGTAGGGGACTCGCGTACCCATGGACCAATCCGGGTAATCGCCGTGCTCCATGCGCTGTGCGATGTCTGGGGCCTTGGCGTTGTCGAGGACAACGATAAGCTCGACTCGGTGATACTTGGGGTTGTAAACAGATAACGCTACATCCCCATAAGAAGCGGTCGGGTCTTTATTGACGTGATGCTTGTAGATTTTAGCGTAATGCTCAAAGGTCTTGAATCCATAGTCAGTGCCTTCATGTGCCAGGCCAGCTTCAGGGAACGCATCGCCGTTGACATTAAAGCCCCAAAACTCATACGCACCAAGGGCTGTAAGGAGTATCTGCGTCTTCCCTTTAATAGGCTTCGCAGCGTTGATGTACGCAGCAATCGTAGGGTGGTATTCACAAGCAGTCTTTTCGAGAAAAGACTTCTCAGCGTCGATCAAATAAGTGAAGACGCCTTGCTCGGTTTTGCCAGGAAATATGAGAAGCTTTTCCACTACTGCTAATCCCTTTTCCCATGTGAAGACCAGTCATATGGGGTTCTTTCGGAATCCGGCATGCCCCTGAGGTCCTGAATAGCCTGATGGCGGAGCTCAGTATCAAGTGGGCCGGTAATTCCGCCTATACCTGACTTGAGGGCGCTATCAAGGCCAAGTGCTTTAGAGCCTGCTTCTAGGCCGCTAAAGAAGCTGTTGCTTCTAGACGCGCCGCTGTGATTTCTTTGGATATCACTCAGGTTTTTAATATCCTCAACCTGCACGGCTCCGCGGCCGGTACTATCGTAATGAATGATCTTTGACATGAACGACCGAGCAGCATCTGGCTGTAAAGCCACATGGGGGGAGAAGTGAGCCAGGATCTGAAACGCCTGCCGTGCCTTCTCTTTGTTAGATAAAAGTCCATCACGATCGGGGTCACTTCCCTTAACTGCTTGCTCAAATGAGTGCGTCAGGTCAGCTTCCATTTTCTTCTTATCGCGACTATCGACCAGGTGCTTGACCGTGCCGAGGCCAATCCCACCTAGAAGAGGTATAGCCAGGGTAACTAGCATGTTTTCTACTGACTGACCAAGCGTCCTTACCCTTACAGTAGCCTCTTTGGCCATGAATAAAATAGCGGCTAAAGATTCTCCGGTTCGCACTGCCGAAGCCGTTTTCACCTTCTGAGAAAGATTCATCTGTGCGGTCATGCTTGGCGTGTAAGATGATTGGATAAGGGCGAGGTTTTGAACGTCTTGCCCAGAGAACCCACTGTGAACCTTCTCTTTAAGTATTCTGAACACTAGGTCAGGGTTTCTAGCCACTGACGGGGCGATCTTCACTAGCTCATCGAAACGAGCCATCGCTTTTTCCTGATGTGGTGAAAAATCTGCATGACGAACTAAGGAGGAGCGCACATCCGCGATGTTACTTTTTACAGTTTTTAGTTCTTTGGCTACGTCGTACTTTTTCTTTAATGACGCTAGCCCCGCCATACCTAAGCTAGTCCCAACTAGATCAAATAACGTCTGGTTTTTTTGCATGAACTCGCCTGTGGCCAGTGCTGCTCGCTGAGCATATTCCTTTGCAGAGGGGCTTGCTGCCACTTTAACTAAAAGATCGCAGTCCTTGTAAATCGCGTCCCTAGCTGTCTCGCTAACCGCACCCTCTTTTACCATGTCTTCAAGCCACGTCAGTTTCATACACCATCCTCAAAAGGTAGTTGGAGGTCGATAGGGGTTTACTCGATTTGCAGTGGTGACATCAGAGAACTTCTTGGCACCATCTTTAAGATCCGTGGCGGTCCATGCAGCACCAAGGGTCTTCATTGGGTTTTTGGCAGCGGTAAGTGCTAGCTTCCCTGCTGCACGTAAAACCGGCAAGAAAGCCTCTTTAACGATGCTTTCTTCCTGCTCTGCCACGAGGTCAAAGAGATTCTGCTTCACAGGGCGCGAATCCTCTGCTTGGTAATATGGAGCTTGTCTTGGATGATGTTGCTACGATCTGAGCATTCGCGCAAGCTCTGCTCAGTATCACGGAATGTTTTAAGCGTGATGTAGAGGGGGTGTTGCCCATTCACGACCCGTGCTTGCATCCAGCCACTGATAATCTCTTGAGGTGCGTTCTGGTCAGCCTCTTTGCTGAGGAAATAGCCCATAGCTTTTTCAGTATGCTCTGGCCAGAGGAGGCCCTCTTTGCCAAGAACGTACGCAAGTTTTGCCAGAGACTTCTTCGCAAACGCCATCCCTGCAACCTTGAGCATTTGATCCATGGTACCAAGGATCGACATACGCCCAAGCGAGTTATCTCCAGAAAGGGTGAGTTGTCGCGCTTCCTTGATAAAGGCCCGCTCACTGTTTTCTGCAGCGTACTTCGCCAGAGTGGTACGGTCGTCGGATTTCTCTTTCAAAAGGGCAACCTTCTCCTGGGCAACTTGCAGCTCGCGCTTAACGGAAGCTGTTTTGTCCATGACCGGCGGTGTAATACCAAACATCGCAAATTCATCCGGACGATCATCTCTGAACGTTGGGTCTGGCATGCTGGCAGCTATCTTGGTCTGGTCGGTGGCTTGTAAGTACTCAATGATAGCCTTAGCGTCTGCATGTGGAAATTCAGCGGCAAAGTACTTATTATCTTTTGAGCTGGCATACTTTGCCGTGTGAATGAGCTTATTGGTTTCAGTAGCGAGCAATTCAATTTGTGAGGGCGTGAGCTCTTCAGTCTGTGCTATCTTAATAACACCAGCTGTCGGTGACCCGTTTCCTGACAAGTATTGATGCGCTATTGAGTTAGCCCATTCCCGAAATGTCTCCATAGACAATTTGGGCTCATCAAAAGATCGAGCATCGAATGGAAACATAGTGCTAACCTCGTATAGAAAAACACACTTTTGTCAAGTATAGCCGTGACCTAGCCAAGAGTCCAAATAATTTATCGTTTTTGTATGGTGTCCGCGACTAGTATTTCACCACCAGCTTCGGTTACAAACTTAAATCTGAGCAAACGTACAAACTCCTCGAAATTTCTAGAGCCCTCAGGTTGCCTGGAGTAAACGTCTTGTGCCAGAGCAGTCATGGCTAGAAGTGTCATCTGGGCCACCTCACTTACTTGGAGTAGCAGCGCCTCGTCAGCCGTAGTTGGTGGCAGTAGTTTTAGCCGGTCAGGGGTAACCACCTTCATGGAGTACTCCTGCCCCTGCCAAGTGTATTTTATCTTTCCTGAAAATAGCAGCGTATTTTCTTCATTACTCATTGCTAGCAATGACCCCACCAAGCTTGCTACCTGCCTTCCTTCCCAGATTGGTTGCCCACTGGCGGAAGAAGGTAATAATTGCCGTACAGATGACCTGTTCAAAAGCTACAACTGTCTCAACTGGCTTTTCAGTTAGCCCACCAACACCCTCTTCCATTTTCTTACGAAGCGACGGGGTAAAGATGGGGTAGTCTGCGTTGTTTCTGAAGGGAAGAACTTTTGCTTTTTCATTACCAGTTTTTGTAGCGTCCATTGCTGTTTCTCCTGTGAACTTGTGGGTGTTTCGAAATCAGGATAAGTGGCTTCCACAGAGGTTGTCAACGGAATTAGCAGTTGAAGAATTATCTGGCATGCGGGTACAAGATTAGTAGGGAAATTTAAATAGGAGCATTAATGGAAAATCTAAGTAGTTTAAACGTAGGTGATAACTTTGATCTAGAGGTGCTGGTGGAGAAGGCATCCGTTGCTAACACCAAGTCGGGTAAACCATACCTGCGCGTAACCGTACGCACAAGCAACTCTTCTTTGGATGGGGTGCTGTGGAACTTTAACACCGAACTACAAGTGAAGCCGGGGATCGTAGCCCGCATCAGCGGCAAGGTTGACGCCTATAACGGGGCCAAGCAACTTAACCTAGACGGTATCAACCTTAACACAAACACCAAGCCGGACGCCTTCGCTAGGTGGACTCACATGAGCGTGGAAGAGATCTGGGGTGACTTGGTGGCAAAGGTCGGTCAATTTACTGAGCCGCTCACCAAGTATGTAACCGAGGAGTTGCTACTCAACCAAGCTGCAATGGTAGAGGCGTTTAAGAAGGCGCCAGCGGCTAGGTCAGTCCATAACAACTGGTACGGCGGTTTGCTTGAGCACGTCTGGTCTTTGTGCCAGCTGGCTGACTTTGTAGTCCCCCATTACCAAAAAAACTATCTCCAAGAGATCAGCAAAGACAAAGTGATGTTTGGCCTTATGGTCCACGATGCTGGGAAGGTTATAGAGTACGATTACCGTGACCCCACCTTTAAGTTCACAGCCATAGGGCACTTCACCAACCACATGGTTCTTGGGCCTGCTTGGGTTTACGAGCAGGCTAACAAGTGGTGGAATACAGCGACCGCTGGAGGGCCCCTTACTAGCGACGGTACAATTACGCTCATCGATTACCCGAACAAAAATCTGATGTCCCATGAGAAATTCAAATTGGAACGCGCACACCTGATGCACGTTCTGGCAGCCCACCATGGTCAAATCATCTGGGGTAGCCCCGTGGCCCCCGCGTCAATCGAGGCCATCATCGTACATCACTTGGATAACCTTGATGCCAAGGTGCTGCATGCTTATGATTTTGTGAAAAACAAGCCTGGGGACGTTGAAGGGTTTAGTGAACAGTCCTACATAGAGAAGGCACGATTTTACAACTACAAGGTTTAATCTTAGCAAGGCCTATGGCCGATTTGGGGGCAGCAATGCCCCCTTTTTTTAGCTATCGCGTCCCTGATGTTTATGGGTACTATGATCTCGGAGAAACAGCCCAGGAGATACATCTATGACCGACCCCAAAGATATTCATCTTTACCAGAATAGACCTGATGTCAAAGCTAGCAGTATTCTCAACCTAGAAGTAACCGTTGATAGCGCAGTCCCTCAGCCTCTCAATAAACTACGCTCATTCCCACGAATGATATCTCAGATCCCTGTTGGCTTGCAGCCAGAGGCCGAGATCATCGTCTCTCTTTTATTTTCGTGCTTTGAGAAAGCAGGCCACGTCAGCGAGGGTCTCATCGGGGACCTTATCTGGGGATTTGCACAGCTTACCCCAGACGATAAGAGCTTCATTGGTCGCAGCCCTGGTCGTATGAAAACCGTACCACCAGAGCTGACCCTAGCAGGGTTATCTCAACTAGCAGCCAGCGGTTACATTAAATTCCAGGCACCTGATAACAGCTTCGTCGATCTCTCGTCTGATCAAGCTGGTAAGGCTTGGGTGCGGTACCAGCAAAAACTTTTAGACATGGTTTATGAGAGGTAGTGATGATCAAGTATCTCTGCTTTTACAAGTGCCGGTGGTGCTCGGTTACCTTCTATAACAAAGCACTGCTGGACATCCCCGCTGACACTGCACATCTAGTGGAAAACATTTTATCAGAAACCAGCTACATCACCAAAAAAGGAATCTCTCTGAGCTACATGCTCACCACCCATGAGTGCACCGACAGGCGGATAGGGTGCGCGGACTTTGTGGGGGCACGCGTCGGTAAGGACAACGAATGAAGATACTGCACCTGTCACAAACCACCCACTCAGGTTCCCCCATACGCATCGTGGACCTGACAAACAAGTACTCAAATCGGGAGGCACGGCACCTCGTTTGGGAACCAACTACGGGGTACCGGAAGTTTAAAACGGACCTAGTTGGTAATCAGATGAAAGAAGCTGAACTGCAGCACTGGCTTGATTGGGCAGACGTTATTCACTTTCACAATAAAGTAAAAAGCTTGAGCATCTTTACCAGCACTGGGCTAACACCGCCATCCAAGCCCAGTATTGTTCAGATCCACAGCCCCAGAGAAGATATTGACGTTAAAGAGGTCTCGGCACTACCAATAGCTATCCTCGCTCAGTACCACGTCAGACAGTGGCCAGAAGCCAGCTTCGTTGTACCAAACGTGGTCGACATCTACTCGTCCGAGTACATACCCTCGCCACGACCTCCTAGGAAAATACCCGTGGTTTCTTACGCCCCGAGCAACTGGAATGCTAAAGGCTGGAATGACAAAGGTTACAGCGTCGTATCACCTGTCCTAAAAAGACTGGGCCTGGAGGATAAGATTCGGTACCAGCTTATAGTTCAGCAGGCTCATAATGTTGTCGTAGAGATGAAGCTCCAGGCCGACATCGGCATCGATGAGATCGTCACTGGTAGCTATCACATGAGCTCTCTTGAGTACCTAGCCCTCGGCGTTGCTTGCTTTGCTAACCTGGACGAACAAACCGAGGCGGTAGTGAAAGACCTGACCGGTGCAACCACTCTGCCCTGGCTCAAAGCAGATGGTGATAGTTTTAAACGCATCCTAGGGGAGCTCATAAAAGACCCTGCTCAGTGGGCAGATACTGGAAGACAAAGCCGTGAATGGATGGAAACCTATTGGAACCCCGAGGTGCTAATGGGGCACTACGAAGAAATGTACGATTCACTTTAGGAGCTCGTGATGACCATTAGTAACGATGTTCTTTCGTTTTGGGATAAACCTTCGTTTGAAGACCAGCAGCGACTTATCGCCGGCAGTGTCGAATGGAAAGCCTCTGAAGACGCCGCGGCGTATCACAGGGCGCTAATCGAATCACCGAGCATCAAAGAATACATGGACGGTTGCGTAAACCCTACCGTCCTTGAGATTGGTTGTGGTGTTGGCCGTATCCTTAAAGGTTGGCCCTACCCCGGTATTGGTGTGGACCTCAGCCCCAACATGATTGAGAAGGCGAAGGAATACCTTAAAGGTACGAAGAACGACCTACTGATAACTGATGGTGCGACGCTGCTAGTGCCAGATAACTTCGTCAACTTCGTGTACTCCTTTCTGGTCTTTCAGCATATCCAGACTAAAAAAGAGGTGGCCCAGTACATTGATGAAGCTTTGAGAGTCCTTAAGCCTGGCGGGTATTTGCGTGTGCAGACTCACAAAGGTACTCCACACCCAGAGAACAAATTCGGTGGCTTCCATGGCCGCTTCTACCCAACAGTAGAAGCGTTCGCAGAAGAGTTCATGCGACCTGAGTTTGAGATCCTCTCCTGCCAAGAGAAGCTCGGCCACGATGATTGGCTGTGGATAACCGTAAGGAAGCATGGGTGAAGATCCTCTATCATATCCCTGGTGAGGTAGTCGGTGGTGCAGAGACACAGGTTCAGTACCTGGTCAATAACCTGCCACCGACTTGCCACGTTATGATCACGTTTGAGAAGTCTCAGATGGAGACTTATATTCTAAAGAACTTTCGGCCAACATCGCGCCAGAGGGTCTTTTCACCGAACAGCTTAGCTAAAGTAATTCAAGAGTTCAGGCCAGACATCATTCAGTTTTATCACTCGCCCCTGGTTTACGGGGCCATTGCCAAGATGGTGCTGCAGGCTAAAGTTGTGGAGGTAGCACACAACCGCACCTCGTTCGGGTGGGACTGCTCTACTTACGGCAAAGAGAAGACTGACGTACTAGTGTGCGTCTCTCCAGATGCCCAGGCCCACTTCCTTAGCAAGCGTACTGACTGTGAAACCCTCGTCATACCTAATGGGGTGGACACATCCAAGTTCTACCCAAACTGGCAGCGGCGGGGTAAGGAAAGGCTATTGGGGGGCTATTGTGGCCGGCTGGAATCTGGACTGGGTAAGGGGGTGCAAACCCTGGTTGACGTCATTCAGCGCATGCCAGTGGACTTCGAGCTGGTGGGCTATGACTTCGGTGGCTATGGTAAGCAAACGCGCGACAGCAACATCACGGTCTTGCCGTTCACCAGCGACGTGGCTACCTGCTACAACCGCTGGGACTTCTTCGTTTCGTGTAGCCCCAAAGAGGGATTCGGCCTAGCCATTGCGGAAGCCCTAGCCTGCGGCTTGCCCTCTGTGATCTTGGACTGCGGGGGCGTGTGTCATTATCTCCAACACGGAGAGCACGCCTATATAGCCAAAAACAAAAAAGACGTAGAGCAGGGTATAGCAGCAATCATTGGTGGCGCTAGGTACCAGCCTACAACAGTTGATTTTAGTGCCACGACTATGGCAAGCCGGTACGTTCATCTTTACGAAGAGCTTTTAGCCGGTACTACCTATGTGAAAGAAAAAAAAACTCTAATTGAGGTGGTAACCCCTCAAGTGAGGTGCAACGATTACATCCTCGGCGTCGTGCCGGTAGATTGGCAAGGGATCAAGCACTCCCTTGAGCCCCGTGTAACACACATGGCCACACCCGAAAACGCTATTGCTATGGCTACTTCAATTAGGCCAAAGAAGATTATCTTCGGTGGTTTTTTGCCG
>Ga0163153_10000758_pt1 | contig 54094 bp, 49 predicted proteins | sample OliLakLV19MP6IB1_FD_148629 | JGI IMG/M metagenome (GOLD analysis project Ga0163153, IMG submission 148629) | Freshwater microbial mat bacterial communities from Lake Vanda, McMurdo Dry Valleys, Antarctica - Oligotrophic Lake LV.19.MP6.IB-1 | ecosystem: Environmental > Aquatic > Freshwater >... | reverse complement strand
GGTAAACGGTGGGGAGAGCGGATAAAAGTGTCGTCCACTCCATCGATCTTGTTGGACGGTAATATTAAAGTCGATGGCCCAAACATGACGCCTGACAATGTCATCATGATCATTCGGAGCATTCTTGAAAACGATCGGAAGAAGTGAGCAGTGATGAGTGATCGGTGATGTGTAGGAAGCAAGGAGTGATCACCGAGGTTTCTCCACAGATCACTCATCACCCATCACCATTCACGGAGTTGTGATGGCGATCGATCCAATCTGCGGAATGACGGTCGATCCGGCTACGGCGGCCGGCAGTCACGACCATCAAGGCCTGAGTTACTACTTCTGCGGGTTGTCTTGCCTGGAACGATTTAAGGTCGATCCGGAGCGAGCGTTGCAACCGCGAGCGACAAGTTCCGCTAAGCCGACCACACGACGGCCCCTTCCGATGATGCAGGCTGCTCCGGTTGCAACGGACGCTGCGGCGATCGATCCCGTATGTGGAATGACGGTGCAGCCGGCTACGGCAGCCGGTTCCTATGAGTATCAGGGGAAGACCTATTATTTTTGCGCCACAAGCTGCCTCACCAAGTTTCGGATCGATCCGATCCACTATCTGACTCCTCCTGAACAGCGCACCCCACGAGTCATGCCGGTTCCGTCCGGCGGGGTGGTCGAGTACATCTGTCCGATGGACCCGGAGGTGCTTGAAACGCAACCGGGGGCATGCCGGATTTGCGGGATGGCGCTGGAACTCAAAATTGTCTCGCTCGAAGATGAGCGGAATCCCGAGCTTGAAGATATGAACAGGCGGTTTTGGATCTGTCTCGGGCCATCCCTCTTGGTCATGTTTCTGGCCATGGTCGATATGATTCCTGGCCTGTCACTGCCTGATGTACTCACCGGTTCAGCGAGGAATTGGGCGCAATGGCTGCTGGCGACGCCCGTGGTGCTCTGGGGCGGCTGGCCGTTTTTTCAGCGAGGGTGGGCTTCGGTGGTGAACCGGGCTCCCAACATGTTTACGCTCATTGCCATGGGGACAGGAGCGGCCTATGGCTACAGCGCGGTGGTCACCGTGGCGCCGACGTTGCTACCCAGTTCATTCCGACTGCATGACGGCTCGATCGCGGTGTATTTCGAGGCCGCGGCCGTGATTACGGTGCTCGTTCTGCTCGGTCAGGTCCTTGAGTTGAAAGCTCGCAGTCAGACAAGCTCCGCGATTCGCGCCTTGCTCCGGCTTGCGCCAAAGACTGCCAGGTTGATCACGCCGGAGGGGCGTGAGGACGATGTGCCGCTGGAGCACGTTCAGGTGGGCCATCGACTACGCGTGAGGCCTGGAGAGCGAGTGCCGGTCGATGGGAAAGTCCAAGAAGGGGCGACCTCTGTCGATGAATCGATGATTACAGGTGAGTCGATCCCGGTTGAAAAAGTAGTCGGAGCGGGGGTGACCGGGGGAACTATCAACGGCACAGGTGGAATCGTGATGGTCGCTGAACGAGTTGGACGAGATACGATGCTTGCCAGGATCGTACAGATGGTCAGTGAGGCGCAACGGAGCCGAGCGCCGATCCAGCGGCTGGCCGACGTGACGGCGGCGTATTTTGTCCCGCTGGTCGTGGCTGCGGCGCTGATGACAGCAGCGGCGTGGGTGATCTGGGGACCGGAGCCGAAGTTGGCCTATGCGTTGGTCAACGCCGTGGCGGTCTTGATCATTGCCTGTCCCTGCGCATTAGGATTGGCGACGCCGATGTCCATCATGGTAGGGACCGGTCGTGGAGCAACCGCCGGCGTCTTGGTGAAAAAGGCCGAGGCGTTGGAAGTGTTCGGCAAAGTGAATACCCTCGTACTCGATAAGACGGGGACTCTCACGGAGGGGAAGCCGAAACTGCTGTCGATCCGTTTTGTCCCGCCTTGGTCCGATGTCGAGCTGTTGCGCCTCGCGGCGAGTGTTGAACGGAGCAGCGAACATCCGCTGGCTGCAGCGGTGGTGGCTGGAGCGGAAGGGCGGGGGATCGTCTGTGCTCCGGTTGAGCAGTTTCGTTCGGTGACGGGGAAGGGGGTGACCGGGATGGTCGAAGGCCATCGTGTCGCCATCGGGACGGTTGCGTTTTTACAAAGCGATGTCGGGGTATCAGGCCAGAGTCTCAAACCGTTGGACGACGACGCGGCTTCGCTTCGTGGTGAAGGGCAGACGATCCTGTTTGTTGCCATCGATGAGCAGGCTGCCGGTATACTCGGGGTCGCAGATCCAATTAAGGCCTCGACGTATGATGCCGTGCAGGAGCTCAAAGCAGAAGGTATTCGCATCGTCATGGTGACCGGAGATCATCGCGATACGGCGGAGGTGGTGGCCCGGCAACTCGGCATTGAAGAAGTCATGGCTGAAGTTTTGCCTGATAAAAAGGGGCAGATCATTGCACACCTCAAGTCGCAAGGCCGAGTGGTGGCGATGGCCGGCGACGGGGTGAATGATGCCCCGGCTCTGGCATTGGCCGATGTCGGGATCGCCATGGGAACGGGAGCAGACACGGCCATCGAGAGCGCAGGGATGACGTTAGTGAAAGGGGATCTGCGCGGGCTGCTCCGTGCGCGGAGGCTGAGTCAGGCCACAATGCGGAATATTCGCCAGAATCTCTTGTTTGCCTTTCTTTACAACGTGATTGGGGTGCCGATCGCCGCCGGTGTGCTCTATCCGGTCTTAGGGATACTCTTGAGCCCCATGATCGCCAGCGCTGCCATGACGTTCAGTTCTGTGTCGGTCATCACGAATGCTCTGCGGCTACGTCATGTGGAATTGTAAGTGCGCGTTTGACTGACGCATGCTAGGCTACGGGTGCGGTTTGTCTGGTTGCTCTGGTCTATTTGGTTCATCTGGTTACTTTCGTTCAACCAAACAAACAAGACAAATCGAATAACGGTTTTTTTATGCCGGTGAACTTTATGCAGCCTGTTAGAAAGAACCGTGGCGTGTTTCGACCTGTACTTCTCTTGCAAATTATGATCGGTCTGAGTCTGGGAAGTTCGATCGTCGCTGAAACGGTCTTCGCCGAAAGTCGCGTGGTTCCTGTGGCGGGTGGAGGCGAACTCCAGGCGCAAATTAAAGGGGCCGCGACCAAAGTGATTCCTGCTGTCGTCAGCATCGCTTCCACGGTGATGGTTCGCGATCAAGCGTTCAGCGACGAAGCGTTGCCGTTCGGACTATTCAAAGATGCGCCGTCGCGCCGCCAATATGGCCAGGGCTCCGGCGTCATTGTGTCGTCGGACGGGTACATTATGACGAACAACCATGTCATTGCCGATGCGGTCGATGTGGAAGTAATTCTCGCCGATCGGCGGCAATACAAAGGGCGAGTAGTGGCCACCGATCCGAAAACTGATGTGGCGGTGGTAAAAATTCAGGCGACGAATCTGCCGACGGTTACGTGGGGAGATTCGAGTACGCTTGCCGTCGGCGAATTTGTCCTTGCGATCGGGAATCCTCTTGGGTTGAGCCGCAGTGTGACGTTCGGCATTGTCAGCGCTGTTGGTCGCGCCGATGTCGGTGTCGCCGACTTTGAAGATTTCATTCAAACCGATGCTCCTATCAATCCAGGCAACTCGGGCGGAGCCTTGGTGACTCTCAATGGAGAATTGGTGGGGATCAATACGGCCATTGCCAGCCCTACAGGCGGAAGCGTCGGCGTGGGTTTTGCAATCCCAAGCAATATGGCTCGGGCTGCGATGCAGAGCTTACTTAAGACCGGTCATGTGGTCCGTGGGTTTCTTGGTGCTTCGACACAAGATGTCTCGCCCCTGCTAGGCAAGATCTTTCGTCTCCCGGACGTGAAAGGAGCTATCGTGACCGATGTGCAGGCGAAAGGGTCTGCCGAAAAAGCCGGGATCAAGCGTGGTGATGTCATCGTCCGATTCGACGGGCGCGATGTGATGGATAGCGGACATCTTCGAAATCTTGTGGCCGCCTCTACGATCGGGAGTAAACATCGGCTGGACCTCATGCGGGAGACCAAGCCCTATCAAACTGAGCTGGTTGTTCAAGAGGCGCCGCGCGAGCGAACCAAAAAGAACCAAGCCGCATCGGCTGCATCTGCCACGGCTCATCCTCTCGCCGGCGTCGTCTTCGACGATGTGACCATGCCGTTGGCTCGGCAGATGGATTTAGCCGTCACCAGCGGAGTGGTGGTGACCGATATTGAAGAAGGCAGTCTGGCCGAATCCTCCGGTCTCCAGCCGGGCGATGTGGTGTTGGAGCTCAATCGCCAACCTATTCCCAACTTCGATGTGTTTCAGCGACTGGCCGATCCGATTAAGCCCTCCGACCTGGCGCTCCTACTAGTTAATCGTCAGGGAAACGTCATGTATATTCCCGTGAAGGGCGAGTAACGTCGCTCCGATCCAGGGACTTCTCTTTGCTCAGGCGCTAGCAGTCTGCGTGAAAACTCAGTTTTTGCGCGACATGTTGTCACGATAAAACTTTGAGTGATAGCACCTGAATAGTCAGCAGGATGCTCAAAAAGGCTGTCCAGCAAGGCCGCAGCGAGCGAAGAGGTGAGGCGTACGCTTCGGTACGTTGAGCCTCTGAGGGACGCGAGAACGCCGCTGGCAGGATTTTTCAGCATCCTGCTAGAGAGGGATCAGTTTGAGATCAAAGGTTCGTTCGATAAGCCAAGCGCAAGCGAGGGCGACGATGCAGAGTGAACCGCTGACCAGCACCAGCTTCTGATAGGTCCAGGACTTTCTCAAACCGTAGGCCAGTGGCAAGAACATGGCGACGATCGCGAGCTGCCCCACCTCAACTCCCAGGTTGAAACTCACCAAGCTCAGTGCCAGAGATCCTCTCGGTAGACCGAGGTCGCTGAGCACACTCGCAAAGCCAAAGCCATGGATCAGGCCGAAGAGAAAAGCCACCAAACGGCGGCGTTGGACAAGGGCCGGATAGAGGTTGGAAATGCCAGCAAACACGACGGATGCAGCGATAGCGGATTCAACTAGCCGGGATGGAAGCGCAATTAGACCTACAGTGGCCACGCCGAGGGTGATCGAGTGGGCAATCGTAAAGGCCGTGACGATTGCGAGGACTTCCCAGAACGCTGACAAGAAGTCCGGGGTCGGCTCCCACCGGCCTGCCACCCTCCGCAAGACGGCAGGCAACAGCAACGCCAGCAGGAACAACACATGGTCGTAGCCCAGCCAGATGTGCCAGATCCCTTCGTGCACATATTGTCGAGCCTGACGCCATATCGAGGTTTTTCCGATTGTGAACTGGTGGGTCGGCGATTCTTGGCTGAAGATGGCGGTCGTACTGTCCCCCTCATGAATCAGACGGAGCAGTCCTTTGTGTTGAGCGTCCAGATCGAACAGCAGTCGATAGTCGGCCTGAAGCGTCTCGATGGCGCTCGGACAGGTCATCGTAAAGAGCAGGACGGCATAGGCGCCGTCCGTGTGGTTGTCGATCAGGTGGCGAGGCGCTTGCGCGAGGCAGGGTGTTTCGCCCGATGTGACTGTGAGGCGTGAGAGCGCGTACGCGGCAATCTCGTCGTGTCTAGACCGAACTTCTCCCCATGTGATCGCGCCGTCCCCGTCGGCATCCAATCCTATCGCATCGTCCAAGTCTCGCAAGGCAATATCCCAGCGGCCTTCAATCCGATCATGCTGTACGGTGAGCGAGAGTAGACTGTCGCTGGGCTTGTGCGCCCAGGCGGGAGTGCTCAGAAGAAAAATCGCAAGTGCGAGGATCAGGCGCATCAGGATTGTTCCTCAGGAAACTGAACGACCAGTTGTTGAAGTCGCATGTCTTCCACATGATTGGTGTGAAACCACGCGATAACTGGTTTCGCGGCATGTTGGTTGCCGGAGGCCAGTGCGGTTTCGAGTAGAAGCCGCGCGTCCCAGGGCTCTTTTTGGATCTCCCAATTGGCTTGCGCGAGGGTGAGTGCCGCCTGTGGATCGTGAAGCAGCGCGAGGGTGAAGCGCGCCTCCTCTCGCACATGCACGCGGGTGCCTCGTTCTCGACCGGCGGAAAAGCGGGCTGCGAGTTCGGCGGTATGGTTCTTGGACACGGGAAGATGAAGCGCCTGCTCAGCCAGAGTCAGGCGCAAGAGCAATCCGTCGGCTCTGGTCTCATGTTGCAAGAGTGTGACGACTTCTTGTGTGCGCCCTTGATCGAGAAGAAAATCGGCATAGGCGCCTAAGAGGTAGTGATCCTTCACGCCGAGGCTTCGCGCGTCGAGGAAATGTTTCTCTGCAGCGTTCGTGTCTCCCGTGCGCGCGGCCATCTCTGCCAGGATGGTCAGTATCCAGAGTCGTTCACGCGCTGAGATTCTTGGACGTTCCAAACTTGTGGTCAGCATTTCACGGCTCGTGGCTGCTTGGCCGCTCAGGCCGGCAATGTCGCCCAAACAGGTGAGCGCGACGTGCCGCCCTGCTAAGCGAAGCAGCGGCTGGCAGGCGCGCCGAGCTTCTTCATATCGTCCCTGGACCTGATAGATCGATGCTCTCGTGAGCCAGGCCTGGGCGTTTGCGGGCTGCATGTTTAGGACGGCATCGAGATCGGCGAGAGCGAGATCGAACTCGTGTGCATGTTGACGGATCATGGCCCGCAACAAGAGCGTGGACGATGGGGGTGTCGGGTGATTCAACCAGGGAACCAATACCGCTTGCGCTTGGCCGAGAAACCTTGGATCTCCTTCCGATCGTGACTGCTCGATGAGCTTAGTCGCAAGAGAGACGGCCACATCCATGTTCTGCGGGTCACGCAACAGGCTTGCGCGCAAGGCTCTGATCTCCCGCGCAACGGGATCGGCAGCTTTGACTGTAAGGTGTTCGAGGACTTGCGTGTCCTGCTGAGGGAGGAAGGGCTCGCCGGATGTCATCGAAGGGGCGCTGAATGTGAGCCATCCCGTTGCGATCAGCCAGCTCACTGTTCGTATTCCAATCATGGCATCCTGTTAGTCACGCGAATAGGTGATGGGAATACGCATGACGATTTGTTGACGATCCAAGGTGTGATCGAGCGGTATAGGGAACGCACGTTGCACTAGCGTCATGGCTTCCTGATCGATCCGATTCAATCCAGAGCTCTTCACCACCTCGGCCTCCAGTAACTCTCCGGTATTGGACACGACGGCTTTGACCAGAACTTTGAGCCGGCTTGCATCGTCAAGGGATGGCCGCGACAACCGCTTCAGTTCTTCCAGTCGATGAGACACAGCACGTTGCAGCCAGCTGTAATCTGCTTGTGGCGAAGAGGGTTGATCGGAGACTACAGCTGGAGTAGGCGAGGAGGAAGCTGGGGGTGCATCCATAGACTGCGTTGGAGCCATCGCCGTATCGGTTGCTGATGTTGGGGGAGCCGGTATTTCCTGCTCGACGGGAGCCTCGGTTTGTGCAGACGGGTTATTGCTGACGGGTGATGCGGTCATGTGTGTGCTGGACTGTTCGCCCGTCAGGGGTTTTTCTGTGGCTGGTGCCGTCTGTGTGGTGGAGGGTGTCGGTGGTGCAGCCAATTGAGACCCCGTGTTGCTGGATTCATTTGCGAGGTGAGCGCTGTGTTTTTTGGGCTGCTTAGGAGATCCGTGTACGTCTGTTGGCGAAGAAATGGAACCGAGGGCCTCCACTTCGGTCGTTCGAGGGGTCTCGTCTGAGAAAGCCGTGTTGGTACTTGGCTTCTTGGGTGTGGTCTGTTGCGACAACTCCGTGAATATCACATTCCATTGAAACGGCTCCGAGTAAGTTGGGGTGGGAAGATGGCGAAAAGCCGGGACGATCGCGCCTAGAAGGACTCCATGAAGGATAAGCGAGAATCCCCATCCTTCCATCCGGCGTCGTTCAACGATTCTTGCCTGCATGTGTGTTCTCTGGATTGTCGGACAAATCGCTCAACTGTAGGGTGCCGCGCTCATGCGCGACACCCCCGATGGTTCATGCTAATTGATCGCTTCTCCTGGGTCGATATGGCGGCGGTCTCGTCCGTCGAATGGCGTTGGGAGGAAGGGAAAGGTCGTGGCAATACCGTTGGCGGTCTTGCTTCCGCCCACCGAACCGATATTGAAGTTCACTCCGTCTCCCAGATTGGGGGTAGCGGGGTTAGTCAAAATGCCACCGACGACCCGCAAGGCGACATCCGTGACGTCGTCGTTCGGCCGCCGTCCGTTTGGCCATCCTGCTTTGTCGGGAGTCGCGTTCCCGCTCGGGTCATGAGCGAGAGGCCCCAGCCGTCTCTGACTGTCTGCTGCTGTTGGAGGCACGTTCAAATCCACTCGCAGAAGGTCAGAGAGGGTTTCGTTGGCTTTGCCCCCACCGCAGACCGGTGGACCCGGGCTGTACCGGAGTAGTGCGTTAACGAGGTCTTCTCTGTTCATGGTCGGGAAGCCGGTGGCGAACACCGCGTTCAGCGCAGTCGCCAGTGCCGAGTTGCAATAGAATGAGACAAACTCGGCCTCGTCTTCGGCGTCCGTCGCGTTCCATTTATCTTTCATGTTCGTCGGAATGACCAATTCGTTCACCAACGGATTGCCCATTCGAGCCACTTGGACAAATCGGGATGAATTGTCCCGATCGCCATTTTTCTTGATGACCGTGACCTTAGGGCGGCTGGTCGAGGCGTACGCGCCGATGAGTGTATTGCCTTTTGGCCCCATCAGGTCGCTGATCGGGATTTCCAAGGCAATGGTGTTGACGTTGAAACCGCTAAACGTATCGCGCGCGGCGCCGAGCAACAGCGCGTCGTTCGCGTCATCAGCTGGTGAGAGGATTGGAGACACATGGAGATTGAGTGTGTCGAAGGTTCCCCCGAGGTCGATGTAGAACGTCTCATCCCGCTGTCCGGCAAATACCCGCCCGCCGTTCTTCAAGGGGAAGATTCCCTTGGCTGCCAGCTGCTCGTAGTTTGGCGTGGTCCGGGCACCGACGTTCGACGGTACTGCGTACATCGGGCCGGTGCCTAAGTCTTTGGGTTGTTGGCCAAAGCGTACTTCCGTGACCGTGTAACTCTGCCGCACAAGTAATCCCTCGGACCCCGAGCCGGCGAGTGCGGTGATCGGTGGCAGTGCGACATAGGCCAAGGGAAATACATCTCCTGGTTGCCTGATGTCGGTCTTGAAGCGAATTTGATAGGTGATGTTCCCTGCAATGTTGTTCTTGTTGTTATCGATATGGATCTCGTAGAGCACATCGTCGGCGAAATTGAAATAGTTGGGGCCCGATCCCGGCTCCTGACCCGGAATCACATTCATGATCACAATGGCCTTATCTGAATCCTGCCAACTCCTGAATAGATAGAAGTCGGTGATGTCTGCTGCAGGGTCGTTCGCGATCAATGGGGCTTCGCGATGGCTGGCGGCGAAGACCGGCGTACTGATGCACAGCGCCAGTATCGCCAGGGTGAGTAGTCGAATCTGTCTGGACATGGTCGTCTCCTTCTGAACAACGCCGCCTTCGGAAGCGGCATTTGGTTACAGGTCTGGTAATGGTGTCGGCGCAGGTTCCGAATTGGCCTGATTCACCAAGCCAACCTCAGCTGCTGTCAGTGCGTCCGATTGTGCGACTCGCTGGTCTTCCTCTGCCGATGCCGCCGGTGGTGCACTGGACACGATAGATGGGTTGTCTCCCCCGCTTCCGCTACAACCGGATAGTATGCCCACAGCGAGCGCGAGTCCGAGAGCCGATCGTGCAAAGAATTTCATAGATGCCTCCTAGGGAACGATGTGCCTTGCTGTCGCCAATTGTTGTGACTACCTGTCAGTGCATAGAGGCCATTGGCTTCTCGACGATGTCGCCCTTCATCGGACCTAGCGCGCCGAGCAGTTCGCCTTTCTCCCGCTCCGGGACCTTGAACTTGTTGAGTGTGGCGACCAGATCGCCGACCAGCGCATCGAAGTCGCTGCTGCTGACGCCCATGCCGGTGTGAGTAGCCTTCATGCTGCGGCCGGTATAGGTGCAGGGGCCGCCCGAGGCCTGGCAAATCTGTTCCACCAACAGCATCTTCAAGCGGGGGATGTCCGTGTTGGCAAACTTGCCGTTGATACGGTTATCAGCGGCGACGCGCCCGACGAAATCATCCACGACGGCGGTGATGGCCGGTTTGCCGCCCAAACGATCGTAGAGCGGCTTCTCGGCCATGGCCGTCGATTTGGACATGGTGGAACCGGGGGGCGATTCCATGGTGTTGCAGCCCGTGACACTAAGCGCCAATCCACTGATGATGAGATACGAGGCGATTCTAGTCTTCATGGCCCTGCCCTCCTGGTGAATAAAAGATGAATGCTGAATGACGCGCGAGCTTGTCGACACCTGCCGCGTCTTGATCTTACTTACGAGGCTCGACCGGATTTGGATGTGTCTGTCTGTTGCTAAGTTTTTTGGGTTGGTGCGATGAGGTGGAATTCTGAAGGCGGACAGAAAAAACATCCAAACGAGAAATCCAATCTTCCCTATCCACTCGTATAAGTCTTGGGGGAGGCTTTATGTTGGTGAGGCCTCTGTGCACGACGCGGCTGGTTCTGCGCGTTTCTCTGCTCGCGAGCACGTAGCCTTCTCCGTCGCCACCATGGGAGTCGTCCACCGCGCCCCAAACTCACCCAACGCATGAATCCATTTCGCCTGTTGGCTTCGTATGATGCTAGGAATCATAGCGTTCTGTTGATCGCACGCCCTGAGAGTGCTATGAATACAAAATTCGTGCTATCGCAAGGAGGGTTCCATGAATCAACTTGTCCGGTTCGGCGTCTCGCTAGACCAGCGGCTGCTTGAAGAATTCGATCGCCACATTAAACGACGCCGCTACACAAACCGATCGGAAGCGCTTCGTGATTTGATTCGAGACAATCTGGTTGGACAAGAGTGGGATGAGAACAAGGAGACTGTGGGCACGATCACCTTTGTGTACGACCACCATGTGCGCGATCTGGCCGGAAAATTGACCGACATTCAACATGACTATCAGGGGCAGATCCTTTCCGGTATGCATGTCCATCTCGACCACGACCACTGTCTCGAAGTGCTCGTCGTGAAAGGCAAGGGGTCGGAGATCAAGAAGGTGGCGGATGCGTTGGTATCGGTCAAGGGCGTGAAACACGGCAAACTCACGATGACGACAACGGGAAAATCGCTTCGATAGAACAGGCACACACCCTATTCCATACCATGATGGCGAAACGTGTATCCTATTGGGCCGCGGTGTTGGTCCTGATGATGTACCTCCTGGTGGGAGAAGTCGCCCACGCTCATGACCCAGATCTGCCGGAACTTGATCTGCCTGAAGTCTCGGTGACCGGCGAACGACCGGTCGCGGCATCCTCCCAGCAGTTCATCCCGGACAAAGAAATTCTTCTCCAACCGCAGGGACGTCCCTCCCAAGTATTGCGTCTGATTCCCGGGTTCATTGCCGTCGAGCATTCGGGCGGGGCAGGCAAGGCCGATCAATATTTTCTGCGGGGCTTCGATGCGGACCACGGCACCGACGTTGCCTTCTTCACAGACGGGATGCCGATTAATCTCCGCACCCATGCGCATGGGCAAGGCTATACCGACCTAAATTTTATGATTCCCGAAACCATAGAGGGAGTCGACGTCTACAAAGGGGCCTATCTTCCTGAGTATGGCGATTTCGCCACGGCCGGCGCTGTCAATTTCAGAACGCGACAGGTGGTGCAAGAGGGAGTGGTTCAGGTGTCTGGAGGGCAGTTCGATACACAGCGACATCTGCTCATGTTCTCTCCTACCAAGGAGAAGGTGCGCACTCTGTTCGCTGCTGAGGGCTATTACACGAACGGCCCGTTTCAGAACGACAATCGCTATCTTCGAACCAATCTTATGGGGAAGATGACGACCAATCTGTCCGGTCGCGATGAACTCAGTCTCACGGCAACCTTTCACAAATCTCAGTGGAATGGATCAGGCGAAATCCCGTTACGCGCGCTGACGGACGGCACGATCGGTCGTTTTGGAGCGATCGACCCCTCGGAAGGAGGCAACACTCTCCGCAGCACCGCCAATATGAACTACCATTACGACACGACATCGGGTGGTCAGTTTTTTGCGAACGCATACGGACAATATTATCGGCTCGACCTGTTCACAAATTTCACGTTCTTCCTCAACGACCCGGTCAACGGCGACGGGATTCAACAATCAGATCGCCGCGTGATGTATGGAGGCGACCTCGGATACAAGCAGCAGGGTCACGTACTGGGTCTGCCGAGCATCGGAACGGTCGGGTTTCAAACCAGAGTCGACAACATCCATGCAAGGCTCGGAACTCACAGGACGAGAGTGCCGATTGGGACCACGGCAGACAGCGATATTCTAGAGGCGTCCTATGCTCCGTTCGTGAAGGCGGAGGTGCAGCCTACGTCATGGATGAGGCTTGTGGGCGGATTACGCGCAGAGACGTTCACGTTCGATGTGCGTAACCGTTGTGCGGCCTGCGCGGACCAACCGGCCGGCCGGACAAGCTCCGGCATCGTTCTTCCGAAAATGAACCTCATCCTAGGCCCCTGGGCCAATACGGAAATCTTTGCGAACTATGGCGAAGGTTATCACAGCAACGATGCACGATCGGTCGTCCTGCAGGGAGCCTCATCGCTTGCGCGAGCCAAGAACTATGAAGTAGGGATACGCTCTAAGCCGTGGGGGCCGGAGGGCGTCGAGTTGATTGCGACGGTATGGGCGTTAGATCTCAAGCAGGAACTCGTGTTTGTCGGCGATGAGGGGACCACCGAGATTCGCGGGGCCAGCCGGCGGCGAGGTGTCGAGGTCTCAGCGCGCGGCCAAGTGTGGGGGCCCCTGTCGTTCAACGGCAGCGTGACCTATACCAAGGCGGAGTTTCGCAATGGCGATGCGATTCCACTCGCTCCTGAAGTGACGGCCTATGGAGCCTTGCTCTTAAAATGGCCGGAAGGACTCACGTCGCAATTGCAGGCAACCTATCTGGGGGTCCGCTCACTCAATGAAGATCGAAGCATCAAGGCTCCCTCGTGGATCGATGTCGACCTGACCGAACGGTATCAGTTGCCGATCAAGCTGTCTCATGGTCGGATGGAAGCCTTCCTCTTTGTACAGAACCTGTTCAATACCAAATGGGAGCAGGCCACCTTTGCCTTTGCGTCTCGGCTCCGTAACGAACCGGCTTCCGTCACCGACATTCACTTTGTGCCGGGGAATCCACGGACGTTTATGGGCGGTGTCGCCTGGTACTTCTAGCAGTTCTAACAGGCTGCTGAAAACGACTTCCAACGGCGTTCTCGGCTCGCACGAATCCTCAACGTACCCAGGAGGGTACGCCTGCGGTTCGTGCGTCGTCTGCGGCCTTGTTGGAAGATCGTTTTGAGCAGCCTATAGATAGTTAGTTCATATGAAGGCAGAAGCAAGAATTCTTCCACGTGTCTATTTCAACCGTCCAACGGTTCAGGTTGCCCGTTCATTGATTGGTAAGTATCTCGTTCGAGTGATCGATGGCCGTATCCTCGCGGGAAAGATTGTCGAGGTGGAGGCCTATGTCGGATCTCAAGATAGGGCCTGTCATGCGGCAAAAGGGAGAACGCAACGGACGGAGGTGATGTTTGGTCCGGCAGGGGTCGCGTACGTCTACCTCATTTATGGAATGTACCATTGTCTGAATGTGGTGACGGAGCGGGAGGAATTCCCTTCAGCCGTCTTGATCAGAGCGATTGAACTCGATGGGAAATTGATCGATGGACCGGGGCGGCTCTGTCGTGCGCTGGAGATCGATCGCCATCTCAACCGCGTGGATCTCACGACCGGCGAATCGCTCTGGTTCGAGGATCGAGGGGAAGCGGTGGGGCGAGGAACGGTCGGCGCGTATTCCAGAATCGGTGTCGATTATGCGGGTACGTGGGCCAAGAAACTCTGGCGATTCAGATTGAATAGGATCACAGGCCCCACACGGATGCGACAGACAAAAAAATAGGGAGGTACCGGATAGGTCCGGTACCTCCCTTACCGTATCTCGTTTAAGTTAGGGCTACTCGATCTTTCGATCGCCGGTGATCTTTGTCGCCGATGTGACTGGTGGGGCGATCTTGATCTGAGGTCCCTGCACAGTCGGGAGCTGATTCGCTCCCTGGCCCGTGGTAATCCGCTCATTATCCGTCTTCATAAGATTCTGCTGGGCGCTCTTAAAGGAGTCGGCCGACTTATTCAGCGTACTTTCGCCACGCGCATCTGACTGACCAGGATCGTTGGCGGTCGGCTGGCCCGTCACTGGGCTCCCGCTGTTCTTCATCGGGTAGCCTTCGTGCTTGGGGAGAAGCGATGGATTCGCCGAGGCCATCGACAACGCAAAGAGGACACCGGAGACGGTCGTAACAGTGCCGATTACGAGCTTCATACGCCTACTCCTTTGAATAAATGATAGTGGCTGGAGACCATAGAGTTTCAATTTCAAGGTTGAGTCAATTAGCGCAAATCATAGACGGGAGGGAGGGGGTCTGTCAAAGGAAGAAATGGGAGGGTAGCCTGTTAGCCTCCTGTGCTCGCGCAACGCGCGCAGGGAGAGGCCAAACAGGCCACCCTCCTGTGAAAAGAAGGCAAGGAGCTTTGAAGGATAAATTGAATGGATGACGGCTGTTCAAAGCGCGCAGTCAAGGGCAGCCTCGGCCACTCCCCTAAGGGGTGAAGTGGGGAAAATGACAACAGAAGATGAGAAGGGCACCCACGTTGGTCCTGTGCTCCCGGAACGCGCGCCCTGAGAAGGGCCTCGTTCGACGGCCGCACGTAGACCAACATGGGTGTCCTTCCAAGAGAAGGAACACGAGCGAGCTTGGAGGGATCATTTAGATGGCTGGTGGCTGCTCGATGCGCGCAGTAAAGGGCAGCCTCGGCCACTCCCCTAAGGGGTGATGGGGGATTTGAGGAGGGGGATGGAATGTGGGTGTCTTGGCCTCCTGTGCTCGCGGAACGCGCACGATAGGAATGTGCTCGTCGGGTTAATGGCACGTCTCGGCGTGCCAGTGGGTGGGCGGGTGAGAAAGTTGCGCGCAGTGGGAGGCCAAACAGGCCACCCTCCTGTGAGAAGAAGGCAAGCGAGCTCGGAGGGATCAGAGGGGATGGAGCCTGATGATCTTCTTTGCTCGCGCAACGCGCGGTCGCGGACTCCCCTCGTTGGACGCGCGCAGTGGAAGATCAATCAGCCCCCATCCCTGGAGAGGAAACGAGCAAGCTTGGAGGGATCATGTATATCACCCGATGCGCGCAGTGAAGGGCAGTCTCGGCCGTTCCCCTAAAGAGAGACATAGGCTAGGATCTCCCCGGCTGCCACAGTGACGTCGTGACAATGATGATGTATATTCTTGCCCTCAACCGAGGCCCTGGGGCGTTTGTAGTCCGGTAGACGGGCTAAGAACCCATTTAAAGATGGCATCTTATGCGGATCAGTCTAATTATAGTTACGCGTCTTAGCTGAGCGGATGCATGTCTAGTATCACTGTCGATATTCGGCTGAGGCCGGTGCGCTGTGCCTTCCTGGTCCGTCCTGAAGACGCGAGGCGCACGCTGGAGATATTCAGAATTTGCACTTGCCTATGGGGCGGGAAGTACAACCCCATCGTTCCCTACTTCAAGCGCATTCCGAAATGGTGGGAGAGAAAGGAATACCGCTTTGAAAGCGCTAGTCAAATAGTCAACGGATACTTGGATTTCTTTGAGCCGGACTTCCTGGTCGAGTCAGAGAAGGGGCTAACGAACGGCCTTGGCTTCAGTCCGAAGAGAGTCCTCCAACTCTCCGATGTGCTGGTTCGTGTAGGAGACAGGAACCAGCATGGACACGGGTTGGGCGTATTCGACTTATATAAAGAGCGGTACCGGAAGGAATTTCAATTCGTTCTTCGTCATAAGCACAACATTGTCGATGTTCGGCCTAAGGACCGCTCCTTCGAACTATTTGCCGGTTGTGTTTTTGGCAGTTTCCCGAGATCTAAGAACCTTGATTACTTTCAACGGGCTTTTAAAGACGCTTTCGATCCTGAACAGGTGACACTTGATGCCAAAACGTTTCAAAAACTACATAAGTCTGGACACACGTCGGCACTACAAATAGGGCACGCCAAAGTAGACGTTCAATACAACGATCATAGCGATCCAGCGCTGTTCGTCTTGAATGCCCATGAACCGAAGGACCTGATTGACTTTTGGAATCTGAGAGCGGTTCGTCGGGAGGTAATGGCGATTCCGATGCAATGGTTGGACGAGGTCTCTGACTTCTGCAAGGGCCTTATTAAGCGAACGCATCGACCGCTGCCAGGGAATTTTCATGGCGTCATGATTCGCGCCACTGTGATGTTCTCGCGTTCTATCCCCGAGAGTCAGATTGAGTATTTGCATAAGAAGTACTTCTTGGTAGACCAGCAGGGGGCAAACGTGCTTCAACCTTGGTATCCTCCGATCTGGCGGCCTTCGCCTCGGTTCGTCGTGAGAACCACGCGCCCCATGCTGACAGCAGAGGAAAAGAGAACGGATGTACAAATAGCCGGTGACAAGGCAGAAATCCGATTCGAACCTCTTAATGTCGGTTTCGCGGCCAAGTACGGAAATGATTACCGATGGGCCAATGTGGTCCGGCTCCGTGCTTGGAGTTCGACTGACCGAGTTGCTACAACATTTCCCTGCAACTACAGAAATCCGTCGTTCCCACATTTAGGCCTCGGTGGCGAACATCTATTGCCGACGGCTGAAGGCTTGGTGTTTTTTCCGAAATATCACCGGGTCCACCAACATTGGACTTTGCCGGACGGGACCACCGCTATAAATGATTGGTTCAAAGCGAGCAAGATCTCGGCCCAGCTATCCGACTCAGGGCGAGCAACACAACAAATTATCCAGACCTTGGGCGGATTCTGGGGGGTGCGCAGTATTGCAAGTCTCGGCGTGATCGAATTACTAAACGAGATGACACGCAAGCCTATTTCGCGGAGCGCCCACTATGCAGAGTTCAAGAACAAGGTTCATAACGCAACAAGAGACGACGACCTTTGGCGAGGCAAGGAATATGAAACGCTCGTCGAGCGAAACGCTGTACAGCTTGGCTTGGAACTGAAATGCTCCAAGTGTGGTAGCTGGAGTTGGTACTCGGTAAAGCAGCTGGACTACATCCTCACGTGCGATCTATGCCTCAAGCAGTTCAATTTTCCGATCATCGACCCTGGTAGTAGCGAGAATTCCAAGTGGGCCTATCGCGTCATTGGGCCATTTGCTCTCCCCAACTATGCTGGTGGCGGGTACGGAGCTTCTCTCGCGATTAGATTCTTCTCTGAGGTCGTCGGCTCCTTTGATCGATCTGATGTCACCTGGTCATCCGGGCAGGAGCTGACGTTGCCGACAGGAAAAAAGGTTGAGGCTGATTTCATTCTCTGGTACCAGCGGAAGCAAATATTGGAACCAGACCACCCGACCGAGGTGGTTTTTGGTGAAGCAAAGAGCCTCGGCAAAGATGTGTTCAAAGACGATGACGTTGAACGCATGAAAGTATTGGCTGAGGCGTTCCCTGGCGCTGTGCTGGTATTTGCTACTTTGAAGGAGGCTGCTCAGCTCTCCAAGAATGAAGTATCGCGCATTCGCATATTAGCAGAATGGGGACGGCACTATGATCGTGCAAACCGCCGAACCCGCGCCCCTGTCATCTTGCTAACTGGTACGGAGCTTTTTACGCCTCACTCTTTGCAGGAATCTTGGAAAAGCAAAGGTGGCAAGCGAGCCGCTTTGATCGAATCTGGCCATGTCGATATCAGGCACCTACCAACGTTGGCTGATTTTACGCAGCAGGTCTATCTAGGTATGCCGAGCTATCACGAATGGTCGGAGGCAAGATGGAAGAAGCGCGGAGAGAGAAGAAAGCCGCGCGCGCCTCAACGCGAACGTTAGCAGTCATGAGCCATCCTATCTTGAAAGGAGCAACCGAGCCATGGGAAAGGGCTCGGGAGTCTTAATCCCTCATAAGCCTTCCCAAAATACTCCCAATCCCTCGTCCCCTTATATTCCTCCCGAGCGTTCCGTTCGCGGCTGAGTGATGGAGCGTTCAGCGTCTCAGTAATGGAAACGCAACTGCGCGGTCATGAGCGCATCCCCCTCTACGCGATAGACCATTCGATGCTCATCATTTATTCGACGTGACCAGTAGCCCGAAAGCGCATGTTTCAAGGGCTCAGGCTTACCCATTCCTGCGAAAGGCTCTCGTTGTGTCTCGCGTATCAGCTTATTGATTCTCTCAACCATACGTTTGTCTTGCTTTTGCCAATAGACGTAGTCGTCCCATGCATCGTCAGCGAAGATCAGTTTCACTTGGCTAGCTTCCGCTCAATGCCTTTGCCGGCGTTCAGTTGTGCCGCAGCTGCAAGAAGACGTTTGGCGTTAGCGGGAGTGCGCAAAAGGTAGGCGGTTTCTTCTAGCGATTTGTAGTCTTCCAGCGAGAGCATCACGACCGACTGTTCTCCATTGCGCGTAATGATCAGGGCTTCGTGGTCGTCGCACACGCGGTCCATTACGCTTGCGAGGTTTGCGCGAACGGTCGTGTACGTAATAGCATCCATAGTAGGCCTCCAGATATGTACATGTTACTGTACATCTTTGTTCGCTAATTGTCTAGTGTCACCGGACTCTGAGAATGGACGGAAATACGAGGTCAGGTGTGGCGGCCGCTGGTGGCCTTATGCGGCCGTGGTCGCGAGGATGGGCCATGGTTGAGATCGAGGAGGTGGATGGTGGCGGTGGTTCCCTCGTTCGCTCGGCTGAAGAGAGGCTAGATGTATGAAATATCGGCTGGCAATTTTTGACTTCGATGGAACTCTCGCGGACTCATTTCCATTTTTTGTTCGAGTCATCAATCAACTCGCTGAGCAACATGGCTTCAAGAAAGTTGATTTGGATTTGGTTCCCACCTATAGGCAGTACGGCGCTAAGCAGTTGATGGAGCAGGTAGGAATGCCTGCCTGGAAACTACCTTTTGTGGTCAAGAGCTTTATTTCTCTCATGAGGCAGAATGCGGCGAGCATCTCACTGTTTGAGCAGGTTGACGATCTGCTGTTGTATTTGGCTGATCATGACGTGACTCTTGCCATTGTTTCCTCAAACTCGCATGAGAATGTCCGTCGGATTCTAGGGCCTGCCAATACGAAGCTGATTAGCCAAGTTGAGTGCGGCGTGTCGATTTTTGGTAAACCAGCCAGAATACAGAAGGTGCTCAAAAAGACTGGCATTCCGTGTCGCGAAGTAATCTATATCGGCGATCAAGTTGCCGATCTGGAGGCAGCGCGCAAGGAACAAGTTGCTTTTGGAGCGGTGTCATGGGGGTACGAAACGATTGAATCTCTCAGGAAACATTTCCCTGAAGAGGAGTTTGATTGTGTTCACGCCATCAGAAGAATCGCCTAGCAGGCTGTTGATAAAGTCCGTCAGCATCGTTCTCGCTGCGCTCAGAGGCTCAACGTACCGAAGCGTACGCCTCGCCTCTTCACTTGCTGCGGCCTTGCACGCGGATCGGCGCGTCTTGGCGCGCCGGGGTTGGGCGGGTGAGACGTCTGGCCTTTCTGAACAGCCTGCGACATCGGAGCGCGTGTGGTTTCGATGTGCTTGAGTAGTTTGGCTCAAGTTACTGACTACCGTTCCACTGAATCAGCTGCCTCCTTCTATGTCGATCCATTGGGGAGGGCGGCACCCCGATGAACTTGATGTTGTCCTGAGCCATTCTGTCGAAAAAAGACCAAATGGATTCAAGTGCCACATGCCCCCGCTTTGCAGTGCGGATGCAACTATCGGAACCCGTGGCTTTGGCCTCGGATATGGATCGATACGGGTTCGGACTTCGATGATTTGGGTGAGTGGCACAACAGACGGCATTCCCGAAGGATGCTCAAAAAGCCCGTCCAGCAAGGCCGCAGCCGATGAAAGCACCGGAGGCGTAGCCTCTGGGCTACGTTGAGGATGCTTTTAAGGAGAGAACGACGCTGGCGGGATTTTTGAGCGCCCTGTGATGTTAGGCCGGGCGGCGTGCAGGTGGCCGGCGGCGGCCGCGCCCACGATAGGATGGACCGTGGCTGAGACCAGGGAGGCGGATGGTGACGGTGGTGCCTTCGCCGGGCGCGCTGCCGATGGTAATTGAGCCACCATGTTCTTCAATGATCTTCTTCACCGAAGCGAGGCCCAGACCGACGCCGGTACGCTTCGTGGTAAAAAATGGCTCAAAGACCTTGTCGACAATGTCCGCCGGGATGGGAGCCCCGTCGTTCTTGATGAGGATCTGATCTTCCACGCCGCGCCCCGCGCGATGTTGGGTGACCTGAATGTGCAGATGCCCACCGGGGTTCATCGCTTCACCTGCATTCTTGAAAATACTGAGAAAGACTTGCTGGAGCTTGCTTTCGTCGCCGCGGACCGGTGCGATCATCGTCGCATAGTCCTTTGTGACTTGTATTCTGGTGACTTCGAGGTCGGTTGCGATGACCGTGAGCGCGCTTTCAATCACTTCTGGGATGCGAAGGAGCCGGCGGGTCAGTTCGAGTGGTTTGGCAAAGTCCAAAATCTCGTTGAGGATGGCTTCGATTCTGATCATATCACGCATCGCGTTCTCGACGCGTGTCTGCGGGTCGAAGTCGAGGATGCCTTCCCCTGTGACTTCCTCCAATTGAGCGCGGATCGAGGCGAGCGGCTCACGCACTTCTGTGGCCAGAAACATACTGAATTCGCCGATCGCGGCCTGCCGCTCCTGTTTTCTGATGCTGGGCTCTGAAGGACCAGGGACAATGGCTGTCCCAGGTGCGCCGGCTGGTCCACTAGCGGGGGCTTGGCTCGTTGGCGCCGGTGTCGGCGCTTGGAGAATGTCTGCGATTTTGATAATCGTCGGTTCAAGCGTGCGGGCATCCGTCTGTTGGTAGCGTCCGGCTTCTTTTGAGGCCAGAGTGATGGTTCCACCCACTTGTCCCCGGACAAAGAACGGAATAACGAGCGACGAGAGCAGCCGATCCTTGAACAGATATTTGTGGTCGAGGAACCGCCCCTGCGTAGAGGCGAGATCATGATCCACCCGTGGCTTACGATGGCGGACTGCCCATCCGGAGGCTGAGCTATCGAGTGCAAGGCGGTGCCCTGGCTTGAGGTCTTTCTTCCCATCTTTCTGCTCGCCCTTTAGATCACCTGTCAGTCCCAGGACTTCGACATTCCCCGCGAGGGGGTCGTAGCGGCAGGCCCAGATGCGATCATAGGCGACGTATTGGTTGGCATCCGCCAATACGGCAATGATCTTGTCTTGGAACTCCGGTGTCAGTTGCGAAGCCGGGGTCGCAAACATCTCTGTCGGGGAAGGCGGTGGAGGGACGGGTTCGTGTGCGACAAACGGGCGGCTGAGCACGACGTTCATATCGAAAAGGCCTTCACGCTCCAGCGCTTTCGTCACGTCGTCGCTGGCCTGCTCCATCAAGCTCTTTTCTTTTTTCGCGAACGTGGCGCTCTCTTTTCGCCCAATAACGAGAAAGCCGTATGTTTTGTTGCGATAGTGGAGGGGGATCCCAAGCAACGACTTCGTCCCCGGTGTAATCAAGCGAAGACGAATGGTGTGGCCGCTCTCCTGGTCGTTTACAGGGGGGGGTGCCGCGATGGTCGATGCCGACAATGTTCTGAGGATGGCTTGAATGTCACGAGGGGTAAAGCCTCGTACGGCATGGCTGACCAGTGGTCCTTGGTCACGATGAAACAAGGCGGCGAGCGCTGCGTCAACCGGGAGCTCGTTGATCACGGATGTCAAGGTTCGTTGGAGATGCGTTTCAGGAAGGGGTTTGCTCTGTGGTGGAGATGTCTGTGTCATTCGTAGAATAGCCCGGTTAAAGGAGCGCATTGTAGCAATGCACGAGGGGCAATTCAATGAAAAGGCGAGGGCGCATTACTCATTGGGATTGATAATCTTCGGCGGCCGCTGGGGGAACGAACGATGTTCCGTCGGCCGGTTGTCAGAGGTCCACCAGTTCAGGACCATGGTGACGAAACTGATCACAATCGCGCCGCCAACGGCGGGCCAGAATCCTGTGACCGAGAATCCGCTGACCAAATAGGCCGTGAGCCCAAGAAGAATCGCGTTGACCACAATGAGAAAGAGTCCCATCGAGAGAACGATCAAGGGAAGGGTCAGCACAAAGAGAATGGGCCGGACCAAAAGGTTCAGAATTGTGAGCACGAGCCCCGCGGCGAGTCCGGCGGGGAGTGAGTCGACTTCTATGCCGGGCACAATCATCACCGCGAGAAATACGGCGATGGCCGTGAACACCACGCGAATCACGGCCGCGCGAATCCCACCGCCAAAAAAAGAGTGAGTGGGCTCAGATGTCATGTGAAGTGGCGGCATCGTTCATCCTCACAGGCTGTTGAAAAAGTCTGCCAGCTTCGTTCTCGCATCGCTCAGAGGCTCAACGCACCGAAGCGCACGCCTCGCCTCTTCGCTCGCTGTGGCCTTGCTGGGCAGCCCTTTTGATCAGCCTGCCCTCGATTCTGACCCTGAGTCAATGACCGTTTGCTGCCTTACACATTTCGACAGGGCAACAGTCGTCTGTCTGTAACCTGCTTATTGAACAGGAGCCGGCGGTGTGGGGGCCGGTACACGCTTGGCCGAGGAAAAATGAATGGCGGTGGCCGCTAGAACGTTGCCGCCTTTTTTTTCAATTTTTTCAGCCATGATGACGACTCGGTTGCCCACTTCGGGCATCATGACTTTTTTCGGGTTGCTCTCATCCTTGTACCGGGTTTTTTTGTCCACCTGCACATTCACCAATTGGCCCATGGCCGTTTTGATTTCGACATGGGTCGCGTCAATCGCCGTAATCGTCCCGAGCACATGTTGGTCGGCGCTGAGGGCGGCGTTTGGCGCCAACATGAAGAGACACGTGAGCGTGACAATCAGGCGTAACCACATGGTGAATCCTCTTCTCTCTCTCATCGTACCGTTGGTGCCGTAGTGATGATGACCACTTCTTTCAGGTCATTCTTTGGCTTGGGATTGAACGCCTTCATGGGGTCGAGTCCGTCCATTTTTCTTAGTGGCAGATGGCCGACTGGCCGCTCGCGTCCTCTGCACAGCGACCGCTATTCACTATACAAATTCTCTTGTCTGATTGCCACCGGGCTATCCCGATGAAGTGGCCACGCGCGGTCCTGCAAGACGATATAACAGCAATGCGATGACAGGGAGGTGCATCAGCAGCCCGCTCATGCCCATGAACGATTCACCGATCCAGAACGTCACGCTGAGATTAAAGGCGAGAACACCATAATAAAGGCCAATTCCCAGGAGGAGACGTGGTGTGACCGATGGAGGAAGCGAGAGAGCCGGGAGCCGGCGCTCAAGTGGAAAATAGATCGCGAGGGAGATGAGTCCGACGACGGCCCACCCGACATAATTCGCGAAGGGGACGCCGAAGTGAAAGCCTGGGTCGGGGTAATAATAAATCTTTCCCAGGAACCAGCGGTCGCCTCGGAGTGCCACCGGGTCGATCACCATATCGATGATAGCAAACAGAAATGCTGTGAGGGAAAGTACGGACCAGCTTGTTCGTGCGGTCATATCAAGATGGAGCGGTTTGAGCATCGGACGAGTGGCGGTAGAGGTCGGCCTGGTTGGAAGAAGGAGGCAGAGCGCAACGCAGTAGGCGGCGTAGAGCAGGAAGCTGAATGAGATCGAGTCCATGAATGGGACGTCGAAGAAGTAGAGTTCCTGGCCCACGGTCGAGCCGTTATAGTGATACCACCCGAATGGGATACCGGTACGTGTGGAAGAAAATTCGCAGACAAAGGCCGTGCCCCAGCTAATCATCCAGAATCGCCAGGTTCTCGGCCAGCCGATCAATTGGATTGCGGCGAACAAAAAGGCGGCAAGAAAGGCGAAGACGTAGGGGCGAAAGAGGATGGTCTTATAAAACAGAATGATCAGGTCCATCAGTTCTGAGTTCTGAGTTATGAGTTCTGAGTTAGCGGGGTCTCAGAAGGCGAATTTAGCAAGGTCTTGACAGTCAAAATATTGATTTGATTGGTGCATCGCACTCAGACCTCGAAGCGCATGCTTTGGAGCTGCTATTTTTCTGGCAACTCAAAACTCAGAACTTTTAACTCAGAACTTTCATGGTTATGCATAGCCGTGATCCCTGAACCACTTCACGGCTTTCCCCAGTGCGACCTCTGGCGGTGTTCGCGGGATGCCGAGTTCACGGATGGCTTTGCTGCAGTCGTAGTGCATCTTGTATTTTGCCATCTTTACCCCTTCCAGCGGAATACGGGGAGACTGGCCGGTGAGGTTGGCGATCCATAGATTGGCATAGGCTAACGGGAGAATTGCCAGTCTGGGCAGCTTGATCGTGGGCGCCTTCACACCGGTTAATCGACTCAAGATCTCAAACACTTCGTGTAGCATGAGGTTGGCGTTGCCCAGAATGTAGCGCTCGCCGATCCGGCCCTTCTCCATCGCGAGCAGATGGCCGGAGGCCACGTCATCGACGTCCACGATGTTCATCCCGGTTTCGATATAGGCGGGCATGCGGCCTTTCATGAAATCCACGATGACCTGTCCCGTCGGGGTCGGTTTCACATCCCCTTCGCCGACAGGGGCGCTCGGATTCACAATGACGACCGGTAGCCCTGCCTTCGCGAGCTTCATGACTTCTTGTTCAGCGAGGTACTTTGATCGTTTGTAGTGGCCGGCCATCTGGTCAAGCGAGACGGGTGTCTCTTCTGTGCCGAGACCTCCGCCGGGCGGAAGGCCGATGGCGCCGATGGTGCTGCAGTAGACAATCCGTTCGACGCCCACGTCACGGGCCGCCTCCAGCAGATTTTTCGTGCCGGTGACGTTGATGTCGTAAAAGATTGAGGGATCTTTGGCCCAGAGCGCATAGTGCGCCGCCACATGGTAGAGCTGTTGGCATCCGGTCAACGAGGCGCGTAACGAGGATGGATTGCGCAGATCGCCTTCGACCCGCTCGACGGTCAGTTTTTGAATATTCTGGAGGTCGGCTCCGGCTCGGGCTAGAACGCGAACATCAACGCCGTTATTGACCAATGCACGTACTACTGCGCCGCCGACGAACCCGGTTGCACCAGTGACGAGAGCTTTCATGGGAAGTGCTGAGTAACGAGTGCTGAGTGCTGAGTGAGGGGGGTTAAGACATGGTTGCAGTCTGAGTAGCGTATCCGGGTATATCGTCTCGTTTTTGTCTCAGCACTCATAGCTCAGCACTAATTTTTGCGTGAGGTGATATAGCGCGCAATTTCACGAAGCGGGTCTGCTCCTGGACCGAACAGAGAGAGGCTCGCGATGGCGCGGGCCACACAGTCATCTGCTAGTTTCCTGGCTCCGTCAGCCCCATAGAACGTCGGGTAGGTTTTCTTTCCTCGTTCTGCATCGGTGTTGGGATTCTTGCCTAGCTCCTCGCGCGTTCCCGTCACGTTGAGCACATCGTCCGCGATCTGAAAGGCCAGCCCAACATCCTCGGCGTAACGTGTGAGGTCGTCCAGTTGGCGATCGCCTGCGCCGGCGGCCAGGGCACCCATTCGCACTGCGGCGCGAATCAACATGCCGGTCTTATGTTTATGGATGTTCTGAAGCGTCGGAAGATCAATGTCCTTGTTTTCAGCCTGGATATCAAACACCTGACCACCCACCATCCCCATGTTCCCCGAGCCGTAGGCCAGTTCTTGAATCAAACGGACTTGGCGTGTCGGGTCGCAGCCCTTCATCAGATCCGGATGGCTGCAGAGATCGAACGCCATCGTCAGCAAGGCGTCGCCAGCCAGGATCGCCATCGCATCGCCGTAGACCTTGTGATTCGTGGGCTTACCGCGCCGGAAGTCGTCGTTGTCCATCGCGGGTAGGTCGTCGTGAATCAAAGAGTAGGTGTGGATCAGTTCCAACGAGCAGGCGATTGGCATCAATCCCGGCGCCGACTGACCCACTGCTTCTGCCGCGGCAATGGCCAGGATCGGGCGGACTCGCTTCCCGCCCGCCATGAGACTGTACCGCATGCTTTCGTGGAGGGTGGTAGGCGGTGTGAGTGTGCTGGGCATGACGGAATCGAGGAATCGATCCACGTCAACCCGCTTCTGTTCGAGGTAGTCTTTGATGTTCATGGGGGCTCGGTCTTGCCGACGATGGCGCCATCGGCGCGGAGCGTAGCAAACAGCCTTGGGGGGTGTCAAACCGTGAGATGTGTGGCGAGATGGGTTAGGCGTGAGGGGAGAGGAAGGACGACCTCCCCCCATTCGCGGACACGTGGTTGGTTGAGCCACAGCCGTCCCGCCCATTCCTTTTGGCGTTGGCTGCATCAATCTCCGCGACTCCGATCCGTCTCCTGCTCGGACCTTGGAGGGAGGAGTCGTTTGTGTGGCGGACGATTGAGGTGTCGGACGTAGGGGCGGCACATGAGCGGCTACTGCAACTCGGTCTGCCGATCGTCATCTCGCTCCGCAACGAAGCTCGGGGAGACGGCCATTTTTCCATTGTCGATCCGAGCAGGGTTTTGTATTGAATAATCCTAGGCCGTTCAGTCGATTCAACCGGAACGCGTGAGGGTTAAGCCCTACTTCTGCTCAACCCCATTCTTCTCTGCAATCACAGGCGCACCATCCCATTCCAATCCTGGTCTTGGAACCGCCGGAGCTACGCGAAGGTGATGCCGGAATGGCCGAAGGCCTCGATGAGAGCACATTCCCACTGTCTTGGCCGACGAGGTTGCCGGGAATGAAGAAGATGGAAGCGGGTAGAGAGAGCCATGCAGGCCCTCCCTCATGCCAAATGATAACGTTAATTTCCAGCGCTTCCGCTATTCAACCAAGGAAGAAGAGCACAGTGGAGGCACAAAAGTCCTGGAGTTTGTGTGGGGGGGGGCCGATCGCTTGATCCAGAGACCGTAATCGTCCCTGGCACCCTTCAAGATAGGCAATCTTCAGGTTGGGTCAGGACAGACGGTCTCATTGCCCAGAAATACGACTGACGTCAGGAGCTATTCCTTAAGTCGTCGGCGCGCCCTTCTCGAATAACCGTTGCACTCCCGCCGGCGAGGGCTAAGCACAGTAGCCCGACTCCAATCCACACCAACTCGCGGAACCGCCGGAGCAACGCGAAGGTGATGCCGGTGACATCGGAATAACCAAAGATACTCAGCAAGAGCATGTTCCCGCCGTCTTGGGCGCCGAGGCTGCCGGGGATGAAGAAGGTGCCGCCTTTAATAAAGACGGAGAGGGCGCCGATGGAGATGGCGGAGAGCGCCATGGCCGGACCGCCGAGGTAATAGATGATGACGTAGACTTCCAAGGCCTCCGCCATCCACCCAAGGAAGAACAGTCCGGTAGAGGAATAAAAGGCTGGACGATTGTGCCGGTAGAACTCCAAGATCGTTCGATCCAGCGACCGTAATTGTTCTTCACGCGCTTCGAGGTAGGCAATCTTCAGCCCGATCTTCCTCAGAAATCCCAATAACCACGTAAAGAGGCCTTGCCGTTGCACGAACAGGAAGGCCGCAGTCCCGAAGGCCAGCAATCCCACACTGACGAGTGCCGCGGCCACGGTCTGACCGGATGAATCGTTCCGGCCTAACAGCCACACGGCCAGCGCAATGCCGAGCAAAATAAACAACACCTCGGCAATTGTCATCGTCGTTTTTGCAATGATCACTGAGGCGAGCCCTTCCACTATCGGCACGTTCTGTTTTTTGAGGAGATAGGCTTTAAGCGGCTCGCCTCCGACGTAGGCGGTCGGCGTGGTCATGTTTACCACTTCACCGGCAGTCCGAATCGCAAGCACACGCCAGAATGGAATATCTTTCGCCGACGGCCCCAACGTGACTTTCCACCCGTACGCTTCCACGATATACATGATGACGGAGGGAATCAGCATCACGAGGAGTGCGATCGGCCCGAGTTGCGCCGCCGCATCGAAAATCTGTCCAGGGCCGATATGCCAGACGATGAGTACGAGGGTCAGGAGGCCGACAAAGAGGAAAAGGAGTTTAAACACGGATCCTGGCAGACGGTCTGATAACCCAGAGCATCAGAAGCGAAAACACCACAGAACCCATCGCAGCCATACCGAGAAACCAATCGAGCTTGCCGATGACGGCGAATATCAGCACGACGACGGAAAAATCTCGGCTCGCGACGTTCTTGAGCATGAAGTCAGACCAGGCGGCCTGTGTCGGGGTCTTCCATCCATTCGATGACTTGATTTTTTGCGCGCGGGTGACGAGCCAAAATGAGAGCCCATTTCCAAGGACCGCAGCCGAACCCAGTGCGAGAGGAATCCAGGCACCGTCGCTTCCAGCCATACGCAGGTAGGAGCCCACGGCAATGCCGGCAAAGATCGCCATGTGCACCACATTGTCCATTGTGATATCAAGCCAGGCTCCGAACGGCGATTCGGTGAACGTCAGCCTCGCGACTTCACCATCGCAGCAATCGATGATCGCTGCCAGTTGGAACAACAGCGCGGCTATGATACCGGCGCTATAGGTCCCGACGCCAAAACTGGCGGCTGCGACCAGCCCAACCAGGGTCGCCAGGACTGTAATCACATTCGGGGAGAAGCCTGCGGCGAGAAAGAGACGTGTGAACCAGTGGGAGACCTTCCGGTTGAAGAACCGGTCGACGAAGCCTTCGAACTCGCCCTTGAGAGAATTAAAAAGCTTTCTTTCAGCGACCTTGACATCCGAGGCATCGCGCACGTTCTGATACCAGTGGGACGGGTTTGTCTCCGTAGACAATACCCGTACATGCCCATCCACTGCAGCCCGTTCAAGCCATCGACGGATCGGTACTGTGCCGGTTTCGACCTCGACATGACCGGCCGAGCTCATTAAACCGGCAGGAAGCACCACCAAGTCTGTTGCCACCAATGCGGCATCATCCCCTTTTGAGGTAATCGAGAGGAGTCGCCCCGCCTGGACCTTCAGACGCAAGCTCGAACGGCCCGATGGTCGACTCCGTTCGTTATCGGCTCGTGCCACGACGATTGCCTGGCCTTCCTGCACCTCATGCCGCAGGCTCTCGATCAAGGGACTCGCAAACACTCCTTGTACACCGGACAGGAGACAGAACCCTCGAATTTCAGCTGCAAGTATGTCCCATGTGCGTGGATCATCCAACGGGAACTCTCGAATCGGCAACCAGCGCACGGGGATCGTTACCCGTGATCCTTTGCTCAATGCTTGCTTGAGCTGATCTTCCTCAGGCCCGACCAATACCATGAGCTGTCGAATGCCGGCACGTTGGAGCGTCAACACCGTCCGCTGGAACAGGCCGATGCCTACCACGCTGGTGAGCGGGCCAACTTCGTCGGTATACAATCCAGCCGGTTCGCCGAACAGGCTCACTGACGGCAAGAGAATTGCCGTACTCAACCCTTGGAGGCCTGTCTGTTTCTCAACGATACTCTCGCTCATGATCTACTCCGTCTCTCACCTCTTGAAACACCGGTCAGCAATGTGCAGACGACATCGCTATAGTTTTGGCAAGATATCTCGTTCCGCTTTCGTCACATCTTCAATAAAATCGATTTCTGTCCAAGGAAGGCCGCCGATCTTTTCGTGCCCCACTTTGACGTCGCGAAAAAACCCCACGAGCGCGTCCTCGTATTCCATGTGCCAGTCGTCGCGATCCACATGAGTCTTGAGCGACGCCACCACGTGTGGTGCATCGGCATGCCGGACCTTGAGGAACCCCACGCCTTCCCCGGCGTAGTCGTAGTGTAACGGCATCGTCTTTGTCAGCGCTATCACGCGCCCGCTTTCGACCACGACCATGCATTCCTCGCCAGTCTGCTTGACGGTCTCATCCATGAGCAGGGCGTTCTCATAGGGAGATTGTACCAAACGGCGCAAGATTTCTTGATGAAAAAGTACATCTGCATCCATGACGATTGCGTCGTCATCCAATGCCATGCGGGCGATCCAGAGTGAGGAAATACTGCCGCGATGGAACTGTTCATTCACAAGGAAATTCACGCGTATCCCACAATCGTTCGCTGCCACAGCCGTGCGAATCATCTCCTGTTTATAGCCCACGATCATATCCACGCAGTGAATGCCGACGCTTCGAAGCGTCGTGAGATAGCGGTGTATGAGGGTTTCCCCGCCGATCTCGATGAGGCACTTCGGGCGATGTTGCGTGACCTGCCATAGGCGTTTCCCGACCCCAGCTGCAAGAATGATGGCTTTCATGCTGTGCCGATGATTCGTTCGAATGCGTCGAGGAATCCGACCAACTGCGTCTCAGTCAGAGCGCCCATGTTCGCGACGCGGAATATTTGGCTCTGGAGTTGGCCTTGTCCCGCATAGATCACATAGCCCTCTTTCTTGAGTTGATCGTGCAATGACTGATAGGTCATGCCTTCTGGAAGATAATAGGCCGTAATTGTGTTCGATAGTTTGTCAGGAGTCAGGAGCGGCTTCACGCCGAGTTTCGCCATACGGTCTCGGATTAAGGTTGCGATTTTCTTGTACCGTAGGATCCGTTTGGCAACCCCTTCTTCCATCAGTTCATTCAAGGCTTCGTCGAACGCATAATAGACCTGGACAGCCGGCGTGAATGGAATGGTTCCACGACCCTGATCGTCCACGTATTGAGTGATGTGGAGATAGATCGATCGTCTGGGATAGCTACGCATCCGTTCCAGAAATCCCTTGCGGACGAGCACGAAGGACACACCCGGGAATCCCTGAATGCATTTTCCTGCCGTGCCCGCCAGCATGTAAATGTGCGACCCGGCGATATCCAGCGGTTCCCCGGCCAAGGCACTGACCGCGTCGAGAATGAACACCCGGTTCTGGCTATCGACAACATCCGCGATCTCCTTGACCGGATTGATAAGCCCTGTGGTCGTCTCATGATGGACCATGGCGACCGCATGTGCTTCCGGATGTTGTCGGAGTGCGAGTCGCAACCGCTCAGGATCCGGCCTTGTCGTCCAATCATATTTGAGTTCGGATACGCCCAGACGATAGAGGCCGACCATCTGGGAAATGCGCTCGCCGTATACGCCGTTGTTGAGCACCAGCATCCGTTTGCCGTGGGGAAGCGCAGACATCACGGCGGATTCTACCGCTGCGGTCCCCGATCCAGTGAGCACCACTGCGGCGTATTCTGCTTCCGCTCCCGGCACAAAGAGCTTCAGCAACTTCGCCTGAATCCCGTGTAGCAGTTCGGTAAACTCCGACTCACGATGGCAGACATCGGGACGTATTAGTGCCTGACGCACCCGCTCTGACACATTCACCGGCCCTGGATTCAATAAAATCATCTTGTTGTTCTTTCCCTCGCTCCTTAGCCCTCACGCGTCATTTGATTGCCTGCATGAATCGCTTCGTAATGTCCGGCGGATCGAGTATCACGCGCCCGGCATCTTCTACCATCTCGTTAACTTTCACCAGCAACATGCTTGGCCCGTCTTTGTTCAGCATATCTTTGAACTCATAAACGAGATCTTCACGTTCCCGCACCCGTTCAACGTGCATATACCCGGCTGCCTTTGCGACTTTTTCAAGCGGAACGACATTGGAAATCGTCGGCTGATTCCCGGTCGTGCCGTAGACTTCGTTGTCGAACACCACATGAATGAAGTTCTTTGGCTTTAGTGCTCCCACTGTTGCGAGTGTCCCCATGCCCATGAGGACGTTCCCGTCGCCATCGAATATTATGACTTGTTTTGTTGGCTTGGCCAGTGCCACACCCAGCCCGATTGCCGCTGCCGATCCCATCGACCCGATCATATAGAAATGGGTCGGCCTGTCCGCAATCTTTTGCGCCTCGCGAGACGGAAATCCATTGCAAATGATGACGGGCTGGTCGGTGAGCAACTCTAACAACGCAGCCATCGCCATCGCCCGGCTCTGCATCGTGCCCTCTTCCGGCCTCATGGATGCAGCCCCTTCACGACCCCCTTCGTGATATTCAGCGCCACGGGAATCCGTCTCTTCATAAAGGTCTCGGCTACCCATTTCAAATCGTCGATGGCAGTCTTTTCCGTCAGCGTCCGATGAGGAATCTTCATCGTATCGAGAAACTGCGGCATGACTTCACCCATGACGAGATGTTCCGGGGCATCTTTCCCGCCATGCCCACGCCAGGACACGATCAGGATACAGGGCTGGTGATAGATATAGTTGAGCGAGATGAGTGTATTCAGCGAAGTTCCAAGCCCTGAGTTTTGCATCAAGACAGCGGGAATCTTGCCGGCCATGTAGGCCCCGGCGGCCATAGCCACCGCTTCATCTTCCCGAACGGCCGGAGTGTAGAGCCGTCGTTCCATCAATTCGGCAATGATGCCGCCCAGGATCGAATCCGGAACCCCTGTAAAGAAATCCACCCCAATATCTTGGAGCGCTTGGACAAATGCATCACTTTCAATCATCAAGTCGATTCCTTATCTCGATCCACATGGAAAAACGCGCGCATTATAAGCTATGCCTTCGGACATTCTCAACAAAACTGCGGGAGTTGCACCATGCGATCGGCCATGGTAGCGTTCTGCCATGATCGGACCACAGCGAAACCATATGGCTCGATACCGCGCCCTGCTGGGGCTGTTGTTCTGTCTGACCTATTTCCCTATTCTCGCCCATGCTGTGCCGATGCAGAACGATCCGAATGGTTTCCAGAGCTTAGCCTGGGGAGTTGCCTTAACAGCGAGGCCGGACTTAGAAATCGCTAGAGCTGGCCCGCATGTGAATGAATACCGATTGAAAGACCGTCCGCCATCATATGCCGGAGTTCCAGTCGAGAGTCTTCATTTCTTATCGGTTGACGAGCAATTTGCTCGCGTGACCATTCACTATCAGGGTGGCGATCGGCACAAACAGATACTTGCCTACCTTGAGCAACAGTTCGGTTCCCTCGATCGCGTTCCAGGGCAGATGATGCGAGGACTGAATCAGCAGTATACGTGGCGCGGGGCTGATACCGAAATTAGCGTAACTTACCATGCGGATACGGAACGGGGATTTGTGTTTATCGATAGCCGTACCCTGGCTCCTCGATTCAACGACCATATCACCGATTCAGCGGAGTAACATGCTTCGCCGCCTCTGCTGCGACCCCCGGCTCTGGCGCACTTCTCTCGTCTGCCTGTTCATTTCACTCCATCTGCAGGGTGTCCCGGCGTTCGCCGTGCCGATGCAGAATGACCCGAATGGGTTTGAGGGGATACCCTGGGGCGCTTCCTTTTCAGACACTGACACCCTCGTGAAAATTGAGGATACTGGCCGCTCTCAAACTTATGAGCCGAAGGCTGGGTCTCCTTCGCTTGGCGCAGTGCCGGTTGACTCCATGCGATTCGTCACCTCCGAAGGCAAGTTCGCTCGTGTCATTGTCCGCTACCAAGGCAGTGTGACCCATGATCGGATTCTTGCCTATCTTCAATCTCTCTATGGCCCACTTGATCGCACACCTGGCCAGTTTGCCGGCGGCGCCGTCAAATTCTTTAGCTGGACAGGGTTTGAAACCGATGTGAATCTCCGGTACGAGACGGGCACTGATCGTGGCATCATCTTTTTCGAAAGTCAGGATCTCCGTCGAAAAATGACCGAAAGTAATTCAGCCACCGTGTTTTAACCAGCATTGTTCACGAAAGTTCGTGACGAAACCACCGAGACGCCACGCGAGACGGGTGCGCGGAGCCGCGAAGAAGGGAAGCATACTTGAAACAGTATGTTGACTGACTGATCGGCGAGCCCGCCCGCCGTCAGGTGCGTCGTCACCGCGCTTGCGAGGTCGAGCGCTCTTAGTATGATCCTGGCGCGAAGAAAGAATACCGCAATGAGTTCTGATTTTCGTATAGGAGGTTGCAGTAGAAGTCTTCGTGAATAATGCGGGCTAGGACGTATCAACGACTAGATTCACGATCGCGACGATCCTTTTTGTAGTCCCATCCCTTCCGAAATTCGATCGTGCCGAGCGACTTCAGAATCTCCCGTTGTCGGCGCCGCTGGATAAATTCAGTCAAGGCTTGCGTGACGGTTTCCTTCTTTGTGCGAAGATTCCCAATCCGACGGGCGCGCTCCAACAACACATCATCAATGGCTAGATTAGTTGCCATGCGACCTTCCATGCGTAACGCCCCCGCGTAAGGTACGCCAGGCTCATACGGCGGTCAAACTGTTTGCGACGACGGCCAGCTTGCAGAACAGAGGAGGGTGGGAGCCTGATGATCTTCTGTGCTCGCGCAACGCGCACGATAAGAATGTGCTCGTTCGACGCGCGCAATCAAGGATCGAGCAGGCTACCCTGGAAAATGAATTGAGGAATTTTGAAGACATCACGCAGTGGAAGATCAATCAGCCCCCAAGACAAGCAGTCTGCTGAAAAACCCCGCGCAACGCGGGGCGTAGTATGATTCTCTGTTTTTAGGAAAAACGGAGGGGCAATTATGCGCGGACCATTTGACGATCAGGGACAGCTATTTTCGTATATTTCGCCGGAGCGACGGGTACCGACGCAGCATCCGCTCCGGACCATACGCGAGCTGGTGCGCGAAGTGTTCCGCGATCTAGACCACGATTTTCGCATACTGTATTCCACGACAGGGCGCCCGTTGAACCCGCCTGAACAGTTGCTGAGTGCGTTGCTGCTGCAAGTGTTTTATGGTGTACGGAGTGAACGGCAACTGATGGAACAGCTGGACTACAATCTGCTGTACCGCTGGTTCGTGGGGCTTGCGTCGGACGACGCGGTGTGGGACGCGACGACCTTTACGAAGAATCGCGAGCGATTGCAGCAAGGCGATCTGTTCAATCGCTTCATGGAGACGCGATTGCCTCACCAAGCGGTCACGCCATTGTTGTCAGACGAGCATTTCTCCGTCGATGGCACGCTGATCGAGGCGTGGGCTGGCCACAAAAGCTTCAAGCCGAAGAGCGATACAGACGGCGACGGGGTAAATTCCCACGGCACGACACGCAAGAACAACACGCTTGAAAGCACGACCGATCCCGACAGCCGCCTCTACCGCAAGAGTGAGGGGAAGGAGAGCAAACTCTGCTACATGGGACACCCCATGATGGAAAACAGGAACGGCCTGGCCGTCGCGGGGCTGGTCACGCAGGCCAGCGGCACGGCGGAACGCGCGGCAGCGGAGAGGATGCTGGGGAAGAACGCCTCGCCACATACCCGCATCACGGTCGGCGCGGACAAGGCCTATGATGTTGCGGAACACGTGGCGCGCCTGCGGGCAAAGAACATCACCCCGCACATCGCTGTCAACGCGTATGTCACGAAGACCGGACAGGCACGCAAGACGTCCATCGACGGACGGACCACCCGGCACAAGGGCTACAGCCTCTCGCAGGGCAAACGCAAAATGATGGTGTGCATGTTTGGATGGGGCAAGCAACATGGCACCATGCGCAAGGCGAAATACCGGGGCCTCGCTGGAGTCGCCGCCGGCTTCCTGCTCAGTCTGATCGGCGACAACCTCATCCGCATCCCGAAACTGCTGGCGCAGAGGGGATAGAGGTGTCCGGAAACGCGAAACCCTTCCGATACGGCACAGAGAATCCACTACCTCTCAAAATACCAACGCGTAGCCATCTCAAACACAGAAACTCCCGTCAGAAAAGAGGGTTTTTCAGCAGACTGCTAAGTGGCTTCGGTACAGGAACCGTCGAACAGCCGACGGAATCGTTCCCCCCCGCGTTTTCTCTCACCACACGCTGTGCAGTAGTTCTTCCTATGAGCAATTGTAAAATTGTGAATTTTCAGAGTCAAACCCCGCTCAGCATGATATCCAAGAGTTGGGAAGACCATCATTGTCCTAAAGTATAGCTCGTTATTGCCGATAGTTAGTTATTGCTATGGTAGATGACGCGATTTGGCAGATCTGTGTGTACGGGCTCTGTGTCGGCGTGGTGATTGCCGTCATGCTGGGACTTCCACCCTTGCTTGGCGAACGTCATTGGAAAAAGCCAGAACGTCGCTTCGACAGTGCAACGGCCATTCCCTATGAATGTGGTATTCAGCCGACTGGCAGCGCGCAAGTTCGCCCACCGGTGCAATATTACTTAATCGCGATGTTCTTCGTCATTTTTGATGTGGAGGCGGCGTACCTCTATGCCTGGGCGGTAGCGGTACCAGAAACAGGTTGGCTTGGTTTTATTGAAGTGAGCATCTTTGTGGCCGTTCTTTTGGCATCTCTCGCCTATCTGTGGCTGACCGGTGCACTCGACTGGAATACACAATCTCAACGCCGGCCTGTCCGTCATCACCGGAAACCACACGCGACGGAGATCAAGGAGTTCTACGATGACAGAGTGGCGTAATGGCAGACTCGAGGGTGTGCGTATAACCGACGGCGGCGACGGCCCGTTAACTTCTGTCGTCGGCCAGTCGGTACTGTTTGCGCGCCTTCAGGACCTCATGGCATGGGGGCGCAAGAACTCACTCTGGCCGCTCAACTTCGGTTTGTCGTGCTGTTTCGTCGAAATGGCGACGAGTCTGACCAGCGTGTACGACGTGTCTCGGTTTGGCGCAGAAGTCCTACGCGGTTCACCACGGCAGGCCGATGTATTGGTCGTGTCGGGAACGGTATTTCTGAAGGTGGCTCCTGTCATCAAACAGCTCTACGAACAGATGCTGGAGCCGCGTTGGGTGATTTCGATGGGCTCCTGTTCAAATTCAGGGGGAATGTTCGATGCCTATTCTGTCGTGCAAGGCGTCGATAAATTTATTCCCGTGGATGTGTATATGCCAGGATGCCCGCCGCCGCCACATGCCTTTATGGAATGCCTACTGCTTCTTCAGACCATGGTTGGATCAGAGCGCCGACCCTTGAGTATGCACTTCGGTCCGCAGGAAGTTCAGAAGCCTATCATGCCCTCGATGCGGGATCTGAAACGAGCGGAACGGATGAGTCAGCGTGAATATCCCGGTATGGATGTGCTCCCTCGGACCGATCTCCTGTCTCCCCATTTTGCCGGACAACCAGACGGTCTCTCGAAAGACAACTCATGACTCCACGACCATCGGCCACGCGAGATATCCCGATCGACGAACACACAGGACTCGTGGCAGAGATGACGAGCCATTTTGGTGCGGAGGGATATCTAACTGCGCTGCAATCCACCAAGGATGGGATTCCGACCATCTGGATCGAGAAGCACCGGCTTCTTGAGACACTCCGCTATGTCAAATCTGAACTTCCTCGTCCGTTTCCGATGCTATTCGACTTGAGCGCAACAGACGAACGGCTCCGCCGACATCATGACGGATTGCCGATCGGAAATTTTACCGTGTTCTATCACCTCTTTTCCTTTGATCGGAACCAATCACTTCGCATCAAGGTGGCGCTCCATGGTGAGCCGCTCTCCCTGCCGTCGAGCAGAGATCTGTGGCCAAACGCCGATTGGTATGAACGAGAGATCTTCGACATGTTCGGGATTCATTTCGACGGACACCCATTTCTCCGCCGCCTCCTCATGCCTTCGTGGTGGGAAGGGTATCCGCTTCGCAAGGATCATCCTTCGCGTGCGACTGAAATGGGGCAGTTCCAATTGCCGCCGGAGAAACTGGTCATGACTCAGGACGCGTTGCAATTCAAGCCCGAGGACTGGGGGTTAGCCCGCACCCATCACGACCACGACTCCGACTTTGACTATATGTTCATCAACCTCGGCCCTGCCCATACCGGCACGCACGGCGTGCTTCGACTCGTGGCGCAACTCGCGGGCGAGGAAATCGTCAATATCGTCCCGGATATCGGCTTCCACCATCGCGCTCAGGAAAAGATTGCCGAACGGCAAACCTGGCATTCCTTCATTCCCTACACCGATCGTGTGGACTACCTCCAGGGTGTGTTGAACGAGATGCCGTACTGTCTCTCGGTCGAACGATTGGCAGGCATCACTGTGCCGCCACGTGCACAAGTCATCCGAGTCATGATGTCAGAATTCTATCGGATCGCCAGTCATCTCGTTTGGTACGGGACCTTTGCGGGGGACATTGGCGCCTTGTCACCGGTCTTTTACATGTTCACCGATCGAGAGCGAATCCTTGCGATTGCCGAAGCCATTTGTGGTGGCCGTATGCATCCAAATTGGTTCCGGATCGGTGGAGTTGCACGAGATCTTCCGATTGGGTGGGACAAATTGGTTCGCCAGTTCGTCGATTGGCTTCCTGGCCGACTCGATGACTATGAGCGCCTCGTGATGGACAATCCGATTCTCAAACAACGGACCGTCGGGATCGGGGTGTTGTCGCTCGAGGACGCCATCGCCTGGGGGGCCACGGGTCCGATGCTACGTGCCTGCGGCTTGCCGTGGGATTTGCGCAAAACCCGTCCGTACTCGGGCTATGAGCAGTTCGACTTTGAGGTCCCGGTTGCGTCAAACGGCGATTGTTATGACCGCGCGATGGTGCACGTCTTGGAGTTGCGTCAGTCGCTGCGGATTATTCGCCAGTGTCTCGACTCCATGCCATCCGGTCCCTATACGTCACTCGATCCCCTTGCGACTCCGCCGCTGAAGACACACACGATGCATGACATTGAAACGCTCATCAATCATTTTGTTGGGGTGAGCTGGGGACCGGTGCTTCCACCTGGTGAAGCAGAGGTTCCCACAGAATCGTCAAAAGGCCAGACCAGTTATTATTTGACGAGTGATGGGTCACAGCTCTCGTACCGGACAAGAATCCGTACTCCCTCCTTCGCCCATATTCAAATGGTGCCACTGATGGCGCGCGGCGAACTCCTCTCGGACCTCTTGGCTGTGCTGGGGAGTGTGGATTACGTGTTATCGGATGTGGACCGGTGAACAGCATGCTCACCATTCGAGGGAATCGTGTCGAGCACGAACAACACAGGATCCAATGCCAAGCCCCCAACACTGAGGAGGCCGCTCCAGATGTTCTCAGAGACTGAACGCCGAGAGCTGGAAGACGCAGTGAAACATTACCCTGACAAACGTGGGGCTACCATTGATGCCCTGCTGATCGTGCAGCGACGACGTGGCTGGATCTCGGATGATTCGCTCCTCGATATCGCACAAGTCCTTGAAGTGACGGTGGAGGATGTGGATAGCGTTGCCACATTCTACAACCTCATCTTTCGGAAACCGGTCGGTCGCCATGTTGCGTTCATGTGCGACAGTATCAGTTGTTGGATCAAGGGGTGCGAGCAAGTCCAGGAACAGATCAAGAAACTCTATGACGTGGATCTAGGGCAGACGACGTCTGATGGACGCCTGACCGTCTTGCCGATCGCGTGCTTAGGGCAGTGCGAGCGGGCACCGGCCGTGATGATTGATCAGGATGTGTATGGTGACGTCACGCCCGAAAAGATTGAACAGATTATGGAGAAATACAAATAGTCTTAGACGTCTTTTCTGAGTTGTTCATCCGTAGATATCGGCTTGAACGACTCACATCGACGGACTCAGAGCTCTAGGTGACTCAATATGGAACGGCCACTTACTCAATATATTCATCCGGATGGCACCACGCGGACATTGCGCGAGTACATCAAGGACGGTGGGTATCGCAGTCTTCAGAGGATCGCCACCGGGCTGGCTCCCAAGGACGTACAGCGGTTGGTGACTGAAGCAGGATTGCGTGGCAGGGGCGGGGGTGGGTTTCTCACCGGCACGAAGTGGAGTTTCGTGCCCATGGGCCCCGATGCCTCGAAACCAAAGTATATCGTTGCGAATGGCGATGAAATGGAACCGGGTACGTTTAAGGATCGCGTACTGATGGAGGGTGACCCCCATGGCCTCGTCGAAGGCATGATCCTCGCCGGCTATGCCATAGACGCAGAGATCGGCTTCATTTTTCTGCGTGGGGAATATCATCTGCCGGCTCAACGACTGACCCAAGCCATTGCAGAGGCGTACGAGGAAGGATATCTCGGCAAGCCTCTTTCCGGGACGGGATTTCGATTTGACTTACACCTGCATGCCAGTGCCGGCCGGTATATCTGTGGAGAAGAAACGGCACTTCTCAATGCACTGGAAGGTAAACGAGCGGTTCCCCGAGCAAAACCTCCATTTCCGCAGACGGTTGGTTTATGGGGACAACCGACTATCGTGCAGAACGTCGAGACCCTCTATAACCTTCCTCATATCATGAATCATGGCGCCGACTGGTATCACCGTGTAAGCCGTAGTCAGGACGGTGGCACGAAGATCTACGGTATCAGCGGTCGCGTCATAAATCCTGGATGGTGGGAGTTGCCGCTCGGCACCACCGCGCGTGAACTCTTGGAACGATACGCTGGTGGAATGGCTGATGGCGCTCGCTTTCGGGGTTTGTTGCCCGGTGGCATCTCCACGGCATTTATGACCGAGGAACACCTCGATCTGCCTATGGATTTTTCTTCGATCCCCCCGGAGGTCGGTCGTCTGGGTACTGCCACCATGATCGTGCTGGACGACCACACCTGTCCAGTGGGGTTCGTGTTGAATCTAGAAAAGTTCTTTGCCCGAGAGTCCTGTGGCTGGTGTACGCCCTGTCGGGAAGGGTTACCGTGGGTGGCAAAAATCTTGACGTCCTTCGAGGAAGGACGCGCGACAAGCGATGATTTGTCGGTGCTTGAGATGCATACCAAGTGGCTTGCGCCCGGGCACACCTTCTGCGGTCTTGCACCGGGGGCGATGGCCCCGCTGCAATCGGCGTTGAAATACTTTCACGACGACTTCGAGCGGCACATCACGTTAGGGCGGTGCCCCTGGAGCAAGAAGTCGGCACAACACAGGATCTTGGTCTAGGCCTATGGCTATCATCATCGTTGATAACAAGTCGTATGCCGTGGACGAACGGCATAATTTGCTCGCTGCTTGTCTTGGACATGGGCTGAACGTGCCCTATTTCTGCTGGCACCCAGCGATGGGATCTGTCGGTGCATGTCGTCAATGCGCCGTCAAACAGTATAAAGACGAACATGATCAGTCTGGTCGGCTGGTGATGTCCTGTATGACACCGGCTTCCGAGGGCACTCGTATTTCAATTAACGATCTCGAGGCGAAAGCCTTTCGCGCGTCGGTCATTGAATGGTTGATGGTGAACCATCCGCACGACTGCCCGGTGTGTGACGAAGGAGGGGAGTGCCATTTGCAAGATATGACGGTCATGACAGGGCATGTCTACCGTCGGTACCACTTTCCTAAACGGACGCATCGCAATCAGGCCCTTGGTCCATTCATTCGTCATGAGATGAACCGGTGCATCCAGTGCTATCGCTGCGTCAGATTTTACCGAGACTATGCGGGTGGGCGAGACCTCAACGTCTTCGGTTCGCATGATGCCCTGTATTTTGGCAGGCAACAGGATGGAACACTGGAGAATGAATTCAGCGGCAATCTCGTGGAAGTCTGTCCTACCGGGGTGTTCACCGACAAAACCTTCTCCCAGCACTATACAAGGAAGTGGGATCTCCAATCAGCCCAATCGATCTGCCCACATTGCAGCCTGGGCTGCAATACCACGCCCGGTGAACGGTACGGTACTCTGCGTCGGATTGCGAATCGGTTTAACAGCCAGGTAAACGGCTACTTTCTGTGCGATCGGGGGCGGTTCGGCTACGAGTATGTCAATAGCGAGAAGCGAATCAAACGAGCACGTGTGCGGTCGGAACCAGACCGCACCAAGCCGGCACAGCCGGAAGGAGTGCCCCAGACCATCGAGTTTGCAGCGGACCGCTTACGACGAGCCCGCGGTGTCATTGGCATTGGCTCGCCGCGCGCCTCGCTCGAGGCCAATGAGGCGCTTCGTGCCTTGGTCGGACCACAGCAATTCTTTCTGGGGATGGATGAGCAGGAACATCAGCTCCTCTCCACCATACTCACGATTCTTCGGACCGGACCGGTTGCCACCGCTTCTATTCATGACGCCGAACAATCGGACGCAGTCCTCGTCCTTGGCGCAGATCTCTTGAACGACGCGCCACGCTTGGCACTTGCCCTTCTCCAATCAATCCGTCAACAGCCGATGGAACGAGTGGACGAGTTAAAGATCCCTCAATGGGACGAGGCGGCGGTACGGAACGCAACACAAAACAGGCGAGGCCCTCTGTTCATCGCCGGGTATCAGCGTACCTGGTTTCATGAATATGCAACCGATACCTATTTCGCTGCACCAGACAATATTGCCAGGTTGGGGTTTGCCGTAGCAGGAACCATGGGACAGGGCGCACCGTCCGTCCCTGATCTGACCAGCGAGGAACGAGACCTTGCTCAGCGCATCGCTGATGCGTTGGGCCAGGCGCAGCGCCCGCTGATCATTGCCGGTACGGGAAGTGGTTCTCGTGCGACGATTGAAGCGGCGGCCAATATTGCGTGGGCCTTGCATCATCAAGGAAAACAGCCCCGGCTCAGCTTTGTCATCCCGGAATGTAATAGCGCAGGTCTCGCGTTGCTCGGTGGCGGAAGCTTGAATGAGGCGTTCGACTCGATCAGTCAGGGACAGGCTGATACCGTGATCGTACTGGAGAATGACTTATACCGACGCGCGGAGCAGGCAAAAGTCGATACCTTCCTTGATACCGCACAAACCGTGATTGTGCTCGATTCTCTCGAGCATCGCACGGCCGCGCGTGCCGACGTGGTTTTTCCGGCAGCCACAGGTCCGGAATCCGATGGCACACTCGTGAATCAGGAAGGGCGAGCACAGCGGTTCTACCAAGTGTTCGTACCGGACGGTGACGTCAGGGAGAGTTGGCGATGGTTGAGCGATCTCGCCCGTGCAAGATCGCAGGAGGCAGATGGTGTGTCCGGAGTGGCGACCTGGCGGAACTTCGACGATGCAGTCTCCGCCACGGCAGCGGCTGCTCCCGAGCTGGCACATATCGGAGAAGTCGCACCCTCTGCGGGCTTTCGTCTGCTTGGTCAAAAAGTCCCCAGACAGTCTGAGCGATGTAGTGGGCGCACGTCACTGACCTCTCATCTAACTATGCACGAACCGCCTCCCCTTGCCGACCCAGACTCGCCGCTGGGATTCACGATGGAGGGATATCGAGGGCCGCTTCCCTCACCACTGATTTCCCAATTCTGGGCTCCCGGCTGGAATTCCATCCAGGCTGTGAATACATATCAGGACGAAGTTGGAGGACCGTTACGTGACGAGATGCCTGGAGTACGGATCATTGAGCCAGTCGGAACAAAGGCGCACCAGTGGTTCACCGCCATACCACATGCTTTTCAGCCAACCTCACATCAATGGTTGCTCCTCCCACTGCCCGCAGTGTTTGGAGGAGAAGAACTCAGTAATCAGTCCCCAGCAATTGTGGAACGATTTTCCAAACCGTTCTTGTCCTTGCACCCATCAGATGGCGCGCGACTCAACCTTGAGGACCACATCACCATTGACCTGGTCTGTCAAGGCACGCCCTACCGCCTTGCCGTGCACCTCGAGCCTTCTACCCCGGTGGGCACAGCAGGCATCTCGCTCGTGCCTGAGCTATCCGGTGTGAGAGTGCCGGCCTGGATCGACCTGTTCGAGGCCATCCAGACTGAACGAACGCGGAGGGTTGCGTGATCGATTGGAGCCACACCGCATTGACGATTGGAGTCATCCTTGGTGGTGCACTGACGCTGGCCGGGCTCTTGATCTGGGTTGAACGTCGCCTACTGGGAATCTGGCAGGAACGATACGGCCCCAACCGCCTTGGGCCTGGCGGTTGCCTGCAATCACTCGCGGATATGATCAAGATCTTTACAAAAGAAGACTGGATTCCGCCCTTTGCAGATAAGGCGGTATTCGTCATCGCACCGGCCATCGTCGTGATCACCGCACTCATGTCGTTCGCCGTCATACCGATTGCTCCCAGCTTCGTCGTCTCTGACTTCAACATGGGCGTCATGTTTTTTTTGGCCATGTCGAGCCTGGCAGCCTACAGTGTCATCATCGGAGGCTGGGCATCCAACAGCAAATTTGCGTTTCTCGGCAGTCTTCGGGCCATCGCACAGCTCTTGAGTTATGAGGTCTTCATGGGGCTGTCGTTGATGGGAGCGGTCCTGTTGGCCGGGTCGTTTAACTTGAGTGACATTGTGGACGCACAGCGGCATCAATGGTTCGTGGTCCCTCAATTCTTTGGGTTTCTCGGTTTCTTTATGGCTGGACTGGCCGAAGCGCATCGCACACCGTTCGATATGCCTGAGGCGGAAGCAGAGCTCGTCGCCGGCTACCAATCGGAGTACAGCGGGATGAAATTCGGAATGTTTTTTGTCGGTGAATATCTCAGCATCCTCCTACTCTCAGCGATGACCGTGATCCTATTCTTTGGGGGCTGGCACGGACCCTGGTTGCCGCCGGTGGTGTGGTTTGTCCTGAAGATGTCCGGCTTCATCGTCCTGATCATCCTCATTCGGGCGACCTGGCCACGATTCCGTTTTGATCAGTTGCTGTCATTCGGTTGGAAGGTCGTGATGCCGCTTGCGCTGATCAATCTTTTGGTGACTGGCGGTGTGGTTCTCTGGAAGGCAGGATGACAAAGGATCACCGTAGAGCCCTGAGGATATCTGTAAGGCAGCCTCACGTATGATGAACATTTGGCTCTATGCCCGTAATCTCATCATCGGGTTATGGATCGTCTTCAAACGGACCTTCACGAAACCGGTCACGGTTCAGTATCCGGAAGAACGACCCTATCTGCCTCCACGCTGGCGTGGACGCATCGTCCTGACCAGAGATCCCGATGGAGAAGAGCGGTGCGTAGCCTGCTACCTCTGCGCAGCAGCTTGTCCAGTTGATTGCATCGCGCTCCAGGCCACTGAGGACCCGACGGCTCAGGATCGTCGCTATCCTGAATTCTTCCGGATCAATTTTTCGCGCTGCATCTATTGTGGGATGTGCGAGGAGGCCTGTCCGACCAATGCCATCCAACTTATCCCAGATTTTGAGCAGAGTGAATATGCACGCCGGAACCTGGTCTACGAGAAGGAAGACCTCCTCATCAGCGGGACCGGCAAGTATCCCGGCTATAACTTTTATCGGGTGGCCGGCGTGAAGACTCGCGACAAAGATAAAGGACAGGGCGAAAACGAACTTCCGCCGGTGGATGTGAGGAGTTTGATGCCATGAAACAGGGTGGAGTGCTTGGCGCTGGAGCACCATTCTCCACACGTTTCAGGAATCAACACCGAATAGGGATGTGAGACCATGGAAATCCTTTTTTACATCGCGGCAGCCGTCACCGTCCTGGCGACGCTGCGTGTCATCACGCATGTGCATGCTGTCCATGCGCTGCTTTACCTAGTCGTCGCGTTGATCGCGCTGGCGCTCATTTTCTATTTGCTCGGTGCTCAGTTTGCCGCGGCGCTCGAAATCATCATTTACGGCGGTGCCATTATGGTGCTCTTCATCTTTGTCGTGATGCTCCTGGGTCCGCTCGCCGTTGAGCAAGAACGGACGTGGCTCACACCGGGCACATGGGTGGGCCCAGGTATTCTGGCCCTGGTGCTACTGGGTGAGGTGGGATACCTCATTGCAGTTGGAGACCATCTGCCGATTACTGTGTCAGAAGCGAGACAGAAGGGGGTCTCCATCGCCCTCTACGGACCCTATATCATTGGGGTGGAACTCGCGTCGATGCTGTTGCTGCCGGGGCTGATCGGCGCCTATCACTTGGGGCGTCGTGTATCGAAGGAGTCTCGGTGATGTTGAGCACGCCTGCGCTGGTGTTGGCCATGATGCTGTTTAGCCTCGGTTTGGTCGGTCTCTTGAGTCGACGGAACATTCTCTACATGCTGTTGTCGCTTGAAATCATGTTGAATGCCGCAAGTCTCGCATTCATTGCAGGGGGAGCTCGTTGGGGACAAGTCGATGGTGAGATCATGTTCTTATTCATTCTCACCTTGGCGGCGGCTGAAGTCTCCGTGGCACTGGGCATCGTGCTGCAGCTGTCATACCGATTTCATACACTGGACGTGGATGCATTCAGCGAGATGAGAGGGTAATGAAGACATGGTGCCGAGACGTCTTCTCGCATCAGACGCGTGCAGGAAACTGATAATGAACATGTATTTGAGAAAGGCGAGATGATCAGCTTACTTTGGCTTATCCCAGCACTTCCGCTCGCAGGCTTTCTGGTGTTGGCCCTCTTCGGAGGGCGGTTCACCAGGCAACAGGTCGCGTGGGTCGGTTGTGGTTCGGTCGGCACGGCGGCCTTCACCACTGCGCTTGTCGGCAGGGAGTTTTTTCAAGGCTTTCCCGATCGTGAGTCCTACCATCAAACACTGTGGAATTGGATCGACACCTCTGGACTGACCGTTGGAGTCTCCTGGTACCTGGATGCCCTGTCACTCCTGATGGTAGCGGTGATCACTGGCATCGGCTTTTTGATCCATCTGTACTCGGCCGAATACATGGCCGGCGATGAGGGATACGCTAGGTTTTTCGCCTATATGAATCTGTTCGTCGCCGCCATGCTGACGCTGGTGTTGGCAGATAATCTGCTCTTGCTCTACCTGGGCTGGGAAGGTGTGGGACTGTGCAGCTACCTGTTGATCGGGTTTTGGTATCGCGAACCAGAATACGGCACCGCCGCAGAGAAGGCGTTTATCGTCACTCGCATCGGAGACACAGCGTTTGCCATTGGGTTATTCATCCTCTTTACGCAACTCAAGAGCCTGTCCATTCAACAGGTCCAGAGCCTTGCGACAGAGGAATGGCCGGTGGGTTCAAACCTTGCCACGATCGTGGCGGTACTCTTCTTGATCGGGGCGGTCGGGAAGTCGGCGCAATTGCCCCTCCAAGTCTGGTTGCCGGACGCGATGGCTGGTCCCACTCCCGTCAGCGCGCTGATCCATGCGGCGACGATGGTGACGGCAGGGGTCTACCTCATCGCTCGCATGCATCACCTGTTTGCGCTGGCGCCACTGGTGCAAGAGGTCATCGCGGTGATCGGCCTCGCGACGTTGCTGCTTGCAGCGACCAGTGCATTGGTTCAACAGGACATTAAGCGGGTGCTGGCGTACTCGACAATGAGCCAGATCGGCTATATGTTTCTTGCGCTCGGCGTCGGAGCCTGGTCTGCCGCACTCTTTCATTTTCTGACCCATTCGTGCTTTAAAGCCTTGCTCTTCCTTGCGGCTGGATCGGTCATCAAAAGCCTCCACCATGAGCAGAACATTTTTCGGATGGGCGGGCTCCGGCGGCATCTGCCTTGGACCTTCTGGACATTCCTCATCGGAGCCGCCGCGATGTCCGGCATCCCCCTCATCACCTCCGGGTTTTACAGCAAAGACTGGATCTTGTGGTCGGTGTGGTCTTCACCCTTAAGCCACCGGTGGATCTGGTACGGTGCACTCCTCGGGGCCATGCTGACCGGCCTCTACAGTTTCCGGCTGATCTTTCGAGTCTTTTTCGGAGAAGTCCGCACGCAGCCGACCGGCGAACCGGGTCTTGCCATGCGTGTTCCTCTGGTGGTGCTGGCGTTCTTGGCCCTCACCGTCGGCTTTCTCGAGATGCCCCACACACTTGGGAATGTGACTCTGTTTAGCCAGTACCTGTCGCATGCGCTCCCAACGATGGAACTCCTTCCTGGGATGGATGAATCGAGTGAAGCCCGTGAACAGCTCGCTGTAACCGTCTCGGCACTCCTGGGGATTGGCCTGGCTGCTATCCTGTTTCTGCCAGGTTCCAACTTCTCTGGGCGAGGGGCAGATCTATCTACGGGTCGTCCCTTGGTGACACTTTTGCAAAGTGGGTGGGGGTTCGATCGACTGTATGATCGAGTGTGTGTACGGCCTTGGTTCCTGCTGACCCGGAACCCGGGTGAACTCCTTGACCGCGGGTACGAATGGCTGACTGTTGGCGCCGAATCCTGCCATAGATGGATGAGTCATACCCAGACGGGACATGTCCGTTGGTATGCCACTACCATTGTTGTCGGAACGCTGGTGTTACTTGGTCTGTTTGCGATGTAAATTATATGATCCTCTGGCTGCTCATACTCATTCCAATTCTCGCGGCTCCTCTTGCATGGATGGGACAGCAGTGGTCTCGCAACGCTCCTCGCTGGATTGCCATAGGAACGTTATCTGTAGATTGTCTTTTGACCCTTCTGCTTTTGAGCCAAGACCACTCGGTTCAGACTTCAGGTCACGGTTCCTGGCTCGTAGAAAGTCACAGCAGTTGGATTCCTCGCTGGGGCATTAGTCTGCATCTCGGCCTCGATGGTCTCAGCGTGATACTCATCCTCTTGACGGCCTTCATCGGTCTCATCGCAATTGTCGCCTCCTGGACAGAAATCCAGAGTCGCGTCGGATTTTTCCACTGTAACGTCCTGCTGGCCATGGGTGGCGTCATCGGGGTGTTTTTAGCGATCGATCTGTTTTTGTTTTTCTTCTTTTGGGAACTCATGTTAATCCCCATGTATCTCCTGATCGCCATCTGGGGCCACGCGCATCGCCGGTCCGCCTCGTTCAAATTCTTCTTGTTTACGCAGGCCGGGAGCTTGCTGCTGCTTGTCGCGATCATCGCCCTGGCACTCCTTCATCAACATGCGACGGGACGACCCAGTTTCGACTATGCCGATCTGATGGAACTGACCGTGACTCATGGGATGGCCTGGTGGCTGATGTTGGCATTTCTCATCGGGTTCGTGGTGAAACTAGGGGCTCCACCCTTTCATTCGTGGTTGCCAGACACCTACACAGAGGCTCCAACCGGTGCGAGTATCATCTTCGCCGGAATCTTAGCGAAAACCGGTGCCTATGGGTTACTACGGTTTACGATTCCGTTATTTCCCGGCGTGATGAGTGAGTTCGCACCCATCGTTATGGGGCTTGGCGCAGTCGGCATTCTCTACGGCGCGGTATTGGCGTGTTGCCAAACGGATATCAAACGATTGGTGGCGTACAGCAGCATCAGCCACATGGGGTTCTTCCTCCTCGGCGCCTTCGCCGGAACGGAGTTGGCGCTGCAAGGAGCGGTGATGCAGCTGGTGGCGCACGGGCTGAGCATCGGCGCCCTCTTCATGCTGGCAGGGGCGCTTCAGGAGCGTTTCCAGACGAGAGACATGCGACAGATGGGAGGACTGTGGGGGATGACCCCACGTCTCGCAACGATGGCGCTCTTCTTTGCCTGCGCCTCACTGGGGTTGCCAGGCTTGGCCAATTTCATCGGTGAATTTCTCGTTCTGTTCGGGTCTTATTCTGCCCAACCGGTCCTAACCATTCTGGCATCACTTGGCATGGTGATGGCTGCCATCTATTCCCTGGGTATGATGCAACGCACATTCTTTGGTCAGCAACGGGAAACCCGTATCGCTTCGGACTTGTCGAATGCCGCGTTTGGGACATTGCTGCTCATCGCAGTCCTGCAGATCTGGCTTGGTCTGTATCCGAAGACGGTATTGATCACCACAAAGCCCGTCATGAACATGCTCGTCCAGCCGGTCGTGGCGTCACCCAATCTGATTCATCAGCCATCAGAGTCGGTATCGTTCTCAACCATCTTCACCTCACAGGTGAGCGCCCCATGATACTCGAAGATTTCGTCGCCCTTTCACCTATTCTGAATCTCGGGGCCTTCTCCCTCGTGACCATGCTCGCGATTGCGTTCAGACGACACCATGCAAGGATCGCCGTCTTCGCATTCATGTCATGTCTTCTCACGCTGGCGACGCTGCCCTGGGCGGCAACGGCGACACCGCGAGCCGTCACCACGTTGTTGGTCGTGGATGGACATGCCTTGTTGTACATGGGCCTCGTGTTGAGTGCGACGATGGTCGTCATTGCCCTGTCGTATCGGTATTTGACTATTCAGTTTCATGAGCTGGAAGGCGTGGAGGAATATTACCTGCTCCTCTTGCTGGCCACGTTCGGAGGCTTGGTTCTGACTGCGGCGGTACACTTCGTGTCTTTTTTTCTTGGACTCGAACTACTCGGCCTATCCCTCTGTAGTTTGATCGGCTACTTACGAACGCGACGGCACCCACTCGAAGCTGCGGTGAAATACCTTCTGCTCTCCATCACCGCATCAGCGTTCCTCCTGTTCGGTATGGCGCTCCTGTATTTTGAAAGCGGCTCCATGACGTTTCGTGGGGTGGGCGCGATTGTGAAACAGGCGCAGGCCGTTCCAGGACTGTGGCTGGGTGGATTTGTCCTCGTCCTGGTCGGCATCGCCCTGAAACTCGGGCTGGCGCCGTTTCATATGTGGATTCCCGATGTGTACCAGGGAGCCCCCACTCCCATCACGGCGTATATCGCGACCGTTTCCAAGGGAGCACTGGTGGCCCTGCTGCTCCGCCTCGCAACCGATGTCGGGGTGTTAGAACTGCCTCCACTGGTCCATCTGTTTAGTCTCCTGGCTGTGGCGTCGATGGTCACGGGGAATGTGCTGGCGCTCTTGCAACAGAATGTGAAACGGCTCTTGGCCTATTCATCAATCACGCACTTCGGCTACGTGCTCGTGGCCCTGCTGGCTGGTGGTCCTGCAGCCGCGGAAGCGGTGACCTTCTACGTGATCGTCTATTGTGCCATGACCTTGGGTGCCTTTGGTGTGGTGACTGTGTACTCGAGCGAGGGAGGGGAGAAGGACCGTGTCGAGGACTATCAAGGCTTGTTTTGGACTCGCCCCTGGCTCGCCGCCATGCTGGCCCTGAGCCTGTTATCGCTGGCGGGTATCCCGGTGACGGCTGGATTCATCGGAAAGTTTTATGCGATCGCGGCCGGTGTTGACGCGGGTCTGTGGTGGCTCGTCTTAGCGCTGATTGGGAACAGCGTCGTCAGCCTGTATTATTATCTTCGACTCATCGTGACACTCTTCGGCGAGGAAACAACTCCGGCAACGGTTCCTCAAGGACCGCAGGCGCAGGCGGGAGAGGCGACAAGCTGGACAGCTGTCTTCTCACTCGGCCTCGTTGCATCGATCATTGTCCTCCTGGGAGTCTATCCAGAACCGTTGATCCAGCTCATCCGTGAATCCGTGAGCAACCTGCTTATGGTAGCTGTGCAGAGACCATAAATGGATTCGAAGCGAATCATCTCTCGTAGTGCTCAGTTGAGCAGCCGCGTTCTACCAACCTAGTTTGTGGAATTACTGGACTTCCCAGGGTTTAACGGACACTTTTGAGAGGTGGTCGTTCGAACACGTGAGGACCTATGAGCACTCGGCGCCGATCGCAGAGCATCAGAAGGAAGTATGCTTTCATCAAGGCCCACCGTGGCGAGTATGATACGGCTGTCATGTGTCGGCTCCTCGACGTATCGCGTAGCGGGTTCTATCAATGGTTACGGAACCCCCTCTCCGATCGAGCATTGGAGGATCAGCGATTACTGGGCCTGATCCGCGCAGCCTATACGGCGAGCCATGGTGTCTACGGTGCCCCGTGGATCTTTCTCCATTTGCGAGAAGCGGGCGAGACCTGTAGCAAACATCGTGTTGCTCGGATTATGCGGGCAATCACATCAAAGCCCTCCACGGATATCGAACTCCCCGGTATGCCAGAGGTCCCACGCCACTCCTGACACCTAAGGAAGGTCTGATTTATTCTTCTTGCGCGATGTGCTACGGGTAGCGCAGCACTCACATGGAGGCGCCCCCCATGCCGCAACAGACATTTGCCAAGGTCTCGTTTGAACGGTATCGCAAGCCCACCCGCCGGGAGCGGTTTCTCGACGAGATGAACCGCGTCTTGCCGTGGGCGGAACTGGTCGCCGCTACTGAGCCGGTCTATCCCAAGGCCGAGGGAGCGGGCGTCCGCCGGTCGGCGTCGAACGCATGCTACGCCTCCATTGCCTACAACAGTGGTTCAACCTGTCGGACCCGGCGGTGGAGGAGGCGCTCTACGACTCGCGCGCCCTGCGGCAGTTCGTGGGCATTGATCTGGGCCGCGAGCCCGTGCCCGATGAGACGACGATCTGCATGTTTCGCCATCTGCTGGAAGCCCACCAGCTGGGCGAACAACTCTTTGTGCGAATCCGAGAGCATTGGGTCAAGCAAGGCTTGCAAGTGAGCCGAGGGACCATCGTGGATGCCACCATCATTGCGGTCCCCAGTTCGACGAAGAATCGCACGAAGGAACGGGATCCCGAGAGGCATCAGACGAAGAAGGGGAACCAGTGGTATTTTGGCATGAAGGCCCATATCGGCGTGGATAGCCGGACCAAGCGGATTCATTCGGTGGCGGCCACCGCCGCGAATGTGCATGACAGCCAGATGTTGCCCAGGCTGCTGCATGGGCAGGAGACCCGCGTGTGGGGCGATGCCACCTACAGCGGGCAACGCGCCGTGCTTCAGCAACACGCCCCTGAGGCCCAGAGCTTCATCCAGACGAAAGCCATCGCCATCGGCCCTTAAGCGAGGCCGAGCGTGCCCGCAATCGCACGAAGTCGAAGGTCCGCGCCAAAGTCGAGCATGTGTTCTTGGTGATCAAGCGGATCTTTGGGTGGTCCAAAGTCCGGTACCGTGGGCTGGCGAAGAATACCCATTGGCTGGTCATCAGTTGCGGCTTGGCGAATCGGTACATGGCGCGTCGGCACCTGTTGGCGGTTGCCTAGCGGGCGTGTGCGTAACCGGGGGCACGGGCGGCCCGACGGCGGGCGAACCCAGGGGAAGAGGCTCCCGGACCAGCGGATTCCCACCTGATTGCCCGTGTTGACTACCCCAGGAACAGATTGCTCAGCGCAACTGTGAATTAATCAGACGTTCCCTATATGAAAACACGTCAGGCAACCGAAGAAGCGGAACGGCGCCGTCGCACTCAGCGGGGGCTGACTCGAAAGACTGATGTGCCCCAGACAGAAAAGATTGAGAAACGGGCTGTGTTATATTTCTCGGCCACTGCGCTCCTCTCCCTACGCCCACAGCTCTATTCTTCCCAGAATGTCATGCGCATGAATACTATAAGCGAGTGGATGTCTTTTTGAGCATTCTCAAGGAGAGTGCTTCTGAACTTTCGAGGACGCCGGCTATCGACGCGTTGGGTTGCCGACTTGGTTCTTCAGCGGTCTGCTCAATGGGCCATTGATCTCCCACTGGAATCTCCTTACTCTATAGCCGTATGAAGTTGATGAGGAAGTCGCGGCTACGGTATTGCATCGACAGTTCAGGCTCTGTGAGCCTGCACCTCGCCCTGGCGATTGTGTGCTTCACGCTGGGGGCTTGCGCGGGAGTAGTTTCGAAAAGTGATCTCTCGACAGTCGAGTCGGTGGATCTCTCGCGTTACGTCGGCACCTGGTATGAAATCGCGCGGCTCCCGATGTGGTTTCAGCGGCACTGCGTGGATTCCAAGGCGATATATTCCACTCGCCCCGACGGGTTAGTCGGTGTGCATAATGAATGTGTGACTGAATCCGGTGGAGTTGAGCAGGCAGAAGGAGTGGCGACGGTGGTCGACCCCAAGACGAATGCGCGACTCATGGTAGCGTTTGACAACTGGTTCGCCCGGTTGTTTGGCTCATCCCGTGAGGGAAATTATTGGATCCTCGATCTTGACCAAGAATATCGGACCGCAATGGTGGGGACTCCAGGTCGTCGGTATCTCTGGATCCTGTCCCGGACCCCTCAGCTGGATGACTCCACCTATCAGCGTCTGGTCGAACGGGCCAGGCAGCTGGGGTACCCTGTGTCGGATCTCATCAAAGCTCGACGCACTGCCTCATCATGACTGATTGCCGCGTCTCAGCGCAGGCATCAATACCTCCTCATCATGGAGAACACAGCATGGCTTTGACCACCTACAATCATGTGCCGGTTCCTTCATTCATGTATGGTACGGCATGGAAAAAAGAGGCCACGACCCAACTGGTGCAATTAGCGGTGGCGGCAGGCTTCACCGCCATCGATACGGCCAATCAACTGATCCATTACCAGGAAGCGTTGGTAGGGGAGGCCTTATTGACTCTCGCGCAGCAAGGGGTCACGCGTGATCGTCTCTTTCTTCAAACTAAGTTTACGCCGACGAATGGCCAAGACCATCGCACCCCGTACGATGCCTCAGCCAATCTCACGACCCAAGTGACTCAGTCCTTCGACAGCTCGCTGGTCCATCTGCACACTGATTACCTCGACTCCTACGTCTTGCACGGGCCCTATCAGCGGCAGGGATTGGGCGCTTCGGACTGGGAGGTCTGGGCCGCGATTGAAGGGCTCTATCGATCCGGGAAAACAAAAATGATCGGTATCAGCAACGTCACGGCTGAGCAACTCACACAGCTCTGTGCCC
>Ga0163153_10000755_pt1 | contig 54329 bp, 51 predicted proteins | sample OliLakLV19MP6IB1_FD_148629 | JGI IMG/M metagenome (GOLD analysis project Ga0163153, IMG submission 148629) | Freshwater microbial mat bacterial communities from Lake Vanda, McMurdo Dry Valleys, Antarctica - Oligotrophic Lake LV.19.MP6.IB-1 | ecosystem: Environmental > Aquatic > Freshwater >... | reverse complement strand
GGTTTCGTCGATCAGGTCCAACTCCAGGGCGGCCTTCACAAGTCCGTCGATCACGAGTCCTTCCGTTCCCGGTGCGATCAGGACCGGGTGGGATGCGAGCTTGGCCATGTTCGTGACAGCGGAGTCGATGACCACCACTTGTGCTTTATAGACGCGAATCGCTTCTTTGATGCGCACGGCCGTAAGTGGGTTTGTCTCCGTGAGATTGGAGCCGATGAGTATCACGGCTCTGGCTTTTGTCAGGTCTTCCCAGTCGTTCGGACTTCGCCCAATCCCTAGGGCGTGTTGAGAGGCATGGACGAAGTTGAGATGGCCGTAGCGCGCGCTGCTGTCGAGATGATTGGTCTGGAACCCTGCACGCATGAGCTTCTGGAAGAGATACAGCTCTTCGTTGGTGCAGCGGGCGGTGATCAAACCGGCAATTGCATCGGGTCCGTGCTTACGTCGGATTTCGGAGAATCGATCTACCACATGGTGCATGGTTTCGAGCCAGGGAGTTTCGACCAGTTGATTGCCCTTGCGAAGGAGCGGCTGCTTCAGACGTGCGGCGCTATCGATGTACTCAAACCCAAACCGCCCTCGCACACAGAGCCCGCCGTGCCCCTTGGCTGTCTCGGCCCGGTCACCCCATTTATTCTTCCACGATAGAGGCGAGGTCACGCGAACAACTTCCGCGTCCTTGGTTTCAAGGTACATCTGGCAACCGTCGCCGCAGTAATTGCACGTCGTCGTGGTTTTCTTCATCTGCCACGGTTTATATAAGTACTTAGAGAACTTGTTTGTAATGGCGCCGACCGGGCAGACCGCGAGGCAGTCTCCGCAGAACTCGCAGGACAGTGCGAGGTCTCCTTTCGGCACGACCTGATTAAATCCGCCCTTCTTCATGAACTGAAGGGCATCAATCATCAGCACGTCCTTGCAGACATTGATGCATTCCGCGCAAGCAATACAGCGGTTCATATTAAAGTCGAGTACCGGGCTGCGCGTATCTTCCGGAATAAATTTCTGTTTCGCATTCGCCAGGTTCGTGACCCCGTGTCGGAAGGCCATGTCTTGGAGTTCGCAATGGCCGTCGGCGTCGCAAACCGGGCAGTCGAGCGGATGGACGGAGAGGTGCTTTTCCACTGCTTTCTTCCGGGCTTGAAAGAGTTCGTCCCCCTCGGTTTTGATGATCATGCCGGCTGCTGCCTTAGCGGTACAGGAACGGACAGGCGCTTTCTTGCCTTCCTGCATGACCAAACACATGCCGCAGGAACCGAAGGGGTCGAAGGTATAGTGGTAGCACATGGCCGGGATGATCTTGCCGGTGCTCGATATCACGTCGTAGAGCGAGACTCCGCTCTTTGCCGTCACGGACTTCCCATCGATCGAGAGTTCGATCGTGACAGCTTCCACATCAGGATTGGTTGCCGGCTTCAGTCCCATGTTTCTTCCTTGTAAAACAAAATTGCCGCGCTACCTTTTACTTTTCATATCTCACGTTTCACGTCTACCGGTCGCACTCCCCCATCACAATGTCGTAGGTCCCGAAGATCGTGACCGCATCGGAAATCATGTAGCCTCTGGACATATGGTCGAATGCGCCCATGTGAATAAACGAGGGGGCGCGAATTTTCAAGCGGTAAGGTTTTCCGCCGCCCGTGCTGACGATGTAAAATCCCAGCTCCCCCTTGTGTGCTTCGGTCCCGCAATAGATTTCTCCGGGAGGGGCGTCGAAGCCCTGCGAGAACAGCTTGAATTGCTGGATCATAGATTCCAGGTTCGTAAAGACCCGTTGCTTCGGCGGCAACGTGACGCTGGGCACATCGGCCATAATGGGGCCGTCCTGCATCTGCTCCAGGCATTGTCGGATGATTTTTACGCTCTCATAGAGTTCCTGGACGCGGATCCAGTACCGATCGTAGGTGTCGCCGTTTTTGCCGAGCGGCACACTGAATTCGCATTTGGGATAGGCCGAATAGGACTGGGCTTTACGGAGGTCGTAATCGACGCCGGACCCGCGGAGCGTCGGCCCGCTCAGGCCAAAACTCACGGCGTCTTTCGCCGAGATGATGGCGACCCCCTTGGTCCGCCCGATCCAAATCCGGTTCGTTTCCAGAAAGACGATGTACTCGTCGATTTTTGGCGGGAAGTAGTCCAGAAACTGCTTCAGTTTATCAAGCAACGAGGCCGTGAAGTCTCGCTCGACACCACCAATGCGATACCAACTGGTGGTGAGGCGCGCGCCGCAGAGTTCATCGAACCAGTCCATCAGAATTTCACGATCACGGAAACAATAGAAAAAGACGGTCATCGCGCCGATGTCGAGCGCCTGTGTGCCAAGCCAAAATTGATGGCCGACGATCCGTTGAACCTCTGCCACAATCGTGCGCAGGTACTCTGCACGGTCCGGCACGGTAATATTCATGAGTTTTTCGACCGCGCGACAGTAGGCAAAGTTGTTATACATCGCGCAGACGTAGTCGAGCCGGTCGGTATGGGGGATAAATTGGTGATAGGTGCCGTCTTCCGCAAGTTTCTCCACGCCGCGGTGCAGATAACCCAGGACCGGGGTAGACTTGACGAGGCGTTCCCCTTCCAATTCGAGGATCACTTTCAGTACTCCGTGGGTCGCAGGATGCTGGGGGCCCATATTGAGCAGGAGTTCCTCCGTGCGCAGAGTCGGAAGGGTCTCGCTCTCCGGATGGGCCGGGTCGATCTTATAGACGGTCGTTCGTTGATCTTCGAAGGCCATGGTCTGTCTTACCGAGCCGTTTCGTCCAGGAACTCGAATGTGTCACGCCAGCCCTTGCCACGAAGCGGAAAGTCTTTTCGCAAGGGATAGCCTTCGGTATAGTCGTCAGGCAAGAGAATCCGGCGGAGATCCGGATGGTTCCGGAAGCGGATTCCCATCATGTCGTACACTTCGCGCTCCATGAAGTCCGCGCCTTTCCAGATGTCCGTCAGAGAATCCACAACGCAGTCCGACTCCGGCACCCTAGTCTTGAGCCTGATTTGATGGCGTTTCCTGATCGAATAAAATTCATACACGACTTCAAATCGTTCTTCGTCGTCGGGCCAGTCGACCGAACTCACATGTACGATATAGTCGAAGTCCATGGCCGGGTCGTTGCAAAGGAATTGTGCGACCTCATGGAGCCGATCTCGCGTCACGGTGACCGCAAGCTCCCCGCGCCACTCAACGGTTTTGACGAGTGCAGCGGAAAAATCATTTTGGAGCCGGCTGGCCAGTTCCTGCAATATCATCGATCGTGACCTATATTTTAAGTCTGGACTTGACCTGATCCGGTTGTTTTAGGAACACGCGTTTCAGCATGATTCGTTCTTGTAACTTGAGGATGCCGTCGAAGAGCGCCTCCGGCGTTGGAGGGCAACCTGGCACATAGATATCGACCGGCACAAAGCGATCGACACCTTGGACGACGCTATAACTGTCGTAGATATTTCCCGACGTTGCGCACGATCCCATCGCAATGACATATTTTGGCTCGGGCATCTGATCGTAGAGTTTTCGGATGACAGGGGCCATTCGTCGGCAGACGGTTCCAGCCACAATCATCAGATCAGCCTGGCGCGGTGAGGCCCGGAAGACGCCGGCCCCGTATCGGTCCATATCGTACCGTGACGAAACGGCGGCAATCATTTCAATCGCGCAGCAGGCCAGACCAAACGTCATGGGCCACAGTGACCCCTTGCGAGCCCAGTTCACGGCTTTTTCCACTGTCGTGGTGACGATGTCGGAGGTGCCGTCCTTGTCATGACGACCGATTTGGATTAGTCCCATTCGAGGGCTCCCTTCCGCCACGCGTAGACATAGGCCACCAAAAACAATCCGATGAACACCAGCATTTCAATCAATCCGATCAACGCAATCTTGGTAAAAACCACTGCCCAGGGATAGAGAAAGATGACTTCGATATCGAAGATCACGAACAGCATCGCAAAAATGTAATACCGAACCGGGAAGGGCATCCGAGCATCCGAAAACGGTTCTGCTCCACACTCATAAGTCGAGAGTTTCTCTGATTCCGGATATTTCGGATGAACGAGATAACTGATAATCAATGACCACAGGCCGAACGTCAGCGCGATGATGACAAAAAACAGAATCGGAAAGTATCTGGTTAGATACTCGAGAAGTAACTCGGAACCACTCATGGGGCCGACCTTTCAACACCTTGATATGTAAGGAAGGCTGGATTTTAGACGTTGGGTAACAGGGATAGCAAGCGGCCAAAAGACCTGTAGGGTCGACCCGAAAGTCCTAGGCCTGTCCGACGTGGCCTTTATGACGGGGTGTAGACCGTGCGCCCGGAATACAGGGCGCTGAACCATAACGCCGGTGGCGTATTCGGAGGAATCCATCGTGGACTTCTCGGTGTCAACTCTACGCTCCTTCTATCAGGGATGAATGCTGGTGCCGTTGCGCCTGGATTTTCTTCGGTGTAGCAAAATGCACCAGCTTCTCGAACGTGTGGGCGTTACTCACGCGGTCTGTGGCAAGCGATCCGTGCTAATGAGTCAGTAAAGGTCTCGAATGGCAAGTGCTTTCCCATGTTGTCAGGAAACGTGCGTCAGAGGCGGCCGGAGTCTGTTCGGGCTGGCTGCTCTGGACCGGGTAGGCCTAGACATGCGTGGCTCTAGCCAAGGGGGAGTGTGCCTGGTCGCAGTAGAGACGGACTCGGGTCGTCGCTCTTGCTAGATTGCGCAAGTATAGAAAGAGGGCTTGACCAATCTTGAATGGGTCTGCGACAAGAAAGGCGTACTGCGTGATGAGTCATACGACGATGGACCGAGATCTCAACCAACGAATGGCCGCCTTGGCCCACTCGGAGATTCGAGCAATGACTCACGCCTGCGTTCAGGCGAAGGGTCTCAACATGGCGCAAGGAGTCTGCGACACGCCGGCTCCACCGGTGGTGCTTCGAGCCGCGACACAGGCGATAGACGGCGGGAAGAATATCTACTCGCGATTCGATGGATTGTCCGAATTACGGCAGGCGATCGCCAAGAAGCTTGCGCAGTACAACGGCATCGTGGCTGATGCTGAAACCGACATAACCGTCAGCGCGGGAGCCACCGGCGCCTTTCATTGTGCTTGCCTGGCGTTGCTCAATCCCGGCGACGAGGTTGTTCTTTTCGAGCCCTACTATCAGTATCACATCAACGCATTGCTGGCGGTTGAGGCGGTGCCGGTGAGGGTGAAGATGCGGCCTCCCGACTGGATTTTTTCCATGGACGAGGTCGAGCGCGCGATCACCCCTCGAACCAAGGCGATCATTGTGAATTCGCCCGGCAATCCGTCCGGGAAAGTGTTCAGCTGGCAAGAGCTGGAGCGTATTGCCGTGATGGCACAACAACACGACGTGTTCGTGTTTACCGACGAAATCTATGAGTACTTTCTGTATGACGGTCGCACCCATGTGAGCATGGCGACCCTGCCAGGCATGGCCAACCGTACGATCACCGTCGGCGGGTACTCTAAAACTTTTAGTATCACGGGTTGGCGCATCGGCTACAGTGTCGCATCGGCGCGGTGGGCACAGGCGATCGGCGCCATGAACGACTTGCTCTATGTCTGTGCTCCGACGCCGTTGCAGGCGGGGGTGGCGGTGGGTATCCAGGAACTTCCGGGCTCGTTCTATCACGAGCTGGCACGCGATTATCAAAGAAAACGCGATCGGTTCTGCCAGGCCTTGGCCAACGCTGGTCTGGCGCCATCAATTCCACAGGGTGCATATTATGTGCTGGCCGACGCATCGCGCCTACCTGGCGTAACGGGAAAAGAGCGGGCGATGTTTCTCCTCGAGACGATTGGCTTGGCCGGCGTACCAGGGGAAGCCTTCTTTTCGGGGGCTGACGGGAGGCAGTTCATTCGATTCAGCTATGCGAAAATTGATTCCGATATTCACGACGCGTGCCGGCGACTTGCGCGGCTTGGGTAACAGGTTCGAAGGTTGACGCTGAGGTCAACGCTGAACGGGAAAGAATCTCATCTTCCGTCAGTCTTGGTTATGAGCTCAGCCTGATTTGCGCCTGTTGCTCGACGGACGGGTGAACAGCCGCTATGATTGGAGAAGCAGGCACCATGAAGAGCTTCTCACGCCATAGCCGATGATCGGTAGGGAGCATTATGGAGGGACGTAAGCATACCCGTTTCGCGGTGCAGCTTCCTGTCTCGTTCAGTGGAGACCAGCTTTCCAACGAGGGGACGATCTTAAATGTGTCCGCGGAGGGTTGCGCGATCACGTCGGACACCGTCCCCGGCGATGGAGCCTATCTGCAATTGGCAATGCAACTTCGGGAGCCAGAGGAGCCGGTTCATGTCGATCTGGCCGCGGTCCGATGGGTTTCCGCGAAGAGGTTCGGTGTTGAGTTTATTAAAATTCGCGTTGAAGAGGGGGAGCGGCTGAAGAAGTTCGTCAAGGCATTGGAGTCGACGGCCTAAGGGTAGGAGACTGCGAGGAGATTCGAACGGCTATTTCATGGCAACGTTCCGGACTTGTTCATAGGTGGTCAGGCCTGCGAGTATTTTCAGAATTCCATCCTGTGCAAGTGTCACCATCCCTTCCTTCGCGGCCAGGCTCTGCATCTCTGTCGTTTTGGCTCGGTTTTGGATCAGGTTTCGTAGTTCATCCGATCCGCGCAGGAGTTCGTGCAAGGCGACTCGGCCTTTGAGGCCTGTGTGGTTACAGGCGTCGCACCCCCGCCCTCGATAGAGCTGAACGTCTTCGCGATTGCCCACTCCGAGCCCCTCCCACGCCTGTTTACCGTACCCATGCACCAGTTTATCGTATTCTTCCGTCGTTGGACGGTACGGCTCTTTACATTTGACGCAGATCCGCTTGCAGAGGCGGATGGCGATCACACATTGCATGGCATCTGCGAAGTTGAAGGAATCGCATCCCATGTCGAGGAGGCGGACCACCGTCTCGACTGCCCCATTCGTGTGTAAAGTGCTCAAGACCAGGTGGCCGGTCAGCGAGGCCTCAATGGCCACATCGGCAGTTTCCTTGTCCCGCATCTCACCGATCATGATGATGTCTGGATCGGCTCGTAAGAATGACCGCATGGCGGCGGCAAAGGTAAAGCCGATTTTGGGATGGACCTGCACCTGCCGGAGGCCTTCCTGGGTGATCTCGATGGGGTCTTCCGCCGTCCAGATTTTCCGTTCGTCTGTGTTGAGATGGCGAAGTAGGGCATGCAGGGTTGTCGTCTTTCCGGATCCGGTGGGGCCTACGCACAGGATGATGCCGTGTGGTTTCTCCACGATGTCCAGGAGCGCCGTGAGCGTGGCTGGAGCGAACTCCATGGCCTCGAGAGGGAGGGGCTCCTTCGCCGTGAGCAGCCGCATGACGATGTCTTCATTGTTGCCGGCGGTCGGTAATGTCGCCACGCGCAGCTCGATTTCCCTATCCTGGTTTAGCTTGAACCGGATCTTCCCATCCTGCGGTTTTCGACGTTCGGAAATATCCAGATTGGACATAATTTTGATACGGGACACCAAAGCCCGGCGATAGATCGCGGGAATCCGCATATAGGTGGAACAGGTACCATCCACGCGAAAACGAATGGCTGTTTCCTTGCGATCCGAGTACGGCTCGATATGGATATCGGACGCTTCGTGCCGGTAGGCTTCTACAATGATCTGATTCGCGAGCCGTACGATCGCGGAATCGTTCTCATCAAAGCCGTCAGAGTCGATGTCGAGAGACTCCTCCTGGTGCGCGTCGTTAACCAGCTCGCCCAGTGTGTCCGAGATGGATCCGCTGTCGGTGTCTCCGATCGTGGCGTTGAGGAATCGCTCGATGTCACATCGCAGGCCCAAGGCATACCGAATCGTCAGGCCAGGGAAGGCACGCTGGACGTCATGCCCTCTGCTGAGGTCATGAGGATTGTCGATGAGGACATCCAGGATGTCACCCTGCTGCTTCATCGGGAGCCAGTGATGCTTGCGAAGGTAATCGTGACTGAGATTATTGAGGAGTTGGGGGTTAGCCAGGGTCCGTTCGTCGTACGGAATATAGGGGCAATCGAAAAATGTACTCAATGTCTTGCCGAGCACCGATTTTGGGACTCGATACTTTTTGATCAGCACACCTTCTAAATCGGTCGATCCCCCCTGAGATTCCTGAACCGCTTTCACGAAATCCGCCTGGCGGATGAAGCCTTCGTGGATCAAGGGGTCATAGGCACGTGGTTCGATGGTTCTGTGGGCCAGCTTCTGCATGGTTCCTATTATGTGGGCTGAGAAGGGAGTGGATGCCTGTTGACCCCCGCCGCCGGTTGCCACACCTGTCAGTATAGAAGTATTTTGGTCGTTCTCAACGAATATCAAAAATGAGGCGAGATCCTTCGAGCGCCTCCCGGCGCAGGGGCCGGCAATGAGCGTGCGGGGGAATGAGGCCGTTACGGAACGGCTTGCGGCCGATCCGATTTCGATCCAGCACGTTCGGCCTGGGCCTGGAGGTTGGCCCGCAGGTCCTTGTCAGACGTGGCGGCTACAGCGATGACGCCACGAAACCTCGGTGTCGGCTGATTGAAGACGAAGGGCTTCCCGGCCGCGTCGCTGATGGTGCCGCCACTTTCTGTAATGAGCAGGACTCCGGCAGCCACATCCCATTCGTATTCCGGTTCGATGGTCAAGGCGCCTTGGATGCGGCCGGAAGCAACCAGGGCCAGGGTATTGGCAATGGAATGCATCGGACGGCACCGAGCAGTCTCGGCAAGTGTTGACCATCGGCCGATCCGGAACTCCCATGTATTGACCAGGATAGCGGGATTGACGTCATACGTGGGGGATGGGGTGATCCGCGTGCCGTTCAAGAATAGTCCGTCGCCGCGCACTGCGGTGAAGAGTTCGTCGGTTGTGGGGTTTAGGATCGCGGCGACGACCGGTGTACCTTGTTCTATCAATGCGACTGAGATGCAAAACTCGGGTATCCGGTTCACTAAGGCCTTTGTGCCGTCGATCGGGTCTACAATCCAGACGCGCCGGCTGGTGAGTCGAACCGGATTGTCGGGAGACTCTTCCGAGAGCCAGCCATCCAGTGGAAACACCCGCTCCTGCATCTCGTGCAGGATGCGGTTGACCTCATGATCCACGGTGGTGACCGGCGAACGGTCTGATTTCGTCTGCACGTCGAATCCAACCTTAACCAGTTCACGCACCTTTGTGCCTGCCTTCAAGATCGATTCGACTAATGTTGTGAGTTCTCGTTCCAAGTCGGATGCCTCGCAGCGTGGAAGACAAAGAGTAGCAGGTCTCTCTGGATCGGCAAAGCGGAAAGGTGACATCCGGCGGGCAGCGGTGTCTCCCTCTTGACCATCGCGGAGAACCTGCGTACAAGCAGGGGATACTGCGAGGTGATCCATCGATGAAGCTCGTCCAGAAACGGTCCAGAAAGACAGGGCTCCCTCCCGGCACGCTTGTCCATATCGGCGAAAAAAAACCGGCCAAGGTGACGATTACGGCTTTCAATTATGCCGGCACTCGCTGTGACGAACTCCCAGATCTGTCGCCCGCCTCGCTCACGCCACCGACTGATGGGTCTGTTACCTGGGTGGACATCGGGGGCGTCCATAACATGGAGGTCCTGGAATCGTTGGGAAAGCAATTCCAGCTCCATCCCCTTCTCCTCGAAGACATTGCCAACACCGATCAACGGCCGAAACTCGATGACTATGAAACGTGCCTGTTCTTGGTGCTGAAAATGCTCTCGGTCACCGATCAGCAGGAGATCGTCGTGGAGCAGGTGAGTCTGGTTCTTGGACCGAACTTTGTCCTGTCTTTTCAGGAAAACGGGGCGGATGTCTTTACATCGGTGCGGGATCGTCTACGCGGGGGGAAAGGGCGCTTGCGTCAGTCCGGGGCCGACTACCTGCTCCATGCGTTGGTCGATGCCATTGTCGATCACTATTTCGAAGTGTTGGAGGTGTTAGGCGAAAAAATCGAAGGGCTCCATGATCTGGTGGTCAGCGATCCCAAGCCGGAGACGTTGCACAAAATTCATGCCCTGAAACGGCAGTTGATGTTTCTACGGCGAGCGGTGTGGCCGCTTCGTGAAGCGGCGAATAATCTCTCGCGATCGGAGTGTCCATTCTTGCATGAATCAACGAAGGTGTTTTTCAGGGATGTCTACGACCATGTGATCCAGATCGTGGATACGATCGAAACCCTTCGCGAAATGGTCTCAGCCGGTCTCGATATCTATCTGTCGAGTATCAGCTATCGGTCGAACTCGGTCATGAAGGTATTAACGATCATCACGACGATTTTCATGCCGTTGACGTTCATCGTTGGGATCTACGGGATGAACTTTGAGCACATGCCGGAGCTGAAGTGGGAATGGGGTTACCCGCTTGTGTTGGGTGTGATGGTGGCGATCGCCATTGCCATGCTGGGATTTTTCAAACGAAAGAAGTGGATCTAGTCCGTATGGATCATGAGGGAGTGATCATGAGTCGGCGGGTTTTCACCGTCACGAGAGGTGTGCTCGCGCTTGCCTGGCTCCTCCTGGCCTGCTATGGCCGCACAGAAGCGTCAGTAGGCGAACAAGAAAAACCAGCAGATCTGTCGGGCGTCACCCAGAATCGAGACAACGCTCTACCGGCGGCGCAGCGGTTCGTCACTTTGCCGGCCTTCGCGAACGATGCGGTGTTAGATAAAAAAACCGGCTTGCTCTGGGAAAAGTCTCCGCAGACAACGAGTTCAAGATGGAGCGTGGCGAGACGCACCTGCGTTGAGAAACGTGTCGGAGGTCAGACAGGCTGGCGGCTCCCGTCCCTGGAAGAACTAGCCAGTCTGGTGGATTATTCTATAGCCCCTCCGAGTCTGGCTCTTCCGCCGGGCCATCCGTTTCTATCTATCCAATCGTCCGTCTATTGGTCGTCGACGAGACCTGGTGATGATCCCAAGGGCTCATGGGGCGTGCACTTCGGTTTGGGTGGCGGTGCGACCTTTATCAATTGGGCCCACAGCGTCCAAGCGTGGTGTGTTCATGACGTCATGAATCCAGATCAGCATTGAGGTGCTGGCAGTTGGAACGAGGTGGACACTGACAGCTTGAGTAGCCAGAAAGAGAGGGGTTTACTCAGCGACCTCGACGCGATCAACGAAGTAGGCGGTCTCTCCGAAACATGTCGTGGGAATGTAGCGAAATTCTTTGTAGTGCAGGACCAATCGTTTGCCCACGATCTGTGTGAGTTGTGACGCCACTTTCGGGTCCGAGACCGAAAAACTCCACAGGACTGGCGCCACACCCGGCACCGTTGTCATGGCCAGTTCCCCTTCATGAGTCTTGCAGACCCAGCCCTTGTTGGAAAATTTCTGAACATAGCCGGCTCTGTTTCCGTCGGAGTAGCTGTAGTTGAAGGCGACGAGCAGATAGGCCGCGCCGATGAAGATCAGGAACAGTACAAACAGCTTTATCATCGAGTTCTCCTAGGCTACAGGGACCTGTCCCACATTGACCATTTCTATTGCGGTGAACGATCCGCAACCATCTGTGTCGTTCTCGGCCCTGAAAAATCATCAACGTATTCCGGTGACTACGCCTCCGGTTCTTCTGGGCCTGCGGTCTTGCATCTGGTTGCATCTTCTTCGCCTCGTCACGAAGGCCATGTCGGACAGGCTCCTAGCGAAGATCCGTGAATAACCAGGGAGCCTCGGCCTTTCGTCGAGTTTCGTAAGCCGCGATGGTGGTCTCGTATTGCAAGGTCAAGCCGATGGCGTCGAGACCACGATACAAACAGTCTTTTCTAAAGGGATCGATCTCGAAGTAGGAGCGTGTGCCATCGGGGGTGGTCACTGTCTGACTTTCGAGGTCCACCGTCAGTTGGTATCCGGGCTTCGTCAAGACGTCGTTCATCATGGCGAGAACGTCGTCGGCCTTCAACGCTACAGGTAGCATGCCGTTTTGAAAACAGTTGTTGTAGAAGATGTCGGCAAAACTCGGTGCAATGATGCAACGGAAACCCTGGTCGAGAAGCGCCCAGGGGGCATGTTCGCGCGACGACCCACATCCGAAGTTATCGCGCGTCAGGAGAATCGGTGCGCCCTGGAAGCGCGGTTGATTCAAAAAAAACGCCGGGTCCTGTGATCCATCCTTCTGCTTGCGCCAATCGTAGAACAACCCTTCGCGGAGCCCGGTTCGCTTGATCGTCTTCAGAAATTGCTTCGGGATGATTTGATCGGTATCGACATTCACGCGGTCCAACGGCGCGACCAGACCGGTTAGAGATGTAAAGGGCTGCATCGTAATCCTCGTGAAAGGTGAGTCGGGAAGTGTAAGGCGTAAGCGACCTGTCGCAATCCGTTCGGTAATCCTCTCACGCCCAGTTTCTGATATCGACGAAATGCCCTTCGACGGCGGCAGCGACGGCCATCGCCGGCGACACGAGATGAGTCCGGCCTCCTGCCCCCTGGCGTCCTTCGAAGTTTCGATTGCTGGTCGAGGCGCAGCGCTCTCCGGGCTGAAGCACGTCGGCGTTCATCGCCAGGCACATACTACAGCCTGCTTCCCGCCACTCGAACCCTGCCTCTTTGAACAGTCGGTCGAGCCCTTCCTGTTCGGCTTGCTGTTTCACGAGACCGGAACCGGGTACGACCATCGCGTGGACGGTCTTTGCGACATGTTTGCCCTTGGCTAGGCTTGCGGCCAGGCGGAGATCCTCGATCCGTGCATTCGTGCACGAGCCGATGAAGACCTTGTCGATCGTGATCTCGGTGATTGGCATGTTAGCGGTGAGGCCCATGTAGGCCAGCGCCTGCTCGGTCGCCTTGCGGGTGTTCTCATCGGTCATCGTGCGTGGGTCCGGGACCTTCCCATCTACGCCGATGACCATGCCGGGGCTGGTACCCCAGCTCACTTGCGGAGCGATATCTTCTGCCTTCAACGCGACCGTCGCATCGTAGCTGGCGTTCGCGTCGGTTGTCAGCTGCTGCCAGGCTCGCACGGCCTGCTCGAATAATTCGCCCTTTGGCGCCAGCGGCCGGCCCTTGATGTAGGCGATGGTTTTCTCGTCCGGTGCGACCATGCCAGCGCGGGCTCCGGCCTCGATCGACATGTTGCAGAGCGTCATGCGCCCTTCCATGCTGAGGGCTCGGATGGCCGAGCCCGTGTACTCGATGACATAGCCGGTACCACCTGCTGTCCCGATCTTGCCGATGATCGCCAGAATCACATCTTTCGCAGAACAGAGACTCGGCAAGACCCCGTCGACGCGGATCTCCATGGTCTTGGGTCGTTTCTGCACCAAGCACTGGGTGGCCAAGACATGCTCCACTTCACTCGTGCCGATGCCGAATGCCAACGCGCCAAACGCGCCATGTGTCGACGTGTGTGAATCGCCGCATACGATGGTCGTCCCCGGCAGGGTGAAGCCCTGTTCTGGCCCGATCACATGCACCACGCCTTGACGGATGTCGTTCATGCCAAAGAGCGTGATGCCGAAGTTACGGCAATTTTCCTCCAGCGTCTGGATCTGTTTCGCACTGAGGAGATCGGTGATGCCCAGGGTCCGGTCGGTCGTGGGGACATTGTGATCCGGCACCGCTAATGTGGCATCAGGGCGTCGAGGCCGACGGCCCGAGAGCTTGAGTCCTTCAAACGCTTGCGGCGACGTCACTTCGTGGACGAGCTGACGATCGATATAGAGGAGAGTGGTCCCGTCCGGCTCTGCGCGGACGAGGTGGGTCTCCCAGATTTTGTCGAAGAGGGTTTGAGCAGCCATGGTCACTCCTCAATGATCGGTGTCTCCCGGAGGGTATATCCGAGAGGAGGCACATTATACAGAGTCCTCCCATGGTCTGTACAAGAGTCCTTACCATATTCTTGTGTTGACCGAACGGACGTGGTACATCGCGTGGTTGGTGAGTTCGAGGCCCTTTCCCTGCGATTGCCATGGAGGATCGTGCCGTGACTTCTCAAATATGGACGAATCCTGCCATCGTCGAATGGTCGCAACTGCTCCTCAACAGTTTTCGTCACTGGACTACCGGTGAATTACTCGAGCGAGTGGGAGATCCAGATTGTCAGGCCCACAAACTCTACCGGTCTCCCTTTGTCGTCGTATCTCACGGGATGGAAGAAGATCCTCTCCTCAATTACGGGAATCAAGTCGCATTGGAGCTATGGGAGCTGACCTGGGAGAAACTCATCACGACACCGTCGCAGCTGACGGCTGAGCCGATCAATCGAGCCGAGCGGGAATGGATGTTGGAGCAAGCTAGAACACGTGGCTATCTCGACACCTACCGAGGTGTGAGAATTACGTCAACCGGCCGCCGCTTTCTCGTCGAGAACGCCCTCATCTGGAATGTCGTGGATGCAAAGGGACAGAGAGTCGGGCAAGCTGCCACCTTTTCGGAATGGACCTGGTTGACCTAGCAAGATGTTGAAAAAGTCGCTCTTCTCACCCGCCCAACCCAGGCGCGCCGAGACGCGCCTTTTCCCATGCTTCGTTCTCGCATCGCTCATAGGCTCAACGTACCGCACTTGGGAAACGAGCTGTCTCGGCAGCTCGGGATGGGCGGGTGAGGAATGCTACGCCTCGCCTCTTCGCTCGCTGCGGCCTTGTTGGACAGGCTTTTGAGCATCCTGGCGAAGTGTGTTCCTATTGTCCAAGAGGTACAGACCATTTAATGTCAGGCGTGCCCACAGAGTTTTCCGTAGCCTGCTAGGGGTCTGTCCAGGCGTCGGTAATCCCGTGGTCGTTCAGAGACGCAAGGCCACAAGATAAATCAGGGTTGATTATGTCCGGAGATCGAGAGGGCTTCGGTGGACGATGGCACGGAGAATGTCGCTGGTTGTCAGAATGCCGATCGGGTGACGGAGGTTGTCGATGATCGGAATCGCATTGACCTGTTCATCGAGCATGGCGTGGGCGATCTCACGGATCTCAGTCATCGGAGTGGCGGACAAGACCTGACTGCTCATGATACCTGCGAGCTTGTGCCCGGCGAACGGTCCCGTCGAATTGACGGATTCCAACTCATGTGAGTAGGGCAGCAGGTCGTCGTTCGAAATCATTCCGACCAACGTTCCATGGACCGACGTCACGGGGAGATGGTGAATCCCCTTGCGTTGCATCACAGTCCATGCGTCCAGCAGCGTACTGTCAGACGGCAAACATGTGACGGGAGAGGTCATGATATCCTGTGCGAGGAGAGCCGGTTTCGGTGCAGGATCCTGCCGCACTTGTTGCTGGTACGCCTGTTGAGCGAGGCGTGTTGCGTGGTCAGCCGTTTGGTGTTCCTGACCCTTTGAGCGATCATCTCGACCAGCCTCCATAACCTGAGCGGCAGGTAGGCGCGGAGACACCGGTCGGACAGGATGCATTTCGGCGATGCCATTGACTGCGTGGATAATCGGCATGATGGACCTCGTACCGTCTCTATCGGAAGATAGCGGTAAGTACTTAAGCTTGAAAGGCCTGGCGCGAATATGTGGTGAGACTTGGTGGGGAATAGGACCGGGAACGAGATCGAAGGGTTTGGGTGGGCACTAAGAGGCGGCAATGAACTGAAACCGAGGACAAGCATGCCCATCAACGATCACGGTTTCCAGAAACATTGCCGTTGGTCTGATCCACAAGCCCCGGGCGCCATAGCACGCCCGATAGACCACATAATCCTCTTCGGTTTCTGAGTGCCGAGCTACTCCCAGCACGTCATACTCCTGTCCCTTATAGTGCCGATAGCGACCAGGCTGCACCATCGTGTATCCTTCCCCCGTCTGACTGCATACTATAAAGGGAACGCACGATGAAATCACAGAGTTTGGCTTCAACGCGCAAGACACATGATGTTATCGTGATCGGCGGCGGGTCGGCAGGCTATGCCGCGGCACGGACTGCGCGCGATGCCGGCGCCGACGTGGCCATTGTGGATCATGGGCCGCTTGGGGGACTCTGTATCCTGCGTGGCTGCATGCCGACAAAGGCCATCCTGCGTTCTGCCGAAGTCGCGGCTCTTCTCAGACGGACCAAGGAGTTTGGGCTCTCTCCGGTCTCAGCCCATGCCGATCTGTCGGCGATCGTGGACCGCAAGGATCGGTTGGTCCGTGAGTTTGCGGACTATCGCATTCAGCAGCTTCAGGATCCGAGGTTCACGCTCTATCAGTCGGGCGCTGTTTTTCTGTCGCCTCATGAGATCGCTGCCGGAGACGCTGTCCTTTCAGCCGGCTCGTTCATTGTTGCCACCGGATCGAGGCCCCGTGAGGTTCCGATTCCTGGTTTGGTTCCAGCCGGATATTTCACGAGCGATACGATCTTGGATCTTCGTACTCAACCGGGTTCGTTGATCGTGTTGGGCGGTGGGGCTGTGGCCCTTGAACTCAGCCAATTCTTTGCTCGACTGGGGACGAAGGTTACGATCCTTCAACGGGGAGCCACGCTCCTTTCCGAGATGGATGAGGATGTCGGGCGGGCGCTCGAAGCTGCATTGATCGACGAGGGCATCGACGTTGTGACGGGCACGCAGTTGCTGCGTGTCACTCGCGACACAGCAGGGAAGACGGTATGGGCATTGAAAGACGGACGTGAGCGATGCTATGTCGGCCAGGAGATTCTTCAGGCCTTAGGTCGGCAGCCCAACATCGAAGGGCTTCGGCTCGATTTGGCGGACGTGACGGTCGACGACGGACGGATTGTGGTCGATAGCGCCATGCGTACGTCGCAAGCACATATTTATGCCGTAGGCGACGTGAACGATGTCACGCCCATTGTGCATCTTGCCATCCAGCAGGGCGAAGTTGCTGCGTACAACGCCACGCATGCAGATCGACCTGCAAAGACGATCGATCATCGCCTCGATACAGAAGTGGTCTTTACCGATCCCCAGGTTGCGGTGTTGGGGCTGAATGAAGTGCGCGCACAAGCCGACATGATTCCCTATCTTGCAGCCTCCTATCCGTTTGCCGATCATGGAAAGGCGCTGTGTCTCGGTGCGACACAGGGGTTTGCGAAGTTGCTCGCGGCACCTCAGACCGGTGAGATTCTTGGCGCGCAGATCGTCGGCCCGGAGGCAGGTGAATTGATTCACGAACTGATCGCGGTCATGTATTACCGTGGGACGGTGGCCGATCTGTTGCGCATGCCGCACTATCATCCCACGTTGGCGGAAATCGTGACGTATCCGGCGGAATCTATTGCAGGACAGTTGATTGGATGAAGGAGATGTTGTGTACTCACGAGAGTTGCGCGCCGAAGACGTTCGTGCGAAGTGGAGTTGAACCGGCTGCGCCTTCCAGTGTAGCGTACCCCTACGATGGCCACGCGCGATGGTCCGACATCAAATCACTTGCGGACGAAGGGAATGATCGCACGATTTGTGGGGATCGTGTCGATCGCGCTCGGGTTCGTCGTAGGGATGTATGGACTGGAAGACACGGGGGCTCAGTGGATGAAAACGGCGCTGGGCTTGCTGGTCACCGGCATGATGGCCCAAGGGTATGCGCTCTACTGTTCTGTGAAGCGCATGCAGGAGAACAAGGACGGTCCTAAGTCATGAGATGGCCACATCAATATATGCTGACGGTTGGGGTGTTCATCCTCGCGGGAGCGATGCTCGCGTGCGGGGGGCCGTGGCGCGACGGTTATTTCAAAAGTGGTGTTGATCGGCTCACGCAAGATGAGGTGACGGAGAAATTCGGGCCGCCCCATACGGCGAAGAAACCGGCTCTCGGAGGGGATACGGTCTGGACCTATCGTGTTCCGATCAGTGACAAAGAATTGGCTTCGATGGGCTTTACCCACATTACCGACAAGGCGCAGCAGGCCGCCTCATCAATAGTAGATGGCCCCAAGGCCATGTTGTACTGCTACCGCTATACCCTGGTTTTCAACGAAGAGAAGATCCTGAAACAGTGGAAACGCGAAGAATGTGTGCCGGGTACCCATGATACGCTCAACGCCAATTAATGTGAGACTGTTGCCGCATCTCAAATAATCGAACGCTCCAACAAGAACTTCGTACGAAGGCCACTCTCAACATCCTGAGTGTGAGGCGCACTCGCCGAAAACAGGATGTAGAAACATTTTGCAAGAGTCGCAGTTTAATGGTCTGATGCGGTAATCCATGTCAGCCTGGTTACCGCACATCGACAGTTCGGCTCTACTCGACGGGCTTTCCTCGCTGCTCCTGCTGCTCTTCCTTTTCATCGTGCGGATGGTGATCGTCCGGGCGATTTCGAAAAACCCGACCCTCTCGATGGAAGCGAAACGTCGATGGGTGGTCTCTGTCCGCAATACCATGGTGTCTGTGCTGCTGGTGGGGTTGCTCGTCATCTGGGCGCACGAACTTCAAGCCTTTGCCGTCTCACTCGTAGCGGTCGCAGCAGCGCTTGTGTTGGCGACGAAAGAGCTTATTCTCTGTTGGAGTGGAGCGGCGTTACGAGTAGGGGGAAAGGTCTACTCGGTAGGCGATCGAATTCAGATCGCCGGTCATCGCGGTGTCGTCTTGGACCATGACATCTTTGCAACCAAGCTCCTTGAGATCGGACCGGGCCAAGCGTCGCATCTCTATACCGGTCGCGTGACCGTGTTCCCGAACAGCTTACTGTTTATGAACCCCTTGATCAAAGAGAATCCTGAGCAAGATTATGGGCTCTATATTCTTGCGATTCCCCTCAAGGACAATGACGACTGGCGGGATGCCGAACGGCTCCTGCTCGATGCGGCGAAGACAGAATGTGCCTCATTTATGGGTGAAGCCAGCCGACAGATGAAGTTGTTGGAACAGACCAATCTACTCGAAGCTCCATCGCCGGAGCCCCGCGTTACCATCCAAGTCATTGAATCAGGGCGTATCCAGTTGGTGCTACGCTTTCCAGCTCCTGATCGAGGTCGTTCACGAATCGAACAAGCCATTCTGCGACGGTATCTCACCGCGGTTGCCTTACCGATCAACAAGCCGGACGTTTCATAGAGTCCACCAGTGGCTTCTTGCGTCACACGCATTCTCAGCGTAATCCAGAGGTGTTCGCTTCCCCTGTGCCTCGATCGGCGGCAGTTGTACTGAGCGAGGATTTTGAACCTCCTGCGGCTTTGTTACCATCGACACCAATATGGACAATTCAAATAATATATCGTGCGTAAACAGTGTTTTTCTGCAGCATGTGAAAGAGGTTCAAAAGAATATTTCAGTGTCCATCGTGTCATGGGTGGCCTGGGCATCCAAACTTCTCTGAGGAAAGAGGCACAACCTCTCAGTGCGCTGAGAGCGCTCACAGTGCCACTACGGTTTTGATTAGGATGCTGATACGGGCGATCTCCTTGGCTGCTCAACCTCGGCTTGTCGAAATGCGCCGTGCTCTTGTGCACGAATCGGCGTTTTGCTTGCGCATTCCCGTCAAAAATTATACTGGTTAACATGCAGTGTGATACTTCCCATTTGTGCCGTGTCTTACAAATCACGAGATGACGGAGTCATAGAGGAGCAGCATGCTAAGTGATTGCGCTGAAAACAACACCATGAGGCGAGGCAATAAGATTCGCACTGCAGCAGTCGGAATGTTGTGTCTCACCACACTCACGACCGGCGCCTGTGTCACGCGAAGCACCTACGATAGTGCCACTGCTGATCTCGGATCGACAAAAGCGGAACTCTATAGCGCCAGAACAGAAATGCAGGGGCTCACCCAACAAGTCAACGTCCTCCAGGAACGCCAAAGCGACCTCGTAAGACAAAAAGAGATCGCTTCGTCGGCACTCCAACAAGCCACGAAGGGGATGAAGATCGAGCGTGCTGCATCGCACAAACGGGTGAGCGCGCTCAATCGTTCGATCCAGCAACTGACCACTCAGCAGAAGAGCCTGCGCTACGTAATCAAACGTGCAAGCAAAGAGCAGGTCACTCTACAGTCAACCGTCGACAACTATACGTCACAACTGGGCTCGATAGAAGCACTCCATGCTTCAACAACCCCTCAACCAGCCGCAGTTACCAACGAGCCAGTTAAGACGCCTCTTGTTCCTCCAGCGCTAACTTCGGTTTCGAACGAGCTTGCTCCGAAGCCGACCGTGATGACAACGTCAGCACCTGTCAATCAGTCCGTGGCTACCCCGAAGCCACCGGCCCGCATTCAGCCTCCAGAACCAGTCGAAGAAGACTGGTTGTCCTTCCTCAAGAATTGGATTGCGTCACTCTGGCAATCGGTCCTTTTCTAGCGAAGAGCCTGTCTGACATCACCGCTCTACTGCAGGGAACGATCCGCGACTATCTGCATCGTTCTCTGCCATGAACAATTTTCAACGTCTTCCAGTCGCATGAGTAAGAAATTCGCGCCACTGGTGCGACGATGGCTTTAGACCCACATCTGATCATCCTGAGCCAGTCAAGATTGCTGCGGAACGTGAGTGTTCCCTTCGCATAGCTGTGCGTGAACAGTGGGGAAGCGCGAGTTGGAGCGGTAATTGCGCGTCGCTCTCCTCGAATTTTTCATCCTCGATCTGACAACGGTTGTTCGTACAACAAGACAGACCGAATAGACCAACCAGCCAGGAGTCGCACGTTTCCCGTCAGTCGCCCTTTTCATCCCTTGATTCACCGCCGAACTCTTGAGAACATAACAACACGAGCCATGACTTACCCCGAGATAGAGGAGACGAAAAGGGCAGTGCGGCACCGCCTGTGGATGTGGTGTGCCGCCGGATTGCTCATCTTCCTCGCCGGCTGCTCGAGTCTTTCGTTCTATCGCTATGCAGACTGGCTTATCCTCTGGCAGGTCGATCACTACGTCGATCTCACCTCGGACCAGCGCCATGATCTGGCCCAGCGACTCACGCCGCTGCTGTCCCGGCACCGGCACGAAGCCATTCCGCAGTACGAATCCTTCCTCGTACAGTTCCGGCAGCGATTCGAACGGGGGCTCACAGGCCAGGATCTCGACGGAGTCTATGCTAGCTACGATCGGCTGCGTGCCGACCTCTTCGACCGGGTCGTTGCCGACGGCGGCGTCTTGCTCGCCTCCGTCGATTCTCGCCAAGTGCGCATCCTTGAAGCAGCCTTGCAGAAAGACCACGAGAAAGCCGCGCGCCTTGTGCAAGACCCCGCGCCGGAGCGGCTCAAGAAGCGGGCCGATGCCACCCTCGGCTGGCTCGAAGATTGGTTGGGGTCTCTGTCCAAAGACCAAGAGGCTCAGATTCGCGAATGGAGCCTCGCGCTTCCCGAAACCCAACAGGCCTGGGTCGCGTACCAACAACAGCGACAGCAGGAACTCCTGGCCCTCCTCCATCAGTCCCGCACGCCCGAGCGCGTCGCCGGGGAGCTACGCACCATGTTCGTCTATCAAGACCACACCGCTCCCCAGGCCTATCAAGACGCCGTCCGCCAGATGCGCGCCGCCATCAAAACCATGGCTCTCGCCATCGATCAGCAAGTCACCGCCGACCAGCGCCACCACGCCGTGACCAAGCTTCAGCGGTTCATCGATCAGCTCCACGACCTACAAGTCGAGTAGCGTTCCCGTCTCTCGTCGCTCTCGTTCATCTGGTTTCTTTGGTCCATCTTGTTCCCTTGGGCCATAACGTAGACAAACAGACAGACAGACCTAATAGACCAGATCAACCAGCCCAACCGCCTGCGCCCTTAGATGTCACGTTTCTTCTTTTTGTTCCTGCCATCTGCCATAAGCTCTTTGGCCTTCACGGGCTATCCGTTCGTCGCGTTCACTGCAAGACAGCAATGTTTGTAGGGCTTACCGCTGCCGCAAGGACAGGGTTCGTTGCGACCGACACTCTGGCCGCGCCCGGGCATCGAAGAGAATAGCGACTCCGTGTCCTGATGAAAGAGTTTTCGCAGCATCGCATACAGGGTCGGGTCTCGACGTTTCAAGAGTTCGGGCGACGTGAAGAAATACTCGGCCAGCACCGCGAAGAATTCATGTTCATTCGTGTAGGCATAGGGATTGATGTGATCGCCATGGTGAGGTGGGCGCGCCAGTTCCCGCGCCACATACCCCACCCATTGTCGAACCACCCTCCAGGGTACCTCGGGCGGGAGTCCATACTCGCTTGCTTCCTTCTCGAACAAGTGCGCAAACTCATGGACCCCCACATTGTGATGGCCTGATTCGTCGGCGAATCCCGCGAGGAGCGCCGGCTTGGAGAGAATCATCACCCCGCTCAAATGATTGAGCCCCACCATGCCTAGAATATGTTCGTCGGACCCGCCCGTGCTTTGATAAGCATCGTCGAACGAGTCCGGATAAATTAGCACCTCACGCAGCCGGCGGTATTCCCAATCGTGGAACCCGAAGATAGGGATCGCCGCACTCGCCGCCACCAGCACCCGAATCGTCGTGTCCACTTCCGTGCGAATGCCCGTGATCTGCACCTCGTCGAGAAAGATCTGCACCAGTTGCCGGAACCGCGCCTTCCCTGCATCGTCAAGGGCCAAGAAGAAAGCGACCTGCTCGCGAAGAATCTGCTCCCAACGGTCTGGAAACGGCTGCCGCATCACTGCTACCCGCCGGTGACATCGTCGCCGCACCCACCAGTACGTGAACGGACTGAGTCCCAGGAGGATCCACAGAACAGGGAAGGCCCAGCCCAATAACGCCGTGGCCCAGGCGACCAGGCCGGCGGCAATGAGCGCCTGTCTGCGGTTCCGACGATTTGCCTCCGGCGTCACGAGCATCGCCTATGCCTCTCTGATAAAGCTGCTGCCGGATCTAAGATTCTACTCTGGACAAGCCTCTGCATGTCGCGATTGTTCATCTGGTTCATGGAGTCTGTCTGCTCTCCACACCAGACGAACCAGATAGGTCATCCCAACTTTTCCCGTCGCCTTCTTCCCCACAGACGAGAGACCACTCAGTCCGGTTCCTACATCTCATAGTGGCCCAGACAACTCAGAACCCAGAACTCATCACTCAGAACTTCCCCAAACGTGTTGGGTGATTTCCTATGGGGAAAGGGGTATTCTTGGCGCCCATGCCCACCCCAGAAGACCTAGCGCGTATTCACATCGACCAGGCGCTGGAACAGTCAGGCTGGAGAGTTCAAGACTACAAGAGCGCAAATATTCATGCAGGGAGGGGCGTGGTCCTTACAAACTTTTGACCTGACATTGAACGTAAGGAGATCCAGCATTTCTCCACGTACAAACAAGAGCCGATGGGCAACATCAGGCAGGAGAATATTCGCCAGATAGACTTTATCCTTCAAGGCTTTGAGGAGCAGCACACTATCGTCGCCGAAGCCAATCTCACCCGCGCCGATCGCCTCCGCCAGGCAGTGCTAAGAGTGGTGTTCTGCGGGAGGCTGGCTCTAACGGAATCTAATCTGTAAAGGATCGAAGCATGACATCTCTTAAGGCCTTCGTCGGTCACAGCTTCACAGCGGATGACGAAGACGTGGTTCGCACTTTCCTCAAATACTTCGACCAGGTTGAAGAGCTGAATATAGGCTTCTCTTGGGAGCATGCTGAATCAGCCGAGTCGAAAGAGTTGGCCGAAAAGGTATTGAGGCTCATGGAAGGTAAGAACTTGTTCATTGGGATTTGCACAAAAAATGAAGCAGCTATCCTATCAAGCAATCTCTCCACGACGAAATTTGACAAAACAGTTTTAAAAGGCAAAGAGGATCGCTTTCTGTGGAAAACCTCTGATTGGATCATACAAGAAATCGGCCTAGCGATCGGAAAAGGTATGGACCTTATACTCCTTGTGGAAGGAGGATTGCGACAACCGGGAGGGCTACAGGGCAATAAGGAATATATCTCTTTTGATCGTCAGGCTCCCGAAAAGTCTTTCGGAAAAATTTTGGAAATGATTCAGTCGCTTATTCCTAAAGCGAGGGTTCTAGCTGCTGAAGGCTCAGGAACACGAGCGGCATCACCCGAGAAAACTGGTGAAGAAGATAAGAAAAATGAGGATTGGTGGCAGCCAAAGGATGACTGGGAGAGAGAAACATTTGAGCTTGCATGGATACACATGATTGCCACAGATGACAAGGAAGGTGCAGAGAAAATCAGTAGTTTTTATCTGGCGACAGCGGAAGGACAATCCTCAAAGAACAGAGAAAGCTGGGGAGCTCATCAGGAATATTATCGTCTGGCATTCGATAAGGGAGGAAAGCTGACAAATTTAGACGAAATGGCAAGGGCTCATCCCGACAACTCAGATATTCAGGAATATCAAGCAAGGGGATACCAGAAGTTTGGCGAGCAAGAAAAAGCAGGAAGGCTCTTTGAAGCAGCAGCCAATAAAGCTACAAGCAAAAGGCAAGAGCTAGCTCGCCATGGTGATGCGGCGCTAGCCTATACACGAGCAAGCAAAAAGGTGGATGCGAATCGTGTACTTGAAGTTATCAAAGGGATCGCCTCAACAGTGGAGAATGGGGAGGAGCAACTTGTCAGGATTATGCGAAATATAGCAGAAGCAGAAAGTGACAAGGAGTCTTTCTTTGGTCTCACGGAAAAGCTGCTCGACATTTGCCCGGGAGAGATTGATACCAGGTTCTCTTTAGCCTTCAAGTACTCTGAGGATAATCAAGGCGAACTGTCGCTTTATCATTACTTCAAGATTCCATTTGGTCAGCGAGACGCGGCAACTTGGAATAACCTAGGGGTTCAATTCGCCAACTGTGAGTTGACCGCCAAATCAGTCACAGCATACCAAAAGTCTTTTGACCTCGGCGAAACATTAGCGATGAGCAACCTTGCACAAAAGCTGATTGGTGCAGGGTTCCTCAAAGAGGCGGAAAATATATGTAACCAAGCACTAAAGATAGAGGACTATCACAAGAATGTGGGTTACGCGATTATTCGCATCAAGGAAATGCCTGAGGCGGAAGACAAGAAAGAGGCCGAACTTATTAATGTCGTCACTACGGTCAGCGATTTCTACAAGGATTATGGTCGTGCAATTGCTTCAAGTCAGATTGCTGAACATTTGGGGAAATGGCAGGGGCCCGATTGTGAGCTAAATGTAACGGTGAAGGGCAATGTCTTTGTGGCAGAGGGCAGTTGCGAGCGGTCATTTCAACCTGGGGCGTTCGCTTTACTGCTGACACCCTCACGTGCAGGGCAATTGGAAGTAGAGAGGTATACGGTGCGCTACGAGGGCATCACATCAGGTCATGCAGTGAAGGCGACCTATGCCAAAAAGAAGGAAGGTGAACCTGCTGCACGAAGTCTGCTGGGTAGTGCAAAGGAGAAAGAGATACAGGTCCTTATGATCTTTAGTGAGTCACTGCAAGAGATACGGGTCCATGAAAGAAGCGCCTCGAAAGACCCAAAATTCTATAGCCTGAATCGCATTAATTAATCCGATCACGGCATGACAAGCCAAATCGTCCAAAAACTCTGGAACTAATGTAACGTCCTTAGCGACGACGGGATGCGCTACAGCGACTACCCTTCGACAGAGCTCAGGGCCGGCAGGACAGGTCTTTCGGCCCCGCTCAGAGCAGGGTCGGGAAAAGAGGAAAGGAAAATGGTATCAGGAATAGTTTTTCCGTATCTCTTGTTGCTGTTTTCTGGGGGGGCGAGATGTTAAAAAACTTCCAGGCTCGTTTTCCTGGAGCTATGCGAGCTGAACAACAACTCCTATGCTGGAGCGAAGGGCAAAGCGACCGGTCTACTGAGGCTAACCAGACTGCAGTCTGATAACATTCCACGGGCTCACGTGACCATGACATAAGCCGTCAACAACGCGAGCCCGAATATGGCGATTAACACGACCCACTTGAGCGATTTCTTGACTTCGGCCTCCATGTCCCGTCTAGTCTTAACAAATAGATCCATAAGGCACTTCCTAATCTAGGGTGCGGGATAAGGGGCTCCCTCAAAATTCAGTACACCACAAGTTGCGTTCTCGATGTAGTACGCCGGCCTAATCCTTGACGTTAAAATATCAGTTCTTCATTAAGTGTAGCTCGACCGGACGTTCGTTTTCATCCATCACCGCCATGTGGTCTAGAACGGTATCGGCGGCATACTCGATCTCGCTTGTCTCCTTGTAGCCACTGATAGATGGTGCTGATAATCGACCCTGTTTCTTTCGGAAACCAGGAGTCAATGTGCCTGCCACGTGCGCATACTTTCATTCCCTAGAAATGGCACCCGTGTTGGTCTTACTGCGGCCGTCGAGGAGGTTGCAGATGATCTTTCCAAGCTCGCTTGTTCACTCTTTACGGATGGGGGTTGACAGCTCCTCCGCTGCGCGTGTGCAACGAGGGCCTTCCCAGGACGTGCGTTGCACGAGTACAAAATATCATCAGGTTCCATCCCCTCCGCGTTCCGCGAGTAGGAGGTCAACTAGGCTATCCATCCCCGCGCAGGCACTTCCCAATATGTTGATCCCGATGTATCCTGCTTCCAGCTGTTTTGAAAATATAGGTCGGATGTCTCTTCCTGAGTATGTGAGACGTTCACCGGTGTCAGTCAACATTTCTTTACTCAGAAATCGTCGACGATTTAGAAGCCGCACTTGAGCAATTCCGCTTGATTTCAATGACCTTGGTCGTCACACTTCAGAGAAAGTGACCTGATGCGCACTTCCTTTCCCTGGCCGCACAGGACAAAGAGCGTTCAGCAATTTCGGGATGAGATTATTTCGGTACGCCAGGAATGCTCATGATCAAGGAGGGTTCTATGTCCATCGTGACAGCGGTGGTTTTCTCCCTGTTTTTGCTCACGGTGACCGGCTGCGTGAGTGCCAGCCCTTCTCCCGCTGAAAAGCAGGAGGCGGGCAAGAAAAGCTCCACCGTGAAACCCGCCAAGCATGATGAGAAGAAGGCGATGAATGAGGAAAGCCTGAACGCCATTCGTTAGGCCTGGATCTTGGCACTTCCGGTTGCAACAGGTGTAGCCCTTTTCCCTGGGGGCTAGAAAGTCTAGCGACAATTTCTTTCCACTGATGTGAAGGCTCAGCCTCTTTAAGGTGCCATGCGTATAATTCAGCGATTCGGCCAACAGGTCCAGCGGCTGCGAACCCGCCCTGGTCGGATGTATTAAAGCTCGCGGTGAAGACTAAGTTGGTCCGCGTCTATGTGGCCAAGCTGGAGCAAGTGAAGTAACGACCTGACGCTGGCGATGTTGGTGGGATTCATCCGGCCGCATCTCCTGCGTCTCGTTACGAAGGCACTGTCGGAGAGGTTCCTACCAAGGCCTGAGGCGACCTTTCCACATTCAAGAGGGGCAATACACCTGCCCGGTTTTCTTATTCATCACGGGATGAGCCATGTTGTGTCTTGACCAGCGTGGAGATGACCCGTGTGATATGCTTGGCCACCTTCAGCTCGTGTGTGTCGAAGTCCACCCCGAAATCAGCCCGCTTGACCCATTTCACGGTGGCGCGATCGATCAACAACAGCTCCGGGTCTCCCGGCACATAAATATGCAGGGCGAGCACCATCCCGATGGAGACCGGCCTATTCCCGGTAATGTAACTCCCGTTCAGCGAAAGGTCTTTGATGATTCCGTCACCAGCAACCCCGTCCCCAAAGTAGCGCATGGTTGCAAATGTCTTGAGCCGTTGACCCTTCCGCAAGATGAACCCGGCCATGCGATCTCCTTGTCTCTATCGATGACTCTTGCGTATCAAGAATTCCTCGGATGGTCGCGATCAATTCGTTCGCCTTCATGGGCAGTCCGGAGGACTGCGATCGCTCCATACTCCCGGGCCTGTTACACCGCTACTGCAGTATCTTGTCCCGTCACCACAATCATTGGAATTGCCGGCAGCAGCCGGTAACAGTTCAGTCGTTCGAGCACGACAATGCCGTATTCCAGCAATAAATCAAGATCTCAGAGTAACGTTGAAAAATCAAAGAGTTTCGGGATCTCCTCTCGCCGCACGGTCCACCGGTTCCTGCCTGCGTGCCCCCCCGCTCTGCCACTCTGTTGAGGTGAACCGCTTGCGCTCTTCTTCAGGCGGCGAGGAATAGGCTGAAGACACGTGCGGTGCCGATCCGTCTCACATGATTCCATTTCATCATTTTCCCCACTACAATCATGTGATGATGTCTACCGCTCCTCGAGTGTTGATCATAGGCGCTGGTCTCGCGGGGCTTGCCTGTGCGCGTCGCTTGGCGCAGTCTGGCATCGCGTGCACGGTCCTTGAGGGCTCTGATGATGTGGGCGGGCGAGTCCGGACGGATCGCGTTGAGGGATTCCAGCTTGATCGCGGGTTCCAGGTCTTCCTGACCGGATACCCGGAAGCGCGCACGACGCTGGACTATTCCTCGCTGGGGCTGAAGCCCTTCTATTCCGGCGCGCTCATTCGCTACGCCGGGCAATTTCATCGGATGAGTGATCCCCTTCGCCGGCCTCAGGACATCGTGCAGTCACTTCTCGGTCTGATTGGCTCGCTCGCCGACAAGTTCAGGATGCTTGGCCTTCGACGAGATGCGTTGGAGCATCGCCTTTGTTCGAAGGTGGGAGGTCCCTCCCGCTCGACGCTAGAGGTGTTGTCAGCGTATGGTTTCTCGGAGGCGATGCAGGCGCGCTTTTTTCGCCCCTTTCTCGGCGGGGTGTTTTTGGAGCAGGCGCTGTCGACGCCCGGCTGGATTTTTGAATTGGTCTGGGCCGCCTTCTCCCGTGGGGCGGTGGCACTCCCGCGAGACGGGATGGGGGCCATCGCGCATCAACTTGCCGCCGCCTTGCCCGCCGGGACGGTCCGATTGGGTACACCCGCGACCCGCATTGAAGGAACCAGTCTCGTGCTGGAGTCTGGTGAACGCCTCGCCGGTGACGCTTTGGTCATCGCGACCGATTACGCGACCGCGGCCCGACTATGTGGTGCCCGCGCACCACTTGGGGCGTCACGAGAGTCGACCTGTCTGTATTTCGATGCGCCCGCTCCTCCGATAGAGGGTCCCTGGTTAATACTGAACGGTGACGCAGAGGGTCCGGTCCGGACGCTGTGCGTGTTGAGCGAAGTGGCTCCCTCCTATGCGCCACCAGGCCGGGCCTTGATCTCCGTCAGCCTATCCGATCGGCTAAACACATCAGCTGGCGATATCCCGCAGGCGGTACAAACGTTTCTCCGCGCTTGGTTCGGCCCTGCTGTCAACGCGTGGCGCCATCTCCGAACTGATCGAATCCGCAGCGCCTTGCCTCCGGTTGACTTGCTGCAAGGACATGATGGAGCAGTGTCTCCACGACTGGACGAAGGCTTGTACCTGTGCGGCGATTATCGGGAGTCCGGAACATTTGATGGGGCGCTGCTATCGGGCCGAAAGGCAGCTGATGCCGTGATGGCTGATTACGCGGCAAGAGATACCGGGGTCATGGCGTGACTCTGCCCGTCATGCTCTCGCCCTTTCCCTTCTTTGCTCCAGCAGGATGCTGAAAAAGTCCGCCAGCTGCGTTCTCGCATCGCTCAGAAGCTCAAGGTTGAGGAGGAGCGTCTGGGAGGTCGGAAGCACTGTAGGGGCTTTTCCGTTCGCCAAGATGCATTGCAAGGGCGAACGGCCCACACGAAGTGCGGTACGTACCCCCCTCGCCTCTTCGCTCGCTGCGGCCTTGCTGGACGGCCTTTTTGAGCATCCTGCGCGCGGTTCACCTGTTGCCCTTAAATGTGCGGACCATTGAGTTTCTGCCGTGCCACACAGCTTTTCCGCAGACTCCTGGGTCTAAGAGTCAGCAGAGGTGTCATCCCACGTGATGGCCGAATGGGGGTGGTGACAGTTAGGCGTGGCCGGTCTTGCGGGCGCGGTCGGCGATCTTCTTGCGGAGGCGGGCCTTTTCGAGACTGATTTCTGCTTCTTTGACTTCGGACGGCAAGCCGCCAGCCTTGAGTCGCTCCTCGGCCTTCTCAACAGCAGCTTGGGCGCGGCCTACGTCGATGTCTTCAGCCTTTTCGGCGATCTCGGCCATGATTGTCACTTTGGTGGGTGTGACTTCCGCAAAGCCCCAGAGGATCGCCATATGGTTGGTGAGGTCTCCGACGCGATAGCGCAGCTCACCGATGCGTAATGTAGACAGGAAATGACAGTGTCCCGGCAACACGCCGAACTCGCCCTCCGAGCCTGGGGCGATAACCTCATCGACCTCTTGGCTCAAGAGCAGCTTCTCCGGCGTCACGATCTCTAACAAAAACTTTCCTGCCATTCTTTCCTCGTGAAACGTAAAAGGTTAAAGGTAAAAGGTAAAATCGATGAAGAGAGTTCTTCTCGTTTCACCTTTCACGTTTTACTTCTCACGCCTCTAGACCTTCACTCCCATCTTTTCCGCCTTCGCAATCACTTCCTCGATCGGTCCGACCATGTAGAACGCTTGCTCCGGGAGATGATCGTATTTGCCGGCGAGGATTTCTTTGAAGCTTCGCACCGTGTCTTTGAGCTTCACATATTTACCGGGCGACCCGGTGAAAGCTTCGGCGACGTGGAACGGCTGTGACAGGAAGCGCTGAATCTTTCGCGCACGGGCCACGGCCATCTTATCGTCTTCGGACAATTCGTCCATACCGAGAATGGCGATAATATCTTGGAGATCTTTATACCGCTGCAAGACAGACTGAACACCGCGAGCCACCTTGTAATGATCTTCGCCGATGACTTGCGGATCGAGAATACGCGACGTGGAGTCGAGCGGATCGACGGCTGGATAGATGCCCAACTCGGCCAGTTGCCGAGACAACACGGTGGTCGCGTCTAAGTGGGCGAAGGCCGTAGCCGGCGCCGGGTCGGTCAAGTCGTCTGCCGGCACATAGATGGCTTGCACCGAGGTGATCGATCCACGCTTGGTCGAGGTGATGCGCTCTTGCAGCTGCCCCATCTCGGTCGAAAGGGTGGGCTGATAGCCGACGGCGGACGGCATACGCCCGAGCAGGGCGGATACTTCTGAGCCTGCCTGGGTAAACCGGAAGATATTGTCCACGAAGAGCAGCACGTCCTGGTTCTCTTCGTCTCGAAAATATTCGGCGACGGCCAGTCCGGTCAAGGCGACGCGCAGACGGGCCCCTGGCGGCTCGTTCATCTGGCCATAGACTAACGCGACTTTCGATTTGGTAAAGTCCTTGGGATCGATGACCTTCGACTCCTGCATCTCGTGCCAGAGGTCGTTGCCTTCACGGGTTCGTTCGCCGACGCCGGCGAACACCGAGAAGCCACCGTGGTGTAAGGCGATGTTGTTGATAAGCTCCATGATGATGACGGTCTTACCGACTCCGGCGCCGCCGAAGAGCCCGACCTTGCCGCCCTTGCTGTACGGCTCGAGAAGATCGACAACCTTAATGCCGGTTTCGAGGACTTCGGTCTTCGTGTCCTGATCTTCGAGCCTCGGCGCTGGTCTGTGAATGGGATAGGTCTTCGTGGTCGTGATCGGGCCCATCTCGTCTACTGGCTCGCCTAACACGTTGATCAGTCGTCCCAGTGTTTCGCGGCCGACCGGCACAGAGATTGGCGCCCCTGTATCCTGCACATCCATCCCACGCGTGAGACCGTCTGTGGTGGACATGGCGATGGCACGGACGCGGTTTTCACCGAGGTGCAGCGCGACCTCAAGGGTGATGCGGACAGCCGGCGTGCCGGCGGCTTTATTCTCGTCCTGAATCACTTTGAGGGCGTTGTAAATGTTCGGCAGTTGTCCGGGAGGAAATTCCGCGTCCACCACCGGTCCGATAACTTGAATCACTCTTCCTGTGCTCATAACGCTCCTTCTCTCACACGTTCTGAATTCTGAGTCATGAGTTCTGAGTCTTGAGTTCTAGGCTCTTGCGGCGTGCTCGCTAAGAACTCAGCACTCAGAACGTCCAATCTATTTCAGCGCTTCTGCGCCGCCGACGATATCCATCAACTCTTTAGTAATGGCCGTCTGGCGGGTCTTGTTGTAATGCAGGGTCACTTTCTTGATCAGTTGCCCTGCGTTCCTGGTGGCGCCGTCCATCGCTGCCATACGGGCGCCATGTTCCGCTGCGGCTGATTCCAACAAGATACGAAACGTCTGCGTCTGGAAATGTTTCGGAATGAATATGTTTAAGAGGTCGGCTTCGCCCGGCTCATAGAGGTAGCTGCCGCCGGTCGTGCCTTCCGCCTGCGCCGCCCCGAACTCGGCTACGGCATCGATGGGAAATAGCTTCTCCACGATCACACGCTGCTGAATCGCCGACTTGAATTCGTTATACACAATGTGGAGTTCGTCGAACGCCCCCTTGACGAAGTGGTCTGTCAGGTCGCCGCCGATGTCGATGGCATGTTCGAACGTGAGCTTGTCGAAGATTCCCGTCCACTCTTGCCTGATCGGCCAGGTGCGGCGACGAAAATAGTCGCGGCCTTTGCGCCCCACGATACTCAAACTTACTTGAAGTCCCTGGGCTTCACATTGCCGCACAAATTCCGAACTCTTCCGCACAATATTGCCGTTGAATCCGCCGCACAGCCCGCGATCGCTCGTGACGACAAGCACTTCGACCTTCTTTCCTTCGCGCTTTTGAAGGAGGGGATGAGAGGCCCGATTCACGCGTTGACTCAAGTTGCTGACCACACCCCGCATCTTGAGGGCGTAGGGGCGAGCCGCCAGAATACGGTCTTGCGATCGTTTCAGCTTCGCCGCGGCCACCATCTTCATGGCCTTGGTAATCTTTTGTGTGTTCTTAAACGCCGCAATTTTCCGGCGTAGACTCTGTAAGCTCGGCATAGTGTCAGGGGCTTCAGCGCCCCAAGCGAGAATTCAAAATTGAAAATGATGAACTAGGGTTTTGCGCCGTACCCCATCTTGTGTTTAAAGGCCCCAATAATTTCTTTCAGTCTGCCGCCGACCTTGTCATCGATCTTTCCAATGCTTGCGATTTCTTTTTTTAGCTCCGGATGCTGCTGTTGCACATAGTGCAGCAGGTCGGCTTCAAACTGTTGGACTTTGTCGACCGGAACATCGTCGAGGTGTCCATTAACGCCGGCGTAAATCGACAATACTTGATCGGCGACCGGCATCGGTTTGTATTGCCCCTGTTTGAGTAACTCCACCATGCGCACGCCACGGGCGAGCTGCATCTGCGTGGCTTTGTCCAGCTCGCTGCCGAATTGCGAGAACGCGGCCATTTCGCGATACTGCGCAAGGTCAAGCCTGAGTGTGCCGGCAACTTGTTTCATGGTCTTGATCTGAGCCGAACCCCCGACGCGGGAGACCGAGAGACCCACGTTAATTGCGGGGCGAATACCGGAGTAGAAGAGATCGCTGCCGAGATAGATCTGCCCGTCGGTGATTGAAATGACGTTGGTCGGAATGTAGGCCGAGACGTCGCCGGCTTGTGTTTCAATGATGGGCAGTGCGGTGAGGCTTCCCCCGCCGAGCTTGTCGCTGAGCTTGGCCGCACGCTCCAACAACCGGGAGTGTAGATAGAACACATCGCCCGGATAGGCTTCGCGGCCTGGTGGGCGGCGGAGCAACAGAGATAACTGGCGATAGGCGACGGCGTGTTTGGACAGATCGTCGTAGACAATCAAGGCATGTTTGCCGTTATCTCGGAAGTATTCACCGATGGCTGCGCCCGAGAATGGCGCCAGGTACTGCATGGGTGCCGCATCGCTCGCGGTGGCCGCCACCACGATGCTGTATTCCATTGCGTGGCTCTCTTCAAGCGTCTTGACGACGCGTGCGACTGTCGAACGTTTCTGGCCAATGGCGACATAGATACAAAAGACGTTGAGGCCCTTTTGATTGATAATGGTATCGACGGCAATGGCGGTCTTGCCGGTTTGCCGGTCGCCGATGATCAACTCACGCTGGCCGCGACCGATGGGGATCATGGCGTCGATGGCCTTGATGCCTGTTTGGAGAGGCTCGCGCACAGATTGGCGCGTATTCACGCCGGGCGCTACCACTTCGATGCGGGACGAAAGGGTCGAATTAATCGGACCTTTACCGTCGATCGGTTGGCCGATCGCGTTCACCACACGACCAATCAAGGCTTCTCCGACGGGAATTTCTGCAATGCGTCCCGTGCGTTTGACCGGATCGCCTTCCTTCACCCCCACGTCATCGCCCATGAGCACGGCACCGACGTTGTCTTCTTCAAGGTTCAGCGCGATCCCGTAGAGGCCGCCTGGGAATTCGAGCATTTCGCCGGCCATCGCGCCGTCGAGGCCATAGACCTTGGCAATGCCGTCTCCAACCTGAATGACCGAGCCGGTTTCCTTGACATCGACCTGCTTGTCGAAGCCTTTGATTTTTTCTTTAATAATCGAACTGATTTCGTCTGCCTTTATCTGCATAGCTACTCCTTCGTCAACACACTCTGCATTGCTTGTAACCGCCCCAGCACGGTGCTGTCGACGACCGTACTGCCGAGACGGATTTGCATGCCGGCGATATAGCGGGCATCTGTGTGAAAGGTGACTTCGACTTGGCGCTTGAGCACGGTGCGCAAGCGATTGCTGATTTGCTCCTGCTCGCCTGGGGGTATTGCCGTTGCGGAGAAGACGGTGACCGGCTGAGTACCTTTCAATGCATCGGCAAGTTTTGCGAAGGCCTCTGCAATTTCAGGAAGAAAGCCGACCCGATTTTTTTCGACTAACTGTGCGAGAAAGGTTTTTCCGATGGGAGGACACCCCAAACGCGAACCGAGTTCTGTAAGGACGGCGATTTTGTCTTTGGCGCCAAAGACCGGTGAGGCCACGACATGGCGCAGCTCGACCGATTCCTCGATCGCTTGCCCGAGGCCCGTTAAGGCCACACGGGTTGGCTCGATACCGGATATGTCGAGTAGCTCGAATAACGCCTGCGCATAACGTCGCGCCACTGCTGTCTTAATCACTATAACGGTCCGTTCACTCTTTTTTAGGTAAAGGGGGAAGCCTTCGTGGCTCGCACGAAAAGCGGCGTGCAAAATTAGCATTGCGGAACGAGGACTGTCAATATGGACGGGATGGATGAGGACGGGGCTAGAGTGATTGGATGATACCGCCGCCCAGCACGCGATCGTTTCGATAGAACACTGCTGATTGCCCTGGACTCAATGCGCGCTGCGGCTCATGGAAGAGGATACGAAGGGTACCGTCTGAACGAGATTGGATGGTGGCTGGCACGGCAGGTGTCGCATACCGGACTTTGACCGCGACATCGCTTGATCCTTTGAGGAGTGAGGAGTCGAAAAGATTCAGATCTCCCACATCGCACTGGCCGCGACGTAGGGATTCCTCTACTCCAAGGACGACGGTATTGGTATCAGGCTGTACTTGCTGAACATAGAGCCTGCGGCCAGTGGCAATACCCAACCCTCGGCGTTGCCCCGGCGTGTAGAAGGCGATGCCCTCATGCTCTCCTAAATAGCGACCTTCATCATCCACAAATGCCCCAGGCTTCTTGGCGGCAGGCGCTTCTTTCTTGATAAAGGTTCGGTAATCGCCATGACTCACAAAGCAGATTTCCTGGCTTTCCTTCAATTCATCCGCGGGAAGGCCCAAGGTCTCTGCTTCTACCCACACGTCCGTCTTTTGCATGCCCCCCACTGGAAAGAGCAGCCGAGGAAGCCATGATTGACGAAGACGGTAGAGGAAATAACTTTGATCTTTCTTGGGATCGGCTGCTCGCTGAAGGGTCGGTGTTCCCTCGGATCGGTCGATTTGGACATAGTGGCCGGTGGCGACAAACTCAATCCCGCGTTCGTCCGCGAGTTCTATGAGACTCTTCAGTTTGACGCGCTCATTGCACCGGACACAGGGATTAGGGGTTGTGCCGTCGAGATAGCCGGCAACGAAGTCGTCGATCACACCCACGCGAAAGGTTTCTCGGGTGTCGATTACTTCATGCGGAATTTTCAATGTCTGAGCCACATATCGAGCAATGCCGACCTTGCAACACCCACGCTCTTCCCACCGCTTAGAGACCGCGACTGTTTCGTCTTCGTGTTCCCACACCTGAAGCGTGACTCCCTGAACGTCGTAGCCCTGGCGAACCAGAAGCGCGGCGGCAACAGAGCTGTCCACTCCACCACTCATGCCAAGAAGAACGGTAGGTCGAGCCATAGGGTGGCTATTGTACTGGGGAGATAGGAAAAGGGCTAGTCCGCATTATTCACGAAGGCTCGTGAATAATGCGGGTTCCGGGGCTGTTCTCTACAGCTAACTGGCAGTTGCGACAAGGCCGGGAGCCATGTCGACCGAGAGGGCGCGTTCGCCACTCCAAAGGTGAGCGCCCATATCGCACATGCCATGGAAGCGAGAACCTTCTTCGATCGCAATGGTTGGGGTCCGAATATCGCCGATGAGAACACCGGGCTTCAGAATCTGAATCTTTTCAGCGGCTGTGATGGTGCCATGAATTTTTCCGCTATTCAGGAGCACCCCAACGGATACGATGCCCTGGATCATCGCATGCTCCCCAACGATGAGCGTTCCGGTCGTATGTATCTCGCCTTCCACACGCCCGTCAACACGAATGGTGCCGCCAAAACTCACAACACCCTTGAAGTCTGTGCCTTTCCCCAGAAGCGTAATATTCTCGCTGCTCTGATCGACGTGCTGGCTCCGTTCTTTCATTGCCCACATGATCGCGCCTCCCAGTCTTCCCGCACACGCATGATCTGTCGTCACGCATAATGTACAGGTAAATACCTAAATGAATAATAGTTCCTCCCTACCCGTTGACTCGCTTCATGCCAGGGGGCGCGATCATTCCGACGGGTTGGAGCGTGGCGTCATGAGGAAGCTCGCGGACGCCGTGCGCCATTTCGAGCGCACCGTTGAAGAGCACCCCATCTTCCATTGAAAGGATCGGTGACTTGATGCTTCCATTCATGACGGCCGGAGTCCGAAGCTTGACACACTCTTTCGCCACGACGTCCCCGGTAATTTTACCTTTGCACACAATGGTCCCTGCGGTAATTTTTGCCTGGATAATGGCTTCCTCCCCAACGAGCAACACGCCATCTGTATGAATTTCTCCATCGAGATATCCGTCAATCCTCACCGTGCCGCTGTAGGAAATTGTGCCCTTGAATTCAACGCCTTTCCCCACAAAGGCACTTATATCCCCGGCCCCTTCGGTATTTGTTGAATTAGAAGCAACCATAACAACCTCTTTACCTTCCTGCTCGCTTGAGCTCGTTCCCGCTTTTTTCTCTTGCCCCCACATGAACTCGCCTCCTCGAGTTGATAGCCCCACTGTTTCAGCACAGATGTACAGCTGTTATGTATTTATGTATGAGGAAATAGTCGGTCAGAGTGAATAGGGTCACGTATACGTAGAAGCAACAAGTATGCCTCTATCTGACAGGAATGATTTGACGAAAAAAATAAGGTGGGGATTAATTTAAAAGAGTCTCGAGTATCCCGTCGAGTTCAGGTGGAGAGAAATAATGAATGATGATTTTGCCTCCACGTCGACCTTTTTGAATCATAACTTTGGTGCCCAATCGTTTTTGCAATCGTTCTTCAACATCAGACCAGGGTGTCCGTCGTAATTCCTTTGTCCCTCGCTTCTTTGTAACTAATGAAGATTCTATCAGTTTCTCCGTTTCTCTTACCGACAAGGTTTGTAGCACCACAAGCTGAGCAACTTTAATCTGCTCACCCTGGCTCGGAAGACCGAGAATCACTTTGGCATGCCCCATTGACAGCTGGTTCGATTCAATCAGCTGTTGGATCTCCAGGGGAAGCTGGGTGAGGCGTACGACATTGGCGATCGATGATCGCTCACAGCCCACTCGTCGTGCAATAATGTCCTGAGTGAGTCCAAATTCGTTCATCATCCGGTGGTAGGTCCTTGCCATTTCCATTGGATTGAGATCGGTTCGTTGAAGATTTTCTACCAGTGCCAGAACGACAGATTCTTCATCTCCGCAATTCCGAACGACAGCCTGAATGGTATCCAATCCTGCATCTTTCGCCGCACGCCAACGTCGTTCGCCTGATATCAGTTCGTAGATTCCGTCACCCTTGCGGCGCACTAAAATCGGCTGCAGCAATCCACTCTCTTTCAATGAAGCCGTAAGTTCTGCCAGTTCCTGAGGAGAAAACGTTTGTCTCGGCTGATACCGATTGGGCACGATCGCATCGACACGCAGATGGAGGACATCCGATAACTCAGACGTCGCAACGGGTTTGGTGGCAGGCAGTAGTGCGTCGAGTCCTCTACCGAGCGCTTTCTTCTCCATGACTCATGAACTCCTTGGCTAAAGACAAATAGGCTTGAGACCCTGCCGATGCGACGTTATATAACATGGCTGGGCGTCCATAGCTTGGAGCCTCTGCCAGAGCCACGTTGCGAGGGATCACCGTCTTATAGACGACGTCTTTGAAATGCTCCCGAACTTGCTCGACAACTTGACGCGCCAACGTATTCCGCGCATCAAACATTGTCAAGACGATCCCTTCCAACTTGAGGTCAGGGTTAAAGGATTGACGAATTCGATCGATGCTTCCAATCAAACGACTGAGCCCTTCCATGGCATAGTACTCACATTGAACTGGAACCAAAATGCTTTGTGCGGCAACCAGTGCATTGACCGTCAAAATCCCCAATGTAGGGGGGCAATCGAGAAAGATAATGTCGAATAACTGGCTCACATCTCGCAAGAAACGCTGAAGGATTTTTTCCCGATCCTCAACATTGACCAACTCTACCTCTGCCCCTGACAAATCAGCATTTGCCGGCAAAAGTGATAAACCATTCACGTCAGTGGCTTTCAAGGCATCATGGATCTTTACATGATTAATCAGGCAGTTATACAAAGTGATTTGTAAGGATCTGGGGTCAATCCCTAGTCCGCTCGTCGCATTTCCTTGAGGATCCATATCGACAAGTAAGACGCGCTTTCCCAAAACGGCAACGTCAGCAGCGAGATTCACAGCAGTTGTTGTCTTGCCTACACCACCCTTCTGATTTGCAATCGCTACAATCTTAGCCATGTTGAGTGCCGCGTTACTGGCATTCCTTTCCATAATTTTCAGTAATGTTCCACGTGGAACTTATGCGTATAGTATTGATTATATACATAAATGTTCCTTCTCAAGAACCGTAATGACTCTCTTGCCAGATCCATGAGGGAGAAGAAGGGTCGTTTCATTCAATCGATGGAATTCTTCCCCTATTTCTTTATTTTCGATGAGCGATGTTCGATATAAAACAACTTTCCCTTTTTTGGTCAGCAATGCAGGGATGTGTTTTTGTATATCATCAAACTTCAATGCTCGTACGACAACCGCATCGATGGATTGGGTAAGAGCCTGCTTGGCATATTGTTCTATGGTTCCGGCAAATGTAGATACACCACGAAGCTGTAATAGGCCGATCACTGAATTGAGAAATGAGCACTTCTTTTGAACCGGCTCTACTAAAGTGAGCTGGATATCAGATCTTATGATTTTAAGAGGAATGCCAGGAAAACCTCCCCCAGATCCCACGTCAAGCACTATGCTATCTTGCCGAAAGTTCGTCGAGACAAGTGCGGTGAGTGAATCAACGAAATGCTTGGTAATTATTTCTTTAGAGTCGATGATTGCCGTGATATTTATTGTCTTATTCCACGTAATGAGATGAGTAAGATAGCGAACAAACTGCTCAGCATGACTTTCGCTGATTGTCAGTCCAAGTTCCCGTGCAGAGCTAATCATGAACTCGCGCAACTCATGTTCATGTTCCACGTGGAACAATTACGTGAATCGAAAGGTGAGGTCAAGACATTCTGGAATGGATCGTAGAAATATTTGAATGTATGTGTCTAAGACAGGGTTGAGAGAGGGCTATTTTGAATAGATTCCCCTCTGTGCTTTTCTAGCGCCACAAGAAGAAGAGAGATTGCCGCTGGTGTGACTCCTGAAATTCTCGATGCTTGACCAATAGATGCAGGGCGAACTTTCTTGAGTTTTTCACAAACCTCTCGCGAAAAACCTAGAGTTGCATCGTAGTTGAATGTGGCAGGAATGGGTTTCATTTCGAGCTTTTTAAAACGGCCTATCTGTTGAAGCTGCCGCTTGATATAGCCTGAATATTTAATCTGCAACTCTATTTCATCAGTAGTTTCAGTATCTTGTAACGCATCAACTTCAAGCGCTGCTAATAAAGTTGCATAGTTCGCTCCTTGGCGACGTAAAAGATGGGCCGCGGTGCAGGGCCCAGAGATTTCATCTAGTTGAATTGTTGCCAAGCGTTTGCGAACCGATTCAGTGAGTTTTGGTCGAAGTCCTTCGAGGCGTATGAGATCAGACTCAATCGCTTTCTGTTTCAATTGAAATTTTGCATAGACTTCGTCGCCAATCAATCCAATCTTCCGCCCAATATCGGTGAGTCGAAGATCGGCATTTCCATGACGCAACAGAAGGCGGTACTCTGCCCGGGAGGTAAATATGCGATAGGGCTCACGGGCGTCTTTGGTAATGAGATCGTCGATCAACACACCAATATAGGCCTGTGAACGGTCAAGGACCAATGGAGACTCTCCTCGAATCCGCAGTACGGCATTGATCCCAGCCATGAGACCCTGAGCCGCTGCTTCTTCATACCCGGATGTCCCATTGATCTGCCCGGCATGGTAAAGACCATTGAGCAGCTTCGTTTCTAGAGTCTGGTGCAATTGCCGTGGCGGAAAATAGTCGTACTCAATCGCATATCCAGGCTTGAGCATGACGGCCTGCTCCAGTCCTGGAATCGTTTTCAGCATCGCGGCTTGCACATCAACCGGCAAGCTGGTGGAGATCCCGTTGGGATAAAACTCTCGACTGTCCAACCCTTCTGGTTCGATAAAGATCTGATGGCGCTCTTTATCCGCAAAACGCACGACTTTATCTTCAATCGATGGACAATACCGTGGTCCCACCGACTCAATGATGCCGCTATAGAGCGGCGATCGATCGAGGTTCTGTTGGATTAATGCATGCGTCGCCTGATTGGTATGGGTCAAATGACAAGGGAGTTGTCTGTTTTCAATCCGGCTGGTCCGATACGAAAACGGCGGAGGCGGGTCATCGCCCGGCTGTAGCGCCATCACAGAAAAGTCGATGGTGGCGCCATCCAAACGAGGAGGTGTGCCAGTTTTGAGCCGACCCACCTCGAATCCAAGGTCGCGCATACAATCGGATAGGTGCTCGGCGGATGCCTCACCGGCTCGTCCTGCCGGAAAGTGATTTAAGCCGATATGGATAAGACCCTTAAGGAATGTACCTGATGTTAAGATGACAGCTTTCGCCTCTATGTGATCGCCCCGGTTCGTGACGACCCCTGTCACCGATCCGTCATGCGTCAGCAGGCGATCAACTGTGCCCTCGCCGATTGTCAGTCCCGCTTGTTGACTCAACGTTCGTCGCATGGCGTCTCGGTACAGTTTCTTGTCGCATTGGACGCGTAGGGCACGCACCGCCGGACCTTTGCTTGTATTGATAAAGCGGAATTGGATGCCGGCTTGATCCGTGTTCCGCGCCATCTCACCGCCCATCGCATCAATTTCTTTGACCAGATGTCCTTTGGCTATGCCTCCAATCGCCGGATTACAGGACATTTGTGCGATCCGGTCGGGATCCATCGTGAGCAGCAAGGTTCGCGCGCCCATGCGCGCCGCGGCTAAGGCGGCCTCACAGCCGGCATGACCTCCGCCCACCACGATGACATCAACGATGTGTTCCATGTCCACCTGTTCCTACTTACCGATGCAAAACTCTGAAAAGATACGGCCGAGGATCTCGTCAGTCGTGATGGCGCCCGTAATTTCACCGAGGGCATCGGCTGCGCCGCGCACATCGATCGAGACAAGCTCTCCTGCCATCCCGCACCGCACGGATTCAAGTGCTTGTCTCAAGGAATCATGGGCCCGGCGCAACGCGTCACGGTGTCGCACATTTGTGACCGTGACACTCTCCGATGTTTCAAAACCTTTCGAGATCAGGTGACCGCGAAGGACCGATTTCAGCTTCTCGATCCCAGAACCTGTTTTTGCAGATATACGGCATGAAGAATGGCCCACAAGCGCGGCATCCAGCTCGATTTCATTAGGCAAATCTGTCTTGTTTAGGACCACCACATGCTTTCGACCTTTGACTGCATTCAAAAGGTTCCGGTCATCACCCGTGAGCGGCACACTTCCATCTACGACCACGAGTAAGAGGTCGGCCTCATCTTGTGCAAGACGGGTTCGTTTGATTCCTTCACGTTCGACCATGTCGTCAGTATCTCGCACTCCTGCCGTATCGACTAAACGAATCGTCACCCCGCCTAGATCGATAGACTCCTCAATGATATCCCTCGTCGTCCCAGGAATCGCGGTTACAATTGCTCGCTCTTCTCGTAGAAGACGATTCAACAGACTGGATTTGCCGACATTCGGGCGGCCAAGAATCACGACATGGGCACCTTCCCTTAAGATTCGACCGTCCCGAGCTGTGGCTTCCAGTTTGTGAACTATTGCGGCGGCTTCGCCTATAATTCGTACCAGCTCATCACGTTGCAGGAAGGAAATATCTTCATCCACAAAATCGATCGCGGCTTCCACATGAGCCAATACGGTCAGCAAAGACGTTCGAGCCTGTTCCACCTCGCGAGCGAGATCGCCCCGTAGGTGGCGTTGAGCGACAGTCAGTCCTGCGTGCGATGTGGCTTTGATGGTATCGAGCACAGCTTCCGCCTGAGAGAGATCTAACCGTCCGTTGAGGAAGGCACGCTTCGTAAATTCGCCCGGTTCTGCCATCCGTGCACCAGATTCAACACAGACCTTGCAGACGATCCCAAGCACCAGCATCCCACCATGAGACTGGATTTCTACCACATCTTCCGCCGTGAATGATCGTGGCGATTTCATATAGACCACAAGGGCTTCATCAAGGAGATTCGATGTTGGTGGACGATCAAGGATTGATCGGCTCTCGCTTCCCATATTCGATGCGGGAATCACAAGATCGGCAAGATGCAGTGTATGTGAAGATATTGAGAGAAGGGGGCGACCAGACCGTAAGCGAACAACTTGAGACGCGACAACAAGCGCCTGCGGGCCACTCAGACGTACGATGCCTATACCTCCCTCGCCTGCTGCGGTGGCAACGGCACAGATCGTGTCTTCGAGTCCGCCACGCATGGGGATGTTCCGTTACTCCAGACGACGACAAGAATTCCTATGGCCCCAGGCCCGTGGTTATAGTACGCGGTCTCCCACGATTGCTGTGTGAGACAGACTGGACGAACGAGGGAGACGGCATGCCATAGGCCTAGTTGAGGTGGATGCACCCGACAAACGTCTATGCGCTCGTGCTGCTGCTCTGCTCAGCCCCTGCCGCTGCGAGGGCCTTGTCGGTGAGCAGAAAACGATCAGTGAGCAATTGCTGGGTAATGGTCAGGGTATTATTTGTCAGCCAATACAGCACCAAGCCCGCAGGAAAATTGATGAACAAAAATGTCATGCCAATGGGGAGTATCAACATGATCTTTGCCTGTGTCGGATCCATCGTATTGGGGGTGATCTTCTGTTGAATAAACATCGTGACCCCCATGAGCACTGGGAGCACATAGAAAGGGTCCTGCAGTGATAAATCGGTCACCCAGAGCATGAACGGGGCCTGGCGTAAATCGATCGTCATATACAGGACATTAAAGAGGGAGATGAAGACCGGCATCTGCAAGAACATCGGGAGAAATCCGCCGAGCGGATTCACTTTTTGATCCCGATACAGCTTCATGAGCTCCTTGTTCAGACGATCGCGGTCACCCTTGTATTTCTCCTGGACTTCTTTGATCTTGGGTTGGATTACCCGCATCATTTTCATCGACTTGTAGCTCTTATATTGCAACGGCACAAATAAGATCTTGATCATGCATGTCAATAAGATGATGGTAACCCCGTAATTCCCAACATAGTCATGGATGAATCGCAGCACATAAAAGATCGGTTTGGCGACCGATTTCACAATCGTCCAACTACCGTAGATGAACCATCCGAAATCGATCATATCTTCCAGGCCCACACCCAAGGAGCGGAGGATGTCGTATTCCTTCGGGCCCGCATAGAGCTGAAGCGCAACCGAGGAGGCTGCCCCTGACGCGGCTATCCGCACCCCAGCCGACACAATTTTAGGGGCTTCTGTTTTCGCGAGGGTTGCTGCACCTTCCTTCGGTATCAACACCGATAGAAAATACTTATCCTGCAAGGCGACCCACTGAACGGCTCCCTTCCGTTCAAGTTCCTTCTCCGGCGTCTCCTTTTCGATTTTGTTGTCGACCTGGGAGGCTGATCCGATCAGGCCGATGAACCCATCGCCCCACTCCACGATGCCGAAATTCGTGCCTAACCCGACATCAAAGGATTCGGTCACCCCCTCGATAGCGAACGACATATCCACCAGGTAACTATCATGATGAAATGTCAGCCGTTTCTCCACGCCAATATGGGCCGCAGCATCGTGGAACCGCATCGTGACATGTCCGACAGGATGGGTGGCATCGAGCTTCGTAAAGTCTTTTTCAATATTGTAGAGGCCTTCTCGGAACATCTTATCGATGTCGGCATTCGCGACCGTTATTGAGAGTGGCTCTTTGAATTTGCCTTCCTGGTAGACAAGCTGTACCGGCTTCTCCCCTGGGGGCGATGTATGGTATCGCTTCAGCTCCCAACTTCGAATCACCCCGCCATGATTAGAAAACTCGACTCGAACCAGATCTGTTTCAACCGTCACTGTCTGTTCAGATGACGGCAAAGGGATGCTCGACGCCGGTGCGCCCGACTTTGAACTTGATTGGTTTGCGATATTCGGGGTGGAGACACCGTCTTTGCCTGCCGGGACGGCAGGAGTGGGATCTCGCTCTGAAGAGGCGGGAGCTTGAGTAGAGCCATCCTGAGCAGGGGGCGGCTCAGGAAGCCATCCCATCTGTCTCATAAGCAAGTCAAACCCAAGGATAATGGCTAACGAGAGGACCAGAAAGACGATAACCCGTTTATCCATAATAAATCGCTGCGCGATGTGAGCAATGATGTCTCTGCTGCTTCACAGAATCCATTTTCCAGAAAGAAAAACGGATCAATGTGTATCAGCAAGCAGATAACAAGGTTGCGCCTAGCTTAGAAAGGGTCTGTTGGTCTAAGGCTGGGCGAAATTCAATCAGGTAATCTGGTCCACAGAGCTTGGTACTACTGGCGCACACTAGTCCTCATGCATACGAAGCAGCCGTTGACGCTGAAGCGTCGCCACCCATACTTCTTTCAAGACGGCAAAAGGCTGTGCAATCGAAGTCCGCTTGGGGAAGACGACGAGCGAGTGACCAGAAATCAATTGCCCACGTAGTTGACGAGTGAGCTCTCGAAACAGACGCTTGCCGCGATTTCGACTGACGGCTCCCCCGAATCGCTTTCCCACCACAATACCAACGCGGCTGCCATCCACATCGGTCCGACAAATCATAAGATTAAATAGAGTTGTCGAAATACGATGGCCATGTTGCTTCACATACTCGATGTCACGACTACGTTTCAGAAACAGATCCCTGGCGCCTGCACCCTGCGACATCACCATCATCCTGGGAGAGGGTCAGCTTGCACAGGGCTTTCTTTCGAGCCTGGATCTCCAGACTCGACCATGATTACACACCAGCGTCCTGTGAAGGGAACTACCCTGTGTGGGTCACATAACGGAGGGCAAAGATTCCTTCGTGCAGCCCCTAGTCAGTGTTGCTCGACCTACACCGTTAAGCGGGCTCGCCCTTTGGCGCGACGACGAGCCAAGACCTTCCGGCCATTCTTCGTGCTCATCCGCTTACGGAACCCATGTTCACGTTTTTTCTTAAGATTCGACGGCTGCTGCGATGTAAACGACATGCAATCACTCCTAGCCTGAGAAGACTGATAAATTATCCGGTCATTATAGGGGCGGGTTGGTACCCTGTCAAACTGCGTACGATTCATCCGAGGTCGGTCGTCTGCACCGGGAGATCTCTATTCCGCTCTTTTCGGCAAAATGACGAACAATCCTTCTCAACCATGCATACGGCTGTAAAACTGCCAAGCCATAGTTCCCTTTACTCGGCATAGCTATTTCGTGGGTAAAGTGGTTGTGATGTCACGTGTGTGAACCATGGGCTTTCAAGCAGATGATGTCGTTCTACTTCCTTCCGCCCGCTCAAACTCAGGGGGACATAAGTCTTATCCCATTGATAACTCGTTTATATTGAGGCGGTTTTGTTCCTGACGGACTAGATTGCCTCAGGGCCGTATAAGCCAATCGCACACTCCTCTTTCTATGTTCCTGTAAAGACGCCTCATTTTCCCTATCCACGCGCTGCTGGATGTGGCATTCCCCTTGCGAATAAACCCATGCGCTCAATATTCTTCATGGAAGAGCCGTCATGTTTCGGCGAAGGGGGCAGAGGGGATGTTTTCCCTATCGCTCCAGACATGTAAGATTGCCCAGGATTTTCGATGTGATTTTCCACGAACACGTGTGAGTGGTGCGGGTGGAGTCATCGTTCACTCACGCACAGCTGGCGATCGACATGACGGACTCATCCGGCGTACCAACGAAGGCGAACGCTCAATGCGGAAACCGTCTGGCCGTCTCCCTCGAAACCGAGACGAGGCTTGCCAGGGGCAAACAAGGAAAATGCTCTACGTATAAGAAGAAGTAAGGTACATTTGTAGTATGACCAGTCACTGTCCACGACTCACGCGAATTGTATTTGGATGGGGAGCCATGGCACTCGTCGGCTCCATCTCCGGCTGTGTAGAAGCGGTCCCTCACGATGTGGTTGAAGCGGTTGACCAAATCGATCAAAACTTAGTGGAATTACAAGCGGGTGAATTCTTGCCCACCGACTATACCCAGTTCTCTCGCCAGTGGATGATCCTCAAAGCTCGTGCCCAGGCCGACGAAGATCTCATCCGTTGGCCTTGGGAACCCAACGAATTGGAAGTTGCCCTCCGTCAGTTGCACGCAGAAGGGTCTCGAATTGTTGCCCGCCTTACCAAGGAACATGAGTCGCTCAGTCACTCGACAGAAGCCAGGATCGCCCAGGCTGAGACTCGATTCCAGCCTGCGACTCTGCAAGTCAGTGCCATTGATGGTCGTGCTCTGCCCGGACAGAGGCCGGACGAAATCGAACGACTCATGAATCAGGCCCGTGTACTCTATGAGCAGGGCCAGTACGATCAATCTCTCAACGCCTCCGACCGAGCTGCACAGAGTCTGTTTGCGCGCTCGGCCTTGTCGTGGCGCGAGTTGAGGTAATGCACCGATGGAGCATACATCAGCGCTTGGCAATAGATGACCATAAGCGCCCCCAGCCGCTCTCTCGACTCGCGTATTCTCCACCAAGGCAAATCGTGCAAGACAGGCCTTGTGCCATTCGCTGAGCCACTAGCCCGCATTATTCATGACGGTTCGTCGCGAAATCGCGCAGTCGCGTAGCGAGACGGGCACGCGGAGCCGTGAGGCGCCGAGGCGTACTTGAACAGTACGTCGAGGGAGCGAACGGCGAGCCTGCCCGCCGAAGGTTTGTCGCAGCAGCGAATCCGCGATTGCAGCAGAAGCGCTCATGAATAATGCGGGCTAGGGCATAGGTGAGGCCTCAAGTTTGTGTTTCTCTCCTCCGATAACTACAATACGTAGAAAGCATACTATGACACGTGAGATTGATCGATCATTTCCCTTGGAACTTCAATCCCTGGTTACGGAGGGGCAGGCACGCCTTGACGCGTCCCATGCGGTCGAGCGGCTCTGGGCTCAAGACCATCGGCTCTGGAAGCCAGATCCTACCGACATCGCCAACCGTCTCGGCTGGCTGACCATCATCGAGTACATGACAGATCGGACGGAGGAGTTGCGGGCCTTCGCCGCTTCGGCAAAAAAGCGCGGGATCCGCGACGTGGTCCTGCTCGGTATGGGCGGCAGCAGTTTGGGCCCAGAAGTTTTTCGCACCACGTTTGGATCGTCACGCGGGTACCCACGCCTGTGGGTCCTCGATTCCACCGTTCCAGGCTGGGTCCAGCAGGTTACGCGGGCAATCGACCCGACTCGAAGCCTATTCATCCTCGCTAGCAAATCCGGTGGAACCATCGAAGTCATGTCCCTCTTTGCCCACTTTTGGGAACTCGTGCACCAGACTCCTGGCCACCAAGGTGGCGCACAGTTCGTCGCGATTACCGATCCAGGCACCGGGTTGGAAAAGCTGGCAGTAGAGCATCAGTTCTGGCGCACCTTCACCAACCCACCTGAGATCGGAGGACGGTATTCAGTGCTGTCCTATTTCGGATTGGTCCCCGCCGCATTGATGGGGATCAATGTCGCACGATTGCTCACACGCGCCATCGCGATGGCCAAGGCCTGCCGAATTCCATCCCCCCTCGAACGGAATCCCGGAGCAGATCTTGGCGCTGCGATGGGCTCCCTGGCGCAAGCAGGACGCAACAAGATCACCCTGATTACCTCACCGCAGATCGCTGCATTTGGTCTGTGGGCGGAACAACTCCTTGCAGAAAGTACGGGAAAGGAAGGAACCGGTCTTATCCCTGTGGCGCATGAACCGATTGTCACACCGACTGCGTATGGTACAGATCGGCTTTTCGTCTATCTGAGGCTGAAGGGGGATCAGAATAAACAGCTCGACCGACAGGTCGCCGGGCTCGTGAAACAGGGCCATCCAATCCTGACACTTACGCTCAAAGACCGTTACGATCTCGCCGGAGAATTTTTCCGATGGGAAGTTGCCACGGCTCTGGCAGGGCATCTCTTGGGGATTCATCCGTTCGATCAACCGAACGTCCAAGAAAGCAAAGACAACACCGCCCGCGTATTGGGGACTCTCCAGTCCACCGGTCGATTACCGAAACAGGCTACTGTGACGGCGGCACAGGCTGCAACACAACTCACGCGTCAGTGCCGGCCAGGCGCCTACGTTGCGATATTGGCCTATACGACACCGTCTTCCAAGATGGAACACAGTATTCGCATGTTGCGAAAAGCGCTCGTCTCGCATCACCATGTCACCACGACTGCTGGTTATGGTCCGCGCTATCTCCATTCGACAGGGCAACTCCACAAAGGGGGTCCAAAGAGCGGGGTATTCTTACAGCTCGTTGATCAGATGACTCCCGATCTCAGCATTCCTGGAAAATCGTTCACCTTTCGCACTCTGGCGCAGGCCCAAGCTATCGGCGATATCCAAGCACTTCACGCGCATGAACTGCAAGGCATTGTCTTGCCTCTGGGCAAGAATCCCATCGCGACGATTCAGGCCCTGACAAAACTCCTGACCCCACGCGCGCGGGCTCAGCGTCCCCTTAGGCAGCGCCCCAAGAGCGGGCGCACCCGCAAGAAGTAGGATGCCCTCAGTCCCTGACATCCGTATCCATAACGACAGCCAAGCCATGGCAGAGGCGGCGGCTGAATTCGTATTGGAAGTGGGCAGAGAGGCTGTTCGTGCGAAGGGTCGATTCGTTTTCGCTCTCTCAGGCGGCACGACGCCGGAAACTCTCTATAGAGTCCTCGCCTCCCCCGCCTTTATCAATCGCTTCGATTGGTCCAGGACCATCTTTTTTTTCAGCGATGAACGCTGCGTCCCACCGAATGACCCTCGGAGCAACTACGCGTTAGCCGACAGGACCCTGTTCACCCGGCTGAACATTCCACCCTCACAGATCTATCGTATGGCAGGGGAATCCAGTGACCCTCAGGCGGCAGCGTCTGAGTACGAACAGCAGCTACGTCTCGCAACGAACACCGCACCATCGGTCCTGCCATCACTCGACCTTATCCTTTTAGGGCTGGGTGAAGATGGGCACACGGCATCGCTGTTTCCTGGATCCCCAATCTTACGGGACTCCCGAGGTGCGATGGCGACTACGCAATCTCCGAAAGATCCCCCTTACAGACTGACGATGACTCTAGCTGCGATCAACAGGGCGAGTGTGGTACTGTTCTTGACAACCGGAAGTGGCAAGGCGGAAGTCGTCAGAGCGATTCTTGATCCAAAGACCGAAGCGGAACGACAGCTTCCGGCATCGTTGGTCAAACCAGAGGAGGGCCGGCTCATCTGGTTCCTCGATCAGGCTGCAGCCGCCAAGCTTCCGATGCCGTAATAATGGGCGAGCACATGAGGGCGAGATGATCGTTGCCGGAGATATCGGGGGCACGAAAACCCACCTGGCTCTATTCGACTGGAAGAAGGACCGCGTAGACCCCGTCCGGTTAGAGTCATTCCACAGTGCCGATTACACGTCGCTCGAGGATATGCTCACGGAATTTCTTGCCCCACCGACTGCTCCCCAGTCCATCGACGACGTTGCAGCGGAGAAGGGGGATGCTGTCGAGGTGGAGCGCCCGGCGGAAAAACCGCAGAAAATCGAAGCGGCTTGTTTCGGCATCGCCGGCCCCGTGATTGAAAACCGTTGCCAAACGACCAACCTTCCGTGGGTGGTCGACGGAGCAACCCTGGCAAAACAGTTCGACATACCGAAAGTGAAATTACTCAACGATCTCGAAGCAATGGCTTACGGCATTCTGTTGCTTAGACCGGACGAAGTTGAAGTTCTCAATGCTGGAACTCCACCGGCGCAGAATCAGGCGCTCGCCTTGATTGCGGCGGGAACGGGGCTGGGCGAATCTATCCTCTTCTGGAACGGCTCGCGCTATCAGCCGACGCCGTCGGAAGGGGGACATGCGGATTTCGCACCGAACAATGACAACGAAATTGAACTGCTGCGCCATCTGCGCAGCAGCTACCTGCACGTGAGTTATGAGCGTGTCTTGTCAGGTCCTGGCCTGCATGCGATTTATGATTATGTCCGAGACAGTAAGAAGAATGAACCGACGTGGCTCGCCGAGCAAATTAAAGCTGGTGACCCTGCTGCGGCGATCGCAGAAGCCGGGCTCAAGGGGCAGGCAGATATTGCCAAGCAGGCGCTCGATCTGTTTGCCTCCATCTATGGAGCCGAAGCCGGCAATCTTGCTCTGAAGGGTATGACACTCAACGGCGTGTATGTGGGCGGCGGTATTGCCCCGAAGCTGTTGGCAAAACTGAAAGACGGAACATTTATGAAGTCGTTCACGAACAAGGGCCGCTACAAGCGCGTGATGAGTTCGATCCCAGTGAAAGTGGTGATGAATCAGAAGACCGCCTTGCTTGGCGCCGCATCCGTCGCCGCATCCCTCTCCTCTACCCCCGCATCGTGATGAGCAGCCAGGATCTTGACAGCCTGAAGAAAGCCGCAGCACTCAAAGCGGTCGAATTCGTGCGTGACGGGATGGTCGTGGGCCTTGGGACCGGCTCAACGGCGAAGCACATGGTCCTCGCACTGGGGGAAAAAGTCCGTACGGGCATGAGACTCAGTGGAGTGCCCACGTCGAAGGAAACGGCCGAGCTCGCTCGGCAACAAGGGATCACTCTTATCGACACCGATCATGCCTGGGTGATCGATGTCGCAATCGACGGGGCAGACCAGGTCGATCCTCACTTCAATCTCATCAAGGGTGGTGGTGGCGCGCTTCTGAAAGAAAAGATTGTTGCGGCTTCGGCCAAGCAGTTTATCGTTGTGGTCGACCATGCGAAGCGAGTCCCCGTGCTCGGGGGATCGTTCCCGCTTCCCATCGAAGTGATCCCGTTCGGTTGGGGCAGCACAGCCCGAGAAATTCATGCTCTGACCCAGAGCGCTGTGGTCCTCAGGGCACGGAATGGAGCGCCATTCATCACGGAAGCAGGCCATATGATTCTGGATGTTCATCTCCCACGGATCGACCATCCGCGAGAACTCGAGATTGCGTTGAACCTGATTCCGGGGGTGGTTGAGACGGGCCTCTTTGTTGGACGAACAGATTTGCTCCTCGTGGGCACCGCGAATGGAGTCGAGTCGTACCCTGCGACGAGGACATGATCAGCAGACGGGAAACCCTGCAGGTCCTCACGACGCATGCCCAACTCCTCTTGGCCCTTCCACTGGCTCCTCTCTTCAGCTCGTGCCTCTGGACCCCCCCAGCACAAACGACGACCGAACAATCGAAAGGTGAGGATATGAACCAGGACCCTTCCCCCAGTACATTCGACCCCTATCGGCTCCCGAGACATGTAGTCCCAATGCGCTACGACCTGCGATTGGAGCCGGACCTGCCTGGTGCTACATTTTCCGGACAAGAGACGATCACGCTCACGATTCATCAACCAACCAATGCTATCGTTCTCAACGCCATTGAACTCGACATCGTCTCGGCTCAAATCGAGGGAGATTCTGGCCCAATGAGGCAGGCCACGATTGCATTAGACGCATCCCTCGAACGGTGTCATTTCACATTCACCGAGCCTCTCTTGCCAGGCACCTGGAGGTTAACCATCGCATTCCGCGGGACGCTCAACGACAAGCTCCGCGGGTTCTATCGTAGTACCTACAAAGACGAGCGCGGTACGACTCATCGTCTGGCCGCAACACAATTCGAAGCCACCGATGCCCGTCGGGCGTTCCCTTGCTGGGATGAACCGGATTTCAAAGCCGTCTTTGCCACGACACTGGTCATCGATCCCACGCTCACCGCAGTGTCCAACAGCTCGGTCGTAACGGAAACGCTGGCTGGGGGGAAGAAGGCCGTCCGTTTCGCCGATACGATCAAGATGTCTACCTACCTGGTCGCGTTCATTGTGGGACGGATCGAGCCGACCGAACCCGTGATGATCGGCCAGACCCCGCTTCGCCTATGGTCCATTCCCGGGAAGAAACATCTGACCAGCTTTGGTCAAGACATTGCTGCGGCGTCGCTTTCATTTTTCGAGAGTTACTATGGAATCCCTTATCCCGGTGACAAGCTGGACCTGCTCGCTATTCCTGACTTTGCTTCCGGGGCCATGGAAAACCTGGGCGCGATTACCTATCGTGAAACGGCTCTGCTGGTCGATCGGCAGGGGGCGACGCACGGTGACCTCGCGCGTGTGGCCGATGTGGTTGCGCATGAAAACGCACACATGTGGTTCGGTGATTTAGTGACCATGACTTGGTGGAACGGGCTCTGGCTGAACGAAGCCTTTGCCACGTTCATGGAGATGCTGGCCGTCGATGCCTGGAAACCGGAATGGAAACGATGGGACAGCTTCGGCGTCGAGCGCGCGGCCGCGTTTTTAGTCGATGGACTACATAGCACCAGACCGATCGAATATCCTGTACAGGCTCCTAAGGATGCCGACGCGATGTTCGACGTGCTCACCTATCAAAAAGGCGCATCGGTACTCCGAATGCTGGAACAGCACATCGGCCCGACCCTGTTCCGAGACGGGGTCCGCGACTACTTGCGTGCGCATGCCTATGGGAACGCAGACACGAGCGATCTCTGGGTTTCACTAGGGAAGATCGCGCAACAGCCGGTGCCTGAACTCATGGATGGCTGGATTTTTCAGCCTGGATTCCCGCTCGTGACTGCTAACGTGAGCGCGTCCTCAGAAATGACCATCACTCAACAACGGTTCAACTATTTGAGCGAAGCCCCGTCAGGTCTCTCACAAGACCAGCGGTGGAATATTCCGCTCCAGATTCGAGTCATCTCAGGCGGCAAGCGCAGCACGTCACGCATACTGTTGACGAAGAAGGACGTGACCGTCCCACTCCCTCACGATTGGGAGTCAGTATTCATCAATGAAGGTGGTCATGGGTTCTATCGGGTGCGCTATGCGCCAGACCTGCTTCGTCGTTTACTGAATGCGGGCGTCGATACACTCGCTCCCTCAGAACGATTTAATTTCATCAATGACGCCTGGGCGACCACCGTCGCAGGCCTCATGCCTCTCGCAGTCTATCTTGACCTGACGGCTCGCTTTACCGAGGAGCGGGATAAGAATGTCTGGGCCCTCTTACTCGAATCGTTCTCCTTTCTGAACCGGATCATCACCGTGGAAGATCGACCGGCGCTCGAAGCGTTCGTACGAGGCCGGGTCGGTTCGGCCGTAGCCGACTTGGGTTGGGAGCCCAAACACGGTGAGAGCGAATTAACGAAACAACTGCGGGGTGAACTGATTGGCGCACAGGGTAAACTCGGCAACGATCCGGCCATTCAACGACGTGCAGTTGAACTGTACCGGGCGTACCGCCACGACGCGAAAGCCGTTGATCCCAATATCGTGCCTTCGCTCGTCGCGATTCTCGCGCATATGGGCGACGCCGCCAGGTATGAAGAATTTGACGAACGATTCCGCACTGCCGTTACACCGCAAGAAGAACGGCGCTATCTCTTTTCGCTCGCGGCCTTTCAGCCCAAGGCATTGCTCGAACGCACGCTTGCGCGCACCATCAGTGGAGAAATCCGCACGCAAGATGCGCCGTTTCTTGTCAGCGCCATGTTGGGCAATGTCGATGGCAGGGAATTGGCTTGGGCATTTGTAAAAATGAACTGGGAGAAGATGGACCGCCTGTTCCCCAAGCAAGGCGTGCGACGCATGTGTGGCGGGATCGTCAGTCTTGCCACACCTGAGCTCGAACGAGACGTGCGGGACTTTTTCATGACGCGTA
>Ga0163153_10000752_pt1 | contig 54489 bp, 55 predicted proteins | sample OliLakLV19MP6IB1_FD_148629 | JGI IMG/M metagenome (GOLD analysis project Ga0163153, IMG submission 148629) | Freshwater microbial mat bacterial communities from Lake Vanda, McMurdo Dry Valleys, Antarctica - Oligotrophic Lake LV.19.MP6.IB-1 | ecosystem: Environmental > Aquatic > Freshwater >... | reverse complement strand
GGCCAGGTGCCGTCGTTGAACATCGTGAACTCGAACGTGATCGTTTCGCCGATCGAGATGTTGAAACCCCGGGGCGACACGATGCGCACGTTGGTCCAGTCTTCGAGGCGCGATGTGTCGACGGTCGTGGTCGTGGTCGTTCGGGGCGGAGCCGGTGCCGCCGTCGTCGTCGTGGTCGGTGCCGGTGCCGGCTCGGTCGTGGTCGTCGGTGGCGCGGTGGTCGTGCTGGTCTCCGGCGCTTCGGTCGTCGTCGTGGGCGACGTCTCCGCGACGACCCTTCTGCCTTCGGCGTCGCCGTCGACCGCGGCGGCCGAAACGGCCGCGATCAGCCCGACGGCGAGGCCTCCTGCCACTGCGGTGATCCGTCGTGACCTTCGCCCGAACGGGTGACTCGTGTCGTCGATGTCGTGTCCCACGTCGCCTCCTTGCCCAACCTGTAGACGCCGCCAGCCTAACCATTCGGTTGCGATTGGTTCCGTCGCCCGACCCGCCGGGCCGCACAGACCCACCGATAGGCTCCGCCCGATGCAGTTCGACCTGTCACCCGAGCTGGCCGAGCTCCAGGCGACGGTCCGCAAGATGGCGCAGGAGAAGGTCCGGCCCCGCGCCCGCGAGATCGATACGACCGCGGAATACCCGCAGGATCTGTTCGAGCTCTTCCGCGACACGGGCCTGCTCGGGCTCGTGATTCCGCAGGAGTACGGCGGTTCCGGCGCCGGGATCATGGGCCTCACGCTCGCGATGGAGGAAGTCGCGAAGTACTCGAACACGGCCGCGCTCATGTTGCTGCTGACGCGGCTCCCGACCGGTCCGGTGCTGATCGCGGGCAGTGAAGCGCAGAAGGACCACTACGTGCGGGGCGTGGCCACCGGCGAGATGCGTGCCGGCTTCGGGTTGTCGGAGCCGCAGGCCGGCAGCGATGTCGTCGGCATGCGTACGAAGGCGGTGCGCGACGGCGACGGGTGGGTGCTGTCGGGCACGAAGTGTTGGATGTCGGGTGTCGTGCAGGCCGACTGGTACTGCGTGTTCGCGAAGACCGGTCCGGCCGAGTCGCGCCGGCACGACGACATCTCGTGCTTCATCGTCGACCGTTCGACGCCGGGTGTTTCGGTGGGGCGTACGGACGACAAGATGGGTGTGCGCGGCGTCGACACCGGTGAACTGATCCTCGACGAGGTGCGCGTCCCCGACGCGAACGTCGTGGGCGAGGTCGGCGGGTTCCGGCTCGCGATGCTCGGACTCAACTCGATGCGGCCGATCGTCGCGGCCCGCGGTATCGGCCTGGCCGAGGGCGCGCTCATGTACGCGACCGACTACGTCAAAGAACGGGCTGCGTTCGGCAAGACGATCGCCGACATGCAGGGCATCCAGTGGAAGATCGCGGAGCTGGCCACCGAGATCGAAGCGGCGCGGCTGCTCACCTACCGCGCCGCGATGATGGCCGACGAGGGCAAGTACACGCGCGAGTACGTGCCGTTCCTTTCGATGGCCAAGTACTACGCCAGCGAGGTCGCGGTGAAGGTGTCCGGCGAAGCCCTGCAGATGCTCGGGGCCGCCGGCTACATGAAGGATCACCTGACCGAGCTCTACTACCGTGACGCGCGGCAGCTGACCATCGTCGAGGGCACCTCGCAGATCCAGCTCGGGCTGATCGCGCGAGGAGTTCTCGACCGCGACCTGTGGTGGGACTGATGCGCCCCCGGCCCCCAAAATCGTGAACGAGATCCTCACACCGATCCTCGCGCATCTCGTTCGCGGCAACCCGCTCACCGAAGACGACATCGCGGCGGCGCTCTGCGAGATCCTCGAGGGGCGCGTCTCCGACGTGCAGGCGGCCGGCTTCATCGTTGCACTGCGCTCGAAGGGCGAGACCGCGGCTGAACTCGCCGCGCTCGTGCGCACCATGCACCGCTACGGCACCGCGGTCGAGGTTCCCGACGGGGCGATCGACACGTGCGGCACCGGCGGCGACCGGGCCGGCACGGTGAACGTCTCGACGATGGCCGCGCTCATCGCCGCGGCCGCCGGGGCGCGTGTCGTCAAGCACGGGAACCGGGCCGCGTCGTCGCAGTGCGGCTCGGCCGACGTGCTCGAAGCGCTCGGTGTTGCGATCGAGCTCGGACCCGAAGGCGTCGCCGCGTGCGTGGCGGAGGCCGGCCTCGGCTTCTGCCTCGCCCCCCGTTACCACCCGGCGATGCGGTTCCTCGGCCCCGCCCGCAAGGAACTCGGGGTGCCCACGACGTTCAACTTCCTCGGACCGCTCGCCAACCCGGCCCGGGTGCGCCGCCAGGCGGTCGGCGTGTCCGACGCGACCATGGCCGACCGCATGCTGGGTGCGTTGCAGGCACTCGGCGCCGAACGGGCGCTCGTGTTCTATGGCGACGACGGGCTCGACGAACTCACGACGACGACGACGAGCACCGTGCACGAGTTCGTCGACGGGTCAGTGCACACCTATGCGATCGACCCGCTCGACTTCGGGATCGAACGGGCCGAGATCGGCGCACTCTCCGGTGGCGACGCGGCCGCCAACGCGGAGTCGGTGCGGCGGGTACTGGGCGGCGACAAAGGCCCGCATCGTGACATCGCCGTCCTCAACGCGGCCGCGGCGCTGGTCGTTGCCGGAAAGGCCGGTGATTTCGGGGTCGGGGTCGAACTCGCGGCCGGCGCGATCGATAGCGGAGCGGCCGTCACCGCGCTTGGCGACCTCGTGCGGGTCAGTACTGACGAACTCGCCCGCGAGAACGCGGCAGGATAGGTAGCCGTGGCGCCCGTACTCCAGTGTCCCGACTGCGGCACCAAGCACCCCCTCGCAGTGGCGGGCCAGGCCGCATCGTTCCGGTGCACCGGTTGCGACCGCGTGCTCAAGGTTCCCGCCCAGTTCCGGACGTCACCCGGACCCGAGCCGCTCTCCGACGCCTCGGTGGGCGCCGTCGTTCCGCATCGCAACGGCGATGGTCCGGCGCGACGGGCGCCGAAGGAACGGTCCGACGCCGTCCCGCGCGTGTGGCGGTTCATCGTCTGGCTGATTGCGCTGCCGCTCGCCTTCGCGATCGTGTTCGGTTTCGCGCGTGTCATCGGGATCCTGAGCGGAAACCAGCTCCAGGATGTCTTCCTCGACACCGGTTGGGACCGTTTCTGGCCCGTCGCCCGGTTGCTGCCGTTTGTTGCGCTCGTCATGGCCGCGATCGTGCAGTTCTCCGTCGCCGGACTCGCCCGGCTGCGCGCGAAGAAGGTTCCGCCGCCGCCGGAGCCGCCGCGTCAGGACCGCACAGAAATGCGTGAGCCGGCCCGCCCCGCTTCGTAACTCGGTAGTCGCGGCAGTTCCGAAGCCAACTCGCCGTCGACCTCGACGACGCGAACGTGATGCGCGTGCTCGCGTAACCAGCGCGCGACAAGCAGCAGCATGTCGGTGTCCTGCCGGTCGTCGCTCAGCGCCTCCTGCGGGCCGATCAGCGCCGCCCGGTCGTCGGCGAATACGGGGATGCCGGCGTGGAGTTCGACGCGGCCTTCGGCGGTGTCGAGCACGACGCGCGTCGCGCGGTGCAACGCCGCGACGGTGCGTTGCCGCTGCATCGCCCGCGCGAGCGCCGACAGTCGGTCGCGTGTGGCGGCGGCTTCTTCGTAGCGTTCGTCGCCGGCGAGGCGGTGCATGCGGGCCGCGAGCGGGTCGAGCAGGATCGCGGGCTCGTCGGTCAGCCCGCGCCGCACCTGGGCGACGAGTTCCGCGTACGTTTCGTCGGTGACCTGGCCGCGGCACGGGCATGTGGCGACGCCGAGTTGGGCCGCGACACATTGCGGTTCGTCCGCGGCGACGGCGTTGCGCCCGATGCGGGTCGCGCAGCGGCGGATCGGGATCGCCGTCTCGATCGCCTCGCGCACCACGTGCGCGGCGTTCGCCGACGGGAACGGCCCGAGCGCGCACGCATCGGCGGTGGGAGCCTTGCGGACGACCGTGAACCGCGGGAAGCGCTCGTCGGTCAGCTTCACGTACGCGTACTGACGCCAACCCTTGGACTGCCGGTTGAACCGAGGTTGTAGGCGCTGGATGAGCCGTAGCTCGCGCACCGCCGCTTCGAGCGGTCCGGCGCACACGCGGTGGTCGATGCGCGTCGCCTCGCGCAGCAGTTGCGGAACCTTGCGGCGGTCGTCGCCCGAGAAGTACGAGCGCACCCGCGACCGCAGGTTCGAGGCTTTGCCGACGTACAACACGCGGCCCTCACGATCGCGGAACAGGTACACGCCCGGCGCGCGGGGCAGCTTGGTCGTGAGCGCGAGCTTTGCCGCCGACGGATGGGCCCGTATGCGGGGCAGCGCGATGAGGTCGTCGAGCCCGAGTACACCGAACGCGGCCGCCCGCTCGAGCAGCGAGTGGAAGACCTCGGCGGTCGCGGCGGCGTCGGAATAGGCGCGGTGCGTGGGTTCGACGGCGGTGCGGAAGTGCGCGGCGAGCGTGTGCAACTTCAGGTTGGGGATCTCGTCGCGGACGAGGCGCCGGGCGAGGCCGAGTGTGTCGACGCGTTGGTTCGTCAGGCGCGGGTACCCGTACGCCACCAGGGCGGCGTCGAGGAAACCCGTGTCGAAGCGGATGTTGTGCCCGACGATCACCGCGCCGCGCAGCATCTCGAGCAATGACGGCAACACCTGCTCGATGCGCGGTGCGGGCATGACCATCTGCTCGGTGATGCCCGTCAGCATCGTGATCATCGGCGGGATGGGTACGCCCGGGTTGACGAGCGTGTCGATCGAGCCGAGCAGTTCGCCGCCGCGCAGGAGGAGCGCGCCGACTTCGGTGATGCGGTCGTTGCCCGGCGAACCGCCGGTGGTCTCGAGGTCGAGCACGCAGAACGTGACTTCGGCCAGCGGCGTGCCCAGGTCGTCGAGCGAACCCTGGCGCGCCGGCCCGGGAAGCGCGGGTTCGGTCGGCGCGAAGCCGGGCAGCGTGGCTGCGATCGAGGTCGACATGCCGCCGACGGTAACGAACATTTGTTCGCCACGCACGTATGTTCGTTATATTTCTTTGGTCGGGCTCCGACTGAGGAGCGGCTTCGTTGCGCGCCTGAGATCTCGCCACTCCCGGCGAGCTTCCTGCGCTCCTCCGTCGGTCCGGTCGCCGCGGGCACTGGGGAGTCGGCACGTACTCTGGCGCCGTGGCTTCCCGATACCGGTGCACCGCGTGCGGCAACCTGACCCGCTTCGACGTGACGGCAACGCGCCGGACGCGGGCGTTTCACCACTACACGATCGCGGGCGACTTCGAAGTCGAAGACGAAGAAGTGCTCGACGAGCGCATCGAGGCGGTCAGTTGCCGGTGGTGCGGCGCGACGGGCGCCGCGGTCGAGACCGTGACCGAGGGGTCGACCGGGCTAGGCGCCGAGCAACTGCACGATCAGTCGACGTGAGCGCGGCCGGTCGTCGTAGTCGATGCACACGATCTTCTGCCACGTACCGATGCACAGTTCGCCGTTGGCGAACGGCACCGTGACCGACGGCCCGATCATCGCGGCGCGCACGTGGCTGTGCCCGTTCGTGTCGGCGTTGCGGACGTTGTGCTCCCAGCCGCCGTCCTCGGGAGCGACGGTGTCGAGCACGCGGTTGAGGTCGGCGTTGCAGCCGGGCTCGAACTCGATCGTTGTCACGCCGCACGTGGAGTGGGCGACGAAGACCGTGCACAACCCGTCGCGGAAACCGGAGTTGTCGATCGTCTTCTGCGCATGCCCCGTGACGTCGATCGTCTCGCCGTCGCCCTGGGTGTCCAGGGTGACTTCCTCGTGGCGTGCCTGCATCAAACCCTCCCGGGGGACAGGAAGGCGTCAGTGTACGGCCGAGTCCGCGAGCGGGTCACCTCGTGGCTAACGCCCTCGTTCCCGACCACCTGTTGGTGCCGGTGCTCGAGGTCGCCGCAGAAACGCTGCGCGCGCTCGACTCGAACGACGTGCCGCAGCTCCTCCGGCACCTTCACGGCTTCGATCGCCGCGGGTTGATGGCCGGACCCGGCCCGCGGCAACTCCGTAAGGCGGTCTCGAACGGCGACGAGTTCGCCGGCAAGGTGCGCACGACCTTCGCGGCGTTGCCGGCGGTGGAAGCGGTGCTGGCCCAGTGGTCCGACGCCGACCCGGTCGCGCTGGTCGACGACGCGGCGCGCCGGAACGACCTGCCGCTGCTCGCGTCGGTGTTGTGGACCTGCGAACCGCCCGGCGCCGAGTTCGGGCTCGGGTTGCTCGTGGAGCGCGACGCACAGGAGCGCCGCGAGCGCGGCGACGAAAAGGCAGAACAAGCGCGAGCACGCGAGGCCGAAGGGCACGCCGAGGCACGCCGCCGGGCCGACGCGGCACGCATGGCGGCGGAAGCCGAAGCCACGCGCGTGACCGAGAGCCTGCGCGAGGAACGCACGGCGCGGCGCGAACGCGAGGAAAAGGCCGAGGCCGCGACCCTTGCGGCGCAGCGCCAGACCGAGACGGTGGCCACCGAGCTCGCGGAGGCGCGCGCCGAGACCGACGCCGAACGGGAGCGAGCCCGGCGCGAGGTCGCTCGCTCCCGCGCGCTCGAACAAGATCTCACCCGCACGCGCGCCGACCTTGCGGCCGCACTCGCGCGCATCGACAAGGTGCAGTCGCGCCTCGATCCGCGCGACACCACGACGCTGGCCGACGCCGCCGCGGCGGCCCACCAGGTTGCCGTGTCGCTCGAAGCGTTGCGCCGGCGCGTGCGCGGCGACGTGACCGCCGGCGCGACCGGCGCGCCCGAGACGCCGCGGGAGAAGCCGCTCGCGCGTCGCGTTGCCCCCAACGTGCCGGCCGGTCTGGTCGCGCACAGCGCCGACGGCATCGAGGCGATGTTGCGCACCCCCGATGCGTTGCTGGTCGTCGACGGGTACAACGTGAGCAAGCGCGCCTGGCCCGACGCGACCGCGTCGGATCAGCGCGAGCGGTTGGCCATCGCGGTGACAGGCCTGCACCGCCGGGTCGGGTCGAATGTGTTGCTCGTGTTCGACGGCGACGGGACGAGCCAGGTGCCCGGGATACGACGCGGCGGGGTCCGTGTGGTTTTTTCCGACGCGGACGAGGAGGCCGACGAGGTCGTCGTCCGCGAAATCGCCGCGCTGCCCAAGCGGGTCCCTATCGTGGTCGCTTCGTCCGACGCCTGGGTGCGCCAGCACGCCGAGGCCGAGGGCGCCGTCGTGGTCGGTGCCGACGACCTCCTCACCCTCCTCCGCCCGGCGCGCTAGTCGTGTTTGAAGCCAAGTGGCCGCTCAGGGGCCACTTGGCTTCAAACACTGACCGTTCCTGTCTCACCCCGCTGTCATGCTGGCGGCATGGAGCACTTGCGGACGATCGACTGCGGTGACTGCGTGATGGCGGGCACGTCCGCGTGCACCGACTGCGTGGTCACGTTCATCGTCAACCGGGAACCGGGCGACGCCGTCGTGGTCGACGTCGACGAGGAGCGCGCCCTACGCGCACTGGGCGACCAGGGCCTCGTGCCGCAGTTGCGGCACACGGCGCGGAGGATGGCATGAGTTTCACGGGGGCGGAGTACGCGGCCGCCATTGCCGACATGGCGGCCGCGGGTCGCGGGGTAGCTACGCGTCGCGGCCCTGGGCCATCCGGAGCAGGTCCATTGCTCCGGTGCCGCTGGCCTTGATGCCCCGGGCGACGATGCTCACGTCCCAGTCTCCGGCCTGCTCGCGCCGCGCCCCGACGGTGCAGTTCTCCTTGCCGCCGAGGGTCGAGAACGGGTCGTAGCTGAAGAGCCGCATGGCGTTCTGGTGCGAGATCTTGTCGATGTCCTCGTCGGAGGCGTGGGCAGCCTGCATCTGCTTCATGAACTGCTCGGGCGACTGCGGCCACGTCGAGTCGGAGTGCGGGTAATCGCACTCCCAGCAGATCATGTCGATGTTCATCTTGTGCCGCATCTCGACCCCGACCGGGTCGTCGATCCAGCAGCACACGACCTGGTCGTCGAACATTTGGCTCGGGCTGCGGTCGCCCAACTCCGTACCGGTCCAGTAGCGGTGCCGCTCGTAGGTGTAGTCGATGCGTTCGCGGAAGTACGGAATCCAACCGATACCACCCTCGCTCAACGCGTACTTGAGCCGGGGGAAGTTCTTCGGCACCTCCGACCACACGAAGTCGGCCGCGGCTTGCACGATGTTGACCGGCGACAGCGTGATGAGCACGTTCATCGGCGCGTCGGGCGCGGTGATCACCATCTTCGACGACGACCCGATGTGCACGCACACGACGGTCTCGGCGTCTTCGCACGCCGCAAAGAACGGGTCCCAGTGGCCGGAGTGGATGCTCGGGTGCCCGAGGTGCACCGGGTTCTCGGAGAACGTGACCGCGTGACAGCCCATCTCGGCGACGCGGCGCACTTCTGTTGCCATCTTCTCCGGGTCCCACATCATCGGGATCGACAGCGGGATGAACCGGCCCGGGTACGCGCCACACCACGACTCGATGTGCCAGTCGTTGTACGCGCGCACGAGCGCTTCGGCGAACGGTTCGTCCTTCTGCGCGGTGCGCGCGAACAGCTGGCCACAGAACTGCGGGAACGACGGGAAGCACATCGACCCGAGCAGGCCGTTGGCGTCCATGTCCTTGACGCGGTCGTGAATGTCGTAGCAACCGGACCGCATGTCGTCGAACGACGTCGGGTCCATCGCGTACTCCTCGGGCGGGCGCCCGGCGACGGCGTTGAGCCCGATGTTCGGGAGTTCCGCGCCTTCGAACTGCCACACGTCGATGCCACTGTCCTTGCGGACGAGTTTCGGCGCGCGCTCGGCGTAGTCGCCGCTGAGCCGGCCTTCGAAGAGATCGGGCGGCTCGACCACGTGGTCGTCGACGCTCACGAGAACCAGGTCTTCGACTCGCATGGCGATTACCCCCTGAAGCTGACGCTGATGTCAGTGTACGCGCAAGTGTGCAAGGGCGTCGCGGGGGAAGGACTTGCCCGCGATCGCCGCGACGTGCCCGGCCTTCGGGCGCAGCAGCAGGCGCGCGTCGGGAATGCCGTCGGCGGTCTGTTGGAACAGCTCCGGCGAGTAAAAGTGGTCGCGTTCGCCGCCGATGACCAGCGTCGGGGCGGTAATCCAACCGAGTTGAATCGGACACGTCGGCCGCTTCCTCGGCTTCGCCGGATCGTGCTCGCGCGCGCGTGGTCGGCCGCGATGTCGTGCATCGTCGTGCCCGGCGCGAGGTTGCGTTCGCGGTTGACGTCGTACACGGTGAAGTGCGCGGCAAACGGTTTCAGTGTGCTCACTTCGAAGCGGAGCCCGAGGCCCTTCGGGTTCTCGTGCGTCGGTGTGAGTCCGGCGAGCACGACGAGCGGGGGACCGGAGCCGACCGCGATGTACGGGAGCTCGCCGCCGAGGAGACCTTCACGAACGTCCATCGCGGGGGAACGGTACTGTGCGCGGCCATGGACATCGACCAGATCAATTTGGGCCTGCTCGTGCTGCGTGTCGCGGTCGGCGCCACAATGCTGGCCCACGGCGTGAACCACGTCTGGCGAGGTGGTCGCATCGCCGGCACGGGCCGCTGGTTCGAGAGCCTGGGCATGAAGCCCGGCGTGCTGCACGCGTGGCTCGCCAGCGCGACCGAACTCGCGGCCGGAGCCGCGCTCATCTTCGGGTTCCTGACGCCGCTCGCCGCGAGCATGTTGCTCGGCGTCATGCTCGTGGCCTGGATCACCAACCACCGCAACGCCGGATTCTTCGTGTTCCGTCGCCCGACCGAGGGCTGGGAGTACGTGATGAATCTCAGCGCCGCGTGCTTCGCGATCGCGTGTCTCGGGGCGGGGCAATGGTCGCTCGACAACGCACTCGACATCGAGTTCGACGACTGGCTCGGCCTGTTGTGCGCACTCGTCGTCGGTATCGGCGGCACGGCCGCACTGCTGCTCGTGTTCTGGCGGCCGCCGAAACCGGTTGCCGAGTCCGCGAGCTAACCGCGCTGGAGCGCGTCGACGAGGAGGGGCAGCACGTCGTGCCAGTCGCCGACGATGCCGACGTCGGCCGCGTCGAAGATCAACGCGTTCGGATCGGGGTTGATCGCGAGCACGGTCCCGGCGGCGCGCAGACCGACCGTGTGGTTGAACTTGCCGCTTGCGCCGATGCTCACGACGAGGCGCGGTGCGATGGTGCGACCGGTAATGCCGATCTGGCGGGCGCGCGGCATCCATCCTTTGTCCGTGACCTTGCGCGTCGCGCCCAACTCGGCGTGGAGAGCGCCGCGCAGTGGCTCGAGCATCGGGTACTCGGCGGGCGATACACCCATGCCGACCGCGATGACGACTCGGGCGTCGGCGAGCACCTCGATGTCGTCGTCGCGGGTTCGCGCGGTGACCGTGACGCGGCCGCGGCGGGCCATCGTGATCGTGGTGACGCGCACGGGGCTCACGGACCGGGGCGTGAGCGTGTCGAGCATGCCGGCGCGCACGGTCGCCATCTGGATCGGCGAGGTCGCACTCACCGCGGCGACGAGCTGGCCGCCGAACGCGGGTTTCCACGCGACGAGCCGGTCGCCCTCGAGTTCGAGGCCGACCGCGTCGCCAGTGAGGCCGGCGCCGAGGCGCGCCGCGGCGCGCGCCGCGACTTCGCGGCCCCATGCCGTCGACTCGGTCAGCACCGCCCACGGCCGATGCTCTGCGGCCCACTCCGCGAACGCGTGGGCGACGTCCTCTTCGACGTTGTCGCCTTCGAGGTGCACGACTTCGTCGGCACCCCACGACGCGAGCAGTTCCGCGTCGGGAGGTTGCACCGTAAACACGACGACGCAACCATCGAAGCCCGCCGCCGCGCCGATCAACTCACGCGTCGCGTGCAGGCGGTCGGGTTCGGCGATGACGACGATCTGGCGCGCACCGAACGCGCACGCGGGCACTTCGACTGGAGTTGCGCGCTGTTCGTCGTGAGTCAGCGCACCGCGTTCGGTGAGGATGGGCACGGCGCGAGTGATCTGTTCGTCGACGGTGAGCTCGGGCCACCGCTGCCGCGCGCGCGACACCGCCATCACCGTCACCGGACCGACCCATGTCGGCGATGCGTCCTGACCCCACGGTCCAGGCCCGAGGTCGGCCGCCGTGAGCCGGGAAATGCGTTCGGCCGGAACGGCGGCGCGCCCGGCAGGGTCGACCTTGCACGGGTCGATGAGGCGTTCCGCGCACGAAATGACGGCGGGCAGCGCGAGTTCGGCGTCGAGCCAGCCGTCGTCGTGCTCGCAGCGCACCGTGAGCCGCTGGTCGTCGAGCGCGAGGTGGCGCACGCCGGTCATGAACGGGAGGTCGAGCAGTTCTGCCACTTCGGGTCCGACCTGGCCCGTGTCGGCGTCGACCGAGTTGCGGCCCGCGAGGACCAGGTCGAACGGCCCGCGGCGCGCGAGCGTCGCCGCGAGCGCTTTCGCCGTCGCGAGCGTGTCGGAACCGGCGAACGCGGGATCGGTGACGAGCACGCCGGTGATGTCGACGTCGCGTTCCAGGCCCCACGCGATCGCCTCGCGCAATGTGTCCTCGGCGGCGGGCGGCCCCAGCGTGATGACCGTCACCGTCGAACCGGGCCGGTCCGCCGCGAGCGCAACCGCCTGGCTCACCGCGCGCCGGCAATACGGGTTCATTTCGAGATCGATGCCGTCGCGCTTGAGCCGGCCGTCGGGGCCGAGTTCCATCTCCTCGAAGTTGGGGATCTGCTTCACCAAAACGGCGAGCCGCATACGATTCAGGCTATGACACGCGAAGCGGTGATCGTCGACTGCGGCCGGTCGGCATTCGGCAAACGCAAGGGTGCACTGTCGGGTTGGCACCCGAGCGACCTGCTCGGTCTGGTGCTGAAGACGGTCGTCGAACGCAACGACATCGACCCGGCCCGTTTCGACGACGTCGTCGGCGGCTGCGTGACGCAAGCGGGGGAGCAGGGCTGCAACGTCACCCGCAACGCGTGGGTTGCAGGCGGCCTGCCGTGGAGCGTTCCGGCCACGAGCGTCGACCGCCAGTGCGGGTCGTCGCAACAGGCGATGCACTTCGTTGCCCAAGGAGTCATCGCCGGCGCGTACGACATCGGCATCGCGTGCGGCGTCGAGTCCATGACCCGCGCGCCGATGTCGTCCAACGCGCGCGGTGGCATGGGCCCGTTCAGCCCCGACTTCCTCGAGAATACGAACAACACGTTGGGAATCCAGTTCTGGGTCGCGCAGGTGCTCGCCGACAAGTGGGGGATCACGCGCGAGGAAATGGATGCGTTCGCGCTCCAGTCGCACCAGCGGGCTGCGGCGAGCACGGCCGACGGCTTTTTCCCAGGCGAGATCATCCCGGTGCCGAAGAAGGACGAGAACGGTCAACTCGCCGGCGAGATTCTCACGACCGACGAAGGCATTCGCCTCGACGCGTCGCTCGACAAGATCGCGTCACTCGGTCCGGCGTGGGTGTCGGACGACCAGCCCGCGCCCGACATCACTGCGGCCAACTCGTCGCAGATGACCGACGGCGCGGCCGCGATGATCATTGCCGAGCGCTCGTTTGCCGAGGCCAACGGCCTGTCGATCCGCGCCGCGTTCCGGCACTTCGCCGTCGCAGCCGAAGACCCGGTGCTCGTGCTTTCGGCACCCGTCCCGGTCACGTACAAGTTGATGGAACGCACCGGCATGACCCCCGACCAGTGGGACGCGGTCGAGTGCAACGAAGCGTTCGCGTCGATCGCGCTCATGTGGCAAAAGGAGTTCGACTACCCGATGGAGCGCTTCAACCCGCGTGGCGGTGCGATCGCGCTCGGCCACCCACTCGGCGCGTCGGGCGTCGCGCTCATGACCCGCCTGCTGCGCCACCTTGAAGCGACGAACGGCCGCTACGGCTTCCAAACCATGTGCGAAGGCGGCGGCCAAGCCAACGCAACGGTCATCGAACGTCTTGGTTGAAGCGCAGTGGTTGCTATGCAACCAGTTGGCTTCAAACAAGCGCGGCGAGGGCGGCGAGCTGTTCGCAGTAGTGCTCGCGTGAGTGGTGCACGAACCGCACGTTGAGGTGCGTGGCACCAATCTCGGAGAAGCGGGCGAGTTGTTCGGCGACGCGGTCGGCTTCACGCAGCGGGTCGAGCGGGTGCTCGTTCTGCAGTACGACGGCGAACCCCTCGGGAACGTCGACGCGGCCGAGCATTTCGGCCAGCTCCGCGGTGCGAAGGCCGAATGGTGCCCAGCCGTCGCCGAGTTCCACGGCGCGGCGCAGCGAGCGGACCGTGCGACCGCCGACCCACAGCGGCATGTCGGACTGCACCGCGCACGGGTCGATCACGAACCCGGAGAACGAGTAGTGCGAACCCGAGTACGACGGTTCGCGCTGCCCGAGCGATGCGCGCAGTGCGCGCATCGCGTCGTCGGCGCGTGCCCCGCGGTCTGCGAACGGTGCGTCGAGGAGTTCGAACTCCTCTTGGAGCGATCCGACGCCGACGCCGAGAATCAGCCGGCCTTTCGATACGACGTCGAGTGTTCCGTACCGCTTTGCGATCTCCAGCGGGTGGTGATAGCCGAGCACCAAGACGTGCGTCGCGAATCTGATTTCAGTGGTCGCGCCCGCGAGAAAACCGAATGTGGCGAGCGGGTCCCAGTAGCGACCACCGCGTACGGTGGCCACTGCATCTGGTACGACCACATGTTCAGAACAGGTGCAGTGGTGATACCCGAGTCGCTCCGCCGCTTGCACGACCTTGACGACATCGTCGAAGGTCGCATCACGTTCCCACTGTGCGTGCGTATGCGGGAGCATCGTGAGCACTGGAGTGACGATTCCGAGCTTCAGCATCACCCGCATGTTCGCGCGTGGAGCGCGAAAAGGCCGCGGTCCGGTCGCAGTGGGGGTGCGACCGGGTCCGCGGCTGCACCCACTATCGCGCCGAGGCGCGCATTGTCACGCCAGGTGTGGGCGCGAAGTTTTTGCAGGATTCTCCTCGGGCCGCCCGAGAACCCGGTTCACCGCTGTGATGACGGCGGGCACGTGCTCGGGCGCCTCGGAGAGGCGACCGCCCTCCGCGAGATGCAGCATCGACTCGGTGATGATGCCAAGAACACCCATCGAGATCGTCTGCGCGTATGTTCCTTCGGCTGCGGGACGGTCGAACTCGGCCCACATGTCGCGGACCAGGTCGGCGAGTTCGCGCCGGGTGCGACTGCGCAACATGTTGACTTCGGGTGAGGCACCGCGCGCTTCCATCAGCGTGATCGCGGCCGCCGACTGGTCGATGGCGAGGTACTCGACGTACGCCGTGATCGCGACGCCGAGCAGATCGTCGCCCGGCTTCGCCGCGTAGAGCGCGGCGCGGACGTGATCGAGCAGCAGGCGCAACGACATCTGGAGCGCGCCGTACATGGCGTCGTCGCGGTTGTCGAAGAACGCGTAGAATGCGGTTCGGCTGGTCTTGGCCCGGCGCACGATGTCCTCGACCGAGGTCTTGTGATAGCCCCGGTCGGCGAACTCCTCGATGGCCGCGCGGACCAGACGCTGGCGCTGATCGGCCCGCCGTTCCTCGGCGGACTTGCCGCGATAACGGCGTCCTTCATTCGGTTGTACTGCCTCTGCCGCCACGTCGAAGAGGGTACAACGGTTCCGGCCTGACTAGGTTTCCGCCCGTGCCCGACAAGCGCTCGACGCTTTCCGACGCGGTCGCTCGCCACGTCCAGAAGGGCGACGTACTGCAATTGGTCGTTGGTCACACTCGGTGGAGCGCGGCCGCGCGCGAGGTGGTTCGGCAGTGGTGGGGGCGCGATCCGGGCTTCACGCTCGTCATGCTTTCGCTGTCGAGCTTGGGTGCGCTGTTCTTTCGCGGCGGTCTCGTGCACAAGGTCGTGACGGGGTATTCGGGCGACACGTTTCCCAACTTCACGCCGAACCCGTGGTTCGCCGGCGCGTACGAGCGGGGCGATGTCGAGGTCGAACACTGGTCGTTCCTCGCGTTCACGCAGCGCCTGCAAGCGGGTGCGCGCGGCTTGCCCGCGACGATTACGTCGTCGATCGCCGGTTCGTCGATGGCCGACAACGATGGGTTCGCGCTGATCGACTCGCCGTTCGGCCAACTGGGGGTCGTGTCCGCGCTCCGGGCGGATGTCGCGCTGCTGCACGCGCCGATCGCCGACCGTGAGGGCAACGTCGCGGTTCAGCCGCCGCTGCTCGAAGGCGTCTGGGGCGCGCTCGGCGCCCGGCGGGGCGCGGTCGTCACGGTGGAGCGGATCGTCGACGACATCCGGCCGTGGTCGCATCTCGTGCGCATTCCCGCGCACCGAGTCCTCGCGGTCGTCGAAGCGCCGATGGGCGCACACCCGGGAGGCCTGTACGCGGGTGACCTCCCGGTCGACGGGTACGGCGAGGACTACGACTTCTGGGTCGAAGCCCGGGCCGCGACGCGGCGCGACGACTACGACGACTGGATCCGGCATTGGATTCTCGATGTCGAGTCGCAGGAGCAGTGGCTGGATCAGGTCGGCGCCGAACGCGTCGCCGCGTTGCGGGCCAAGGCCGCGCCCGACTCGTGGCGCGCCGAAGCGGCGAAACACGTGCCCGACCTCGAAACCGAACCGAACGGGTGGGAGCGCGCCGCGGTGTGGGGCGCCCGTCACCTGGCCGCCCGGATCGAAGGTGCCGGCCACAACGCCGTACTCGCGGGCGCGGGTGTCGCCAACCTCTCCGCGTGGCTGGGCGTACAACTCGCGCGCGACCGCGGGTGTGCCGTCGAACTCACGGCCGAGATCGGACTGTGGGGTTACGACGCGACCCCCGCCGATCCGTTCGTACTCAATCACCGCAACTTCCCGACCGCGACGATGCTGGGAGATGCCGAGATGGTGCTCGGCGCGCTTGTCGGTGGGCCCGGCACCCGCGCGATCGGGTGCCTCGGCGGTGCGCAGATCGACAAGCGAGGCAACATCAACTCGACGACGCTCGTCCCGACCGGTGGGCCCTTCCTCGTCGGAAGCGGTGGCGGCAACGACGTCGCGAGCACGGCGGACGAGTGCATCGTCGTGGCCACGCTCACGCCGCAACGTACGCCCGCCGAGTGCGCGTACGTGACATCGCCCGGCCGCACGGTGACGGCGCTCGTGACAGACCTCGGGATCCTGGGGCGCGCCGACGACACCTACGACCTGCGACTCGTCGCAGTCCCCGCCGGACCCGAACCCCTCGCGGAGCGCATCGAACGGGCGCGGGCCGCGTGCGGCTGGGACCTCGCAGTCGCCGAAACCGTCGAAGAGCTACCCCCGGTAACGCCGAGCGAGGTCGGCGCGCTACGCGCGTGGGATCCGCACGGGTGGTTCCTCCGCAGTCGGTGACACGTCGGTGACAAGATGACGCCCGTATGGCCCGCGTCGTCCTCGACCACGTCACCAAGCGCTTCGGATCGGTCGTCGCGGTCGACGACCTCACGCTCGAGATCGCCGACCGCGAGTTCCTCGTACTGCTCGGCCCGTCAGGGTGCGGCAAGTCCACCGCACTGCGCATGATCGCCGGGCTCGAGGACCTGACGTCCGGGAAGATCATCATCGGTGACGACGTGGTCAACGACCGCGAGCCCAAAGACCGCGACATCGCAATGGTGTTCCAGAGCTACGCGCTGTACCCGCACATGACGGTGCGCCGGAACATCGAGTTCCCGCTGCGCAGCCGCAAGATCGCACCCGACGAACGCGACCGACTCGTGAAGGACGCCGCGGCGTCGCTCGGGCTCGGCCAGCTTCTCGAACGCAAGCCCGCGCAACTCTCGGGCGGCCAGCGCCAACGGGTGGCGCTGGCGCGCGCCATCGTGCGCGAGCCGAAGGCCTTCCTGATGGACGAGCCCCTCTCGAATCTCGACGCCAAGCTCCGGGTACAGACTCGGGCCGAGCTGGTCGAGCTGCAACGCCGGTTGGAAGCGACCGTCATCTACGTCACGCACGACCAAACCGAAGCGATGACGATGGGCCACCGCATCGCGATCATGAGCGACGGCGTGCTGCAACAAGTTGGGCCGCCCCAAGAGGTCTACCTCCGGCCGGCCAACCGGTTCGTCGCCGAGTTCATCGGAAACCCGCCGATGAACATGATCGCCGGCGGACTGGTGGGGCGCGGCGACGACGTCGTTGTCGGTGTCCGACCGGAACACCTGCACTTCGGCGGCCAGGAGCTCGTGTCGGGTCTCGTGATTGCGGTCGAGTCGCTTGGTCACGAGCGCCACATCGGCTGCCGGTTGTCCGACGGCAGCATCGTGATCGTGCGCCAGGCCACCGACGACGATCAGCCCGCGGTCGACGCGACCGTTGCGCTGAGCGCGACCACCGCCGATCTTCACACCTTCGCCGTCGCGACGGGGGAACGGGTCGACTCGTGAGCCGGCGCGTGCGGGAAGCGCTGCTCGGCTACGCGCTGGTGTTGCCCGCGCTCCTGGTGTTCGGAACGTTCATCTTCTACCCGTTCGTGCGCACGGCGTGGCTCGGGTTGTTCGAGCAGCCGCTGTTCGGCGGCGACTCCACCTGGGTCGGCCTCGATCAGTACCTCGACGAGTGGAGGTCGGACGACTTCCGCAACAGCCTCTTCGTCACGGTCAAGTTCGCAGTCTTCACCGTACCCGTCGGCATCTCCCTGGGAGTGCTGCTCGCGGTCGTAGGGCATCAACGCCTGCGAGGCATTGGGGTCTACCGCACGATCTTCTCGTCGACAGTTGCGACCTCCATCGCGGTGGCATCGGTGTTGTTCTTCACGCTGTTCAACCAACAGCTCGGCGTGCTCACGAAGCTGTTGAACCGCGAGGGTGAGACCCCCGTACTCGACGACCCTCGGCTGGCGTTCATCGCGGTGTGCGGCGTCACGATCTGGCAGAACCTCGGCCTCTCGTTCATTGTCATCTCGGCCGGGCTCCAGGCCGTGCCCGACGAGCTACTCGAAGCGGCACGTGTCGACGGGGCCGGTGCGTTCCGCCGGTTCTTCCGGGTGACGATGCCGCTGCTTTCACCGACCCTCCTGTTCGCCGTCGTCGTCGGGTCGATCCTGGCGTTCCAGGCGTTCGCCCAGGTCGACCTCTTGACCGAAGGCGGACCCGGCGACCGCACGAACGTGCTCACGTACGCGATCAAGACCACCGCGCTCGGCAACCCGCCCGACCAAGGTGCCGCGGCCGCGTACGCGATGGCGTTGTTCGCGATCACGCTCCTGCTGACAGTCGTGCAGCTGCGGTTCCTCGAACGGCGGGTGACGTATGAGCGGTAGGAGGTGGTACCGCACCGCGGGGCGCTACGCGACGCTCACCGTGCTGGCGCTGATGTTCGTGTTCCCGTTGTACATGATGGTCGTCAACTCGCTTCTTCCGCCCGAGCAGCTCCTGAAGAAGGCGAACTTCTGGGTCTCACCCGGCGATGCGCTGTGGGGCGGGTACTCGACCGCGTGGAACGACGGCCACATCGGCGAATACTTGGGGAACAGCGTCGTCGTCACAACGTTGATCGTCGCCGGCCAGGTCGTCACCGCGGTACTCGCGGCGTACGCGTTTGCGTTCCTCGACTTCCCACTCAAGCGCACGCTTTTCGTCGTGTTTCTCACGACGATGATGATCCCCTTCGAGGTCGTGTTCTTCGTCAACCTCGACACCATCACCGATTTCGGCGACCTTCCCCTGGTCGGCGACTACGTCGGTTTCGACACCTACGGCGGCCTCGCCTTGCCCTTCCTCGCGACCGGCTTCGGTGCGTTCCTCGTGCGCCAGGCGTTCCTGTCGTTGCCCCGTGACCTGCGCGACGCCGCCGCGCTCGACGGGTACGGCCATTTCCGGTTCCTCACCCGGGTCGCCATTCCCCTCGCCCGGCCGTCGATCGCGGCACTGGGTCTGTTCGCCTTCTTCGGGGCGTGGAACCAGTACCTGTGGCCCCTCGTGGCCTCGACCGAAGACCACCGAACGGTGCAGGTCGGCCTCGGCTTCGTCAGCGAGGGGAGCGTCGACCAGGTGAACGTTGCCTTCGCGGCGCTCGTCCTCGCGTCCATTCCACTGTTCGTATTGCTTATCGTGTTCCAGAAGCAGCTCGTGCGCGGCCTCACGGCCGGCGCCGTCAAGGGTTAGAAGGGCAACACCATGCGACCTATGCGATGGCTCCCCCTCGTGCTCGCGGTGGCGCTTGTCGCCGGCGGCTGCGGTGGCGGCGATGACGACGACGACACATCCACCGACGACACATCCACCGACGGCACCGCCGCGTCCGGCGACGACGACGCGGCCGAAGTCGATCCGTCGTTGTGCCCGGTCGACGCGCTCACCGACGCCGACAAGCCGGTCGAGATCGAGTATTGGCACGCCATGACGCGAGCCAACGAAGAAGAACTCATCCGACTCACCGACGAGTTCAACGCGTCGCAGTCCGACGTGCGCGTCACCCTCTCGGCGTCGCCCAGCTACCCCGAGAACCTGACGCGCTACACCGCGGGGCTCAGCACCGACGAGTTGCCCGACCTGTACCAGGGCGAGGAAACCAACCTGCAACTGCTCATCGACTCGCAGTCGATCGTGCCCGCGGCGGCGTGCATCGCGGCCGCCGACTACGACACGAGCGGCATCATCGAACGCGTGCTGACGCGATACACCGTCGAAGGCATTCAGTACGCGATGCCGTTCAACGTCTCGAACCCGATCCTCTACTACAACAAGACGGCCTTCACCGCGGCCGGCCTCGACCCCGAAGCGCCTCCCACGACGCTCGAAGAAGTGCGCGAGACCTCGCAAGCGATCGTCGACAGCGGCGTGGCGACGCACGGGATTTCGTTCAAGACCGACGCCTGGTTCACGGAACAGTGGATGGCCAAGGCCGGTGAGGAATACGTGAACAACGGGAACGGGCGCGACGCGCGCGCGACCGCGGTGGCGTTCGACAACGAGACCGGTCTCGCGCTCTACACGTGGCTTTCCGACATGGAAAAGGATGGCCTGCTCGTATCCACCGGCACGGGCGACCTCGAGCACTACGTCGCGATTCCCAACAACGAGTCGGCGATGACTATCGACTCGTCGGCCGCGCTCGGCACCATCTTCCAGTTGTTCGACCAAGGGCAGTACGCCAACGTCGATCTCGGTGCAGCGCCGATGCCCGGCCCCGCGAGCGCCGACGGGGGTGTGCTCGTGGGTGGGGCATCGAACTACGTCGTGAACCGGTCGAGCGACGCCGAGCAGGCCGCCGCGTGGAAGTTCGCGGAGTTCCTCGCCGACGAGCAGACGCAGTCGGAGTGGGCTGCCGCGACGGGCTACATCCCGATTCGTGAAGCGTCGACCACGATCTCGCCGCTCGTCGAACGCTGGGTCGAGCAACCCGAGTTGAAGGTCGCGTACGACCAGCTCCTCGCGGGCGCCGACAACCTCGCGACTGCCGGACCGGTGCTCGGGCCGGCCGGTGCGCGCGGCGAAGGCATGCGCGGCGCGGTCATCGACGCCATCGCGGCAATGTTCGCCGAGGGTTTGCCCCCCGAGGACGCGCTCGCCCAAGCGACCGAGGGTTCGAACGAAGCGATCGAGGACTACAACGACCGCGTCGGCTAGCGGGTGACGATGACGCAGCAGGCGTTGGCGCCGCGGCCGACGGTGTGGGCGAGGCCGACGCGCGCGTTCTCGACCTGACGGGGGCCCGCTTCGCCGCGGAGCTGGTGCACGAGTTCGACGACCTGGCCGAGGCCTGATGCGCCGAGGGGTTCGCCCTTGGAGAGCAGGCCGCCGCTCGGGTTGATCGTGTCGCCCCGTTCGACGAGAACCTTCGCCTGGTCGCCGGGCGCGCACAGCCGCAACTCCTGGTACGCGAGCAGTTCACGGGCGGCGTCGGTGTCCTGGCACTCGACCACGTCGACATCGTCGGGGCCGATGCCGGCTTCTGCGTAGGCGTCGTCGACCGCGAGTGTCGACGGGGGAGTGATGTCGGCATCGTCGATGCCCGCGAGTGGCGTCGCTTCGCCCAGCACGCTGCCGGGCAGGTGGGAACGTAACCGGGCCGATGCGAGCGTCACGCCCGATCCCGAGCCCCGGCGCAGCACAACCGCGGCCGCGCCCTCGTTGGGCGAGCACAGCATCCAGAGGTGCAACGGTTCGCTCACGACGCGCGACGCGAGCACCTCGTCGACGGTCACTTCCTTGCGAAACATAGCGTTCGGGTTGTGCACGCCGTGGCGCCGGTTCTTCACGACGACGTGTGCCAGGTGGTCCTTGGTGAGCCCCGCTTCGCGCAGCAGCCGCTGGGCGCGCAACGCGAAGTACGCGGGCGTCGCGGCCAAGCCGCCTTCTTCGCGCCACGGTTCGAAGAACGACGACCGGATGATGCCCTTCGGCATTTTCTCGACGCCGAACACGAGCGCGCACTCGTACTGACCGGCGCGGATCGCCCCCGCCGCGAGTTGCAACGCGGCGCCGCCGCTGGCGCACCCGGCTTCGACGTCGACGATCGGTACGCCGGTCTTCGCGATCGCGCCCAGCACCTTGTGCCCCGACGCGACGCCGCCGTACGCGGTGCCGCAGAACGCGGCCTGGAACGGCGGGTCGCCCGCTTCGGCGAGCGCGCAGCGCACCGCGTGCACCCCCATGTCGGTGTTGGTCACGCCCTCGAAGCGTCCAAACGGGTGGATGCCGACGCCCGCGATTTCTACGTTCATGCGGCTCCGGCCTCCGGCGCTCGACCACCCGTGTGGCGCTGAGACACGGACCGCGCCTGCGGACCTCTCGCCTCTACCGAAACGCCCACGTCACCACCTCACCCGGGAGCGAATCAGCGACGAGGGTCATCGGCTGACCGAACTCGAGGCGGCCCGGGTCTGACTCGACCAACCGGGTGACGATGTGCAGCCGTTCCCGGGTCAACTCGACGACACCGAACCCGTACGGCACCGGGCCTTCGTAGCCGGGTGGTGCCGCGGTGACCGCAGTCCACGCCCACAACGCGCCCGCGCGCGAAAGCGTCACTCGTTCGATGTCGGTCGCGCCCGAATACGGACACGTGTCGAGGAGCGGGAAGTGGTAGTGGCCGCTGCCGGGGGAGTACCCGCCAACGAGGTCGATCGTCCCGTCGTCGTTCAGGTCGAACAGCCCGTCGTGGATCGCCTTCACACGACGCCCTTCTCGGCGAGTGCGTCGAGATCGTCGGCGGTGACGCCGATCTCCGACAGCACCTCGCGCGTATGTGCACCCAAACGGGGCGCGCCCGCGGGCGCGGCCGGCGTCTCGCCGGCTCGGCGCGGGAACGGTGCCTGCTGGCGGATCGGGCCGATGACCGGATCATCGACCGACACGAGGTCGCCGCGTTCGGCCATGTGCGGGTCGGCGAAGATGTCGGCCGCGGTGTACGCGGTCGCGACGGGCACGTCGTGGGCGACGCAGCGCTGCTCGATGTCGGGCGCATCGAGGGTCACCGTCCACTCGGCCACGATGCCGTTGATGAGATCGCCGTGCGCGGCCCGGTCGATCAGCTTGGTGAAGCGCGGGTCGTCGAGCAGGTCGGTCCGGTCCATCGCCTTGGACAGGCGGGCGAAGTTCGCGTCGGAACCGGCGACGATGCACACGTACTTGCCGTCGCGAGTCGGGTAGTTGTCGAGTGGCGCCGAGTTCGCCAGCCGATTGCCCTCGCGGCTGCGCACGATGCCGAGCCGGTCATAGGCGGGGAGCGTCCATTCGAGGATGCGCAGCACCGCGCCGTACAGGGCGGCGTCGATGACAGCACCGGAACCGCCACGCGCGTCGCGCGCGTACAACGCGCACGCCGCGGCCTGGGCGGCGAACACGCCGGTGAGGTAGTCGGAGATGGTGACGCCGACGCGCACGGGCGGGCGGTCCGGGTAGCCGGTGAGATGGAGAAGGCCTCCGTAGCCGATGCCGACGCGGTCGAGACCCGGACGCGGCGCGTAGGGGCCGTGCTGGCCGAACATCGAGATGCGCACGGTGACGAGGCGCTCGTCGAGGTCGGGGGGCGCGATGTGCCACTGCTCGAGCGTGCCCGGCCGGAAGTTCTCGACGACGACGTCGGCGGTCGCCGCGAGCCGGCGGAACAGATCCTGCCCCTCGGGCGTGCGCAGGTCGAGCGTGACACTCTTGCGGCCCCGCCCTTCGACCGCCCAGAACAGCGAATACGGACCCTCGTCGCTGTCGACGAACGGTCCGATCTCACGCATGAAGTCGCCGCCGCGGGGTTGTTCGACCTTGATGACCTCGGCGCCCTGCTCGCCGAGCAGCCCCGCGCAGAACGGCGCCGCGATACGGGTACCGAGGTCGATGACGCGCACGCCCGCGAGCGGCCCGCTCACGGCTTCGTCGGTCCCGCTTGCTCCTTCTTCACCGCGTCCATTCCGCCCCGCTTGCGCGCCTCGACCTTGTCGAGCGCCGTCGGCGTGTTCGAGACGAACTGGTGGAGCATGAAGTGGTATCGCCACGACTCGCGCTGGCCCATGAGGTCGACCATGTGGTTGATCGAGTCCTTGACGGCCTGCGCGGTGAGCGGCGGGACGAGCGCGACCTTGTCGGCCATCGCCCGGGCTTCGGACGCGAGGTCGGCACGGGGGACGACGCGGTTGACGAGGCCGTAGCGCTCGGCTTCGGTCGCGGTGAACGTCTCCGCGCAGAGCAGGAACTCCTTGGCCTTGCGTGGCCCCAGTTCCCACGGCTCGATCAACAGTTCGACACCGACACCCGACATGCGCAGCACCGGGTTGGAGAACTGCGCGTCGTCGGCGGCGACGATGAGGTCGCACATCGTCGCGAGCATGAGTCCCGCGGCGGAGCACGCACCCTGCACCGCCGCAACGGTCGGCTTGCGGAAGTCGCGGATGCGCACGAGCTTGTCGAAGTACATGACCTGCTCGTGCTGGAGCTTGCCTTCGGGCGTGTCGCGCATCGCGGCCCAGTACTCCTCGCCCGCGAGGAGTTCCTTCAGGTCGTGGCCGGCCGAGAAGTGCTTGCCCTCGGCAGCCAGGACGACAACGCGTATCTCGTCGTCGGCCTCGGCGGTGTCGAATGCAGCGTCGAGCGCGTCGATCAGCTCCGCGTTCTGGGCGTTGGCCGCCTCGGGCCGGTTCAGCGTGACGGTCGCGACCGGGCCGTCGACCTCGTAACGGATCGTCGTCATGTCCGAATGATGCTAATGCCACTCAGTTGGCGCTTATCGTTTGCCGACAACCAACCAATGGCTCGCCTACCCGAACCCCCACCCCACGAAGTGGGGCCTGCCGCCACCGCGGTAGGGACGCTCCTGGCGCCCGTCGTCGCGTGCCTGCGCGGCGACGACCACGGGTTCGAGATTCTGGTCGGCGGTACCTGCGACGACGGCGACATCGCCGCGATCGTGCGCAGCGCCCCGGCCGTCGCACGCGTCTACCTCCGCCTCGCGCCGCCACCCCACGGCGCCGACCGCATCGTCACCGGCTTCGCCGACGCCGCCTACGACCGGTTCGGAAACTCGGAGATCGTGACGCTCGGCGCGGAGTGCATCGAGGTCGCACGCGTCGACGCACCATTGGCCGACATCGCCGAAGCGGTGTTCGTCAACACTGCGCTCACGCACGGCGAACGGTGCGCGCTCGAAGGCGCCATCGCGTCGTGCTGGTGGTGCGCGCAGGTCAGCGCCCTGCTGCGCGGCGTCGACCCGATCGAAGAAGCGGCTGCGATCTGCCGCTACGTCGCCCGAGTCGCGTAACCCAACGGTGGTGGGTCAGTCGGTTACTCGACGACCAGCGTGCCCGTCATGTTCGTGTGGATCTCGCAGTGGAACGCGTACTCGCCCGGTTCCGCCGGTGCTGTCACCGTGACGTCGGTTTCCGCCGAGAGTTCCTCGTTGAACGCGTCGTCGTCGGCCGTGAACGTGTGGGTCGCGGGGTCGACGTTGGTGACGGTGAATTCGGTACCCGCGGCGACGGGAGCACCGACTTCGAACGCGAAGCCCTCAGCGGTGACCGCAGCATCGCCGCCGGCCGCGTCGTCGTCGCCTTCGGCAGCCGTGTCTTCGGCAGCCGTGTCTTCGGTCGCGTCGCCGCCGGGTTCGGTGTCGTCGGCGGTGACTTCGGTGTCGTCGCCGGCCGCGTCGTCATCGTCGTCGTCGTCGCCACCGCAGCCGGCGAACCCGAGTCCGAGCGCGCCGACCATTCCAAGGATGAGCCATTTGTTCCGCATGTTTTGCATCATTGCCTCTCTACGCACCCCGGTGGGGGATCGGTTCACGGCTTTCACTCAGAGTTTGGGTTCTCGCGGCAATCCGAGGGTTCGTTCGCCGATGACATTCCGCTGGATCTCGTTCGTCCCCGCCCAGATCGAACTGGCCTGGTAGTAGAGCCACGAGCGCTGCCAGGCCCCGTCTCCGGGTGTGCCCTCGGCCCCCCGCCACAACGGCGCCGACTCGCCGACGACCGCCATGGCCGTGTCGTGCAGGCGCTTGCTCATCTCGCTCCACCACAGCTTGTTGATGCTGCCGACCGGCCCGGGTTCCTCGCCCTTGGCCGTACGTGAGATCGACCGCCAGTTGTGGAGCTGGAAGATGCGGACCTCGACGAACGCCTCCGCGACCTTGGGCGCGAGCCGCGGGTCGTCGAGCGCGCCGCGTTCGAGGGCCAGGCGCCACAACTCGTCGACGAGTTGCGAGTGGATCACGAGTTGGCGGGGATTGACGCCGCGTTCGTGCGTGAGCGTCGAGTTTGCGATGCGCCAGCCCTCGTCGACCGGCCCGACCCGTTGTTCGTCGGGGACGAACACGTCGGTGAAGAACACCTCGTTGAACTCGGCCTCGTCGGTGATCTGGCGTAGCGGTCGCACCTCCACGCCGGGTGCGTGCATGTCGACGACGAGTCCGGAGATGCCCTTGTTCGCGGGGACGTTCGGGTTGGTGCGGGCGAGGCACCACCCCCAGTCGGCGAACTGCGCGTAGCTCGTCCACACCTTCTGCCCGTTGAGGACGTAGCCACCGTCGATCGCTTCCGCGCGCGTGCGTAACGACGACAGGTCGCTGCCGGCTTCGGGCTCGCTGAACAGCTGGCACCACAACTCGGACGCGTCGAGGATCTTCGGGAGCCAGCGCGCCTTCTGGGCGTCGGTGCCGTGCGCGAGCAGGGTCGGGCCGACGAGGTTCACACCGATGCGCCCGACCAGCTCGGGTGCGCGTGCGCGAGCTAGTTCCTCGGTGACGATGTAGTGCTCGACCGGTCCGCCACCGCGCCCGCCGTACTCCTGGGGCCAAGCCACCCCGACCCATCGGCCCGCCGCGAGCTTCGCCTGCCACTCCCGCCCGAACGCCACTTCCTCGGCGAGGTCGTCGAACCGGGGCGGCAGCCCTTTGCCGTACTCCCAAGGCAAGTGTTCCCGTAACCAGGCGCGCACCTCGGCGCGCAGCCGCGCCTCGTCGCCGGTCGCCCCCAGGTCCATGCCCCCGGAGGCTAACGAATCCCCGTGCGTCGCTAGGGGGTGAGAATTCCCCCCTAGCGACGCACGGGTTATTGGGACTGGATGGCCGCTTCTGCTTCGGATTCGGGGTCTTGGAACTCGGGCCCGTCGATGACGACTTCGACGCGGTGCAACGTGCCGGTGAAGGGGAACGGGCCGACGTAGTCGTCGCACACCGCGAGGTTGCCGCCGCGCCCGCACCAGAGCCCGACGCCCATGATCGAGAACCGGGTTGGTGTGAAGCGGCGGATCTCTCCGGTCGCGACGACGGACTCGTCGACGAGCAGTTCGGCGATGCCGCGGTGGTCGGCGGTTTTCGTGAAGCGGAAACCGAGCGTGTGCGGACCGGGTGTGAGCGGCTCGGCCACTTCCGCGCGGTACTCGCGGTACGACACGAGATTGTGCACGTACGTCAACCGGCCGTCGCGCACGAAGAACGACCACCCGCCCATGCGCGATCCCTGCGAGAGCAGCACGCCGTCGGCCCCGCCGGCAGGAATGTCGACGTACGCCGTGATCGTGTGGTTGCGATTGCGCACGTTGACCGCCGCTTCCTCCGACACCATTCCGGTGCGCGGCCAGTACACGTAACGGTCGCGCTCCGGCGCGATCTGCGGGCGCTGGAACACGAACTCCGCGAACGCGCGGTTGTCGATCGGGAGGACGTTGTAGCGCTCCGCCTCCTGCCACCAACGTTCGACCATCGCGCCGAGCCGCTCGGGTTCGGCGGCCGCGAGGTCGTGTGTCTCCGAACGGTCGCCGTCGACGTGGTACAGCTCCCACTCGGCGACGTCGAGGCCGGGGTCGGGGGCCTGGATGGGGTGGTAGACGACCGCCTTCCACCCGTCTTCGTACAGCGCGCGGCAGCCGAGCATCTCGTAGTACTGCACGCGATGACGACTCGCCGCGGCGGGCACGGCGAACGTGTGGGCGAAGCTGACGCCTTCGACCTTGGCGTCACCCTCGAGTCCGAGCGCGTCGAGAATCGTGGGCACGATGTCGATGGCGTGCACGTACTGGTCGCGCACCTCGCCCCGCGCGGCGATCCCCGCCGGCCAGTGCACGATGAGCGGGTCGGCGACGCCGCCCTCGTGGACTTCGCGCTTCCACCGGCGAAACGGCGTGTTCCCCGCGACCGTCCACCCGAAGGGATAGTTGTTGTGCCAGCGCGGGCCGCCGATCTCGTCGAGGACGGGCAGTGCTTCCTCGACAGTGCGCGGCGCGCCGTTCCACGCCCGCGCGTCGTTCAACGAACCGGTGACGCTGCCCTCGCTGCTCGCGCCGTTGTCGGAGACGAGCACGACGATCGTGTTGTCGAGGTCGCCGGTGTCGGCGAGCGCGTCGATGAGGCGGCCGACGTGGTGGTCGGTGTGCGACAGGTATCCGGCGAACGCCTCCATGTAGCGCGCGTAGACGCGGCGTTCGTCGTCGGACAGATCGGCCCACGCCGGCACCCACTCCGGTCGTTCTGACAGTCGTGTCGATGCCGGCACCATGCCCATGTCGAGCTGGCGGGCGAAGACCCGGTCGCGGCACGCGTCCCATCCGTCGTCGAACGCGCCGTGGTACCGCTGGATCCATTCGCGCGGCGCCTGGTGGGGCGAGTGACACGCTCCCGTCGCGAGGTAGAGGAAGAACGGCTTCTCGCCGTCGACGTGGCGCAGGTCGTGCACGAACTCGATCGCGTGGTCGACGAGGTCTTCGGTGAGGTGGTAACCGTCCTCGACCGTGGCGGGCGGGTCGGCGAAGTGGTTGTCGTGCACCAGCGCGGGCGCGAACTGGTGCGTCTCGCCGTGGAAGAAGCCGTAGTACCGCTCGAACCCGCGTCCGAGCGGCCAGCGGTCGCGGCGCGCCGCGAGATGGGTTTCTTCGTCGGGGGTCAGGTGCCACTTGCCGACGGCCCACGCCGCGTAGCCGTGGGGGACCAGCATCTCGGAGAGGAACGCATTTGCCTTCGGGATCTGCGCGTCGTAACCGGGAAAGCCCGTCGCGAGATCGGTGATGCGGCCCATACCGTTCGAGTGGTGGTTGCGGCCGGTCATCAGGCACGACCGCGTCGGCGAGCACAACGCGGTCGTGTGGAAGTTGCCGTACCGCAGGCCGCCCGCGGCGAGCGCGTCGAAGCGCGGCGTCGCGATGTCGGAGCCGAAGCAACCGAGCTGCGCGAACCCGACATCGTCGAGGACGACGAGCACGACGTTCGGCGATCCCGCCGGTGCGCGCCGGGGTTCGGGCCACCACGGCGTCGAGTCCCAGTAGTAGCGCCCGATCGTTCCCTTGAATTCCCCTGGCTCCATGGGCCCAGAACGTACGCTTTCCGGCATGGGGGCATCGAGACTTGCGGTTGCCGTGCTGTGCGCGGTGCTGGCGGTCGGTGCCTGCGGTGGCGATGATGACGACGACGGCGTCGACATCAGCTTCGGCGACGAGCCCCCGGCGCTGGGCGACCACTGGCACGCGGCGTTCGGTGTGAACGTCTGTGGCGAGTGGCTCGCGAACGCGCCCGAGTTTCACAACGCGGCCGACGACTTGAGCCTCCAGGCCGGTGTCCACTCGCACGGCGACGGCCTCGTCCACATCCATCCGTTCGTTTCCGGCGAGGCCGGTGCCAACGCGACGATGGGGAAGTTCTTCGAGTACGGCGGCTGGTCGGCCGGCGCGGACTCGTTCGAGGTCTGGGACGGCGCCGTCCATCAGAGCGGCGACCTGTGTGACGGACAGGCCGCGGTTGTGTCGTGGACCCTGAACGGCGAAGCGCAGGACGGTGACATCACCGCGCACCGGTTGGCCGATGGCGACGTCATCGCGCTCGCACTGATTCCCGAAGGCGACGAGGTCGGACGGCCGCCGAGCGCCGCCGACCTCGACGCGCCGAGCGACCTTGCGCCCGCGACCAGCGCGCCCGACTAGGCGGTTCCTCCCGGCGGGAACACGAGCGGGAGCTCGTACGCCTGGCGGATGCCGGGTGAGAAGTGGATTTCGGCGCCGTCCTTGATGTCGTACTCGGGGATCCGCTTGTGAAACTCCTCGATCGCGACGCGTAGCTCGAGCCGCGCCAAGTGCGAGCCGAGGCACCGGTGCGGTCCGCCACCGAACGCGAGGTGCCGGTTGGTGGCGCGGTCGAAGTGGACCTCGTCGGCCGCGTCGAACTCGTCGGCGTCGACATTGGCCGCGCCGATGATGAGCGTCGCAGTATCGCCGGCGACGCACTGCACGCCACCAAGCTCGATGTCTTTGATGATCTTGCGGGGGACCATCATCACGGGTGTCTGGTGGCGCAGCAGTTCCTCCACGACCGGCGGCACGAGCTCGAAGTCGGCGCACAGCGCCCGGCGTCGGTCGGGGTGCCGCGCGAGGTACGTGACCATGCAGTCGAGCGTCGCGGTCACGGTGTCGAGTCCGCCGAGGAGGAGCAGGTGACACGCGCCGAGCAGTTCGGGCTGCGTGAACGGCCGGCCGCCGACCTCGCCGTGCACCAGCATGCTCAACAGCCGGTCGTCGGGGTGGGCGCGCCGCTCCTCGATCGCCGCTTCGAACCAGCGAGTTATTGCGTGGCCGGCTTCCTCCCGGATGGCCGTCTGTGCGGCTTCGGTCGGCGCGTCGGGCCGGATCGAGTCGTCGCGGAACTTGAGGAACATGGGCAGGTCGTCCATCGGGAGACCCATGAGTGCGATGAAGAATGTCGAAGGCAGCGGTGTCGCGTAGTCCTCGTGGAAGTCGCACGCGCCCGCCGCGATGAACGCGTCGATCGACTCGTTGGCGAGCTTGCGCATCTCGGGCTCGAGTTCGGCCATCTTCTTGGGCGAGAACTGCGGGTCGAGCACGCGGCGGTACTGCGCGTGTTCGGGCGGGTCGACCGACAGGGGAATGAGCGGGAACTCGTTCCCGATGTTGATGACGTCTTCCGACGAGAAGACCTCCGGGTGCTTGAGCGCCCACAGCACGTCTTCGTACTTCGTGATCGTCACACCGGGCAGACCGAAAATTCCCTCGGTGCGCACGACGGGGCACTGCCGGTGCAGACGCTGGTAGCCGGGAATCGGTTCGTCGGCGAACCCCTGGGCGAACATGTCCGACAGGACGTTGCTCTGGTCTACCGGCTCGTCGTACGACATCACATACCTCTTTCAGGGGGTAATGGTCTCGGTGTCGCGGCCGGCGCGGAACACGGTGCCGGGTGTGGCTCCCGTGTACGCGCCGTCGCGGACGATCGCTTCGCCACGCACGAGGACGTGGTGCATGCCGCGCGAATCGGCGACGATGCGGCTCGCGTTGCCGGGTAGGTCGTCGAGCGTGCGTTCGCCGGTGGGTCCGACTGTGTCCGGGTCGAACACGGCGATGTCGGCGTGCCAGCCGCGCGCGATGCGCCCGCGTTCGCGCACGCCGTAAAGGCGGGCGGGGACGTCGGTGATCAGGTGCACTGCTTCTTCGAGTGAGATATGGCCGTTGCGGACCGCGTCGCCGACGACAAACGTCGAGTACGACGCGCCGCTCATCATGTCGAGATGTGCTCCGGCGTCGGATCCGCCGACGACGGCCCGCGGGTCGCGCCATACCTCGACCCGCGTCTTCCAGACGGCGTCGGGTTCGGGCCCGCCGAAGTCGGGGCGCAGGCCGGTGCGGAGGTCGTCGGCGATGACGATGTCGAGCAGGGCGTCGAACGGATGCGCGCCACGATCCTCGGCGATGTCACCGATCTTGCGGCCCTCGTAGACCCGCGTTTCGGGCGTGAAGGCTTCGATGACTTCGAGTCGCGACCAGTTCGCGAGGCCCGCGAGCACGCCGGCCTCCTTCGAATGTGCGCCTTCGTCGAGCCGGGCGCGGGTCGCGGGGTCCGACAGGGCGCGGATGCGTTCGGGCACCGGGAGGGCGAAGGTTTCGCGCCACCCGGGGAGTCCGTCGAGGACGAACCCGGTCAGGAACGACAGCCGGATCTTCATCCCCTGCGGAAGTGTGAGCGCGACCACGCGCCCGCCCCGTTCCGCGGCGCGGGTGCCGGCATCGAGTTGGTGTTCGTGGTTGCTGGTCGCGGAGACGCCGAGCACGTTCCAGTTGAGCGGGCGCTGCGCCGCGACCGACATGCCCGTCATGAGGTCGACTTCGTCGTCGGTGAAGCCGTTGAGGCAGCCGGGAATGATCAGCTCGAGTTGCGTGCCGGGGAAGTCGCGCACGCACGCCGCGAGCCGCACCATCTCGTCGGGTGTTGCCGCCCGGGACGGGACCGGGTTGCCGTCCCCGTCGTTGTGGGTCGGTGCCTGCGACGACGAAAACCCCATCGCCCCGCCCGCGAGCGTCTCGCGCAGCAGTTGTTCCATCGCGGTGAGGTCCGCCTCGGTCGCGGCCTCGCCCACGGACCGGTCGCCCATCACGAGGCGGCGCAGCACCGAGTGGCCGGCCATGAAGCCGGCGTTCACCGCGATGCCCCGGGTATCGAGGCGACCGAGGTAATCGGCGAACGACGTCCAGTTCCACGGCACGCCCTGTTCGAGCGCGGGCAGCGGAATGCCTTCGACGCGCGCCATCAGGCGGGCGAGGTAGTCGACGTGCTCGGGACCGGCCGGCGCGAGCGCGAACCCGCAGTTCCCACCGAAGACGGTCGTGACACCGTGCATCGGCGAGGGACTCGCGGTGGCATCCCACAACAGTTGCGCGTCGTAGTGCGTATGCAGATCGACGAAGCCCGGCGCGACGACACAGCCGCCCACGTCGATCGTCTCCTCGACATCGTCGTCGATGGTGCCGATACCGGCGATGCGGCCGTCGCGAAGCAGGACATCGGCGCGCCTCGGGGCTGCGCCCGTGCCGTCGACCACGGTGCCGCCCCGCAACAGTGTGCTCACGGGCGTTGCATCTCCTTCGGTACCGGATGACGAAACAGCCTCGACGCGTTCTCCCACGTGAGCTTGCGCACCTCGTCGTCGGGAATGCTCGCGAGTCCGGCGTGCGCCATGGCCTGCGTGTCGGGCCACGTCGAGTCGGCGTGCGGGTAGTCGCTCTCGATGCAGATGTGGTCGATGCCGATGTGCTCGCGCAACGCGATCGTCGACCCGAGGTCGATCGTGCAGAACCAGAAGTTGCGGCGCAACGCATCGGTGGGCGACAGGTTCGGGTCGTCCCACCCCTTCGACCCGACGGCGGAGTGGTCGAGGACGTAGTCGATGCGGTCGATCAGCATCGGCACCCAGCTGATGCCGCCCTCGGAGAACGCAATCTTGATATCGGGGAAGCGAGTGGGGATGCGCGCCCACAACCAGTCGGCCGCCGTTACCAGCGCGTTCACGGGGAACAGGCTCGTGTACAGCTCGAGCGGCGCGCCGGGGGAGCGGGCCGCGGTCCACGACGACGAACCGTTGTGCAGGCACACGACCGTCTCGGTCTCTTCACACGCGCGCAGGATCGGGTCCCAGTGATCGGTGTGCACCGACGGCAACTTCAGGTCGACCGGATTCTCGGGGAACGACACCGCTTTGAACCCGCGGGCGGCGTTGGCACCGATGTCGTCGGCCGCGACGTGCGGGTCACCCAACCGCGCGAGCTGCAGCGGGATGACGCGATCGGGATGCGGCGCCGCCCATTCGTCGATGTGCCAGTCGTTCCACGCCCGCAGGCACGCGAGCCCGAGCTCCTGGTCAACGCTGCGCGAGAACACGGTGCCCGCGAACCCGGCGATGAGCGACGGGAAGCACAGGCTCGCGTAGACGCCGTCGAGGTCCATGTCGCGTATGCGCGCTTCGATGTCCCAACAGCCGCGCCGCATCTCGTCGAAGCGGGCGGGCTCCATGCTCCACTCGGCTTTCGGCCGGCCCGCGATCGCGTTGAGCCCGACCTGCGGGTAGAGGTTGCCCTCGTACTCCCAGGCTTCGGAGCCGTTCGGGAACTCGACGACGTGCGGCGCACGGTCCTGCAATGCCGACGGCAGCCGGCCCTCGAACAGGTCGCGGGGCTCGATGAGGTGGTCGTCGACGGAGATGATCGTGTACGTGCGTTCGCGCGGCTCCGGGTCGGGGAGCAGCGTCGTGCGCGCCGGTACGGTCATGTGAGGTCCAGACCGCGCGTGCAGAAGCCGTAGAGGTAGCTCGCGAGCTCGGTCGGGTCGTCGACGCGTCCCAACAAGATGTCGTGGATACCGGTGATGAGCACGCCGAGCATGGTCTGCGCGTCGCGTTTCGGGTCCGCGCTGGGGATGAGGCTCGCGAGGAGCGACGTGATCGGTGCGAGCGCAGTGTCGAGCCCCTCGGGGTGCAGCTCGCCGAGGCGGCGGTGCTCGCGCACCAAGACACCGGCGTAGCCGGCCGCGCCCGGCTCACGCAGCAGCGCGAACAACTCGTCGACGAACCCCTCAAGTGGGTGGTCGTACGCGGCGATGCGTGCTTCGAGCAGGGCCGCGCCCAGGCCGCTGTCGTCCTCGATCAGCGCGAGCAGCAGTTCGTCCTTGCCGCGAAAACACCCGTAGAAGGCCTTCAGTGATGCTCCCGCCCGCTCGGCCACCTGCGCGACCGTGAACGCGGCGGTCCCGGACTCGTTCGCGAGCCGGCGCGCGGCGTCGACCAATCCCTCGGCCCGGGGGGAGAATGCCATTCTCCCGCATTGTGACCGGCTCGGCGGCCCCGGGCAAGACCGCGCCCGAGCCGAAATTGCGCCAATCGGCGACCGAAACGGTCGCCAGATGGCGCAATTTCGGATGAGGACGGGTTACCGGTCGTCGATGGGGACGTACTTGCGCTGGGTCGGTCCCTCGTAGATCTGGCGGGGGCGCCCGATCTTCGTCTTCTCGTTGTCGTGCTGTTCCCGCCAGTGCGCGATCCAGCCCGGCAACCGGCCGAGGGCGAAGAGCGCGGGGAACATTTTCGTAGGGAAGCCCATGGCCCGGTAGATGAGACCCGAGTAGAAGTCGACGTTCGGGTACAGCTTCTTCTCGATGAAGTACTCGTCGGTGAGCGCGATCTGTTCGAGTTCGAGCGCGATGTCGAACAACTCGTCGCGCGTGCCCATCTCGGCCAGCACCGCTTCGGCCGAGTCCTTGATGATGCGGGCGCGCGGGTCGTAGTTCTTGTACACGCGGTGCCCGAAGCCCGAGAGGCGGAACGGGTCGTTGCGGTCCTTGGCCCGCCGTACGAAGTCGTGGATCTCGAGGTCGGAGTCGCGGATCTCTTCGAGCATCTCGACGACGGCCTGGTTCGCGCCGCCGTGGAGCGGACCCCACAAGGCGTTGATGCCCGCCGCGACCGAAGCGAACAGGTTGGCGTCGGACGAGCCGACGAGCCGGACCGTCGAGGTCGAGCAGTTCTGCTCGTGGTCGGCGTGCAGGATCAAGAGCTGCTTGAGCGCGTGGACGACCGTCGGGGACACGCTGTATGGCTCCGACGGGACCGCGAACATCATCGTGAGGAAGTTCTCGATGAGGTCGAGCGAGTTGTCGGGGTAGACGAACGGCTGACCGATCGACTTCTTGTACGAGTACGCGACGATCGTCGGCAGTTTCGCGATGAGCCGGATGACCGAGAACTCGACCTGCTCGGGGTCGTGCGGGTCGTTGTGGTCCTGGTAGAAGGTCGATAGCGCGCTCACGACTGCCGACAGCGTGGCCATCGGATGTGCGTCCTTGGGGAAGCCGTCGTAGAACCGCTTCATGTCTTCGTGCAACAGCGTGTGCTGCCTGATGTCGCGGCTGAACCAGTCGCGCTGTTCCATGGTCGGCAGCTCGCCGTAGATCAACAGCCACGCCGTCTCGAGGAACGACGGGTGCTCCTGGTCGGCGAGCGCTTCGATGTCGTAGCCGCGGTAGCGCAGGATCCCGGCGTCGCCGTCGATGAACGTGACGGCCGACTCGGTCGCGCCGGTGTTCATGAAGCCGTAGTCGAGGGTGATGAGACCGGACTGCGCCCGCAACTTCGAGATGTCGATGGCGACTTCGCCCTCGGTGCCCCGAACGATCGGGAGTTCGATCTCCTTGCCGTCCCATCGCAGAATTGCGGGCGGTTCGGGCATCTCGGCTCCCCTGGTCGGCGTTTCGATTCCTCTCGCGAATCTATCGACGCGAGACTGCGTCATATGCACGACAGTGTGCGGATTCCCCATCGCTTTCACGGCCCGCCCGACAGCGGCAACGGCGGCTTTTCGGCGGGACTGCTGGCGAGCTACGTCGACGGCCCCGCCGAAGTCACGCTCCGCCGTCCTCCACCCCTCGACCGAGCACTCACCGTGGAGGACCGGGGCGACTCGGTCGTACTGCTCGACGGCCAGGATCTGATCGCCGAGGCGGTCCCCGCGACCGTCGACCTCGACGTTCCGGCAGCGGTCGACCTCGAAACGGCGACTCGCGCCGCCGCGCAGTGCCCAACCGCGCTCCACCCGGAATGGCACCCGTTCCCGTCGTGCTTCGTGTGCGGGCCCGACCGCGCGTCCGGCGACGGCCTGCGGGTCTTCCCCGGACCGGTCGAGGGGCGCGACCTGTTCGCCGCGCCCGTGTCGTTTCCGGCCGACCTTGTCGACGGCACCGTGCCCCGCGTGCTCGTGTGGGCCGCGCTCGACTGCCCGAGCGCGTACCCGATGTACACCGGTGATACCCGGCCCGCGAGTCCATACGTACTCGGCCGCATCGCAGCGCGCGTCGATCGTGAGATCCCGGCAGACGCAGCCGTTGTCGCGACCGCATGGCGCCTCGGCGTCGACGGCCGCAAGCTGTTCACGGCGAGCGCGTTGTTCGACGGCAAGGGGACCCAGCTCGCGGTCGCCCGCGCGACATGGATCAGCCTGTGACGCCCGGGTAGGTTTCGACACCCATGGACTTCGACCTCTCCGACGACCAACTCGCACTGCGCGACGGCGCGCGCGACCTGCTCGACGGCCTCGCGTCACCGGCGCGCGTCCGTGCCCACACCGAGACCGGGGCCGCGTTCGACGCCGAGCTGTGGCGGGCGATGGCCGATCAGGGGTGGCTCGGCATCGAAGTCGCCGAAGACGGCGGTGGTATCGGGCTCGGAACGGTCGAGGTCGCGGTGCTCGTCGAGGAGATGGGCCGCCACGCCGCGCCGGCGCCGTTCGTGCCGCAGGTGCTCGCGCTCGACGCATTCACCGGCGCGGGTGCCGACGAGTGGTGCGAGCGACTCCTGGCCGGTGACGCGCTCGCGTGCGTGGCGTGGAACGTCGCCCACCCTGTCCCGTACGCGCCGTCGGCCGATGTCGCGGTCGTGCTCGACGACGCCGGAGTGTTCGCCGTCGAACTCGACCCGCGCCCCTCCCGCGAACCGGCCATGGACGTGACGCGCGAGCTCGGATGGTTGCACCTCGAAGGCCGCTCCCGCACCCAACTCGGCGGCCCCGAAGCGCGTGTGCGCCTGCTGAACCGCGGCGCGACGTTCACCGCCGCGGAGCTCCTCGGTAGCGGCGGGCGCGCGCTCGACCTCGCGGTCGAGTACGCCAAGGAGCGGGTGCAGTTCGGCCGGCCGATCGGTTCGTTCCAGGCGGTGAAACATCGGTGCGCCGACATGCTCGTCGACGTCGAAGGCATGCGTTCGACGGTGTACTGGGCCGCGTGGTGTATCGGCGCCGACGATCCGGAAGCGTCGGTCGCGGCATCGACCGCGAAGACATGGTGCAGCGATGCGTCGAAGCGGGTGATGGCGTCGGCGTTGCAGGTACACGGCGGCATCGGGTTCACCTGGGAACACGATCTCCACTTCTTCATGAAGCGCGCGCAGCTCGACCAGCTCTCGTTCGGAGACGCCGTGTTCCACCGCAACCGCCTCACCGAGTTGCTGCGCCCGCGCGTCGAAGCCGGCGAGAGCGTTGTCTGACTCTTCGGACTCGGACCTGCCGCCCGAAGTCGAGTGGGGCGACTGGGGCAAGCCGGTACGTGTGCGCATCGATCCGGGACCGGTCGCGTTGTTCGCGCGTGCGGTGAAGGACGAGACGGCGTATTCGTCCGACGGCGCCGTCCCGGTACCGCCGACGTTCACGTTCGTCATGGCGCACGCGGGCGCGTTTCCCGACCTCCAGGCCGGCGGTGTCGTGCCGTCGATGTACCCCGAGGGTGGGCTCGGACTCGACCGCAAAGGCCTGTTCCTCCACGGCGAGCAGCACTTCACGTACCACCGCCCGGTCGTCGTCGGCGACGAACTGGTCGGTCGGCGGCGCGTGTCGAAGCCGATTGCACGAACCGCACGCCGCGGCCCCATGGAAATCACGTACTTCCAGACGCGCTGGTCGGACCTCGACGGGACGCCGGTCGTCGACGAGCAGATCGTGTCGCTGTTCTTTCCCGCGGGTTAGCCGGTCAACTTCTCACCGGCCGGGCTCACCGGCCACCACACGCCGCCGACTCCGAGGCCGGTCGTGTCACCGGGCTGCTGGTCGCCGCTGAACCGATACACCGGCATGCCGTTGACGGCGACCTGCGTCGTCCCGTCGGCGCGGGCGATGGTTGTGATCTCGCCGGTGACGTCGTCGCCGACCACCGGGTCGCCCTCGACCGTCAACGGCGGCCACGCGGTCGCGCACGCGTCGGTGCACGCGCTCATTCCGTCGGTGTCGTTGTCGAACACGTAGAGGGTCAGCCCGTCGGTGTCGACGAGCATCGCACCGAGCGCAGCCTCGCCGACTCCCAGCGTTGCGGGTTCGTCGGTTCCCTCTTCGCTCGCCAGGGTCGTGTCGGAGGTGTCGGAGGTGTCGGAGGTATCCGGCGCTTCGGTCGTGTCCGACTCGGCGACGGTCGTGTCCGATGTCGCGTCGGCACCGACATCGTCGTCGTCGTCGTCGCCACCGCACGCGGTGAACGCCAGCATCGCCGTGAGTCCCACCGCGAGCATGCGCAAGCTCGGACGCATCAGTGCCTCCCCGTGTCCCGTACCAGGATCTACCGATCGCACCGTATCCCCACGCGCCCGGCGAAACTACCCGGGCTCGGGTTGCAGGACATGTTCTGTCTGTTCCCGGGCGACGCGATTGCTCGGACGATCGTCACGAACGACCCGCCGCCCACCACGACGACAACGCGGCCGGCTACCACGACGACGTCGAAAAAGGCGACACGGGCACCGCGAAGTTGACGTTCAAGGCAGCGGCTACGTCCGCAAGATGGGCGTCGGCACGATTCCCAAGAACGAGACCTCGGGCACCTTCACCGTCGCGGTCAAGGACGACACCGCGATCGAGCGGGACGATACCTTGCTGATCGAACTCCGCGATCCGAAGGACGGTCTGATTCTCGACGCCACGGCCGTGGCCACCATTCGTCGACAAGGACTGACTCGGCCCCACTCCGCCTCGGCGCATGGGCCCGGGGACACCTAGTCTCCGGGCCCATGCCGCACAACGTTCCCGCGTTCGAGTTCTCGGACGACGCCAAGCAGATCCGAGCGCTGATCTTCGATCACTGGTGCGCGCACGGCCACGGGCCGACGCTGCGTGAGGTGAACGAGTCGACCGGCTTCGACCGGCGCCGCATCCTCGAGGCGTACAAGGAACTCCAGCTCGGCATCGTCATCACCGTCGACGAAGACTCGCAGAACGGCAACCTGCTCAAGGCGCCGCCGTTCTCGTCGTTCCCGTCGCAGGTGCGCGCGTACATCGACGACGAGTTCCATTCGTTCGTCGGCTGTGCGAGCGAAGCAGTGGCGTTCTCGCACATGCCACCGTTCAAGGACAAGACCGTGCGACTCGAGTCGCACTGCGCGTGCTGCCTCGCCCCGGTGACGCTCGTCTCGAAGAACTTCGAGTTCGAGTCGGTGGAGCCCGCGGGTGTGATGCTGCACATCTCGCTGAGCCCGTACGACTGGAACAACGTCGACATGCGGCGCATGTGCGACTCGATGAACTACGTGATCGACGCCGAGCACGCGGAACGTTACGAACGCCAGACCTCGTCGCGCGGCATCCTCGTCGACCTCAAGCAGGCGAAGATGTTCGTGTCGGGTGTCGCCAACGAGCGCATGTGGAACCATGACTGGAAGCCGGGCATCCTCAACCCGAAGGCCGTCATCAAAGGGTTCCAGATGATGGGCGTAGACACGTCCCCCTGGGGCACCTAAAGGATGCGTCGATAGACCACCTCAGTGGTGGGCTATCGACGCCTGCAGGGTTTGGCGGTCGGGTTTGCCGGTGGCGAGCACCGGGAACTCGGCGACCACGATGACCTTCTCGGGGGCCTTGTACTTCGCGACGCCTTGGTCGGCGAACCAGGCGCGCGCCGCGTCGACGTCGAAGCCGGGCTCCGCGATCACGAACGCGGCGACGCGTTCGCCCATGAGGTCGTCGGGGTAGCCGACGACCACGGCCTCGCGCACGGCCGGGTGCGCTTCGAGCACGCCTTCGACTTCGGCCACGGCGATGTTCTCGCCGCCGCGGATCACGACGTCGTTGATGCGGCCGACGATCTCGACTCGGCCAACCGAGGCGCCATCGAGGGTGGCGAGGTCGCCGGTGCGGAACCATCCGTCGGCGGTGAACGCTTCCGTGGTCTGCGCAGGGTCGAGGTAACCGACACACAGTTCGGCTCCCCGCACGAGGAGTTCGCCGTTCGTATCGATGCGCAGTTCTACGGGTCCGATGGGCGTGCCGTCGGTGACGATCGTCGGTGCCTCGGTCGAACCGTACGTGCGTTTCACGCGCGCGCCGAGGCGAGCCTCGGCCTCGGCGACGAACGCGGGGCTCACGCCGGCACCACCACTCGAAATCAGGCGCAGGCTCGCAACGCGCTCGGGCGCGAACCCGGGCGCGCCCATCAGCGACACGAAGAACGTCGGCGGCCCGACCATGAACGTGACCCGCTCCGACTCGATGAGGCCGAGTGCGGTCTCCGGATCCCAGCGGGCCATGAACACGGTCCGGAACGGCACGACACCCGGCAGCGTGATGCCGTTCAGCAGTCCCGAGATGTGGGCGCACGGTGCGGGCATGAGCACGCAGTCGGCGGGCGTGAGGCCGTGCGCATCCTGCATCTGCACGGCCTTGTACGCGAGCGTCGCCTGCGTGTGGACGACGCCCTTCGGTGCGCCGCTCGACCCCGACGTGAAGAGCACCGCGGCCCGGGCCGACGCGTCGGGCCAGAACTCCCTGACGGGCGGACCGTCGGGCAGCGCGTCGAGGTCGTCGACGGCGAAGCGGGGCGCGACCGCCGCGCGCATGGCCTGCGCGTCGGCGGGCCCGACTTGGTGGTGCAACGGTGCCGCGACCGCGCCGAGCCGCCAGCACGCGCGGTAGAGCAGGCCGACCTCGACCCGGTTCGGTGACTGCCACGCGACCGCGTCGCCGGGACCAACGCCCGCGGCGCGGAGCCCGCCCGCGATCCGCGCCACCCGCTCGGCCACTTCGGCCGGTGCGACGCGGGTCAGAAGCGTGTCGAGCGACGCAGTCAGCGCCGGTGCTTCCATCCGTCACTCGCGGGCGTCGCGCCCTTGAGGACACTTGAGCCGATGTAGTTGCGTTGGATCTCGATCGTGCCCGCGCCGATGCACAGCCCGCGAATGTCGCGGTATACGCGTTCCACCGGGTACTCGCGCGAGAAGCCGTAGCCGCCGAGCAGTTGGATCGCTTCGTCGCACACGAACTTGGCGGCGAGGTTGGCCGCGGTCTTCGCCATCGCGGTCTCGAGTGCGGGTGGCGTGCCGTGCGGGCCGGCCATGTGCACCGCGCGTTGCAGCAGCAGGCGCGCGCCTTCGAGCTGCGTCGCCATGTCGGCGATCTTCCACTGCAGTCCTTGATACTCCGCGAGGAACTTGCCGCCGGTCTTGCGCTCGTTCATGTACCCGACGGCGTACTCGAGCGCGCCCTGCGCGGCGCCGACGCACATCGCCGCGTTTCCGCACCGCTCGTGGTTGATGTGCGCGATCAGCGTCTTGAACGACTCCGTGCTGTCCGTCTCGCCCCAGACGAGCACCTCGTCGGGTTCGATACGCACGTCGTCGAATGCGAGCTCGGCTTCGCTCGTCGCGCGCAGGCCCATCTTCACGTGCGTTCCTGCGACGGTGACGCCGGGCTTTTCGAGGTCGACGACGACGGCGCCGATGCCTTTGATGCCCTCACTCCCGGGGAAGCGGCACCACACCACACACACCCGCGCCTTGTGGCCGCCGGTCACGTAGTTCTTGTACGCGTTCAGGCGGAAGCCGTCGCCGTCGGCCGTGAGCTTCGCTCGCATGTGCCCGACCGCGCTGCCCGCTTCGGTTTCGCTGATGCCGATGCAGAACAGCCCTTCGCCGCTCGCGGCGATCGGCAGCCATGTGTCCTTCAGGGTTTCGTTGCCGAGGTGTTCGATCGCGCGCGGCGGACCGTTGAAGGTGAGTTGGGCGAGGATCGCGGCCGACACGTCGGCGCGGGCCAGTTCTTCGAGCACGATCGCGGCCTCGACGTCGCCGAGGCCGGCGCCGCCCCACTGCTCGCCGATCGTGATCCCGAACAGTTCGGCTTTGCGGATGCCGTCCCACGCCCACTGGGGGAACTCTTCGGTCTCGTCGCCGTGGCGGGCCATCGGGGCGAGTTCGCGCTCGGCGACGTCGCGGGCGAGTTGGCGCAGCGCGGCTTGGTCTTCGGTGTCGGCGAACGGGTTCACGGCCCCCGAGACTACGAGGAACTGCTCGAACTACCCGAGGACGACCGGCAGGACGATGCTGAACAGCATCAGGAGGAACCCGCCGATGACGACGGGTTTCAGCACGGTCGAAGGCCCGTAGACCTTGGCCTTCTTCTCCTTGCCGCCTTTTTTGGCCTTGCCGCCGTCCTTGGCCACATCACGGAATCGGCACCTGCGCCCGGTCCCTTGAACCTGACTACCGTGTCAGGGATGGGATGGGAGGACAGCGGCATTCCACTCTCGTGGTTGCGGGCTCAGCCCTACGACGAATGGGCCGAAGGGCGCCGGGGCGAGTGTCCCGTCCGGGTCACCGAAGAGCTCTCGGGGACGACCTACCAGGTCCTCAGCTACCGCGACGGCGAACACGTGCTGCGCGACCCCGAGACGTTCTCGTCGAAGATCAATGCCGAACACATCGGCCAGTTCATGGGCGACCTCATCCTCGCCATGGACGGCGTCGAACACCGCCAGTACCGCAACCTGGTCGCCAAGGCGTTTCGCGCGTCGCAGCTCGAACGTTGGAACGACACCCTCGTGCACCCGACGATCAGCCGGCTGTGCGACGCGATCGCACCACTCGGCGAAGCCGATCTCGTCGGCGCGATCACCGAGAAATATCCCGTGCAGGTCATCTGTGGCATCGTCGGTGTGCCCCTCGAGGATGCGCTCCAGTTCCACCGGTGGGCCGAGGAGATCAACCTCGGACCGCTCAACCCGGAGCGCGGGCACGCGGCGGCGCAGGCGATGGTCGACTACCTCCAGCCGCTCATCGACGACCGGCGCGCGCACCCGCGTGACGACGACTTTCTGTCCGATCTCGTGCACGCCGAAGTCGACGGCGAGACGCTCGGCGACAGCAAGCTCTACGGGTTCTTGCGCCTGCTCCTGCCCGCGGGTGCCGAGACGACGTTCCGCGTCATGGGCAACTGCCTGTTCGCGCTGCTCACGCATCCCGAAGCGCTCAAAGAGGTGTACGGCAACCGCGACCTGCTCCCGGAGGTCATCGAGGAGACGTTGCGCTGGGAGACGTCGGTGACGATGGTCAGCCGCGTCGCGACACGCGATGTCGACGTCGCGGGCTGCCCGGTCGCCGCCGGCTCACCGGTTGGTGTGATCACCGCCTCGGGCAACCGCGACGAGTCGCGCTGGGACGACGCCGACGAATGGCGCCTCGGCCGCCCGGCCCAACACCACCTCGCGTTCGGGACGGGCCCGCACCAGTGCCTCGGAATGCACCTCGCCCGCTTGGAACTGCGGGTCGGCCTCAACGTGATCCTCGACCGGCTGCCCAACATGGTCCTCGACACCGAGGCCGAAGGCGTGCTCATCGAGGGCACCGCCTTCCGGGGTCCGCGCTCGCTGCCGGTCACGTTCGACCCCCAGTAGCGTCGTTTTCTTCAGTTCCGGCGCCGGCCGGTCGAGCAGACAGGCATGCGTCGCCGCAATCGTGCCTGGCTCCGAATTCGCTCCCCGCATGCCCGCATGCTCGAGGAACTCGAACGGATGCACCGGCAGGTGAGCGCGCCTGCGGCCGCCGGCGTATCCGGACGCCGGCCGGCCGACGCCTCGTCGTAGGACTTCCGGGCTCCGTAGCCTGAGGCTGATGTACGTCGAGTACGACATGACGGACGCGAACCTGCGCGCCATGGGCGCGTGGGTGTTCCGTCATAGTCCGTACTACCGCCGTTCGATCCCGAGATTCGCGGTCGGGATGCTCGCGTGCGGCGCCATCGCGGGCGTGCAGGTCGGCGTGGTCGAGATGATCCTCCTCTCGTTGTTCGCGGTCGCGTTCGGACTCGGTGTGCTGGTCGTTGTCATCCCGCGTTCGGTAGTGCGCACCTACCGCGCCGGTCGCGCGGTTGCGCTCTCGCGGCCGATCCTCGTCGAGCTGAGCGTCGATGGGGTGACGCAGCGCGACGCGACCGGGCACACGTTCGTGCGGTGGTATGCACTCGAAGGGGGCGGACGAACCGCCGACTATGTGTTCCTGCTCGTGAGCCCGTTGAACGCGATCATCTGCCCGCGCCGCGCGTTCCGCTCGCCCGACGACTGGGCCCGCTTCGCCGACTATGCAATCTCGTCCTACGAACGCGCCCTCGGCGCCGTCGGCGAACCGTGATCTGAGTTTGAAGCCAACTGGCCGCTGAGCGGCCACTTTCCTTCAAACACGAGCTCAGCCGAAGGCGTCGAAGACGTAGTTGCGGCGTCGGACTTCGCCCATCGGTAGGAAGGGTTCGGGCGAGTACAGGTGGCCCGGGTAGAGGACCGCGTCGTCCGGGACGATGGCGAGCTTCTGCGTGATGCTCTCGTAGAGCGCAGCGGAGTCACCCCCGGGCAGGTCGGTGCGACCGCAGCCGTCGAGGAAGAGGGTGTCGCCCGACACGAGGCGGCCGTCGACGAAGAAGCACTGCGAGCCGGGCGTGTGGCCGGGTGTGTGGATGAGCGTGATGCGGATGTCGCCCACTTCGATCACGTCGCCCGACCGGTGCAGTTCCAAGTCGCTGTCGGAACAGCCGGTGACGAACTTCATGCCGTTTGCCTCTTCGTGTTGCACGTGCACCTTGCCCGAGAACTTCGGCTGCGCGAGCAGTTCGGCCACGCCGGCAAGCGACCAGCTGCCGAGCTTCCCGCCGCAGTGGTCCGGGTGGTAGTGCGTGATGAGCGCGCCGGTGAGGCGCATGCCGTCGGCGTCGAGGATCTCCACCAGCTCGGCGGGGCCGTACGCAGGGTCGATTGCGACCGCCTCGCCGGTCTCGCGGTCGCCGACGAGGTACACGAAGTTCACCATCTGCTGTGCGATCTGGTCGTCGCGCGCGAAGTCGCGCCCGGCGAGCAGCTGCTTGAAGTACAACCGGTTATCGGTAGTCGAAGGCAACGTTGATTGCTCCAGTGGTCTCTTGGCGGGCGATGGTCGGCGCTGTGACCCCGAACCCGAGCGCTCGTATGGAGCCGAAGAATACGCTCTCGGTCATGACGACGATCTCGTACCGCACGTGCCACCTCTGCGAAGCGACATGCGGACTCGAGCTGCACCTCGACGGAGACGAGATCACGCTCGTTCGTGGCGACAAAGACGATGTCTTCAGTCACGGGTTCCTGTGCCCGAAGGGCACCGCGCTGAAGCACCTCGAGCGCGACCCCGACCGCATCCGCACCCCCATGATCCGAACCGGCGACACGTGGCGGGAAGCGACATGGGACGAAGCGTTCGCGCTGATCGACGAGCGGCTCGGGCAGATCCGGTCCGAGCACGGCAACGACGCGCTCGCGGTGTACCTCGGCAACCCCGGGGCGCACAACCTCGGCCCGCTCGTCTACAACCGGGTACTTCTCCAAGCCGCGCACACGACGAACGTGTACAGCGCGAGCACCGTCGACCAGATGCCGAAGCAGGTGTCGGCCGGTCTCATGTTCGGCGGTGCGCTCGTCGTGCCCGTGCCCGACGTCGATCGCACCGACTACCTCCTGATCTTGGGCGCGAACCCGTTCGCGTCGAACGGCAGCCTGATGACGGCTCCCGACATTCCGGGTCGGCTCAAGGCGCTGCGCAAGCGGGGCGGCAAACTCGTGGTCGTCGACCCGCGGCGCACGAAGACCGCGGAGGAAGCCGACGAGCACCTCGCGATCCGGCCGGGTACCGACGCGCTGTTCTTGTTCGCGATCGTCAACGTGCTCTTCGAGGACGGTCTCGCCGGTGCCGGCGATGTCGCGCCGTATGTTGCGGGTATTGACACGGTGCAAGCCCTCGCGGCCGAGTTCACCCCCGAACTGGTCGAAGCCGCATGCGGCATCGACGCCGAGACGATTCGGCGCACGGCGCGCGAGCTGGCTGCGGCGCCGACCGCGGCGGTGTACGCCCGCATCGGTACGTGCACGCAGGAGTTCGGCACGCTCGCGTCGTGGCTCGTCGACGTCGTGAATGTGTTGACCGGCAATCTCGACCGGCCCGGCGGCGCCATGTTCACCAACGCGGCGACCAGCGCGACGGGCGGAACCGGCAAGGGGCGGGGCGTGAAGTTCGGCCGGCGTCGTTCGCGAGTGCGTGATCTGCCTGAATACTTCGGCGAACTCCCGGTCGTGTGCTTGGCCGAGGAGATCGAGACGCCGGGCGAGGGTCAGATCCGCGCGCTGTTGACCGTGTCGGGGAATCCGGCGTCGTCCACGCCGAACTCGGCGCGCCTCGATGCTGCGATGTCCACACTCGACTTCATGGTCAGCGTCGACATCTATCTCAACGAGACGACGCGCCACGCCGACGTGATCCTGCCGCCCGAGCGTGAGCTCGCCCGCGGGCACTACGACCTCGCGCTGTACAACCTCGCCATCCGTAACGTCGCGAACTATTCGCCGCCGCTCGTCGAGCTCGCGCCGGGAGAGATGCCCGAGTGGCAGATCCTGTTGCGCCTGGCCGGCATCCTCATGGGCCAGGGTGCCGACGCCAACCTCGACGCCCTCGACGACTTCGTCGTGTCGAGTCTGGTCGAGCGGGCCGTCACGAAGGGCAACATCGAGGGCCGCGACCCGGTCGAGATCACGAAGGAGCTGTCGAGTCGTCGTGGCCCGGAGCGCGTCGTCGACCTCATGCTGCGCACCGGACCGTACGGCGACGGATTCGGCGCCGACCCCGACGGCCTCACACTGGCCGTGCTCGAAGCGAACCCACACGGTGTCGACTTCGGTCCGCTGCAACCGCGCATCCCCGAAGTCCTGCGCACGCCGACGGGCATGATCGAGCTCGCCCCGCAAGCGTGTGTCGACGACGTCGAACGTCTCCGTGTGGCGCGCGACCGCCGCGTGAACGGCGAATTGGTGCTCGTCGGCCGGCGCGATCTCCGGTCGAACAACTCGTGGATGCACAACATCAACGTGCTCGTAAAGGGCAAGGCGCGCTGCACGGTGCACGTGCATCCCGACGACGCGGAGCGCCACGGTGTCGTCGACGGTGCGTCGGTACGGGTGTGGTCGACAGCGGGCGAAGTCGTGCTCCCGGCCGAAGTGACCGACGCGGTACGCCCGGGTGTGGTGAGCATCCCCCACGGCTGGGGGCACGACCACCCCGACCTCCAGATGAAAGTCGCCGCCAAGTTCGCCGGTGCCAACAGCAACCTGCTGGCCCGCAGCGACCTCTTCGACCCGCTCTCGGGTAACGCCGTCCTGAACGGCATTCCCGTCGAGCTCGCTCCGGCGTAGCGACCGTCAGTCGTCATGCCGGACTCGGCCGAATACCTCGACACGCGCGGTTTCGTGAAGCGGTTCGGTTGGAAGCGCGGCTCGACGTCGTCTCGTCAGGAGCTAGTTTCCTGACGCACACGTCAGGAAGGCGAGCCGGTGACAGTCACGGGTATGGCGAATCTTGCGGTGAAGGTGGTCGACGTCGACGAGGCCGTTGCGTTCTACGAACGGGCCGGAGCGGTGGTGAAGAACCGCATTGCCTGGAACGGCATTGAGCGAGCCGACGTGTTCCTCGGTCCGATTCAGATCACCCTGTTCGACCGGGCGATCTACGAAGACGCCGCCGACCTGCCGTCCGAGGGGTTCCTGCACCCGGCGCTGTTCACCGACGATCTCGACCGCGAGCTCGAGGGACACACGCTCGTGTGGGGCCCCGATGTCGTTTCGGGACCGTTCGGAACCCGCCGGATCGCGTTCGTCGAGGCGCCGGGAGGAATCCGACTCGAGTTCATGGAACAGCTTTCTCCCGCGCCGGACGAAGTGACGTGAAGATCACTCGTGTCCTGCATGCGAGCGTCAATGCCGCCGAGGTTCTCGATGCCACAGCTGCGTTCTACCGCGATTTCTTGGGGCTCTCGGCGTGCGTGCGCCCGGACATTCCCGGCGTGCCCGGCCATTGGTTCGCCGTCGGCGACGTCGAAGTCCATCTCGTCGGGCGACCCGCCGCAGCAGTTCCGATCGATCCGTCTCGTCATCACGTTTGTTTCGGTGTCGCCGATCTCGACGATGCGACCACCGCGCTCGAAGCGGCGAGGGTCGACTACATCCGCGGTGAGCAGCGCCATCCCGGGCGAGTTGTGCGGCAGGTGTTCTTCACCGACCCGGCCGGGAACACCGTCGAGCTACAGGAAGACTCCGGTGAATGAGATGACGACCGGAAGCGACGAGAAGCTTCTGTGACCGGCAGCACGTCGTTGCCGCTCGGCCGACCCGCGCGCGTCGGCATCGTCGGACTCGGGCAGGTCTACGAGCTGACCATTCGCGGATATCGCGACAATCCGGATACGGAGATCGTCGCGCTGTGCGACCAAGACTCGCAACGCTTGGCGCAGCGGGGGGCGGAGTGGCCCGACGCGAGGCGCTTCACCGACTACGACGCGTTCTTGCAAGAAGACCTCGACGTCGTCGAAGTGTTGGTACCGACACCGCTGCATTGCGACATCGTGTGCGCGGCGCTCGATGCAGGTCACCACGTCAACGTGCAGAAGCCGTTCGCGCACTCGCTCGCCGAGGCCGACCGCATGCCGGCAGCCCGTGACGCGGCGGGCACGTATCTACGGGTGATGGAGAACTTCATCCACTACGACCCGTTGCGGGTACTGAAGCAGGTCGTCGACTCCGGCGAGATCGGTGAGCCGGCCGGTTTCCCCATGAAGATGGTTGCGACCGGTGTCGGCGGGTGGGACATCACGTTCGCGCCCGACATGCTCATGAAGTCCGACTACTACACGAACGACGAGCGTTTCGAGGTGACGGGCCGCAAGGGGTTCGTGCGAGTCAATCGCTGCACGTCGCTCGGTATCCAGCAGGCGGCGGTAGAGGTGTATCGCGACGGTGAGCTGCGCGCGTACCACGCGCTCGACGACGATTGGGCGTCGTCGTTCGACACACAGACGCGCGAGTTCTATCGATTCCTCGTGCACGGCGGACCCGAAGCGGCGTGGAATGGCGACGAGGCGCGCGACGTGTTGGCGTTTGTCCAAGCCGCGTACGACTCGTCGGAGCAGAACCGACCGGTCAGGATCTAGTGGTCGTGGACGCGAACTCGTGGGTTGGACACGAGTTGACCGGCGTCGAACGCGACGTGTTCGAACGCGACGGCTTCCTGGTCGTGCCCGGGGCACTTGCCGCGGCAACCGTCGACGCGCTGCTGAGCCTGGCGCAGCGCTACGACGACGCGTTTCGTGCCGAACCGGGTGTCGGGCGCTATCACGTTCTGAACTTGCACGATCTCGTCGGTCGTGACGACGCCTTCTTCGATCTCGTCGACGCCGCGGCGACGTTCCCGAAGGTATTCGGGATCCTCGGCTGGAACATCCAACTGTTCCACACGCAACTGATCGTCACGCCGCCGACGCACCCTGACGCCGCAGGCGGTTCATACGGATGGCATCAGGACAACAACCGCATGAACCTCGATTTCGAAACGCCGCCGCCGCACCCGCGGGTGTCGGTCAAGGTCGGCTACTTCCTCACGTCGCTCCCGGAGCCGGGGATGGGCAATTTGAGCGTCGTGCCCGGCAGTCATCGGCTGGGTCGCCCCGATGCTGTGGGTTCGAACGAGCCGGAGAACGCGGTCGAGCTGACGGCGTCGGCGGGCGATGCAGTTGTGTTCGACCGGAGGCTCTGGCACGCGGCGAGCACGAACACGTCCGAGGCGACGCGGGTCTTCCTCGCGTACGGCTACTCCTACCGGTGGCTGCGGTCGAAGTCTCGAATGGAACCGGCGACGCTGATGGAATCGTGCGGTCCCGTCCGTCGCCAGCTGCTCGGGGCGGCGCCGACCGGCGCGAACGGATACTTCGACCCCCACGACGACGACGTGCCGCTACGCGCGTGGATCCGCGAGCACCTGGGCGCCGCAGCCCTCGCGCCCTGATCACGAAAGCCGTGCTGCGGCGGTCCGCGCCGGTATCCAAGCTATCTCCGAGGCGGCGCGTCGCCGTGAGGTCGATCGGGCGATCGTTGCGGGGTACCGAGGTCTGTGCGGCATTGCGTGAAGCCGTCGATTGCTGATTCGGGCTACGAGGACTCCCGCAGGATCTTCGCGAAGTCGCCCATGCCGCGGATGTAGTCGTCGCACGACTGGGTCTTGCCGACGACCAGCTCTTTCGCGTCGACGCCACCGGGGAAGATGGGCGGGATGTAGTACTCGAAGCCGTCGTCGGTCAGCGCGTCGGCGATACCGGCCGCGCACTCGGCCGCGGGCACCTTCTCGATGTCGAATAGCGTCGCCTCGTTGTCGGGCTGGTCCCAGATCTCCGTCTCGATCGGCCCGGGCAGCACGAGCTTCACCGCCACGCCGGTGCCGGCCAGATCGACGGCCATCGCTTCGGCGAACCCGCACATCGCGAACTTGGCTGCGTTGTAGGCCGACTCGTTCGGGATCGGGATGCGGCCGCCGGTGCTCGACACGAACAGGATCGTGCCCGAAGCGCGTTCGAGCATGCGGGGCAAGACGGCCAGGCTCATGCGCATTGGCGAGTGGAAGTCGACGTTCATCACGTGCTCGACATCGTCGGGTGTGAGCTGCGCGACGTGGGTGCGCTTCGGGATCGCGGCGTTGTTCACCAGCGCGTCGAGCCCGCCGAACGCTTCCCACGCTTCGAGCGCGACCTGTTCGGCGCGGTCGAGGTCGCCGAGGTCGGCGACCCACATGCGCGACTCCGGCGTGTGCTTCCGGCATGCCGCGAGCACCTCGCGCAGGCGGTCTTCGCGCCGGGCGACGATGCCGACGGTCGCACCCCGCTCGGCGAGGATCGGCGCGAGCGCCGCACCGATGCCCGACGACGCGCCCGTGATCAAGATCTTTGCGCCGGAGACTCTCATTGCGCCTTGTCCGTCGACTCGTGCGCGGCCCAGGAGAACACGCCCTTCGACATCGTGGATCGTTCTTCCTTGGCGCGCCGCCCGAACACCTCGGCCCGGGCCGCGTGCACACCCTTGTCCTCGGGCGCGGCCTGGGCCGCGAGTTCGACGAGATGACCGGCGAGGCGCAGGTCGCCGGCGTCGGCGAGTTCGAGCGCTCGGTCGGCCAATCGGCTCGCGCCGCCGGCGAGGGCCGCGACTTCTTCGGCGAGAACCCGCGCGGGCGCGGGCTTCAGGTGCGACGGGTCACCGTCGTACCAGCCGCCGTACAACCTCCAGATGTTGCGCACGACGAACTCGGGCTCGTCGTACACCGGCCGCAGGTACGGGCGTTCGAGCAGATGCGCGGGGGCCCGCACCGTGTCGACGATGTCGTCGAGACGCGCGCCCGCGTTCATGAGTTCGAGCGTCTGGTCGAGCAGCGACTCGAGCAGGTCCGCTCCCTCGGTCAACGCCTGCCGCACCCGGTCCGCGCCGACGATCGGCAACCCGTGGCCGGGCAACAGCACCTCGGCATCGAGCGCGGCCATCGTGCGGAACGCGTTGGCCCAGTCGCGCGGGTACCGCTGCACCTTCTGCGGGTTCCCGCAGTTGGGCGACGCCCAGATGAACAAGTCGCCCGCGAACACAACCCGCGTCGCCGGCCACCACACCCACGTGCCGTCGTCGGTCTCGCCACGCGCGTGGTGCAACTCGAAGCGCTCGCCGCCAACCGTCACCTCGAGCGTGTCGCGGTACGTCTCGTCGGGATAGCGGTACTCCACCGGCCACGTCAGCTTGGCCGCTTTGAACTGCCGCTGGTTGATGACCGCGTTGTATCCGGCCGTCGTCTTGTACCGATCGAAGCGCGCGGGCACCAGTTCGTGCGCGACGACACGGGGCGGCGCCCAACCGTTGGTGCGGGCCTCTTCCTCGTACAGCTCGACACCGAACACGTGGTCGACGTGGCCGTGGGTGAAGATCGCGGTGTCGAGACGCCGGGGCGACCACGCCCGAATCGCGTCGTGCGCCCGTTCCGCGAACAGCTGCCCGCTGGTGTCGACGACGACGAGCCCGTCGTCGGTGTCGACGGCGGCCGAGTTGGCGAAGGCGTCGACGAAGGCGAGGCGGGGGAGCACCTCGACCAGCTCGCCGGTCGCCCGGAACGGGTGGTGCCGCTCGGTGGTCGTCTCGCCGAGGAACAGCTGGTCGGCTAGCTGGAGAAGGTCCATGCGGCAGTTTCGCAGACGGTGCTTGCCGGGGAAATGGGAACGTGTTTCAATTTCGTCCAATGACCGCCGGCGAGAGTGGGAGTTCGGACGCAGCGGAGCCACGGACGGCGCAGCGAGGGAGCCATGTCGAGGGCGCCCTCGCGCGCAGCCAGGCCGCCCGCCGCCGGCGGGTCCTCGACGCCACCCTCCGGCTCGCGGCCGAGGGCGGCTTCGACGCGGTCCAGATGCGCGACGTCGCGGCCGCGGCCGACGTCGCGCTCGGCACCGTGTACCGGTACTTCTCGTCGAAGGAACGGTTGCTGCTCGAGGCGATGGCCGAACAGCAGGCCGACCTGCGGGCGTACCTCGACCAGCACCCGCCGCCGGGTGCGACCGCGGCGGAACGGGTCTCGGCTGTGCTCCACCGGGCGAACTCGTCGCTGCGGCGTCATCCCGACGTCACCGCGGCGATGGTGCGCGCGTTCGGCTCGGCGCAGCAGGAGAACGCCGACGTCGTCCGCCGTGTCACCGAGATCATGACGGGCATCATCACCGCTGCGATCCAGGGCACCGACCGCCACGCCCCGACCGAGCGCGAGGTGCGCATCGCGCGGATCCTCATGCAGGTGTGGCTGTCGTCGCTGAACGGTTGGGTATGCGGCGTCGACGGGCCCGAACGCGTCGTCGAGGACCTCGAAGCATCGGCCCGCCTGATGTTGTCCTAGCGTCTCCCGGTCACGGCCCATTCGACCAACCGCGACTTCGGCAAGCGTTCCGACGACGACGTGTACTCCGCGCTCGCGGGAGGCATCGACGGGTTCATCGGCGCGCGTGTGACGTCGCCGACCGCCGTGAGCGACGCGATTGGTTCGACCGAGTCGGGCATGAATGGCATCCGGGTGGTGGAGAAGGGTGTGCCCCGGCTCCCGAACGGCGACTAAGGTGCCCGACCAGGCGGGGGCCTGCTCAAGTGCAAAACTCGAACGACCCCAATCTCGAACGACCGCTTGGATCGCAATGACTGCCCGCCGCTTCTTCTCCGTCATCTTCTCTGTATGCGCAGTGTTCGCGCTGCTCGGGCCCGCGCCTGCGGTCGAGGCCGCGGCGACGACCGAGACGCCGGTGATGGGCCCGAGTCTGTTGACCGCCGACCAATTGTTGCGGTGGTACAACAGCGAGGGTTACACGCCGCGGCTGCCGAACCTCAACAACGACGTGCGCGCGCTCGCCCAGATCTTCATCGACGAGGGCGCGTTCGAAGGTGTGCGCGGCGACACGGCGTTCGTTCAGGCCGTACTCGAAACGGGCGGGTTCTTCTATTCCGACAACGGCCAGATCCGGCCCGACTTCAACAACTACGGCGGCATCAACGCGTTCGACGGTCGCCCGAAGGGCACGACGTGCGCGGCCGAGACGGCGCCGTCACGCTGCTTCGCCACCCCGCAGATCGGTGTCCGCAACCACATCCACCTGTTGCGCGGCTATGCCGACCCGCTCACGCGCGGGTTGCCCGACCGCTTGCGCATGCCGCCGTCCGACCGCATCGGCCTCGCGCCGATATGGGAACTGTTCGGCGGCAACAGCACGACCGGCAAACTGATCTGGGCGTCGGCACATGACTACGGCCTGCGCATCATCGCGTTGTACTCGGAAGCGCTCGTGCTGAACGGCGCGCGCGCCGCGTGCCTGCCGTACTTCCCCGGGAGCAACGACACGAAGACGGGCAACGGCTACTGGGTCGCGATGACCGACAAGACGCTGTACTCGTTCGGCAGCGCGCAGTACCACGGCAACGCGCTGGGTGTGAATCTCAACAAGCCGCTGATTAACGGTGAGGCGCTGTCGACCGGCACCGGCTATTGGCTCCTCGCCGAGGATGGCGGTGTCTTCACGTTCGGCGCGGCGGCGTTCTACGGGTCGATGGGCGGCGTGCGGCTCAACCAGCCGATCAACGGCATAGAACGCACCGACAACAACGGCGGTTACTGGCTCGTCGCCTTCGACGGCGGCATCTTCAGCTTCGGGAACGCCCCGTTCTTCGGCTCGACCGGTGCCCTCCGCCTGAACCAGCCCGTTCTCGGCATGGAACGCACCGCGTCGGGCAACGGCTACTGGCTCTTCGCGAGGGACGGCGGCATCTTCGCCTTCGGCGACGCCGCGTTCTACGGCTCACTGGGGGGCCAGGCGCTGTCGGCGCCCATCGTGTCGATGCAGCGCACGGCAACCGGCCGCGGCTACTGGATGCTCGGTGCCGACGGGAAGGTCTACTCGTTCGGCGACGCGACGAACTTCGGCGGCATCGAGGGCTGCGCGAACTACTTCTTCGCCACTCGCCTCCTGGTCACACCGAGCGGCAACGGCTACTGGATCGCGACTGCAACCGGAAGTGTCGTTGCGTTCGGCGACGCCCGCCGCCTCGGCTTCCCGTCCCGCGTCGGCGGCATCCCCATCGCACTCATGCTCGCCCCGTAGTTGGGTAGGGTGGACAGCAGTTTCAGTTAGGACAAACCCACGGGGAGCTCGGGTGAACCGGG
>Ga0163153_10000751_pt1 | contig 54599 bp, 45 predicted proteins | sample OliLakLV19MP6IB1_FD_148629 | JGI IMG/M metagenome (GOLD analysis project Ga0163153, IMG submission 148629) | Freshwater microbial mat bacterial communities from Lake Vanda, McMurdo Dry Valleys, Antarctica - Oligotrophic Lake LV.19.MP6.IB-1 | ecosystem: Environmental > Aquatic > Freshwater >... | reverse complement strand
AGGGAACATGAGCACTACACTTTTCGACCGACCATCGGTAACCCGCCAAGCGCTGCACTCTTCGAGCGCCGTTTACATTTGTAGGCCGTGAGCGCCACACCGTGTTCGTGGAACGCCTTGCGCAGCAATTCCGGTTCTCGGCATTCCGGTCGTGAGTCACCGGCCTCCAACACGACGATGCCGCTGCGCAGCGAAGCGTCCGGGGACCAAGGCCGCCAACCTGCTTCCTGGGCAGCTTCGGTGACTCGGTCGCCATTCTTGAGTTGCTCCATCAAGCCACCATCAATGTTCTCTCCGTGTGTGGCGTCGTGGATGGCTCGGCCACAGGAAAACAGCGCCGCTAAATTGACCGTTTCGCCGGCGTCGCGCCTGTTTCCGGAGTGAAGCGATTCCACGAAGCACAACAGCGGATCCTCGACTTGCCTGTTCTTCAACGCTTCGCCCAGCATTATTTCGATTGGGCGGCGCGAACGTCGGCGGCCATAGAAGGCAAGACCGAGCGGATGGTATCCGCCGAGCCATTTGTGACAGCTCGCAAGATAAAGGTCGCAACCATCGCATGACACGTCCAAGCCCACATGGCAAAAGTCTTGGGCTCCGTCCACCACCACGAAACGGCATTGCTCACCCACGGACTGCGTGATCTTGTTGATCGGCAGACGGGCCCCCAGATTGCTGACGGCGGTAAGAAACAGACCATCACAACGCTGAGCGACGTACTCGTCTCGCACGCGAGCGACTACGTCGTCGGCGTCGAGCCGGCCATGCAACACGTCATCGGCCAACGACACGACCGTCAGGCGCCGATCCGTGCGGCGACATTCCGTTTCTAGGATGCGCTGGTAAGGGGGCCAGCCGAGGTCGGTGACGAGTATATTCCGACAGGGACGGCACAAGAGCATCGCGGCAAACTTCATCAGCTCCGCAGAGCGGGCCGCCAACAGCAGCGGCAGCTGGTCGTCGAATCCCGCGAGTTGGCGGAGCGACTGCTTGAGCTCGGTGATGCCCCGCCACGAGCACAGACCTGGCAGTCGACAGCGAAGGCTAGCATCGCAAGCTTCAAAGCCGTGCCGGAGAAACTCCTCGAGCTGGATCGCGGCTCCCACTTCGCCGGCCAAGCAGGCGAAGTCTTGTTGAGCACGTTGGGCGGCTGGTGACATTTGTCCCAGCCTCGCCGTGTCGAGGTATAACCAGGGCCCCACCCGAAACCTCCGCTGGGTGATCGATCCCGATCGTACTAATCGTCGGGAATTCGATCCAGTAGTTGGCGATAAGAAGTGGCGAAAAGTTCCAACCTTCGCCAGCGCTCTTGGGCGAGGCGAATTGCCTCGGGGTCGAATTGCAGCACGAAACGCAGCGTGCGCGAACGATCATCAAGCTCTTGGACGCCGCAGGCCCGCTCGCCGTAAATCCCCAAATCGGCCAAGAGGTCCGGTTCTCCGGCCAACTGCGATTCCCGGACCAAGCAAATCCACAGGCCCTGGTTGTGCTGTTCTTCGATCCATTGCCCTAGCGGCCCTGTCGGAATGGGATCGCTTAAGGGCCAGAGGTCGTCGCGGAGAATCACAATGCGTTCGATCAGCACTCCGCGTTCTAGCGCCGCAAAATTCACAGCCAAGCTTTGACGGCCCGGCGAATCCTGCCAGTAATCTTGAGTCCGTGCCCAAGCCACGGATTGATACTCTTTGATGTCCGAGCTGGCCAACAGTTTTTCATACACGATGCGCCAGGTCTCCGTCCCCGAAAAAATGACCGTCCCATCGGCCAAGGAGGTGATCTCTTGGCGCATCGAGGCCGCCTTCAAGGCGGCAATTTCGCGAAGAATGGGGTCGGACTGCATCGCCATTCGACTCAGGGCGTCTCAGAAGCCCAGGTATTGGTCATAGAGCTCACGGTCGGCGGCCAAAACGACCGGCACGGACAATTGCGTAAGCAACTCCGTCTGTCGCCGCTCCCGCACCTCATCTTGTTCGACATAACTGAACACCAGTCCCGCCAAAACGCTGACCAATGCACCGAGCATCCCGATTTGCGCTTCCGGCGGGCCCAATACGCTAATCAGCGACATCGCCAAGGATCGGCGACGGCCACGCTCGCAAAACGAAAACTCAACAATACGGAACGCCTGGGAGCAGGCGTCCGACCGACGAAGGCCACAATCCCCATCTGAGTTACATGGTTCCCAAGCCGATAGTAATGAGTCCACCTTAAACCTCAGTCGTTATGTTATCCTTGTCCCGCACGATCCAGGAACTTTCGAGTAAGGTGCTGCCGTGGCCGAATTGCCCCATGAGTTTACGCGCGCCTACGAACTGGTCGTGGCGGGATTAGAAGCCGCGATTCAGCAATATGATCGCACAAGGCAAATTCCCAACGCCGCGACAGTTCGTGATGCAATTGAGCGGTTCCTTTACGAACTCGAACTCAATGACGAATGGTTTGCTGAGCTTGCTCGGCGAGCCGAACTGATTGAGAATCGCTGTGGAGTTAGCTCTGAATATACTGCCGTACGGCGCCGAGCATTATCGAGGCAGCTCGCGCCAAGCGATTCTCAACTCTTCTTTGAGCAACGAGCGGTAGAGGCCCTTTCGAATCCGTTCACTGAGCATCCGGTGTTTTTGTCGGAAGTGATTGGGATTCGCAAGTCAATCGAAGAGCTGTTCCGTGACGGTTTTTTGACGACGAAATCCAAGGATGGTGCTGCCTATTCCGAATGGCATAAAGTTTGTCGCGGCATCGAACGCGAAGGCAAGCGTTTGGAAGTCGACGGTTGCTGGTATCTGCAGCAGTTCAACAGTGCAACAGAACTGGACGCGCCATTTCACTCGCGAGTTGCAAGAGAGCTTGCCGAGTCCGACATCGGGGCAAGTAATCTGAGCGATATCCTCGCGGCTGTGCATTCGATGGTGGCATGGATCGGCGAACGTAATCGGACTAGGCAACAGCATTCCTTGGAGCATGATCGGAAGGAGAATCAACTTGAGACAGTTGAGTTGTCCACCAATCGACAGTTGACGGATGGCGAGCCAACGTCCGAAATTCCAGTCGACGAACCAAGGGCAGAACCGCTGGCGGCGGCGCTCCGACCGTTTAGTGGCGGCGAGATGGTATTTCTTGAAGATCGCGTTGAACTATGTAACGTCGACATATGTAGCGGTAGCCGCTCTGCGTCCGCTCGCAAAGCTCTAGAGCTTCTCGCCACCCAAACGAATGGCACATATATCGCCGTTGGGTCAGAAGAACTTGCGGAATTGCTCAAGCTAGACAAAGGTGCTCCGGGAGTCATCGGTCTGGTCCGAAACATCCGGACTCGGATTACAACGGCTCTAGCGCCGCAAGGCATTCGGTGTGAGCGAGAGGACGTCATTGCGCGGACGAACAGGGGCTATCAGCTTAGCGCAAAATTAAGGGTCCGAATTGCGTTTGGCCAGTCGCTAGCGGATGCAGGCGGGGGCAAACGCGAAAAAAATCTCGCCGGTGACCCCGATGGAAGTGACCCTAATGACCCTGATCGCCCGCGTTGGCGTGACCCTAATGGCCCTAATCGAGAAGCCCGGCACAACTGGATTCTTCAACAACTTGCCCTCAGACGGGAATTACGCGCACCGGACATTGCGAAAGAGCTCGGCTGTTCGCTGAAATCCGCGAAGCGCGACTTGAAGTCGCTGGCGAATGAGGGAAAAATCGAGTTCGCGGGATCGTCGCGCAGCGGAAGCTATCGGCTCCGGGATTCACAAAATCCAGATGCTTCCTCAAGCGGGGATTGACGTAAGTCGAAACGCTGCATGGATTTCTGCAGGAGGAACCGTTGCGATGTCGACGAAGGCGGCTAGAATCGGTTCAAACGAAGGACAGTCGCCCCGACTATCGTTAAGAACAAGCCGTTCGGCGAAAACGTCGAACGGCTTTCTCTTTGTGGTGTATAGGTTTACGTCGCCTAAAGTACGGTTCAAACACACCAAATCTAAGATCTCGCGTCGCACGGCGTTGTTTGAACGCCGCCACGTTTCCGCGGCGTTTTGGGCGAAGTCGAAGATCGCCACGGCCACCTTGTCCCGCGCCGGGTCTACGTCGCCGAGCGCAGCAAGCGATTCGTCTGTTTTGTTCGCTTCCGACTTCAGTTCGCTCGACTTGGACTTGTAGATGGCCTCTTCCACGTCGCCTGCGAGATAGGCGTTCAGCAGGCGGTCCAGCATAGCGGCCAACTCGCTCTTCCGCTTTGCGAGTGCCGTGAATTGACGCCGCAGCGACGATGCGACACTCCAGGACTTTCGGACACCGGCGCGGGCGAGGTTTACGCCGCTGGGGCCGGGGCGTGATCGGCGTCGAACCTGGTTGGCGGAACTGCGACGGCTACTCCAGGCGGCGATCTGAAAGTGAACCACATCGCCCGTTTCCCCCGCTTTTGACAGTTCTTTCCCCGCCAGCCTATACTTTCGATGGATCGGCGTTTACGGAATGGGCCTGTCCCTGGGGCGGCTGCGCCGGGGCCGGGGCGAAAAAGGGAATCCTGATGAATAAATACGGTTCGCTCTGTGATGATTTCTACGTGAACCTGAATCTCAGCACGGAGATGGAACTGCCCACCAACCGTGAGACGGTGCTGCAATACTTCGAGCGGGTGCAGAAGACGTACCCCACCATGCGGAACTTCTACTGCCGCGAAAAGGGGGATTTCGTCCTGGAAGAGGACAAAGACCGCGGCCAGTATCGCTGGTGTACGATCGAACAGCGCCGGCTCTGCTCTGGCCAGGTGAACCCAGACAGCGTCGAGATGGCCCTGGAGCAGCACCGCCTGGTGCTCGACCTGGCCCCCTACATGCTTTCGCTCAGCCCCTTGGACTGCGAGGCCATGGACCTGCTGTTCGGGTTCGATTTCACCTACCGCGGCAACCACAACCAACTGGTGGCCGAGGCCCTGGGAGTCAGCCCGGCCCTGGAGCGCCTCTTCGAGATGCCCGGCACCGGCGTGGTGAGCTACGAGCCAAACATCACCCTCTCGCTGGACGAGGACTGCCGGACCCAGTGCCGCCTGAGCATCGAGTCGCGGACGAACGCCTACCAGATCCGCACCGGCGAATACCCGGAAGAACAGCTCAGCGTCTATTTCACCGCGCGGCAATACGGCAGCCTGGGCCCCAAAACGACGTTCGTCGACGCCCTCAAAGAGCTCGCCGGCATCTGCGAGGACCTGGTGGATAAATACGTCGTCGAACAAGTCCTGCATCCACTCGCGGCGCTGCGATAGAGCTGGGAATGACGAATGTCGAAATCCGAATGACGAATGAATGCCGAATGCTCAAATGACGCATGTCCAAACGTGAGCGCAGCCCTGGAATTCTTCCCCATTCGTCATTCAGACATTCGGATTTCATTCGTCATTCGGATTTCGACATTCGTCATTCCCCTCTGGCCCTTCGCTAAACCATCCAAGACGCCCCCCTATGCCGCGCTTTAGCCGATTGGTTGATGCGATCGAGCCCGAGATCGCATTCGAAGTGTTGGCCCGGGCGCGCGAATTGACGGCCGCCGGGAAAGAAGTCATCGAGTTGGAAATCGGCGATAGCCCGTTTCCATCGACCGCGGCGGCGAAGAAGGCCGGCGCGGCGGCGATCAAGCGGAATGAGACGCGCTACTGCCCGTCGCTCGGCCTTCCCGAACTGCGTCGCGCGGCGGCCGATTACCTGAGCGAATCGCACGGCCTTGATCTGCGGGCCGAGAACATCATCGTCGGCCCGGGCGCGAAGACGTTCGAGCAATTGTTTTGCGAGGCGTTCATCGATGCTGGCGATAGCGTGCTGGTCTTCAGCCCGCATTTTCCCACCTACACGGCCAATATCCTGCGACGCAATGGCCGGATGTGGTTCGCACCCCTGCGAGAGGATCGCCAGTTTCGTCCCGATCCCAACGACGTGCAGCGCTTCTTAAGGGAGGAGCAGCGCCCGCGGGCCATCTTCCTGAACAGTCCGCACAACCCCACGGGCGGCGTCGCCCACGCGGAAGATCTCTGCCTGATCGCTGACCTGGTGCGCGGTCTCGACGTGATGATCTTCTCCGACGAGCCCTACGACCAGATGGTCTGGAATGGCCCGCATCGTTCCATACTCGAACATCCCGGCATGCTGGAGCAAACCGTTGCCGCTTATACGCTCAGTAAGTCGTACAGCATGAGCGGCTGGCGGATCGGCTTCGCGGCGGCGGAACCCGAAGTCGTCGCGGCGCTCGGCAAGCTGACGAACACCGCGCTCTCGTGCGTCTCGCCGATCTCCCAATGGGCGGCCGTGGCCGCGCTGCGGGAAGATCACGAAGAGCGCGACAAGACGATGCTGAAGTTTCGCAACAAAGTGAAACTTCTGTCCACCGCGCTCGACGGGATCGACGACGTGAGTTGTTCGATGCCCGGCGGGACGTTTTATGTCTTCCCGAACGTCTCGAAGATCTGCGAACGGCTCGATATCACGTCGCACGGGCTGGCCATGTATCTGCTGGAAGCGGCCGACGACAAACTCGGCGTGGCTTGTCTCGGCGGCGAGTGCTTCGGCGCGGCCGGCGCAGGCTTCCTGCGTTTCAGTTGCGCTCAAGACGATAAGCTCATCAAACGCGCTGTCGAATTCCTGCCGGACGCGTTCGCGAATAAACCGCGAGTCGAACAGTATCTCGCCGACGATCCTCGCTTCCGCCAAAGCGCTCCGGTACGCACCCATTAGCCCGTAGCGCAGAGAGCCGAAGTGAAGCCGCTACTCACCGAATCTGAAGTACTGTCGGGTGTCGCACGATTGGCGGCTGAAATTACGTCCAGCTATCGCGGACGCCCGCTGACGATGATCGGCGTCATGACCGGCAGCGTGGCGTTTCTAGCGGACTTGATGCGGCGGGTCGATTTGCCGCTCCGGGTCGGCGTGATTCAAGCGCGAAGCTACCGCGGCGGCGACACACGTCCCGGCGAACTGGCGATCCACAGCGAACTGGTGCCGGAAGTTCAGGATCGCGACGTGCTACTGGTCGACGACATCTTCGACACCGGCCGCACGCTGACCGCGCTGGTCCAGCGCATTTCCGAGTTGGGCGCGCGCAGCGTGCGAAGCTGCGTGTTGCTCAGCAAGCCGGCGCGCGTGGAGGTGACTTACCGGCCCGAGTTCGTTGGCTTCGAGATCCCCGACCGTTTCGTCGTCGGCTACGGCATGGACTACCTCGACGCCTACCGCAATCTGCCGCACGTGGCGGAGTTGGAAGACGCGGACCTGCACAGGGATCAGCGCCCGTGACGCCGCCGCGGATAGTGATGATCTCGCGGCGATTCTGGCCGTTGGTCGGCGGCGCGGAGACCGTCGTCGCCAATCTGGCGGCCGAATTCCAGCGCCAAGGCGCGCATTGCACGGTACTCACCGCGCAGTGGGAAAGCAATTGGCCGCGCGAGATCAAGCATCATGGCGTGCGCGTAGTCCGCATCCCGCAGCCGAGCCTGCGATTCTATGGCACCTGGCGCTATCAGCGCGGCCTGGCGCAATGGTTGACGGAACATCGCCAGGAGTACGATCTCGCTTACGTTTCGATGCTCAAGCACGACGCTTATGCCACCATCGGCGTGGCGAAGCAATTGCGATTTCCCGTCGTCCTGCGCGCCGAAGGCGCCGGCGTCACCGGGGACTGTTTCTGGCAACTCGACGCCAACTTCGGCCGCAAGATCAAGGAACGCTGCCTGCGCGCCGACGCCTTCATCGCCCCCAGCCGGACGATCGAAGAAGAACTGGTCGCCGCCGGCTACGCGCGCGATCGGATTCACTACTTACCGAACGGCGTGAGCCTTCGTCCCATACGGAACGAATCGGCCAAACGAGAAATCCGCGCTGCGCTTGCCGAGGCGGAACCGTCGCTCGCTGTAGGGCCCGATGCGCCAGTCGTGCTCTACACGGGCCGCCTGCATCCGGCGAAGGGATTGTCGACGCTCGTCGCGGCTTGGGACGCGATCAACGCGAGCCGCCCCGACGCGCGGCTCTGGTTGATCGGCGAAGGCCCCGCCAAGGCCGAGTTACATCAGCAAATTGACGCGCTCGGCCTCCAGGGTCGCGCCGTCATCGCCGGACCGTTCGATCAGGTCGACGATTTGCTCCAGGCTGCCGACTTGTTCGTGCTCCCTTCTCGCGAAGAGGGAATGTCGATTTCGTTACTTGAAGCAATGTCTGCCGGATTACCCGTCGTCGCAACGCAAATACCGGGCAACGAAACGTTGATCACGTCTGACCGGCACGGCCTGCTCGTTCCGGTCGATGACGCCGGCGTGCTGGCCGGAACCGTGCTTCGACTACTTTGCGAGCCCACTTTCGCGGCACAACTGGGGGCGATAGCGCGTGCAAGAGTAGCGACGGAATACTCCTTAGCACAGGCCGCCCAAGCGCATGGAACACTGTTCGACACGTGTCGGAAGTGCCACAATACGCCACTGAAAACTGAAAACTGAACACTTCAAACTTCAAACTCCAGCCATGCCCTCCTTCAAGCAACTCCTGGCCGGCCCCGATCTGATCCGCGTCTTCGCGCTCGGGCGCGTGATGCATCCTGTGATCGTGGAGATGTTCGGCCTGGCGGGCGGGTACCATGGATTTTGGTTCGATCTGGAGCATTCGTTCATCTCCACCTAACAGATCACCATGGCCGCGATCACGGCCCGGGCGAATGGGATGGACTCGTTCGTGCGGATGCCGCCGACCGGGTACTGGCAGGTGACACAATGCCTGGAGGCCGGCGCCGGCGGCGTGATGGGGGCGCAGATTCGCTCGGCGGATCATGCGCGGGAGTTCAACTCCTGGTGCCGCTTCGCGCCGCAGGGCGTGCGCGGCCTGAACATGGGCGGGCGCGACGCGGACTACACGCACAAGCCGCTGGCGAAGTTCGCCGAGGACGCGAATCGCGACGTGTTCGTGGCCATCCAGATCGAAACGCTCGGCGCGCTGGAAGACGCCGACGCGATCGCCGCCATCGAAGGCGTCGATCTGTTATTCATCGGCCCGGCGGATCTATCACTGGTGCTCGGCGTCGTCGGACAGTTTCACCACGACAAACTCTGGGAAGCGATCGACCGCGTGGCGAAGGCGTGCAAAAAGCACGGCAAGCACTGGGGCTGCGTTGCCCCGGACGGCCCGTTCGCCGAACGCGCCGTGGAGCTCGGCTGCCGGATGCCGACGATCGGCAACGAAATGCACGTTCTGCGCCGCGGCATTGCTTCGTTGCAAAGCGCCTATGGGAAGGTGTTCGAACGGACGACATAAGCGCGGCGCTCTTCTGTAGCCGAGGTCTGTGACCTCGGTGCGTTGGACTTAGCAATCTTGAACCACGAAAGGCACGAAATACACGAACATTTTTAGGCGTGGCACAGTTCAATAACGCGCGATGCGCGCAAGGCTCCGAAAAACTCGTTCGTGCTTTTCGTGCCTTTCGTGGTGCAAGTTCTGCATTAAAGTCCGCGCGTGAACCTTTGCCTCGTCCAACCTCCGAGGTCACAGACCTCGGCTACAGACAGTGGGACAATTGAGACGTTCGCTATCGGCGGCGCAGCCTGGCGTAAAGTCGTCGGCAGGGCTCGATCAGGCCGGCGATGATCATCAGGAGCATCGGGAGCGTGACGAGGATCACGACCCAGAATTTGGCTTCCATCGCGGAGGTGACGTTCGCGGCATTCACGCCGCGGAGGAGTCCTTGCCAGATCGCGAACAGCACGCAACAGACCGTGGTCAGTGCGAAGATGCGCTTGATCGTGAACCGCGGCCGCCAGTTCGGCGGGATCAACGGGGGCGGATCCGGCTCGGGGATGAAGGACATGGTGGGAAACTCAGAAGTCGGAACGATGAACTCGGAAGTATTCGACCAGTCGGCTCAGTCACTCGTCGCTTTGCCCACAATTCACTTCCGACTTCCCACTTTCGCGTTCCGAGTTGTTGCTCATCCTGCCAGTGGTTGGATGCGCTCCACGATTTCTTTTTGCGTGAGTGCTCGATCCAACGGCAGGATCATGTATCGGCCCTTGTCGTGGCAGCAGTCGATGATGACCTGCACTGGGTTAGGCACCGCGAAACCTTCGCAGCAGGGTTCGTGTCCGTGGATCAGCACCTTGGCGCCGAGCGCGTCGGCGAATGCTTGCGCATTTTCGGCGCGATGGTCGCGCCCCCAGAGCATGCGAAACAGGTCGGCGTCTTCCTGATAGTCCGCGTAGTCCAGCGGGCGTTCCAGCACGCCGCGATCGAAGCCTTCCATCTGGCAACGCTCCGGGGCGCTGTGCGTGACCCAGACGTCGCCGGGTAGATGCACCGCGACCGGACAGCTTTCGATGAACTCGACGAGCGCCTTACGCACGCGCTCGAAGGCCGGACCGTAGACTTCCTGCAGTCCCATTCGGAACAGCAGGTTGAGCATCTTCTTCGATTTGAGAATCGGAAAATCGGTGACTTCCGCCATCTCGTGATTGGAAAGCAGGAAGTGGACCCGTTCGGGGAACGTCGCCTTGAGCTTGGCGACGTCCTCCAGCATGGCGTGCGACATGCAGCCGCCGTTCGTGGGATAGGTCGGCCCGCCGTGGCAGACTTCCTGCATCACCAGGTGCCGGCCCGGGTTGTTGGCCAAATCCGCGATGCGGCGGATGGCGTTGAAGTTCCTGCGATGGCCGTGCAAATCGGCGGTAATCATCACGTCGGCGCCGGATTCGGCGCTCAACTCGATGACGTTGCCCCGCCGCCAGGGGGTGGTGCGATTGGCGTCCGTGGCCTTGGCATACGTGACGAGGATCCCCTCGATAAACTCCAGCGTGGCAACCATATGCGGCGATGAACTCGAACGTGTGCGGCGGTAGTAAGGAAGCGGAAAAGTCGCTCGGTTATCCGGTCGCAAGGGGTCGCGGCGGTCGTACCGATTTATTGGATTGTAAGGAATCGGCGGACGATAAGTCCCTCTAGAGGCTTTGCCGTTCGACCCAGCGGAAAGGATTTCTGGACATGAAACGTCTTGTTCTGGTCGCCGCGCTTGCCAGCGTGTTGACCTCGACTAGCGGTTGCTGCTTATTGGATCGCATTTTCTGCTGCCGCAACGCTGGCTGCACCTATGGCGGCGGCGGTGGTGGCGCTGGCTGCTCCAGTTGTGGTGGCAATGGCGGCGGCTGTGCGAGTTGCGGCGGCGGTGGAGGAGGCGGACTGGCGGGCGGTGGTCGTCATTTGCCCCCTGGCTGCGACGTCGCGGGCGCCGAAGCGAACGCCATGTACGCCGGCGGACCGCCCACAGGTCAGGTCGCCTACCCCTATTATACCACGCGCGGCCCGCGTGACTTCCTGGCCAGCAACCCGGGCAGCATCGGCCCGTAAGCTGGTGATCGCGCCGGCATCGAAATCAACGCTTCGCCAACCATGGTCATCGCCGGACCAAGGTTGGCGATTTTCTTTTCCGGGCAAGCACGCCCACGGCCAATATACCGGCCGCCGCCAGCAATGCGGAACTCGGCTCGGGCACCCCATTCGATTCAGCCGGTGCGGTGAACCGCGAACCATAGTTGTTGCGCACCGCGTTCAAGTCTTGAATATCCACGTCGCCATCCAGGTCGGCGTCGCCGGGGCCGGGGCCAGGTGTGCGGCCGAAATGGTTGCGCACATCATTGAGGTCGAATAGATCCACCTGGCCGTCGTCGTTCGTGTCGCCGTCCAGGCCGGAATGAATCAGCAGGCCAATCGCGTTCGGCTGATCGCGATCCGTGACGAGATCGATCGCCGGCACGAACGGCGTGCCGGTTTGGATCTTACCGGTCGCCGAGTCGGTCCAATAGATTTGATTCGTATAGGGATCGACGGCCACGCCCTGCGGGCTGCCGAGCCCGCCCGTCCATTTCATCGGGTCGCTGCCGTCGAGCCCCGCCCGACCAATAAGTCCCTTGCCAAACTCCGGGTCGGCCCAGTAAACAAAACCGCGCACGTGGTCTACGGCCAGGCCCTGCGGGGAAACGAGCCCGCTCACGACGTTCTCGTGATCGCTACCGTCCAGGTTCATGCGCGCGATACCGCCGGGGCGAAGATTGTCAACCAGCGGATTGATGTAGCTGAAATAGAGTTTGCGTTCCCAGGGGTCGAAAGCCAGCCCGTTGATATTGGCAATCGACGGCTCCGGCTCGAGAATTGTTTTGGAATGCGCTCCGTCGTACCCGGCGATCGAAATGGAATGCAGCTCGGCATCGGACCAAATCACCTGCCCGGCGTTACGATCGAGCGCGAGCGCCAAGGGCGCGGGCAATTGCCGCAAAATCGGCGCAACGCCCGCGCCGTCTGCAGTTCCGCGGTTCACGATTCCGGAGGGGCCGATCGGCACACTCGGCACGATATCGGTGAAGAACAATTGGTCGCGAGCGCGATCTAGCGCCAGTCCGCCGATCACGAAACCGGGCGTCAGCGCGACCGCCCCTCCGCCATCGATGTTCGCCCGAGCGATGCCGCCGGATTCGCTCCAGTAAATACTAGGGATCGAACTGGCTCGGCCGACGCCCGCGAGAACGGTTAGAATTGCAAGGCAGATGAGTGGGCAGCGCATCGGAACGGTCCTTCGCCGACGAGACAGAGATGCAGATGAGGTCGTTGCGCTCTCCAGTATGAAAGCTACCGCACGCCGGCGTCAAGCTTTTGGTTCGCCAGGCGGCTGGCTGATTGCAAATCAACAGAGTTCTTGCCAGAGCACTGCCAATTCGCTGAGCATCATCGCGGTGGCGCCCCAGATGCGGTGCCCTTGGTATTCGTAGTAGGGCGCAGAGAGCGGAATCGCACGGCCGGGTATGCGATCGTGGCCTCGAGCGGCTGGTTCGAGCAGCCGTTCCAAGGGTAGTTCAATGACTTCGTTGACTTCGCTCGGGTCCAGTACGAATTGCGGCGCCGATTCGGTCACCGCCACGCACGGCGCGACGCTGAAGTTGCTGACGAACAGGTTGATCGGCGACAACCGTCCCAGCAGTTGCACGCCATCCGGCGGGATGCCGATCTCCTCCTGCAGCTCACGCAGCGCGGCTTGCTCGATCGACTCGTCGTCTTGGATCGCGCCGCCGGGGAGGCAGATCTGGCCGGCGTGCGCGCTCAAGTGCGCGGGACGTACCGTGAGCGGCAGACGCCACTGCTTGCCATGGCGATAAAAGAGCGCGATCACGGCGGCCGGGCGTGCGTTCCAAGCGGGCGGATCGGAATGGCGGCCGTAGCTTAGGTCCGGCGCCAGCTGCGACTGCGCCGCGCGGCCCGGTAAGGGGTGCGCGAGCCGCACTCGCCAGCGATCGATAAACAGCTCAGGCCGCATGACGCGATTCGCTGCGCAATAATCGGCGCTTGATCTTGCCGCTTGTTGTCTTGGGCAGTTCGAGCACGAATTCGACCTGCCTTGGGTATTTATACCCGGCCGAGTTCTGTTTGACCCAGTCCTGCAACTCGCGGATCAGCGCGACGCTCGCTTCCGCGCCGGGCCTGAGCACGATGAAGGCTTTCACCACTGTCCCGCGCAGTTCGTCCGGCGCGCCGACCACCGCGGCTTCATGGACGCATGGATGGGCGGCGAGACAGCTTTCCAGCTCGAACGGCGAGATGCGATACCCGCTGGCCTTGATCACGTCGTCCGCGCGGCCCTGGAACCAGTAGTTGCCGGCAGCGTCCTGCACGAGCACGTCGCCCGAATAATACCATTCGCCGCGAAAGATTTCCGCGGTTTGCTCCGGCTTGTTCCAATATCCATGCATCATGCCGGGATGGTCGGCGCGGCGAACACAAAGCACGCCGGGCTCGCCCGGAGCGACGTCGCGCAGGGCGTCGTCGACCAGTCGCATGGGCACTTGTGGCGCCGGTCGGCCGCAACTGCCGTGCTGAAGTTGCTCGGAGACACGGTTGTAGCAATACACCATGCACTCGCTCATGCCGATGCCGTCGAGCGGCTCGAAGCCCAGGTGGCGTTTGGCGGCCTGGATCGTATCCGGCGGCAAGGGCTCGCCGGCGCTGACGCCGTGTCGCAAGGAACTCAACTGCGCCGCGCCGATTTCCGGCGAGGCGATCAGCATACGGTAGATCGTCGGCGTACCGACGAAGTTGGTGATGCCATACTTGGCGATCAACTGGAACCAGGCCTCGGCGCGGAAGCGGCCGTCGACCGGGTGATAAAGCATCGACGCAATCCCAGCGCGCATCGCGTAGAGAAACGTCGAAGCGACCGGCAGCAGCCAGCCTAGCTCGGCCGGGCAGGCGCAGACGTCGCCTGCGCGGTAATCATGCCAATCGCGAATCAAGTAATCGTACGCGGCCGCATACCGATGGGCGTGAACTACGCCCTTTGGTTCGCCGGTCGTGCCGGAGGTGTAAGCGATGAATGCGATGTCGTCGGCCAGCGTATCCGCGGCGGTGAACTCCGCGGGCGACTGGTTGACCTCGCGCCAAAAGTCGCGATGCGGGCCGCCGATAGTCACGCCATCGGTCGATACGATCAGCACGTCGCGCAAATCGGGGCTGGCGCTGCGCGCGATGTCCAACTCGTCCACCAGCTTGTCCGTGGTGATCGCCACGACGGCGCCGGAATCGCGCAGCCGGTATTCGATTTCATTCGCGCGGAACTGCGTGCTGGTCGGAATAAACACGCCGCCGAGTTTGGCGACTCCGAGCGCCGCGATATAGAATTCGGGCAAGTTCGGCAGCCGCAACAGGACGCGATCACCGCGCTTCACGCCCAGCCGCGCGAGCATCGCCGCACAGCGATTGCTCAGCACGTCCATGTCGCCGTAGGTCAACGTCCGGTTCGCGCCGGCGGAGTTTTCCCAGATCAGGCAGGTACGATCGCCGTGGCCGAAATCGACGTGGCGGCGCGTCAAATCGACGCCCAGGTTGTAGTGCCGAGGAATGGTCGACCAAAGACCAGCGTTGCTTCCATGCATCGGGTCGGTTCCTAGAATTAGTTGCACGTGGATCGGATCGCCATCTCATTCTGAGGGCGGCCCGGGCGGCAATCGGCGCAATACGCTTTCCGGTGATAATTTGTACACGAAGTAAACGCCCTGAGTATCGACGTATTCTTCGCCAAGGACAATACGAGAATCGTGGACGCCCTTGTAGCGAAGCACGTACGCGCCATCGCTTTCCAGGATGAGGTAGTCGGCATTCAATCGCTTACCAAAGGCGCAAAGTTCCTCCCAGTCCATGAGGAGCATCATTGCATCCCAGCTCCAAGTGTCGTCGGGATGGCCGTAGACTTCGGTGAGCAATTCATTCCACCGTACAATTGACCTCGCGTCCTGCGGGACATCCTTCCACGTCACCACTTCTGGCCGTTCCGCGTACCACTTGAACGATTGATTCTGCCGCGGCGTGATGAATTTGGCGTCGCGGGGCGTGTTCTCGGCGATCCACTCGCAGACTTCCCGCCAGGCCTCGGCGTCGAGGACTTTGCCGGGGCGATCTGCTCGGGGATATCCCAGCGTGTGCGTTTGAATCCCGAAATCGGCGACATGAAACGCCGCGTAGCAGGCCGCTGCTGTCAGCCAGGCCCGGCCCCAATTCGGCGAAGAGCGCAATGCATAGTTCAGATAGCCGATGGCCGCCAACGCGCCGCCGATGGGAATCGCCACATCGGCCAGGCGGAACCAGTAATACTTGAGCAGCCACGCACCGCGATCCGGCGTGAAGCCGCCCAGCTTCGCAATCAACCAACCTGTCACCCAAATTGCCGCGGACGCGAGCGCGAACCGCCACAGCGTGCGCGTCGCTACGGAGGCGGGCATCGCGCGGCTGATCACGCCGGTCGCCAGGAGCAGCAGGCCCAAGATCGCCACGCCGCGCGGCGGAAACGTGGCCGGACTGAGGTGATGTGGCAGTCGTTCAAAGACGTAGATGCGATTCGCTTCGTCAACGATTTCCGGCGCGGCGCCCATCGTCAATTCGAGCGCCGGGATGAGCGCCGGCAATGCCAAAAGGCCACCAATCGCGAGCGGCGCCATCAAGGCGCGAATGCCTGGGGCCTTGCCGGCGCGATATTCCAGCCACCACGCCGGCAGCAAGGCGAGGACCGACCAGCCGCCGACGAGCACATGCCAGGCAGAGGCTGCGCCGAGCCAGAGCCAGACCGCGCGCCATTTGCCGGCCATTGCGGCGTCGAGTCCGAAGAAGACGAGGGCGTAGGCGATCCCTTTGGCTTCGAAGCCGCCGACCAGCCATTCGCCGGCCACCTGGCAACGTTCCTGTAAGGCGATCATCAACGCGGCGGAAAACACCGACCACCACGGCCGCGCCACGAGTCGCCAACTCAATCGCTGCCACCCGACGGCCATCAGCCCCCAGGTCAACAAGCGTCCGATCCAAGCCACGGCCGGAAGGGGCAGGTAGAGCGTCCACCAACCTAGCAGCGCATAAAATACCTGATGGGTATGGGCCGACTCGAAAAAGGCGTCGCCGGCGCAAAAAGTCGGATCCCAGTAATGCCGGGCCTTGCCGAGATAATGGGCCTCGTTGTTGTCCGGAACTTGCCAGCCGGAATTGAGATAGAACACCAGCAGGATGAGCGCAATCTCCAGCCAAATCTGACGGCGCGGGGCCGGAGCGAGATCGAGCGAGGCGTTGGCTACTGGCGTGGACATAAGCGGTTCCATGAGCGGCCTTGTAGCGTAGTCAGCCCAACCCGCCCAGGCCAGCCAGGCTAAGAGAGAGGCGACTCTGCTGGATTCCCCCTCGCTGGCGCTTCGGGTTGGTGTGACAATGGTCCGCTTCGATTTCGGGTTCCTTTGAGAGGTCGCCCCCGTGGCACAAGATTCCGCTGGTCACATGTTGCGCGAGTTGGCGCGGGAGTCGACGGTCCAGATTCCCGGCGCGTTTAACGCGCTGGTGGCCAAGATGATCGAGGCCGCCGGATTCGACGCGATGTACCTCTCGGGGGCTGCATTCTCCGCCGGACAACTTGCGCTCCCGGACGTGGGGTTGTTCACGCTCACGGAACTGGTCGAGCAAACCCGGCGCTTGTGCGACGCCACGGATATCCCGTTGATCGTCGACGCCGACACGGGTTTTGGCGAGGCCATCAATGTCGAGCGCACCATCCGCGAACTGGAAGCGGCCGGCGCGGCCGGGATTCAACTCGAAGACCAGCGTTTGCCCAAGCGCTGCGGGCACTTGTCCGGCAAAACGCTGGTCACGGTCGAGGAGATGTGTACTAAACTCCGCGCCGCCAGCGCCGCGCGGTACGACGAAGACACGGTGATCATCGCCCGCACCGATGCCCGGGGCGTGGACGGTCTCGACGCCGCGTTGGCCCGCGCGCGGGAGTATCTGGAAGCCGGCGCGGATTGGATTTTTCCCGAGGCGCTGGCGACGAAGGATGAATTCGAGCGCTTCGCGCGCGAGATCGACGCGCCGCTCGTGGCCAACATGACCGAGTTCGGCCGCAGCCCGCTGTTGACGCTGGAAGAACTGGCCGACCTGGGTTACGCCGCGGTGCTGTACCCGGTCTCGCTGATGCGCGTGGCGATGAAAGCGGTCGAAGCGGCGCTCGATACGATCGCCGCCGACGGCAGCCAGCGCGAATTGCTGGACTTGATGCAAACCCGCGAAGAGCTGTACGACTTGCTCGACTACGACGGGCTCGAGGAACGGGATCGTTCGTATGGTGACGCGTCAGCGGACTAGCCCCGGCAGCGGCGGCAGTCATTCGGAAGCCCCGCAAGGACGACAGGCAATAGCCAGCGGTGCAAACCGCTGGAAAGCGACGCACACAATTCGCCATAGCCCCAGCGGGGCGACACATTTCTTACCCGCCGTAGCAGCAAAGTGTCGCCCCGGTGGGGCTCATGGTATGCGTGCGTTGCATTCCAGCGGTTTGCACCGCTGGCTATTATCTTTCGCCCCGTTGGGGCGAAGTGCTAGCGCAGTTGAGTTGAGTCAAAAACGCGGCCGCCACTTTAGTCGGCTTTTTTGACTGCGTTATCGCCGCGCTGACCGCCACACGCTGGATGCCGGTGGCTAGCACGGCGTCCAGTCGCTCCAGCGTAATGCCGCCGATGGCGAACGCTGGTAGGCGGATGTTTTCGGCTACCGAGCGGAGGAGTTCCACGCCGGTGAACTCTGCGAATTGCTTGGTTTGCGACGGGAACGTCGGCCCGACGCCGATGTAGCTCGCTCCGTCGAGGACGGCCTGGCGGGCCTGGTCCAGGGAATGCGTCGACACGCCAACGAGCATCGTTGGCCCGACGATGCGCCGCGCGTCCTTGACGCTCAACTCTTCCTGGCCGACGTGGACGCCGTCGGCCTCTGCTAAGACCGCCAGGTCGGGGCGGTCGTTCAAAATGAATAACGTGTGCGAGTTGGCCGTCAGCTCCTGGAGCGCGCGAGCGCGCTCCAGGAGCTCTCGATCTGCCAACTTCTTGTCGCGCAATTGAATGACATGCACGCCCGCGGCGATCAATTCGCCGGCGAACGCAGTAAACGCTGCCAAGGATTCGCGACCGTCAAGCAAGACGTACAACTTCGCGTGCGCCAGGCGCACCTTACTGTCCGCCGTGATGCCGATGGCCTTTTCCAGTGTGTAGAGCCGATAGCGCAGCGACTCGATGCGCACCGCAAACGCGGCGTCGACCACCTTGCCGAACTCTTCCAAGCTGCGGAGCGCTTCGCCAGTCCGTTTCAAGCTCGCCGTCGCGACGCTCGCCGGTCCTGTTCGATGGCTCTCGGACTCCAGCGTGATCGACGTCCCCACGTCAGCGGGCGTATCACGGGCGCTCAACCGTTCGGCCGCCGGCAACTGTTCCAGCGCCGCGCTCAGATCGTGCCGCAGGGATTTCAATTGTTCGGTGAGATGCCGATCGTCCAAGCTAAAGCGCACATAGTCTTCGGCGACACGCAGCCCCTCACGAGCGCGATTGCCGGCGGCATCGAGTGTCCGCCAAACGGCGACGGCGTTCTCGGGTTCGTCGCGCACGATGGCCGGAGGCGTGGGCTCCTCGTCCTCATCTTCATCATCATCGTCGTCCAAATCCTCGAACGGAAACTGCAACGGAGAATCGTCGCGAATCTCCACTACATTCTCGACACGGATGCCCCGCTCCCGCATCCAGTTCCCCGCGTCGTGTTCGCTCATTCCACAGGCCCACAACAGATGCTGCGTGCCAATCTCGATCTCGCCCAAGTCCGGGAGAAAGGATTTGATATGCTGCATCGCTTCTCGCAACGTCGGCTCGAATTGTCCTCGTCGATACTTGGCGTTCTCCGGTGTTCGAGTCAGCGTCGGCCAGCGCTCCAGCACGCGGTTTCCATCGATGCCAACCTCGAGCAGCAGCCGCGACGCCAATAGTTCCGGCTCCGCTAGCAGCGCCAGCAAGATTTCCGGCACGTCGATCGGCGAGAGCGCATCGCCCGACGACCATTCCGCCGCTAAATCGAGTGCTCGCTCCACCGCCGGTGTAAACGGGAGTTTCATATCCTGCCCATTCTGCCATTTAACCGGGTTGATCCCAAGGTCCGGAGGGAGCTGGAAGTTTTCAGTGTTCAGTTTTCAGTAGGTTGCTATTGAACAAGCCAGTTTCAAGACACTGAAAACTTCCAACTCCCACCCCTTTTGTCCTTCCTCGACCATCCCCGGCATCTAACCCCTTATACAACCGAGTTTTGCCTTGCTGGGTCTGTTATCGAGGGGTAAGATTCCGGCGGTGTGGCTGGTTGACGCTTTTTGAGGAGACGGCCGGTGGCGGCCGTGCTCGAGGATGCCCGAGGCAAGGACGCCTGCGCCCCGTTTGCCGTTGTGGCTCGGCCTTTGGCCGGGATTGCCGCAATTGTGGCTGCACGGCCGTTTCGCCGGGCTGGCGGCGGCGATCGGATTTGCCGTTCTGCTGGATTTCGTACTTGCCACATCTCTTGTTTGGACCGAGATTTGGGAGCCGCGCGTGGCCGCCTTATGGTGGTCGGGCGTGGGGCTCGTGTGGGGCGGTTCGTTGCTGTGGTGGGTCGCCGCTGGAAGGCGTCAGCCGAAGCCTCAGGCCGCCACGCCGGCGGGGGACTTGTTTCCCCTCGCCATGACCGAATACTTACGAGGGAACTGGTTCGAGGCGGAACGTCAGGTGGCCCGGCTGCTGAGGGCGGCGCCGCACGACGTGGAAGCGCGGCTATTACGCGTTTCAATCCTCCGTCGAACCGGCAAAAGAGTGGAGGCACGGCGTTTGCTCGATGTGCTCAGCCGCACAGACGCCGCGACAAAATGGCAGTTTGAGATTGAACGAGAACGCGAGCGGATCACCACCGACGAAGAGCTGGGCCGCGAAGCACAGCCGATCGATTCGGCTCAGCACGAAAAGAACGCCGCGTAGAGAGTAGACGCTGTCGGCGGGATTTCTGACGAGGGAGCAGCAGTCGCGATACCTGACCTTCTGGCGGTCGATTGGGAACAGTCGACGTCGGAGTTGCTACTGGGAGAACAAGACGGATGTACGAACGCTTTACTGACCGCGCCCGCAAAGTGATGCAGCTTGCAAATCAGGAGGCACAGCGGTTCAACCACGAATACATCGGCACCGAGCACGTGCTGCTGGGACTCATCAAGGAGGGGAGCGGCGTTGCCGCGAACGTGCTCAAGAATCTGGACGTCGATCTGCGCAAGATCCGTCTGGAAGTCGAGAAGCTCGTCCAGAGCGGACCCGACATGGTCACCATGGGCAAGCTGCCGCAAACGCCGCGCGCCAAGAAGGTGATTGAGTACGCCATGGAAGAGGCGCGCAATCTGAATCACAACTACGTGGGTACCGAGCATATACTGCTCGGCCTGCTGCGCGAGCATGAGGGGGTCGCCGCCCAGGTGTTGATGAACCTCGGGCTGAAACTCGAAGAAGTCCGCGAGGAGGTCTTGAACCTGCTCGGCCACGGCATCGAGGGAAGCGAAGGGGGCGAGCGTCAACCGAGCGGCGGAGGCGGAGGCGGTGCTGCCGGCGCCACCGGCGGTGGCGAGACCACGACCCGCTCCGGCAAATCGAAAACCCCAGCGCTCGATAGCTTCGGCCGCGATCTCACCGAGTTGGCCCGACAAGGCAAGCTCGATCCGGTGATCGGCCGCGAAAAGGAAATCGAACGCGCCATTCAAGTCCTCTGTCGCCGCACCAAGAACAACCCGGTGCTGCTGGGCGAAGCGGGCGTCGGCAAGACGGCCATCGTCGAAGGCTTCGCGCAACGCGTGATCGACGGAAATGTCCCGGAATTGCTCGCCGATCGCCGCATCGTGGTCTTGGACCTGGCGATGATGGTTGCCGGCACTAAATACCGCGGTCAGTTCGAAGAGCGGATCAAGGCGGTGATGAACGAAGTTCGCCGCGCGAAGAACACGATCTTGTTCATCGACGAATTGCACACCCTGGTCGGCGCCGGCGGCGCGGAAGGGGCGATCGACGCCTCGAACGTGCTCAAGCCCGCGTTGGCTCGCGGTGAAATCCAATGCATCGGCGCGACGACGCTGGACGAGTACCGCAAGTACATCGAAAAGGACAGCGCGCTGGCTCGCCGCTTCCAGGAAGTCATGGTCGAGCCGTCCAGCAAGCCGGAAACGGTGGAGATCCTCAAGGGGCTCCGCGATCGTTACGAAACGCATCACCGCGTGCAGATCACCGACGACGCCCTCGAAGCGGCCGTCGAGTTGTCGAGCCGTTATGTGACCGGACGCTGCCTCCCGGATAAGGCAATCGACGTGATCGACGAAGCCGGCGCACGCGTACGGCTCAAGGCGATGACTCGTCCGCCCGATTTGAAGGAACTCGACGAGGAAGTCGAGCGCCTCAACAAGGAAAAGGAAGAGGCGGTCGCCAACCAGGACTTCGAAAAGGCCGCGCAACTGCGCGACTCGGCCGATAAGCTCAAGAAGAAGAAGCAAAACCTCACCAAGGACTGGCGCGAGAAATCGCGCGAGACCGACGGCGTCGTCGACGAAGAGGTCATCGCCGAGGTGGTCTCCAAGATGACGGGCATTCCGCTCACGCGGATGAGCACCGAGGACTCCAAGCGCCTGATGGAGATGGAGCACGACCTGCACAAGCGGGTCATCAGCCAGGACGAGGCGATCAAGTCGATCTCGAAGGCCGTGCGGCGCAGCCGGAGCGGTTTGAAAGATCCGAAGCGCCCGACCGGTTGCTTCATCTTCGCCGGCCCCACGGGTGTCGGGAAGACGTTGCTGGCGAAGGCGCTCGCCGAGTTCATGTTCGGCGATTCCGACGCGCTGATCCAGATCGACATGTCCGAGTACATGGAGAAGCACAACGTCAGCCGACTGATCGGCGCCCCGCCGGGCTACGTCGGCTTCGAGGAAGGCGGCCAGTTGACGGAAAAGATCCGTCGCCGTCCGTACGCCGTGGTGCTGTTGGACGAAATCGAGAAGGCGCACCCGGACGTCTACAATATGTTGTTGCAGATCATGGAAGAAGGCCGCCTGACCGACAGCTTCGGTCGGAACGTCGACTTCCGCAACACGATCATCATCATGACGACGAACGCCGGCGCCGGCGCGATCAAGAACGAAGCCCAGTTCGGCTTCGGCTCGCCGGACAAGGACGGCAACTACGACAGCATGAAGAGCCGCGTGAAGGACGAGATCGAAAAGGTCTTCCGGCCCGAGTTCCTCGGCCGCGTCGACGATTTGATCGTCTTCCGTCACCTCTCGAATGAGGACTTGAAGCAAGTGGTCGACTTGGAACTGAGCAAGGTGCGCGACCGGCTCGCCGAGCGCGGCCTCAAGCTCGTACTCACGGACCAGGCCAGAGAGTTCATCGTCAAGAAGGGTTCCGACCTGGACTTTGGCGCACGTCCGCTACGCCGGGCGATCGAGAACTTCATCGAAGACCCGCTCTCCGAGGAGCTCCTCAAGGGCGAGTTCAAAGGCAAGGACATGATCCGCGTCGAAATCAAGGAAGTGGCCGGCAAGAAGCAACTGTTCTTCGAGGGACTCAACTCCCAAGAAGGCGAGCCAGTTGGCGCCGGAGCGACCGGAGCGTCGGACGCGAGCTAAGCGTTTGACGCAGTGTTCGCAGAGAAATTCAAACCCCGCGGCGATGCACTTCGCCGCGGGGTTTTTTTTATTGATTCAGCGCGGGGTACCTGGGACAGCGGCATAAGAGGAGCTGCCACAATCGTCCAACTCACTGGGGCTTCGCTTCACGATGTTGATGAGTCAAACGATGCTCCAGCTCGATGGAGGTCAGCTGTCCATGAGAATGCCCCAGCCCCAGGCACCCATCGTTTGTTTCAACTGCCATTGCCGAACGTCTGCGCCAGAAATCGTTGCGTGCGCGTGAATAGCGATTCCGGCGCTACCTGGATCGACGCGCGGGCGGCGCCGCCGACGAGCGTACCAGGGGGCCGGGCTGCGAGTTCCAGGCGGACCTGGTAGAGCGTTTCCAGCGGGGCGGCCTCGGAGATCGGGCCGTCGCGGCGTGTGGGAAGGAGGCCGCGGGCGGTGAGTTCCGGCGGGGCGGTTTCCATGTCGAGGGGCGTGATCTCGGTCACACGGGCGGCAACTGCCGTGCCGCGGGACTGGTCGCTCACGACTGTGGCGGTTTGCCCGACGGCGACGCGGGTCACGTCGGCTTCGTCGCACGCCAGCAAAACGTCGACGTGGCTTGGATCGCCCACGCTGCCGATCACCGTCTCGGGCAAAAGCGTGGCGCCAATGTTCGACGGCTCCAGCGGCGAGCCGGACCAGGTGGGCAATTCATGAGGGCCAACGGCTGGATCGACGCGCGCGGCGGGCAACAACACGCCGTCGATGGGCGCTTTGATTTCCAGTCGCGCGAGTTCCAGGCGGCAGTTCCGCAGGCGTTCGTCGGTGTCGACAAGAGCCTCACGCGCGGCTGGCAGTCGGAGCGAGGCGTCGTCATCGCGGACGCTGAACTGTTCGAGATGCGCCACGTGTAATGCGCGATACCGCTGCTCGCCCAGTAGCCGGGCTGCTTCTTCAAGCAAACGATGATTGACGAGCCGCGCGACGGTCTCCCCCTCGCGCACGGTGGTTCCGGCCGGGAGGGCTTCCGCGAGCGAGCCTTCGACCAGCACATACAACTGCCGACTCGCGCGCGGCATGATCACGCCGGGCGCTTGCACGCGGCTGGGCAGCGGGATGAACGCCAACGCCGCCAAGAGCGCGAACGATGCGCCGCCACGCCACGCCAGTCGCCGCCAGACCGGTTCGCCGGAGAGCGATTCCAAGCGCGCAGCGCGCGCCATGCGCATCGCCGACGGAGTGACCATGCCGGCGGCGCAGGCGACGGCCGCCATCGCCACGAGCGGCCCCGCGCCCCAGGGGCGCAGCCACTGGTAACAAAACCAGGCCAGGCCGCCGAGCACTGCGACCGAATAAGCCAGCGACGCGATCGCATAGCCGCTCAGCCAGCGCGGTAGTCCCAGGGCGAAATGCTCGCGCGGCGCGACGCCTGCGAATACGGCGAGCAGTTGTTCCTCGACGCGCGCGAATGCTTCGTCGCGCAGGTTGGGCGTCGCGACGAGGTCGGACAGCACGTAGTAGCCGTCGTAGCGCAGCAAGGGATTTCCGTTAAAGACGAGCGTGCCGATTGAGCACACCAGCAATACGCTCAAGCATAGCGAGTTGAGTGGGCCCGGTGCGCTGAACCACCAGAGAAAGAGCGCGAGCGAGGCCAACAGCAATTCCACGGCGATGCCCGCGGCGCCGATCGCGGCGCGTTGCCACTTGTCCGACAACGTCCAGGCGTCGGTCACGTTGCAATACAAACACGGCACGCCAGCCAGCAACATCACGCCGAGTTCATGGCAACGGACGCCGAAATGTCGCCCGACGAGCCCGTGTCCCAATTCATGCAATACTTTGACGAGGCTCAACGCCAAGACAATCCAAATGGCGTTCTCCAGACGCAGAAACGCCTCGAGCGGCGGCAGTTTCGCGGTGAGTTGATCGAAGCGCGTGATCGCCAAAAGAGCCGCGCAAATCACGAGCGCCGCGCCAACCGCGAGCGCCGTCGGCGTGAAGGCCCAGCGCATCCAGGGATAGAGCGACTCCAACAATCGTGCAGGATCAATGCCGCGGAAGCGAATCGCCCAGGGTTGCAGCAATGCGGAGATGCATTGGCGGCGCGCACGACGTTGGGCTTCTTCCCATAGCACCTCGGCCTGTTCCACGCCCGGCGCGAGCACCAGATTGTCAGCCCGTAAGCGACGCACGAGCGCTTCGAGTTGCGCGGGCTCGATCCGCCGCGGCGCGAACTGCAGCTCGAATTCCCGGCAAAGCTGTCCGAGACTGCGCTCCCCGTCGAGCCGCTCCCAGAGCCAAGCCTCTTCCAGGCCGAGTTCAAAATAGCGCAGCGAAATCGGATCCTTAACGACCACGGTCATGCCCTGCCGCCGCGCGACGGAGCGCGCCACGAGATCGCCACGCCGCTTCACCGCTAGCGGCCGCTCCTCCACCCGCTCCTCGCCAGCCATCCTGGGCATCACGATAGTCCTTGGTTAACCGCGAAAGACGCGAAATGGCGCGAAAAGAAAATGCAGAACAGTTTTGGTCCACGGAATACACGGAAGGACACGGAAGAAATCCAACTCTCATTCCTTTTCCGTGTCCTTCCGTGTATTCCGTGGACACTACGCCTTCCGTATTTCTTTCGCGCCCTGTTCGCGTCTTTCGCGGTTCACTTTCCGTCGGTTTTCTGAAACATCGCGTGGTCGCGGTTGCCGCGGGCGAGTAGGTAGGCGATCAGGTCCTGAATCTCGTCTTCTTGGAGCGTGTTCAGCAGGCCTTCCGGCATCATCGAGACTTTGGACATTTCCATCGCTTCGACGTCGCCGCGGTCCACGTTCGTCATATTTCCCGGATCGAGCATATTTTCGACAATGTTGAGCGAATCGCCGGAAAGATTCGCCACGCGGCCGGTCACGGTCTTGCCGGCCTTGGTTTCAATGGTGATCGCCGCGTATTGATCGCTGATCGTCTTGTTGGGATCGACGATCGATTCCAGCACGTCCTTCGCGCTGAAACGCCCGGCGACGGAGGTCAAATCGGGGCCGACGGAACCGCCGTCGTGTTCGAAGCGGTGGCAAGCGGCGCAGGCCACGGCGCCGTAGATCGCGCGGCCGCGATCGTAGTTCCGGCCGCCTTGAAATCCGGACTGCACGAGTGGAACCAGTTCGTCGAGCGAATATTTCCGTACGAACTTGCGCGCTGCGAGCAATTCTTGCGGCGAAGTTTCCTTTGGCGTCTGATCGAGAATCGGCTTCAGCGCCGCCTTCTCTGCGTCCGTCAAGTTCGCCAGCGCTTGTTCGCGGATCGTCTTCAACGAGCCCTTGAACGTATTGCCGCCGCGATAAGCCACCGCTTTCGTGACGAACCAGGAGAAATACTCTTCCCGCAGCGCCGGCGTCCAACCGACTTTGAGCGCCCGCAGCGACAACGCGTAGTCGATCTGCTCTTCCTGCGTCGGCGCTTCCAGCATGGCCTTCACAATCTTTTCGGCCGCTTCCGGCGCTTGTAAGTAGACGAGCAGTTGAGCCAGCTCCGAGTTCAGCTCGCGGCTTTCGGCGGGGAACTGTGCGGACAAGCGGCCAGCCAGTACTTGACGCGTGCCTTCCGGCGGATAGCCCAGTCGAGTGAAGGTCAGCGCGAGCGCGCGATACCAATCGAGTCGATCCGCCGTACTCAGCCGTTGCATCGACAACTCTAGGTGCGCTCCAATGAAGTCCTTGCGCACAAACTCGTTCTTATCGCCGGCGCCAGGCGCTCGATGGATTTCGTCTCGTCCGCTCACGCGCGCTGCCGCCACCAACGCCGGAATCGCAATGCGTGGATTCTTTTCATTGAACGCCTTCACGATCCATTGGCCTGGATCCTGCCACTCCAGCGCAAGCCGCGCCGCGTAACGAATCGCCCGGTCTTCGCTGGCCAGGTACGGCCAGACCGTTTCGACGGCCGTCGGATCGGCATGGCCGTGGAAGGCTTCGAGCTTTTGTCGCAGTGCGCGTTCCGCCGCGAATTCGTTGTTTTCCGGCGCGGGCGCTGTGGACTCGCCGCCGGTGTAAGTCACGCGGTACAGCGCCGACTGCGTCCGCCGTCCGCCGACGGCAAAATACATCGCGCCGTCGTGCGGGTTGATGATGACGTCGGTGAGCGCCAACGGTTGGCCGCTGATGAACTCCTCCGATTCCGCGACGTAGCTGCTGCCTTGCGGCTTGAGATGCACCGCGCGGAGTTTGCCGAAGCTCCAATCGTTGATGAACAGGGCTTCCTGATACTTCGCGGGGAACTTTGCGCCGTAGCCGAACGTGATGCCGGTGGGCGAGCCGGGTCCGATGTCGACGATCGTGCCGAGACTGTCGATGTAATGCTCGGGCCACTTGCCGGACCCGTTGCGAAAGCCGTATTCCGCGCCGCTGGTGACGTGATTGATCCGTGTCGGGCGATACCAGGGGACGCCGATGTCCCATTCCATGTCGGCGTCGTAGGTGAAGAGTTCGCCTTGATGATTGTAGGCCAGATCGAATTGATTGCGGAAACCGACCGCGAGCAGTTCCCAGTTCTCGCCGTTCGGGTCGCAGGTGGCGATCCAACCTTGCGGCGCCATCGAGCCGTCCATGAACCCGGTGGGGATCCGCGTGATCAGATTGTCTTCGCCCCAGTTGTTCGGCACGCGCGACTTGGCGAACTCGGTGATCTTGCTCTGATTGCCGACCACGATGGCGAGCGATTTTCCGTCGGGCGTGACGACCATCGAATGCGCGCCGTGCTCGCCGCCGGCTTCCAACGCGCGGAGGAGCTTGATTTCATCATACTTGTCGTCGCCGTCGGTATCGCGCGCGCGATAAAGCCCGTGCTGCTGGTCGGTGTCGTTGACCATGATGTACAGGCTGTCGAAGGCGTAGAGCAGCCCATGCGCGCCGCCGACTTCCAGGTCGATCGGCTCCAACTTGATCTCGCCTTGTTGACCGATCGCTGGCGGCGTGACGCGGTACAGTTTGCCGTATTGATCTCCGACGATCAGTCGCCCTTTGGGGTCGACGCACATCGACACCCAGGAGCCTTCTTCGTCCTGCGGAACCGTGTACAGCAGCTCCAGCCGAAAATCTTTGGGCACAATGACGTTGCCGGAGGCCTCGTCCTGGGCGGCGGCGAATCGCGGCAACGCCAGACACGCTGCCAGGACGAACAGATAGGTGGCTCTCATGGTGGGCGGCAGATTTCCGGGAAGGAATGGGCGAAGGCGGGAACCAAGGCGCGCAAGGCGACCGGCACCCGATTTTATTTGCCCGCCCGCGGAAACTCCACCCTGCCACGCGTAAAACGCCAAGAAAGCGACGCTTCCTCGTAGCTCTTGGAGCCGGAAGCGTGAGCGCCCGGAGAGATTCGCGACCGACTCTATTGCCAGCGCACTTCCGGCGCGGACGCTTTTGGGTCGACGGACGAGTTCGATGCAACTCGCCGACAAACGCTAGCGCCGCCCATTCAGCGTGGGATAGTAATGCGAGTAAAAGAAACCAGTGCGGTTCCCATAAGCTGGACTGAACGAAGTCTGATGGCCCGTCGGCCGAAACGTGGTCTCGCCGCGCTGATCTTGGGCCGACGACGCAGCAACGGAAGATTGCAGTTGGGAAATCTGGCGTTGCGTGTCCTGGTTCTGCCGTCGTTGCTCGACGGCCGGGCGGACCAAAGTCTGGTAGTTGGGCAAACCGCCGCCCTGGGGCTGCAGCAGATTCAGGTAGGGACTCACCGTGGGGCGGTTGTAGAGCGAATTCTGGGTCCGCCGATACGCGTTATTGCGCTGGGCAAAGCACTCGTCGGCACACAAGCTCAGACCCGCCACCGCCAATGTCGCACAAATCGCCGTACGCAACATGATTTCGCCCCCCGCGAGGTCACTTCGCCCTGATCGGAACTACACGTTCACTCTATTCCGATCGACAGCCAGGGTCAAGAAATCCCCAGCCCTTCGACGGCGTGGCGGCCGTTGATGGTCAGTTCGGGCCGTGTCGCTCGATCATGAGGGTCCTGCGGGACGCCGCGCCGCGCCCGGCGGCGTTCCGCGTCATTGCCGGCCATCAGCGCCAAGAGCGAAACGCCCAGTTGGAACGAGCCCACCAGGAACGGCTGGCCGTGGAAACGCTCGACCTTGTGGGTGGGCCAGCGGTCGATCCGTTCCCAGCCGGCCTCGGTGCGGCGCCACGTGAATCCCGGCTCGGCATTCATTTGCGCCGGCTGAGGCCAATGCGCGAGCGTCCAACCGGCGAAACTGAGAAACACGATCACAAGAAGGACAAACCGCACGTGGAAGCTCGCGACGAGAGGAGCGATGAGGCCAACCGACGTTGCGGGAAACAATCGCAAAGTCGGGGCCGGGCCACGTCGCGGCACGGGTATCTCGCCGGAACCCTCGTGAGAGCAAAAGGTTGGGTGGATTTTCCTAGAGCGGCGGAGTTGGCGATTGTCGCGAAATCGCCACGTCGTAGGTGGCATCCATGTGGCGATTTTTCGACATCGCGAGATTGGGGCGAAGCGCTCCGAAAGTGCCCTGACGCAGATGCGGCATAACCCGGCCGCGCACCGCAACTTCGTGGCAGGTCAAAACTTGTCGGACGCCGAGTTTCGACCTAGGTTTTCAACGAGGCGCAGGAGAACTGCCGCGCCGCCATGCCCCGATCCACGTGTTGAAGGAAGAAAGCGGAACTTCCCCCATGACCCAGGCAAACGGCGTCACGAAGGTCGACCTAGACAAGGTCCTGGCCACGGCTCAACTCCCCGCTCTGCCGCAGAGCGCGATCAGCCTGCTGGAGCTTTCACAGAACCCCAAGAACGGCCCCGACGAATTCGCGGTTCCCATCGAGGCCGACCCCGGTCTGACCGGCCAGGTGCTGAAGTTCGTGAATTCGTCCTACTTCGGGTTCGCCCGCGAAATCTCGAACGTCAAGCACGCCATCACGATGGTGGGCATCCGCACGATCAAAAACTTCGCGCTTTGGAGCGCGGTGTTCAGCCTGATGCCGAACCCCAAGTGCGGGCCGTTCGATCTGAAATCGCTGTGGCAAGATTCGTTGCGTCGCGGCTTATTCGCACGCAACATGGCGAAGCTGCTGGGATTGAAGGACGCGGAAGAACCGTTTGCCGCGGCGTTGCTGCAAGACATGGCAGTGCCGCTGCTGGCGAAGGAGTTTTCCAGCGTTTACGAAAAACTGCTCGTCAAGCGCGACGGCGGCCGTATCCGTCTTTCGGATTTCGAGATGCAGGTCTTCGGTTGGACGCATGCCGACGCCGCGGCGAAGATGGCCCAGCAATGGAATCTGCCGGCCGACTTCGTACAACTCGTGGCCTGCCACACGCACCTGAGCGAATTGCTGCAGGAACAACCGCGCGACGCCGCTCGCGTCTCCGTGGCCTTGTCCTCGATGTTGCCGGCCGGCGCCGACGCCAATTGGTACGAGTGCGCCGAGTTTGACGACTACTATCGCAGCCTCGCGCCGAACGGTCCGTCGACGTTGGAAATGTTGGGACAGGTCGACAACGATTTCGCCGAATTCGCTCCCGTGTTGAAGCTGGCGAAGCCGGCCAAGTCGCTCGTCGAGTGCTTCCAGGAAATGGCCGCGCCGGTCGCCTGAGTCCCCGTCGAAGGCCCCGCGAATCGCCGTTACGACCCAATAGCGCGGATTCTCTTCGCCGCCACGGCGCTCCCAGAGCGTTGACCGCTGCGGCGCACGCCCAAATTCGATTGGGCGATTGCTGGCCCGCTGAGTAAAATAAAGCGGGTGTGGCTGACCCTCGTGATGGGCGGCCGCCAGCGACGGGAGGGCCGCGGCATGACGCTTGCCAATCGCTTACGCACGCAACAGCGACTCCGCCAGGCCGAGGGCTACCTCGAACTGGGCATGCCGCAACATGCGCTCGACGTCCTGGACGACGTCAACGACGCCGGTCCGTCATGCGGACGGCTGTCGCTCCTGCAAGGCTACGCGTTGCGGGCGTTAGGACGTTACGTCGAGGCAATCTATCCGTTGGTCGCAGCGTCCGAGACGAATCCCAACGACATTCATGTCTGGCTCGCGTTGGGCTGGTGCTACAAGCGGATCCAGCGTCTCGATTTGGCCATCGAGTCGTTGGAACATGCGCTGGAAGCCGCGCCGGACCAAGCGCTGATTCACTACAATCTGTCGTGTTACTGGAGCCTGGCCCGCAACAAGGAACGGACGCTGGAATACCTGGCCCGGGCCTTGGAACTGGACGCCGATTATCGCGACCTGATTCCCCAAGAATCGGACTTCGACGCCTTGCGCGACGATCCGGACTTCCGCTCGCTGATCACGCTGGAAGTATAGCGCGGGGAGTTTGAAGTTTTCAGTGTTCAGTTTTCAGTGGACTGGACGCTCCCCGTTTGGTTGTGGCAGGGTCCCTCTCACGTTGTAGCACGGTCTCCCGACCGTGCTACTGGCCCGACCGAAGGTCTCCATTTCCGGCCAGCCGCATCACTGGCCAGTTGAGCAACGGTTTCCGAATCGAACCGTGGTACGGTCGGGAGACCGTACCACAACGTTCTTCGCGAGCGACGTTCTCACTGAACACTGAAAACTGAACACTGAAAACTTCAAACTCGCGCTACGCGCGCGGATGAAACTTCCGGTGGATCGCTTTCAAGCGTTCGTGATCCACGTGCGTATAGATTTGCGTGGTCGCGATGCTGGCGTGTCCGAGCAGTTCTTGCACCTGGCGTAGATCCGCGCCGCCAGCGAGCATGTGCGTGGCGAAGCTATGGCGAAGCGTGTGCGGGCTGACGTCGCTCGGAGCGCCGGCGCGGGCGACGAATTTTTTTACCAGTTCCCAGATGCGCTCCCGGCCCAGGTGCTGTCCGCGCGACGAAAGCAACAGCCATTCGGGCGGCGATGTCGCGCGGGCTGCGCTCGTTGGACGTTCCTTTTCCACATAATTCCGCACCGCTTCGACGGCGCGCCGACCCAAGGGCACGATCCGCTGCTTGTCGCCCTTGCCGTGGCAGATGCAAAATCCGTCGTTGAGATGCACGTCGCGCTGTCGCAATGAGGACAATTCCGAGGCGCGACAGCCCGTCGCGTAAAGCAGTTCCAACATCGCGCGATCGCGCCGCCAATGGGGTTCTCGCTCCAGCGGCGTTTCCAGCAGCGCGTTCACGACCGACGGCGACAGCACCTGCGGGATGCGTTGCCAGAGCTTGGTGCTGCCCAGCAATTCGGCGAGGTTATCGCGCACCGCTCCTTCGAGCTGCAGGTAGCGGTAGAAGATTTTCAATGAAACCAGGTGTCGCGCCACGCTGGCCGGGGCGAGCGACTGCCTTCCGAGCCAGGCGGCGTAGTCGGCGAGTTGCTGAATCGTTAAATCCAGCACGGATCGCCGTTCCAGCCAAGAGAAGAACCGGCGCAAATCGCGACGGTAGGCCATCACCGTGTTCTCGGCCAAATGGCATTCGTTGGTCAAATAGCCAATGAACGACGCCAACCACGGATGCTCCGCCGCGGGTTTGGCGATCTCCGGCTGAGGTTTCTTGCGAAGGGGTGCGGCCAAGACTCGTTTTCCCGGGAAGGACGACCTGACAGCGATGCTCATTCGGCCCCGATAGCCGTTGACTTGAGCCAAACTGCCTCATCCTGCCGCGCAGTTGAATTCCGCTTACCGCGTTGTCGCTTCGCCGAGGGGGTTCTAGAATCGAGTGTAGCAAGTCCGCGGGCGTTGGCTTCGCGGAGCTGAACTGGTCCGACTGTAATGATTGCGCCATGCTTCAATTCCACGGTCGGCGTCCGACGCGCAACTACCTCGCCCGCCGCGAGCAATGGCGGTTGTTGACGTTGTTCGGCATGCTGGGACTGGTTCTCGTGCTGATGCGCTTTGCCGGCCGCGAGCAATCATGGACTTGGTTGTTCGGCGAAGAAGCGGCGGGACCTCCGTCCCAAGCTCCCACCGAGCCGGTCGACTCTGTGCTATCGAGCGCGCCGGCGACCGACGTTCCGGACGCGGTGAGGATGCAACGGCTCAGTAGCAACAAAGCCGTCACGCCGAAACACTTGCTACCCGGGCTGCCGCGAGAACTCTTTGCGAGCGTGGTGGACAACACCGTGCTGCGCGGCGGCGACGAGCATGAGGCCTTCTTTCAAACGCTCTCGGTACTGAGCAAGACCGATGAACAAGATGCAAGTTTGCCGCAGCCGCTCGACGTGAGCTTCGTGCAGTTGCATCGCCAACCGGAATCGTATCGCGGCGAGTGGGTCCGCGTGCGCGGCATTGCGCGCGGCGCATTCCCAGTTTTGTATCCCATGAATACATACGATGTCTCGTCTCTTTACCAACTGTGGTTGCAGCCGGAGGGACGCCCGGACGATTTGCTGGCGGTCAACTTACTCCAGTTGCCTCCCGGATTTCCGCAAGGAAAAAAGGTCCAGGCGGAAGTGACAATTGACGGCGTCTTCTTCAAAAGGTGGGCGTATCAGGCCCAAGATAGAAAGATCCGCACTGCGCCGTTGTTACTTGCGCGCACGGTGGTCTGGACGCCGCCAGCACCGACCGGTATCTCGGCCCCAGCGGAGTTCAGCCCGCTAGATATGGCGCTCGCGGCGTCGGCCGTGGCGCTGGTCATCGGCGCCGTAGTCTTCATCGTTCGCGGCGGTCAAGGCACAGGCGTATCGGCGAACACACCCGCGCCGGACTTTCACCAACTGGCCGAACAAGACGCCGGCAATGACGTCGCCCGCATGCTCTCGAATCTGCGCGAACGCGAACTCGCCGATGAAGCGCCGCCCAGTCCGTCGGCGGAGAATGCATCATGATGGCCGGTGCGCACGCTGGTCGGAGCAAGGTTCGGGCGCCACTGGAGGCTTGTCCGCCAGTGCCGGAGTTGGGCCCAACTGCGCGACCAGAACACTGGCGGACAAGCCGCCAGTGGCGCCCCACATCACACTTTCTGCTCGTGTACGTTTTTTTAGCGATGCTCTGCACCAGCGCGGCGCTCGCCGCCGACACCGAACCGCCGCCGCCGATCAGCGGCTCGCGCGAGATGTTTTCGCTCTACGGATTCGACGACAGCTACTTCGCCAAGCTGCCGGACGCCACGCCGTATGGCGACGATCAAACCGAGGCCATCTTGCGCGGGCTGATCGCCGTGCGCCGCTTCAGCCGTGTCGATCTCGCGCGCTGGCGTCACCCGGCCAGTGAACTTCCGGCCTGGCTCGCTACGCCGGAGGAACATTCCGGTGAGGTTGTCGAGCTACGGGGGCGCGTGAAGCGCGTGACCCGGATTCGACCAATTCCGGAGGTGGCGCGGCGATTCGAGCTGGACGTCTATTACCGTTGCGACGTGGAGCTCGCGAAGCCGGAAACCGAGGCGACTGTTTTTGCGTTGGCGATTCCGCGGGATTGGCTCGGCGAAAACGAGGATAGCCGAGAATGCGACCTGCGCTGCGGCGGTGCGACCGTATTTCTCAAACGGCAAGCGGCCGACGCCGCACACCCGGCGCCGCTGTTCATCGCGCAGCGCTTGGCCTGGTTCCCGGAGCAAGGCAACTTCGCCTCGCTCGGCAGCCTGGGCTTCGACGCCGGCCTGATTGACGGCGTGCGCGACAAAATCGCGCTTTCGCAATCGTCGGATTTGGAACGCGAAGCGTTCTACCAGATGCTCGACGCAGTCAGTCGCACGCAGCCGGGAGAACTCCACGCGGTCGCCACGACGGAACTCCGCACCGCGGCGCAACTCTGGAAGACCGATCTCGCCGCGCAGCGCAAGTCGGCCGACGCCGCACCGGAAAAACTGGCGGAATTGCAACGGCAACTCGATCGCGCCGCGGACGAGGCGGAGGACGTCGCGCCGTTGTTCAATACTCCCGAGGAATCGCGCGGCCGTCTGGTCACGCTGGTGGGCACGGCGCGACGGGCGATCGAAATCCGCGTTGACGACGTGGACATTCGCGAGCGGTTCGGTCTGGAGCATTACTACGAGATCGAACTGGTTACGCCCGACTCGCGCGGGAACCCGATCGCCTTTTGCGTGTTGGAACTGCCGCCAGGAATGCCGACCGGCGACGATCTCTACGAATCGATTCGCGCCACAGGCTTTTTCCTCAAGACCTGGAGCTTCCGCACCGCGCAATCCGCCGAGGCCGAACCCGGCACGGTGCGCAAGCAACTCGCGCCGCTGCTGATCGGCCGCGACGTCATGCGGCTAACCAACGAGGCAGCGCCGGATGAATCGCGAGGATTCACGGTCGCCATCGTGGCAGCATTCGTCGCGGGCGTCTTCGCCGTAGCCTGGTGGCTGCATCGCGACGCGGGCCGCAAGAAACCGCTGCCGGATCGGATTGCAATCCCGCCCGCAGAAAGCCCGTAGGGCGGGCCGCGCACGCAAGTTGGCGCGTTGTGTTGAGAATTCTAGCGCTGAGCGTGGGCGCACTGTTCTTGTTAGCTTGAGGCCCGCCGCGCGTAGGATGGCGGGCCTTACTGCTTCGAACACAACAGAGCTTGTCGTGGAGCCAAAACGTTTCAGAACAAATCGGCCGATGCGCGCACGGCCCGCCCTACGCCGCTACGGGCTAGTGGCGCTATTCCGCCGCGAGGATGCGATCCTCGCGCACCTCACCGGCGATGACATCGGCAAACTGCCGTCGCATCGCCACCGTTCCAGGCAACTCGACCGGCGCATACCGGCACGATGTGCCGACCATTCGCCCCGGTCGTTCTTTTACCGGCGATTCCACTAGCACGCGCAGTTGCCGGCCGATGAGTTGGTGGAAATAGCGCCGGCGCAAGTCGGCTTCGAGATTGGCGAGCTCGTTCACTCGGGCGGCTTTCACCTGTTCCGGAATCTGATTCGGCATCGTGGCCGCGTCCGTACCACGCCTGGCGCTGAACGGGAAGATGTGCAGCTTCGAGAAGCCGACCGTTTCAACGACGCGGCACGTGGCGGCGAAATCGGCGTCCGTCTCACCGGGGAAGCCGACGATCACGTCAGTCGTCAGCGCGGGGTGATCGAGCGCTTCGCGCACCATCAAGCAGCGATCGGTAAATCGCTGCGCGCCCCAACGGCGACGCATGCGTCGCAGTACGTCATCGGAGCCGCTTTGCATGGAGATATGCAAGTGCGGGCAGATCCGCTCTGAATGCACTTGCATGACGCCGATCAACTCACGCGTGACCTCGGTCGCTTCGATGCTGGAAAGCCGCATCCGGAAATCGCCGGGCAATCGCACCAACCGTTCCAACAGGTGCGAGAGCCGCGTCCAGGCGGATTTCGGCCGGTCCCGGTTCCATTCCACGCCGTAGTGGCCGAGATGAATGCCGGTGAGAATCAATTCGTGAAAACCGGCGTCGACCAATCGTCGGCATTCGTCCTCGATATGCTCCGGCGGGCGGCTGGCGAAATGCGGTCGCACCGTGGGGATGATGCAGAAACTGCAGTTTAGTAGGCAACCGTCTTGCACCTTCACATGCGCGCGCTGGCGACCGGAGAAATCGGAGATGCCCGTCGGCAGATCGACGACGCCGAATCGCGCGAACAGGTCCGGCAATTCACGTTTGTCGGGAATGACCTCGCTCACACCCGGCAGTGCCGCGACTTCCTCCGGCGCGCGCGTGGCGTAACAGCCCATCACGATGATTCGCGCGCCAGGGTTGCGCTTGGCGAGTTGCCGAATCGTCTGCCGGCTTTTGGCGTCCCCTTCGGCCGTGACCGTGCAGGTGTTCACCACACAGAGATCGGCCGGTTCGCCCTCGGCGGCGTCATGAAACCCTGCCCGGGCCAGCCCTTCGCGGACCAACTCCGTCTCGTACTGGTTGACCTTGCAACCCAGCGTCACCGTACGAAGTGTGGCAGGCATGAAATGAAACCGGCAAAGGGGACGAAAACAAAACTGCGCGGCCGCTCGCGGGGTGCCACTGGCGGCTTGCCCGCCAGTGCGGAATTGATTCGGCTTGCACACGCCACTCTGGCACTGGCGGACAAGCCGCCAGGGGCACGCACCGCTTTGTATTTTCTTGGAGGAGTGCCTAGTCGCCGTCGCCGGGGGCCGGCTCAATCGTGGAGCGCATCGCCCCGGTGCAGTTCGCAACCAGCCGGTCTTTCCCGTAGGCGTGAACCTGATCGCGCTTTAACTCCGCGTGTTCCATGGTAGTGGTGAACACAATCGCCCGGCCGGTTTTGTCCACTTCGCAGGCGAGCTTGTAACCGGTCTCCACGGGGTGCGCGAACAGATCGGCCAGCAGCAGAATCACGTACTCGTGCGTGTGTTCCTCGTCGTTCCAGAGGATCACGTTGTAACGGGGCTGCCGCTTGGGCTTCGTCTTCTTCTCGGGCTCCGGCAAGGCCACCGCTGGTTCTTCCTCGACAACGGCCGCGGTCGATTCCTCGGACATAGCGTGCATCTCCCCAGCCTGGTGCGTCACCGCCGCATGGTCGAAATCCAGTATAGCCATTATATTACGCTCCGTCTGGCAGCAAAACGCGAGGGAGCCCACGATGAGCGACGTCGATCAATACTTGCAGCAACACGGCCCCCGCTTCGAGGAGGAGCTGTGCGACCTGCTGCGCATCCCCAGTGTAAGTGCCGACAGCAGCCATAAGGCCGACGTGCGCCGGGCCGGGGAATGGGTCGCCGGGCAGTTTCGCGGCCTGGGGTTCAAGACCGAAATCTGCGAGACGCCGGGGCACCCGATCGTGTATGCCGAGAGCCTTGGCGTGCCGGGCGCACCGACCGTGCTGGTTTACGGGCACTACGACGTCCAGCCGCCGGACCCGTTGAACGAGTGGAAGACCCCGCCGTTCGAGCCGACGCGGCGCGACGGCAACCTCTACGCCCGCGGCGCGACCGACGATAAAGGGCAGATGTTTACGCACATCAAAAGTGCCGAAGCCTGGATCAAAACGGCTGGCAAGTTGCCGATCAACGTGAAGTATTTGATCGAGGGCGAAGAGGAGGTCGGCAGCGAACATCTGGAACACTTCATCGCCACGAACAAAGACCGCCTGAAAAGCGACGTCGTCGTCATTAGCGACACCAGCCAATTCGCGGCGGGCGTCCCGGCCATCACCTACGGCCTGCGCGGCATCGCGTACTTCGAATTGAAACTCACCGGCCCGAAACAAGACCTGCACTCCGGCTCCTTCGGCGGCGCGGTGACCAATCCGGCGATCGCGCTCTCGAAAATGCTCGCCGCGCTCATCGATGCCGACGGCCGCATTCAAGTGCCGGGTTTCTACGACGACGTGACGCCGCTCACCGACGAGGAGCGCAAACAATTCGCCGCGTTGCCGTTCGATGAGGCCGGCTTCAAGAAACAGATCGGCGTCGACGCCGTCACCGGCGAGCAAGGCTTCACGACGCAAGAGCGCAAAAGCGCTCGCCCCACGTTCGATATCAACGGGCTGACCAGCGGTTATCAAGGCGAAGGCGCCAAGACGGTTCTGCCAGCCCGCGCGAGCGCGAAGTTCAGCTTCCGCCTGGTGCCGAAGCAAGACCCGAAGAAAATCCAAGCCGCGTTGGAAGCACAACTGAAAAAGCTCTGCCCGCCAGGCATTCGCCTCGAACTGGTCAGCCACCACGGTGCGCCAGGCGTGGTGGTGCCGCTCGACAGTCCGTATGTCGCGGCCGCCGCCCGCGCGATCGAACATGGCTTCGGCCGCGCGCCGGTCTACATGCGCGAGGGGGGGTCGATCCCGGTCGTCTCCACATTCCGGCAACAACTCGGCGTCGACACGCTGCTCCTCGGCTGGGGCCTCGACGACGACAACACCCACAGCCCCAACGAAAAATTCTGCCTCGCGGATTTCCATCGTGGCATCCGCACGAGTGCTCACCTGTGGAAGGAACTGGCGGCGGTGAAGGCTTAGGATTCACCACGGAGGCACGGAGACACGGAAGGAGAGAGGAGAGTGGTAGGTCAGGCACCCCGGCGGAAGACAAAAAGCAGCGCGTCGAATTCAACCGAAGCAACGTCCGGAGTCGATGCCGGCAATTTGCCTGATGGGAAAGGACGTCGACGGGGTGTCTTTGTTGTGGCACGGTCTCCCGACCGTTCCACCGGCCCGACCGAAGGTCTCCAGTACCGCGCGCTACCGAGCCCGTCGTGGCACGGTCGGGAGACCGTGCCACAACAATTGCTAACGATGCAATCGTCGCATCAAAAACTGAACACTGAACACTGAAAACTTCCAACTAAACCTATGCTCGACCGCCGCTTCATCGTTGAAAATGCCGCTCTCGTCAAGGAAAACTGCTTGCGCCGCGGCGCGAAGGTCGATGTCGATCGGCTCGTCGCGCTGGATGGCGAACGGCGGTTGGCGCAAACGCAGGTCGATGAGTTAAACCGCAAGGCCAACGAGGTCTCGAAGTCCATCGGCCAGACCAAGGACGCGGCGGAGCGCGAAGCCCGCAAGGAAGAAGGGCGGAAGCTGCGCGAAGCGGTGTCGGCGGCACAGATGTCGCTGGAACAGTTCGAAGTCGACATTGACGCGATCCAGCGCGCGATTCCGAATCTCTCTCATCCCGCGGCGCCGATCGGCGGCGACGATACGGCCAATCTGGAAATTCGCCGCGGCCAGCACGCCCCGCGCAAATTCGAATTTAAGCCGCTCGACCACGTCGAGCTGGGTGAGAAGCTGCAACTGTTCGATTTTGAGGCCGGTGCGAAAGTGGCCGGGCATGGCTTTTACTTCCTCAAGAACGAGGCCGTGCTGCTGGAACTCGCGTTGCAGCATTACGCGGTCAGCTTGCTGATGAGGGAAGGCTTCACGCCGATGATCACGCCGGACCTCGCGCGCAACGAAGTGCTGCAAGGGACCGGCTACATTCCGCGCGGGCCGGAGACGCAAATCTACAGTATCGCCGACAGCGACCTCAGCCTCGTCGCCACGGCCGAAATCACGCTCGGCGGGTTGCTGGCCGACGAAATCCTCGACCCTGCGCAGTTGCCGATCAAACTTTGCGGCATCAGCCATTGCTACCGCACGGAAGCCGGCGCCCACGGACGCGCCACGCGCGGGTTGTACCGCGTACATCAGTTCACCAAGGTCGAGATGTTCGCCTTCACACTGCCGGAACAAAGCGATGCGACGCTCGATTACTTCTGCGCACTCGAAGGCAAAATCTTCGACGGCCTCGGCATCCCCTTCCGCGTCGTCGACACCGCCACCGGCGACCTGGGCGGCCCGGCCTACCGCAAGTTCGACCTGGAAGCCTGGATGCCCGGCCGCGGCGAACAGGGCGAATACGGCGAAGTCACTAGCACCAGCAACTGCACGGATTACCAGGCCCGCCGCCTCGGCATCCGCTACCGCCCGCCAGGTGAAAAAGGCACCCGCTTCGTCCACACGCTCAACGGCACGGCCGTGGCCATCAGCCGCGCGATGATTGCGGTGCTGGAAAACTATCAGCAAGCGGACGGCTCGATCATTGTGCCAGAGCCGCTGCGGGCGTTGGTGGGGAAGGATAAGATCGCGCCGCACGTCTAAGCCACTCGAAAAAAGAGAGAGCCTAGTTCGTCGCCACGGCACAGTCTCCTTTCGCTCCGCGAAAGGTCCGGCGCCTTTCGCGGAGCGAAAGGAGACGGTGTATTTCGCACACTTCGGCGTTACTCCACATCCTCGAAATGCAGCCGGTCGGCCCCGTGCCATAGCGGCAGCCCGCGCCGTACGCGGTCGGCGAGGATGTCGATTTTTTCTGACGAGCCGGGCAAGGCGACCGTCGACGGGAATTCTTTCACGTCGACGTGACGCGGTTCGAAATCCCAAACGCCTTGCTTAATGGCTTCCAAGACCGACTCTGGCATGGCTCGCGCTCCTGCGTGCAATTGACCGGTTATCATCGGGCTTTGAAGTCACGAGTATTTGGGTCTTGCGAGCAAATGTCAAGTTTTTTCTCAACATGAAGCGGCACAATCAGTTCCGCAAGCGCGCCTGGTGCAAACCCTGTCGCCGAATCGGGAATTGCATTCCAATTACACGGAAAACTCACCGGCGAACAATACTTTCCGGAGTCTGTAGAATAGAAGCGTGGGTCCGATAGTTTACCACGGGTGGCCGACCGGTACGGTTGGTAAGTTTGAAGTTTTCAGTTTTCAGTGAGGCATCGGATTCCACACACTGAATACTGAAAACTTCAAACTTCCTCCTCTCCGCAGTGAAATCCTACCAGCCGCCGCTGCTCCCTGAAAATGAGCATTAGCTCCGAACAACTCGTCGGCTGCCCCGCTTGCGGAATGGTCCACGCCATCTCCGCGCAGCCGCGGCGCGGTTGTGCGCTCTGCACGCGTTGCGGAGCGAAACTATGGTCCGCCCGGCGCGCGACGCGGATGCGCACGCGCACGGCCGCCTTCGCGTTGGCTGGATTGATTCTGTTTGTGCCCGCGGTTACCTGGCCGATTCTCAAGATCGAACGGCTCGGTCATGTGCGCGAGGACCATCTTGTCGGCGGCGTGATGGCGCTCTTGCGCGAAGGACATCTCTTCGTCGGGCTGGTCGTCCTGGTCTTTTCGCTGATCGTGCCCCCCGCCAAGCTCTCCGCCATGCTCTGGCTCGCTACTGGCGCGCCAGGCGGCGCACGGCATCACCAGGCCATGGCGCACCGCGTGGTCGATTGGCTCGGCCGCTGGGGCATGCTCGATGTCCTGCTGGTCGCCGTGCTGGTGGCCTTTGTCAAACTCGGCGACGTCATCGAAATTCAGGCCGGCCCTGGCTTGATCGCGTTCGGTCTCTGCGTGCTGGCTAGTTTGGCGGCCAGCCTGGCGTTCGATCCACACGAAATGTGGCGCGGTACAGAGAATGACGAATGTCGAAATCCGAATGACTGAATGTCGAATGAATTCGGATCTGTGCCAACTCATTCGTCATTCAAGCATTCGTCATTCTTTCGACATTCGGATTTAGAAATTCGTCATTCATTCCGCGACCGCGCTGTTACACTGGCCCCATGCGCACCACCGGAATCCAAGCCTTTCTTGACATGCTGCACGCGGCGGGCGTGCGGTACATTTTCGGCAATCCCGGCACCACCGAGTTGCCGCTGAACGATGCGCTTGTCGCCGATCGGCGGATTCAATACATCCTCGGCTTGCAGGAAGTGCCCGTGATGGGCATGGCCGACGGGTATGCCATGGCCTCCGGGCAACTCGGCGTCGTGAACCTGCACATCAGTTGCGGGCTCGGCAACGCGATGGGCATGCTCTACAACGCTCATCGCGAAGGGACGCCGCTACTCGTAACCGCAGGGCAGCAAGATCGACGCTTGCGGTTTGAGGAACCAATTCTTACCTCGGACATGGTGAGCGTCGCGCGGCCTTGGACGAAATGGTCCGCCGAAGTGGATCGCGTCGAAGATCTGCCCAGCGCGTTGAGGCGCGCGATCCAAGTCGCGCTCACGCCACCGACCGGACCGGTGTTTCTTTCGATTCCTATCGACGTGCAACGCGAAGAAGCGGAATTGGACGTCACTGTACCGGCGCGACTGGATGCGCGGGTGCGTCCGCCGCTGGAAGCGTTGCGCCGTGCGGCCGAAGTATTGGCGGCAGCGAAATGCCCGGGCATTCTCGCCGGCAGCCGCGTAGTCGAACGCAGCGCGACGCAAGAACTGGTGGCGATCGCCGAACGCCTCGGTGCGCCGGCGATTTCGGAATCCGGCACCACGCACGGCCGACTCGGCTTCCCGGCCGATCACCCACTCTATGGCCAATGTCTGCCGCTCTGGTCGCCCGAGGTACGGGAACGTCTCGCCGAATTCGACGTCCTGCTCGTCTGCGGCATGGATTTGCTCCGCCAGTACGTCTATCACGAACCCTCACGAGCAATCCCCGAACACATCCGCCTCATTCACCTCGACGAAGACCCTTGGCAGATTGGCAAGAATTACCCCGTGGACGTCGGCCTGTTGGGCGACACGAAATCCGGGCTTGCGGAACTCGATGCGCTTTTGGCGTCGGCGATGAATGAATCACAGGTCGCGCAAGCACAGTCGCGGCGAAGATCGCGCGAAGAAAAGCACGCTGCTCAGCGCCTGAAGTTGAAAGCCGAGTTCGACGGGCAGCTCGATGCACGTCCGTTGACGCCGCTCGCCATGATGGGCAGCATCGCGCGGGTTCTGCCCGAGAACGTGGCCGTGGTTGAAGAGGCGGTCACGACGACGAACACGTATCTGGAGCGGCTCGGCGCGCATCGCAATACGACCGGCTACTTTGCCCATCGCGGCTGGGCGCTCGGTTGGGGCCTCGGCTGCGCCATCGGCGCGAAACTCGCCTGGCCGGAACGCCCGGTGCTTGCGATTCTGGGCGAAGGGGCCGCGATGTACGGCATCCAAGGCCTGTGGAGTGCCGCGCATCACCGCATCCCTGTTACGTTCGTGATCGCCAACAACGCGCAGTACCAGATTCTCAAAGTCGGCGCTCGCGGTTTGCAGTTGCCGCACGCGCTCGCCGGCAAATACGAGTCGCTAGAAATCACCGAGCCGGAAATCGATCTGGTGTCGCTGGCGAAATCGCTGGGCGTCGACGCGGAACGCATCACGGAGCCGGATCAACTCAGCGCTGCGCTCGAAAAATCATGGCACAGCGACCGGCCGAGGCTGATCGACGTCCCGATTACCAGGACGTCGCCGCCCAGGATGGAGTATTAGGGGAACGACGAACGTCGAAATCCTCCCCTCACCGTTGCATCGCGTACATGATGAGATTCAGCCCGATCTTCGCCGCGTCTTCGCGGGTGTAGCCTTCGCACTCCAGCGAGTCGTGTTTTTCCAGGGCGCAACTCAGATCGTAGCGCGAGAACAGCACGGCGTAGCGTTCGTCGATCTGCAGGCCGTCCAGGCGTGGCGGCGTCGTGATCAAATCGACCGTGGCCGGGCGGTCGCTCCCGGCGGCGCGGCTGGCGGGACGACGGAGCGTGACTTGCGGGAGTTCGAAGCCGCCGTAGGTGCCGGTGAACATGTCGTGATCGCCCGGAATCGGTTGCAGTGCGTGCTCGGGGAAGATCGCCCGCATTTCGGCCTCGAACGATGCGGCAAACGCCTCGCTGGCGCAGACGCTGTTGGCAATCAGCACGCCGCCGCGTTCCAGGAATGAGCGCAGCTGTTGCCGCTCTTCCTCTTTCAGTTGAAACTGATTGCGGCCATGCATGAACAGGATTGGAAAGTTGTAGAGCTTGGGATCGCTCAAGCTGACTTCGCGCTGATCAGTGCTCACGCGGACGCCCGATTTTTGCGAGACGAACCGCAACAAGTTCGAGAGCGCCCCGGGCGCGACGTCGTGTCCGCCGGCGTGGATCAGGTTCGGCAAGCGCAGCGTGCCGCGTTCACCGGCATCGGCTGGGCCGTCGCCGATGACGACGGAAGGAATCTCGTCCTTAAATTTCAATTCGCGTCCCGTGGCGTAGGCCAGCACGTTGATGCCGATGGAATTCGCCGCGGCGATTTGTTTCCTGACCGTCTCGTCGTATTCGTCTTGTCGCTCCGGCCGGTCGAGTTCCCAATAGCACGACAGGTTCTCAGGGCAATAGACGACGCTGGTGCGGCAACCGAAATCGATGCCCCACAGCGGCCGCACGTGTTCCGGGTCAACGCGTTCCTCGGCGCTCCAGATCGAGTGCGTCGGCGGTAACAGGCGAAGGCGATACTCCTCCTCCGGGAACATCCGCTCCATCATGCCGCGGAAACCGGCGTCGAATTCTTTTCCTTCGCAGCAAGCCTCGGCGAAGATGAACCCGCCCGCTTCGATATAGCGCCGCAGTCGTTCGATCTGCGGCTGGGATAGTTCCGGGGCCTCGCGTCCGGAGATGTAAATCACCGGCGACTGCAGCAGGTCGTCGACGGAGGCCTTCTCGGCATTGACCACTTGCCAGGTGAGATCGCGCCGCCATTGTTTTTCCACGTAACTGGTCAAATGCGCGGCGTCGCGGCGGTGGTTGTTCCAGTCGCTGTTCGGCTCGTGCTCCAGCTTCGACATCAGCACCGGCCGCCGTCCCTTGGACAAGAACAGCAAAGCGAGGCTCGTGGCGATGACCTCATCGCTTTCCACGCGCGTCGGATCGTCCCGCTGCCAGGAGCCGCCGCCGACCTTGTTCTGATGCTCGATCAGAAACTTGGCGCCTTCGCGATACCAGTCGTGGTCACCGATGTGTCGCCGGGCCGTCAACCGTCCGACGCGTTCGACGCCATATAAATAGTACAGCAGCCACTTGTTGTTCAATTCGCCGGCATTCGAATCGACCTGAAAATTGCGCGCCAGCCAGGCTACGGCCCGTTCGATCGCATCGTCGTTGGTCTGATTGCCGCAACACTGCACGTTGTTGCCGTTCACCGCGGCGTCACCGGCGTTGACTTCGCCGGACGTAATTACCAGCGCGCCGATCCCTGCGCACGTCATGCTGGCCGTGCCGGGCAACGTTTCGCCCTTCATGTAACTGAACGAGCCGTCCGGCAACTGCGCGGCCATCCAGTAGTCATAGGCGCGCTTCCACGTCTGCTGTTTTACCGAGACGCCGATTCGTTCGGCTTCATAGAGGGCCAGCAGCGCAAACTGCGAGTTGCTGTTGTCCCCCGGGCCAGCCGGATAACCCCAGGCGCCTTTGCGCTCGCCGCCGGCAATCTGTTGCTGTTCGAGGAAGCGGACATTCTCCTGCACGGACAGGATGTCCTTCTTCGGCTCGGCCGCGCAGAAGACCATAGTCTGCAGTGACACCGCATAGGTTTGCCGCGGGCGCAGTGTGCGCAAATGACGAAGCGCCGCGGCAACGGCCGGATCGTCGCTCTTCAGGCCGCAACTCAACAGGGCCAACGTTGCGAGCGCCGTTTTCGCTCCGGTCTGCCCGCCGTATTCCGACCAGCTTCCGTTGGGCGCCTGCACGCTTTTCAGAAAGCGGACGCCGCGGTCGATCGATTCGCTCACCGCGGTGGGATCGAGGTCTTTGTCCGGGGCTTGCGCCCAGAGTGTCCTGGCTGGCGTCAACAGGACCGCCACAGCCGTTACGGCACCGATGATCCCGCGAAACGTCATGATCGGCCTCCTAGCGCGGCATCGTTCGAGGGGGAACTCCTTTATCTTACGCCCCGCGTAGGGCGTCCTCAATGCAATCTACTGGAAAGCGATCGGATTCGAACAAGCCCAGGGAAGGCCCTCGCAGACTGTCCATCTGGCCGAGACTGCGGTGGCCTTCCCTGGGCTTAGCGGTGACAGCGAACTTGAATCGTCGAATGCCAGCCAACCGCGAAACAGTTGCTAGAATTAGAGGTCGAATCCGTCGTTCTCCCGTTGGGCTTCCCAGGAACACCTCCCTTGGCCACCAAATCCCGCAGTCTCGGCGACGTCCTGCAGGAGTTCAGCTTGCACCGGCAACTGATGCAGCAGGAACTGCAAAAGGTCATTATCGGCCAGAACGAGGTGATCGAGCAGTTGTTCGCCGCCATCTTCACGCGCGGGCATTGCCTGCTGGAAGGCGTGCCGGGGCTCGCCAAGACGTTGATGGTGAGCACGCTGGCCAAGATTCTCGATATCCAGTTCAAACGCATCCAGTTCACGCCCGACTTGATGCCGTCCGACATCACCGGCACGAATGTGCTGGATGAAGACGAGCACGGCCGACGGAATTTCCGTTTCGTCGAAGGGCCGATCTTTACGAACATCCTGTTGGCGGACGAAATCAACCGCACGCCCCCTAAAACGCAGGCCGCGCTGCTGCAGGCGATGCAGGAACGCGAAGTGTCCGTCGGCCAGACGACGTACGAGTTGCCCGACCCGTTTTTTACGATCGCCACGCAAAACCCGATCGAGCAGGAAGGGACCTATCCGCTGCCGGAAGCGCAGCTCGACCGGTTCATGTTTAATATCAAGGTCGACTACCCCTCGCTGGATGAGGAAGAGCGCATCCTGGCCGCGACGACGCGAGGGGAAAAGCCAGAGATTCGCAAAGTCCTCTCCGGCAAGGCGATCGTCAATCTGCAAAAGCTGGTCAGCAGCGTGGCGGTGAGCGAGTACATCATCAAGTACGCGTCACGGTTGGTCCGCGCCACGCGTCCCAAAGACGACAGCGCACCGAAGTTCATCCGCGAACTGGTCGATTGGGGCGCCGGTCCCCGCGCCGGCCAGTTCCTGATTCACGGCGGCAAGGCGCTGGCGGCAATGGAAGGCCGGTTCTCGGTCGCCATCGAAGACGTGCAGAAAATCGCCATCCCCGTGCTGCGCCACCGCATCAGCACGAATTTCCAGGCCCAGGCGGAAGGACTGTCCAACGACGAGGTCATCAAGCGCCTGGTGAAAGAGATCCCGACGCCGGAGATTCCAAAGTTTGAAAGGTAGTTAAATGATGAATGCAGAATGATGAATGGTTGCCTCCGAACATTCATCATTCATCATTCTGCATTCATCATTCCCCCCATGTCCACCGCCGAAAGTTATCTCAAGCCTGAAGTCATCCGCCAGATTGGCCGGTTGGATTTGCGCGCGCAGTTTATTGTGAAGGGGTTGTTTCAGGGCTTGCATGCGAGTCCCTTTCACGGGTTTTCCGTGGAGTTCAGCGAACATCGCAAGTACACGGCTGGCGACAACCCACAGGAAATCGATTGGCTGGTTTACGCCAAGACCGACAAGTACTACATCAAGAAGTTCGAGGCGGAGACCAACATCACCGGCTATCTGGTGATGGACCTGAGCCGCTCGATGGCCTACACGTACCGCCAGGAGCTGACGAAGTTCGACTACGCTATCTGCCTCGCCGCGGCGCTGGCCTATTTGATGGTCCACCAGCAGGACCCCGTCGGTTTGGTGACCTTCGACGAAAAAATCCGCAGCAGCTTGCCGCCGCGTTCCAAACGGACGCAGTTGGGCAACATCCTCTCTCTCCTGTCGCGACTGAAACCGTCGGGCAAGACCGAGGTCGCCAAGAGCATCACACAACTCGCCGCCATGCTCCGGCATCGCAGCCTGGTGATGTTGTTTTCCGACTTGCTCGACGAGCCGGAGCCGATCATCCAGGCCCTGCGCCGGTTGCATCACGGCGGGCACGACGTGATCGTGTTTCACATCCTCGACGAGGCTGAGGTCGCCTTTCCATTCGACGGGCTGATTGAATTCGAAGAGCCGGAATCGCTGGATCGCCTGCAAGTCGACGCGGCCGGATACCGGCGCGATTACCTGGAAGAACTGAAAAGCTTCCGCGACTTGTACAAACGCGAATGCTTCAAAAGCCGCATCGACTACGTCCCCATCGACACCAGCATGCCGTTTGATAAGGCGCTGGTGGAGTATCTGAATAGTCGTCGGATGCGGTTCTAACGGAAGGTCTAAATTCTAGATTTGAATGTCGAATCAAATTTGAAATTCAAATAACGAACTGGCACTTACCGTGTAGCGTTGCTACCTCGCAGATAGGCCATTCTTTCTCGCAACATTCGACATTTCTGCATTCGACTTTGATTCGTCATTCAGATTTAGAACTTCGACATTCCCTATCAGCCTCATTCCATCGCGGTACTCCCTAATCCCCATGGGTTTCCTTCACCTGGCATTACTCGGCGGGACGCTGCTGGCTGCGGCGCCGGTGATATTGCATTTGGTGATGCGGCAGCAACCGAAGCTGCTGGAATTCCCAGCGTTGCGGTTTATCCAACAGCGGCGCGAATCGAATCGCCGCCGGATGCGATTGCGCCACTGGCTGCTCTTGGCGCTGCGCGTGGCGGCCATCGTGCTGTTGGCCGCCGGGCTGGCGCGGCCGTTTGTGCGGACTTCGAGCGCTTGGATTGGCGATCGCGAGGCGCCGGTGGCCGCGGCGCTGGTGTTCGATACCTCGGCGCGGATGCAGTATCGCCAGCAGAATCAGACGCGCCTGGAGCAAGCCCAGGAGATCGGCGAATGGCTGTTGCGGCAGTTGCCGGATGAAAGCCAGGCGGCCGTGCTCGATTCCCGGCCGGGGCCACCGTCGTTTCAAGTGGATTTGGCCGCCGCGCAACAACGCGTTGCGCGCTTAGAAGTATCGGGCGTAACGCGCGGCGTGCCGGAGACGATTGAGGCGGCCGTGGAATTGCTTTCCCGCAGCGAACTGGAACGCAAAGAGATCTATTTGTTCACCGACCTGACGCAGGCTGCCTTTCCGACGGAGTCGCTGGCGACCGCTCGCAAGGCCGTGGAATCGCTCCCCGGCGCGGCGATCTATGTGATCGACGTTGGCGCCACGGCGCCGCAGGATTTTGCGCTCGGCCCGTTGGAACTGAACGCCGAGCGATTGCCGATCAATAAGCCATTGCGGCTAGGCGTCGAATTGCGCGCCGTGGGCGACGGCGGCGAACGCACCGTGGAATCGTATGTCCGCGACGTCACCGGCAAGCTGCAATTGCGCGGGCGGCAATCCGCTTCGGTCACTGCGGGCGGCGCGTCGCGGATGGAATTTCTGCTCAGCGGCTTGCCTACTGGCGTGCATCAGGGAGAGGTCCGCATCGCCGGCGCCGACGCCTTGTCCGCCAACGATGTGCGGTATTTCACCGCGGAAATTCGTCCGGCGCAACGGGTGCTGATCGCCACGGCGCCACCGGCGTTCGAAGACCGGGCGTTGATGTTGAGCGAGGCGCGAGAATGGCAGTGCGCCGTTTACTTGCGATGTCGTCTCCACCGAAGCGCTCGGCGAGATCCAATCGGAGGCGCTCGAAGGATACGCCGCCGTATTGTTGAATGATCCTCACGCCATGTCCGCGCCCGCCTGGCAGCGATTGCATGCGTATGCATTTGGCGGAGGCGGGATCGGCGTCTTCGTCGGTCCGTCGGCCGATCCGCTCGCCGAGTTCAATAGCGACGCGGCGCTCGATCTGCTGCCGGGTCGACTCGTGCGGCAGGCCCGTTACCCGGACGGCGACCTGTATCTCGCGCCGAACGTGTTCGAACATCCGTTGCTGGCGCCGTTTCGCTTGCGCGGCGGCTCGCTGCCTTGGATCGATTTTCCGGTCTTCCGGTACTGGCAATGGGAGATCGCCGCGAAAGACGTCAGCACGCTGATTCCATTCTCGAATGGCCAACCGGCGCTCTTGGAACGCATCATCGGCGACGGGCGAGTGTTGGCGCTTTCCACTCCCATTTCGCAGTCGCGTGAAGAATACGAGCACGACGACACGCGTTGGAACTACGGCGCCGCGCCGTTGCCGTCGTTCGTGCTGGTCAATGAAATCGCGCTCTATCTCAGCGGCAATGCCGATGCGCATGTCAACTATCTCGCCGGGCAGGACGCCGTGTTGCGGTTGCCGGCCGGCGCGAAAGTGGACACCGCATTGCTGACTACGCCGCGCGGCGAGCAATTCCGCGTGAATGCCAATCAGGCGGATCGGAATATCGCCATCGCCTCGGTGGAATATCCAGGGCATTTCCGTGCGAATGCCGGCGGCGAGGGCGCAAGCCTCGACCTCGGCTTCAGCGTGAATCTGGCCCCTGGTGATACCGAGTTGGTGCGGGCGGATCCGGAAGTGCTCAAGGGCTTATTCGGCGAGTCACCATTTCGACTCGCGCGCAGCCGCGACCAGATCAATCGCGAGTTGAGCCTCGGGCGCGTGGGGCGCGAGTTGTTTCCGTATCTCGCGATGCTCGTGGCCCTGATTCTCGGCATTGAGCAAGTGTTCGCGAATCGCTTCTATCGCGATCGCGCCGCCGTGAAGGAATTGCAGCCGACGCGGCCCGTCGAAGCCAGCGTCGCCTAGCGACTTTTCATCGCAATTTCCCTGGCAATCGCGCACCGGCGACGCTAGTTTGACGGTGTATTGGTGATGTCACCTATAGACAGTAGTTTGCATATCCGCCTATTTTTGCGTGGCGTTCCGCCGGAGCGCCGTTGGGCTATTTGTTTCGAGGACGTGGGACGTGTCTTTCAAAATCTATGCGGGTAATCTGCCCTGGCTAGTAACGGATCAATCGCTACGAGAGATATTCGAACCTTTCGGCGCCGTCCTGTCGGCGGAAGTTGTCATCGATCGCCGGAATGGTCGCGCCCGCGGCTTCGGGTTCGTGCGGATGGAGTCGGCGGACGTTGCCCAGAACGCGATTGCCGCACTTCACGGTATGAATTGGCACGATCGTCCGATTCGCGTCGCACCGGCGAAAGACTCGGTGGACGACCCACCGGCCACTCCGGCTAGTTGAATGCCTTTGGCAGGGCGGTAAAGTAGCGCGGTGAATTGATCTTCGGGCCGCGATCAGGATAATGGGCAGCGAGAGCGCTGATCGCGGAACCCGTCTCCTCTTCGCCCGCCCGAGCCACGCTCATGTACGAACGCTTCACGCCCCGCGCGCGTTGGGTCATGGAACAGGCCGGCCATGTGGCCAAACGCATGGAGCACGATTACATCGGCACGGAACATGTGCTGCTGGCGCTCCTCCAAGAGCGGCACGGTCACGCCCAACGCGTGTTCAAGCAACTGCTCACGGACTTGAAAAAAGTCGGTAAGGAAACGGAAAAACTGGCCGAGCGCGGTTCGCACAACATGGCGATCGGCAAGCTCCGGCAAACCTCGCACGTCAAAAACGTCGTGAAATGCGCTCAAGACGAGGCCCATGCCAGGCAATTGCCGCTAGTCGGCACGGCGATGGTGCTGCTAGGGTTACTTCAGGAAGAGGACGGCATCGCCGCGATGGTGCTCACGCAAAACAAGGTCACGCACCGCGGCGTCGGCTCGATCCTACAGACCATGTCCAGGTCCCACGTCGATCTGGCGAAGGAAGACAACGTCGCCGCCGGTTCGCTGCTCAAACAGCCATGGGCAATCGGCGCAATCGCTGTTGTGGCCGCGCTGGTTTTGATCGCTGGCGTGGGGAAGGCACTTGGTTGGTGGTAGCGGGCGATCGATGGTTCATCTCAAGTCGCTTCCGGCGGTCCGTCCGGAGCTACTTCAAAGGCCGCGAGGACGCGCGGGTGGATCCGCGTCGGCAACCGTGTGGCAAGATCGACGAACGCCCATTCGGTCGCCGCGGTGGCGAGCACCTTTCCATCACTAGCGCGCCGCATTTCATACCGACGAACCGAGCTGGCGCGTCGAAAAGACGCGACCCAGGTGAGCACGACGACTTCTTCCGCCGCGAACGCCGGCCGCAAGTACTCGATCTGATGCGAGCGCACGACGAATACCGCACCAAGCTCTTCGTACGCCTTAGAATCCCAGCTCTGCGCCGTGGAATGCGCCACGGCGGCGTCGAGCATCCAACGCAGATAGACCAGGTTGTTCGCGTGCCCGAGGCGATCGATTTCGTCCGGCTGCACCGTAAGGCGATGGGAATAAATGGCGGGCATACGTTCGCTAAGCTAGCGAATGCGGCCTCGCGACGCCAGTTGCCTGATGCGGGCTTGAGAGGTAATTAGCCCGTAGCGCAATCCCAGAGGAATCGACGTCGGTGAGAGCTTCTGCATCTAGCTCTGATCGACGTCCACTCTCCCTCGCTGGCGCTACGGGCTGGTGATGTACTGCTTACAGTACATCCAGCAGGAACTCGTCCTCGATGGCCAGGTCGTTGGCCGAAGCGTCTACGACATCGAACGACAGCGAGATATCGAGGCTGCCGCCGCCGACGCGGAGGAAGTAATTGCTGCCGAGCGAGCCTGACGCCTGCAGCGCGGCGAAGCCGGACGGCGTCGTCGTGGCGATCACGTGCATTTGGGCGTCGTACAACGTCATGTAGACCGGCCGCGACGTATTCGACGTGGCTTGCACATTGAACAAGCTGAAGCCGCGGTCGAAGGAGAACCACATGTCGCCGGCCGAAACGCTCAGTCCGGTGATCAGGCCGTCCGTCGGCGCCGAGCCCAGGAACAACCGCTTGACCAGGAACTGTGAACGCAGCCCGCCTTCGCCGAAGTTGTTCCCGAACCCGTCGATGGATTCGCCCAATTCGATGTGGAACTCGTCGTTGAAACTGAGGCCGCCCTGCGTGCCGATGGCGTCGAGGCCGTCCGCGTAGAAGCCTGGCTGCACTTCGCGAATGATGTACCGCCCCGGCTGCAACCCCGGGAAGGTATATGACCCGTCTGGGCCGGTGATGGTCGACTGGAACACGGGCACTTGCAAGGCGACTCCCTGCAAGTCGATGAACACGTTCGCCAGGCCAGTTTCGCCAGCGTCCTTGACGCCGTTGTTGTTGCTGTCGAAGTAGGCATACCCGGAGAGACTGCCCGGCGAGATTTCGTCGTCCAGGATGGTCCCGACGCCGACCGCTTTGCCAATCAACACGTTCGTCGCGTTGCCGAGTACCATTTGGAAGGTCTCATTCGGCTCGTCGACCAGATCGCCATTGATCCGCACGGAGATGGTCTTCACCAAATCTCCCGGAGCGAAATCGAGGGTGCCGGACGTGGGGACGAAATCAATGCCGCTCGTGGCCGATTCGCCGATGGTGGAGTATCCGATGCTGATCGGAATCTCCGACAGCTTTGACAGCGTGACGGTAAAGACAGCGGTCGTTTCGCCAGCGTTGCCTTCGACGATTTCGATGTCATTGATGTTCGCCGTCGGGGGCGTGGCTAGAATCGTGCCGACGCCCTCGGCGTCGGCGATCGGCACGCCGGTGGCGCTCGTCAATCGCAGCGTGAACGTTTCATCGTCTTCATCGACCGTGTCGGCTGCGATCGGAATGCGAATTTCTTGGGTCAAAGCCCCTTCGGCGTCGAAGGTGATCGAGCCGGTAGTCGCGGCGTAATCGTCCGGCGCGATCGCCGTGCCATCCAACGTGGTGAAATTGACAACCACGTCGGTCAACGTGGTGTTCGAAAGCGTGACGGTAAAGACCGCTTCTCCACCTTCGACCACCGTGGCGTCGCTCACCGACACGCTCGGCGGCGGACCGATCTGCAGTACCGTGCCGACATACAACACCTGGCTCGGATCGATGGGATCGTCAATTCCGTAAACCAACACTTGGTTCACATCGACGTCGGCCGGATCAGCCACGAACCGCGCCACGCCGTTGGCCAGCGCCGTGAACTGCGTCCGGAACAACAGTTGTTCGTCCGGACCCAGGGGATCAATGCCGTCCAGCGCGCCCGCTTCGTCAATCAGGCCGGGTGTGCTGAAATCGCCCTTCTTGCCGTTGCCGTACTTCTCACCGAACTGGATTTCCTCAAACGTGCCGGCCTGCACGAGCAACTGTGGAAAAAACATGTCCAAATAGGCCTGAAACACGCCTTGGGCGTTCTCGCGGCGATCTTGCACATAGACTTCAACGAAGAAGTTTTCTCCCACCAAGGCATTGGTAGTCGGAGCGCCGTTCGTATCGGTGGCTGCAAAGCGGATGCGCACCAGGTCGCTCGGCGGGTCGAGGATTGTGCCGATGCCCTGGGCGTCGGCGATCGTGCCGGCCGATGGATTCGCCAGGTTGACAGCGAAAGTTTCGCCGGCGTCGGCGATGGCGTCGCTCAGAATCGGTACCAGGATGGTCTTGCTGGTTTCGCCCGGCAGGAAATTTACCGTGCCGGTTGTGGCGGTGAAGTCGATCCCCGCCGTGGCGGTTTGGGCGAGGGTTGCATAGTCCACGTTGATTTGCACGCCCGCCGGCGCGGAGAGGGTCACGGTGAACGCCGCGTTCAGCGTGATATTGTGCCCTTCATTGGCGGTGGTGTCCGCAATGCTGATTGCCGGCGCCGTGTCGTCGTTGGTGATCGTGCCGGCGCC
>Ga0163153_10000745_pt1 | contig 55029 bp, 50 predicted proteins | sample OliLakLV19MP6IB1_FD_148629 | JGI IMG/M metagenome (GOLD analysis project Ga0163153, IMG submission 148629) | Freshwater microbial mat bacterial communities from Lake Vanda, McMurdo Dry Valleys, Antarctica - Oligotrophic Lake LV.19.MP6.IB-1 | ecosystem: Environmental > Aquatic > Freshwater >... | reverse complement strand
AATCCGGCCGGCGGCCCGCAAGAACGAAGTCAGCCACCGCGCCGCCGCACTGGCGGCGCTCATCCCGGAACTGGGCACGTTCCTGGCAAGTGGGAGCTAAGAGCCAGCCCGCCTTCCGTTATTCCCGCGGACGCCGGAAGCCACGATTGCTGCGGGATTCTGGGCCCCCGCGTCCGCGAGGGCGACGGGGATGTGAGAAGGTCGACGGTGCACATGGCTTTCGCAGCCGTGCAGCGAGCGACCCAACGGGGAGCGGCCTGCGAAAATCTCGCTGGGGCCGCGCCCCCCGCTAGCTTCTCGTCCCGATCCTTTGTACTCTCCGCGCCGAACCGGGGTGTGGCGCAGCCTGGTAGCGCGCCTGCTTTGGGAGCAGGATGCCGGAGGTTCAAATCCTCTCACCCCGACTTGATCGCGGCAGCCGGGGGCAGGGCAGGTGGCAGCACCTGAACCCCGCCCCCGGTGGCCGGCAACCGACGTGGCGCCAGCCGCGCGTGCGCGCCAGTAGCTCAGTGGATAGAGCACCGGCCTTCTAAGCCGTAGGTCGCAGGTTCGATCCCTGCCTGGCGTATCTTCCCTCGCTTGCGCTCCGCGGTCGCCACGGTCGATAAGGTCGTTGCGATTCGGGTAGCGTCAGCCCCGGTGGTAATCTCCACCGTTTTCGTCACGCCCTTGCTGGGCCTTCGGGACGGTAAGCGAGGAGCGCTATGGCAGTCACCGATGTCATCTGGTCGCGTTGGAAGATCGGCGCCAACGAGTTCGAGGCCGAGGGCCCGCACGAACTGGTCGCGGCGCATCTGGCGACCTGGCAGGAGGGACAGCATGGACCCCGTCGATCGCCGCGGGTCGGGAAACAGGTGTCCACCTCGTCCCTCCACGTTGTCCCCCAGTTTGGGAAGTCGCACGCCCATCCTCCGTTCGCCCTGAACCTGTCGAAGGGCCGTCGGAACCAGGAGTTCATGCTTCGACAAGCTCAGCACGAACGGGACAGGAGTGGGACCGATTTGCCCCGTTTGACCCGCTCTCCGTTGACGGCCTGGATGGCTGGTGTCAACTTCGCACCATGTCCGTGACCAGCGGATTTGTCGCGCTTGCAGACCATCCCGCGATCGCGTATTGCACGAGGCCTGCCCGCAGTGGGCGGCCGGCGCCGATGGCGCCGTACGGTGGGCGTAGCTCAATGGCAGAGCACTGCACTGTGGCTGCAGCGGTTGTGGGTTCGAGCCCCATCGCTCACCCTCTTTCTTCTCCTTCCTTCATTCTCGTGGAAGCCACGCCATGATCGTCGGTGTCGGCGTGGACTTGGTCGAGGTCGAACGCATCCGCGCGGCGCTCGCCAATCCGCGCACCGGCGAGCGCTTCAAGATCCGCGTCTTCACCGCCGGCGAAATCGCCTACTGCGAGCGCCGCCGCAACTGCTGCGAAAGCTTCGCCGCCCGCTTCGCTGCCAAAGAGGCGATCGTCAAGGCGCTCGGTCAGGCCTGCAATTGGTGCGAAATGGAGATCGTTCGCGCTGACGCCGCGCCGTCGATCCGCCTCAGCGGCCGCGCCGCCGAGCGCGCGGCCGCGCTCGGCGCGACCCGCTTGCATCTCTCGCTCAGCCACACCGCGACCCACGCGATCGCTTACGTCGTCGCCGAGGATTGCTTGCCGCGCTGATTGCGGGCGGGGAGAAGCAGCAGGGCGACGAGCACCCAGATCCCGCCGACGAAACCGATCGCCGTCCATGGCCAGCGCGGCCGGCCGCCGTTGGCCGCGAGAATGCCACAGACGACGGCGTCGCAGATGTGGACGATGAGCATCGTTCGCCACAGCGTTGTGAACGGCATCTCCGGCGCCAATAGCGCCAGCCCGCTCCAGTATCCGAGGACCGCTTCAGCCGTCACGCGCTGGTTCTTACCCGGCGCCGCCGCCCGCAGCAACGCTGGCGCGGAGCGAACGGATCTGTAAACTTCGCGCGGTGACGACGCCAGCGTATGATGTCCTTCTCTTCGACCTCGGCGGGGTGCTGATCGACTTCTCGGGTCCGGCCGAACTCGCCGACCTGCTCGCCGCGCCGCCGCCCGTCGCCGAGATCAAGCGCCGCTGGGGCCTCGACCCGTGCGTCGCCGCCCTCGAGCGCGGCGCGAGCGACCCGGCGACCTTCGCGCGCTGCTTTCTCGACGCCTGGGGCCTGCAATTGTCGACCGAGCGCTTCCTCGCCTTGTTCGCAACCTGGTCGAAGCGCTGGCTGCCGGGCGCCGTCCAACTCCTCGCGGAACTTCGACCGCACTACCGCCTCGCGTGCCTGAGCAACTCGAATCCGCTGCACTGGCAACGCAACTACGCGGTGCACCGCATTCACGAGAACTTCGAAGTGTGTCTCGCGTCGCACGAGTTGCGCTGCCTCAAGCCCGAACCAGAGATCTTCGCGCACGCACTCGGACGCCTCGGCGCGCCGGCCGAGCGCGTCGTCTTCTTCGACGACAGCCAGGTCAACGTCGCCGGCGCTCGTGCCGTGGGCATCGACGCGCACCACGTCGAAGGTGTCGAGGCATTGCGGCGCGAACTGATCGCGCTCGGCGTGCTGCGTAGCTAACAGTCAGCTGCCCCTCTTCCCTCCGTTCGCCCTGAGCCTGTCGAAGGGCCTGTCCTGAGCTTGTCGAAGGGCTGCTGGAACCAGGAGTGTGTGCTTCGACAAGCTCAGCACGAACGGGACGGGCGGGTGAACTTGCCACGACTCTTCGAACCCGCTGCTGGGGTTGGGTGCTGGCAATCGGAGCGTGGCCTCGTGTATACGCCCGCCATGTCTGCCAAGAAGAAATCATCCAGCGAACACCACCCGTTGCAGTGGCTCCTCGAGCGCGGCGGCGAGGCCGTCACCCAGGCGATTCGCGATTTCGCCGCGCAGCCCGGCGTGAGCGAAAGCGTCGCCAATTTTGCCCAGGGCGCGATCAAGACCAAGGGACGCGTCGACAAGAACGTCGAACAGGTCCTGCACGCACTCAACCTGCCGTCGCGCGCCGACTACGACAAACTGCTGCGCAAGATGGAACACCTCCAGGGCAGCCTGGTGAACCTCAACATCAAGCTCGACCGCGCTCTCGCAGCGCAACAGGCCAAGCGTGATGAGGATGCGAAGAACTGAAGGGCCAAGGTTCAAGGGGCAAGGTTCGAGGGCCAAGAGTTGGCAGCACGTTGCGAGGCGCCAGCCCGCGAGGCGACAGGCGCAAGGCGACCGGAAGCTCTCGCTGATTCCATGACGATTCCCCGTTCGCCCTGAGCTCGTCGAAGGGCACCCCGAGGTTGTTCGATCGACGATTGGCAGCCCGGTGAAAAAGTGGATCGCCCTTCCTCTCGCCCGACATGCCGCATCGCGTAGCGCTATACCGATAAGGATTCGTTCTGGATCGGGCTTGACTTCCGCGCTTATCTCACCTGGTCTCACATGATCTCACGTGAATTCGGTGCGCAGTCCGTTGAAAAAGTCCCATCGCCTTCGAGACGGCGCTACGCGCCTCCTCAGGCCGAACGGAAGATCGAGCGATTCCGTTCGCCCTGTGGAGCCCCGGAGGGGCGTCTCGAAGCGCCAAGCAGTTTTTCAATAGGCGGTTAGCGCAGGTGGCGGGCGAAGCGTGCGAGCGCTTCCAGGGATGCCGGCGCCTCGGTTGTCTGCGGCACTGCGGCCAGGAGCCGCAAGCCGGTCGCTGACTGCAGGCGCTCGAGCGATTCGCCGTCGCGCAGCGCTAGGGCGTGCAACTCCGTCTGGTTGCGCGACAACTTGCCGCGCAACGGCTCCTCCCACTCCGCAAGCCCCGCAGCGCAGACGCTCGGGGCGGCGAACGACAGCACCCGATTGGCAATCACCCCCGCCACCGGAAACTCCCCGGCGACCAACTCGCGGTGAAACGAAATGGTCGTCTCCACCGTGCTCGCCTCGGTGCTCGTCACCAATACGAAACTCGTCGCGTCGCTGCGCAGCAGCGCATCGATCTCCTCCGCCCGCTTGCTGAACCCGGCGAGCATCCCCTCGAACCCGCCGACGAAGTCCGCCAAGTCATCGAGCAGTTGCAGACCGGTCCAACGCTGCAGCGCCTTCAGCAGCGCCGAAAGCGTGGCGCGCCCGAGCGCGTTGTCGGTGAACGACAACAGGCTCGACGGGGCCTGCAGGATCCCGACCGCCTTCGAGGCGAGCAGGTTGGTCAGCCGGTTTGGCGCCGCGAGCAGGTCGCGCGCGTTCGCACTCGGCGGCGTGTCGACCACGACCAAGTCGTAGTTGCCGGTGTGGACCAGCTCGTGGAGCTTCTCCATCGCCATGTATTCGGCGGAGCCGGCGAGCTCGTTCGACAGCTCGTTGTAGATGCGATTGGCGAAGATGCGTTCGGCGGCCGCCGGGCTCGGCGCGAGCCGCCGCACCAGATCGTCGAAGGTGCGCTTCGCGTCGAGCGCCAGAGCATCGAAGTGCACCCCGCCCACACGCACCGGATGCGGGTCGACCGAGAGATCCGCGAGGCCGAGCGCATCCTTGAGCCGGCGGGCCGGATCGACGGTGATCACCGCGACGCGACGCCCGGCGAGCGCCGCCGCGAGCGCGAGCGCCGCCGAGGTCGTCGTCTTGCCGACGCCTCCCGGGCCGACACTGATGATCAGCCGCTTCTCGGCAAGCAGGTGCGAGGTCACCGCTTCGCCTCCGCGGCGTCGAGCAGCGAGCGGCCGATCGTGCGGCCGAGCGGACCGAGGTCTGCCGCCTGCAACTCCGAGACGAACAACTGCCGAAACAGAACCGGGCTCTCGCCGAGCGCGCGGCGCAAGTGCGCGACGTGGCGCTCGGCCTCACGCCGCCGGGCGATGGCGAACTCCGCCGCGGCGACCAGCGGCGCACTCGCAGCGCTGCCGCGCGACTCGATCGCCGCGACGTCGGCGCGGCTGAAGCGTTTCGGAAACACCCGGTTCACCACCGGGCGGGCGAGGTGTATGCCGAGGTCGTCACGCACGACCCGGCAAATCTCGATTGTCTCGCGCACCGACATCTCCTCGGCGAGACTGACGACCATCACCGCCGTGCGCGCGTCGTCCTCGAGCAGTTCGCGCAGGCGCCGTGCCGTGCCGCTCAGTGGCCCCGCTGGAACCATCGACAGCAGGTAGCGCGGCGTGCGCAACAGGCGCAGCGCGTGACCCGTCGCCGGGCCGTCGACCACGAGCAGGTCGTAGCGCCGCCGCCGCCCGAGTCCGGGCTCGGCGAAGCCGAGCAGCCGGTCGAGGAGAAGAAACTCGCTGATCCCCGGCGCCGCTGCGGTGAGTGCATTGAAGGTGCTGCTCGCCAGCAACGCGTTCGAGAGAAAGGCGAAGCGCAAGACGCTCCGGAAGTAGTCCTCGACGAGCTGTCGCGGCGCGACGCGGACGGCATCGAGTCCGGGCTGTAGGCGCTCGATGTCGTGGCCACACGGCTGCCGGCCGAACAGCGCCGCGAGATTGCCGTCCGCCGCCGTCTCCAGCAGCAGCACCCGCCTGCCGTGTTCGGCCGCGTGCTTGGCCAGCGCCGCCGCCGCCGTGGTCTTGCCGACGCCGCCCTTGCCGGTGACGAATACGATTTGCGTCGCTGTCTTCATGCCTCCCCCGTCCGCCCACGCTCTCGGTGCCCTGCGTGTGTCAGACCAGGCCGGACCATGCAAGGCGGCCATTCCTTCGTGTGCGATTGAAATGCGGGCGGCATCGCGCCTATTTGCCGGACGCAGCATCGCGAAAGGAGCAGGCATGAGATCAGCGGGGAAGACGGGGCGCTTCGTACTCGCGCTCGACCAGGGCACGACCGGCAGCACCGCGCTGGTGTTCGACAGCAAGGGCGACGTGCGCAGCCGCGGCTACTCGGAGTTCACCCAGCACTATCCGAAACCCGGATGGGTCGAGCACGAACCCGAGGAGATCTGGCAGGTCACCCGACGCGTCGCCCGCACCGCACTGCGCGGCGCCAAGCTCGAGCCGAGTGACATCGCCGCCATCGGCATCACCAACCAGCGCGAGACGACCGTGGTCTGGGACCGCGACACCGGCGAACCGGTGCACCGCGCCATCGTCTGGCAGGACCGCCGCACGGCGCCACTCTGCGCCAAACTCCGCGCCGATGGTGCCGAGGCGCTGGTGCGCGACAAGACCGGCCTGGTCATCGACCCCTATTTCTCCGGCACCAAGATCCGCTGGCTGCTCGACAACGTGAAGGGGCTGCGCAAGCGCGCCGGCCGTCTCGCCTTCGGCACCATCGACAGCTGGCTGATCTGGAAGCTGAGCGGCGGCCACGCGCACGTCACCGACTACACCAACGCGTCGCGCACCCTGCTGTTCAACATCCACGACCGCGCCTGGGACGAAGAGCTGCTCGGTCTGCTGAAGATTCCCGCGGAAATGCTGCCCCGCGTCGTCGCGTCGTCGGGCGAGATCGCCGTCACCGACCGCAAGGCGTTCGGCGCGACCGTGCCGATCTGCGGCATCGCCGGCGACCAGCAGGCCGCCCTGTTCGGGCAGAGGTGCGTCAAGCCGGGTTTGGTCAAGAACACCTACGGCACCGGCTGTTTCGTGCTCATGTACACCGGCGACGAGGCGGTGCGCTCCGAGCGCGGGTTGCTGACGACGATCGCGTGTAATGCCCAGGGCGGGCCGGCGTACGCGACCGAGGGGGCGATCTTCGTCGCCGGCGCGGCGGTGCAGTGGCTGCGCGACGGCCTCGGCCTGATCAAGAGCGCGCGCGAGACCGAGGCGCTGGCGCGTCAGGTCGACTCGACCCTGGGGGTCTATCTGGTGCCGGCTTTCGTCGGTCTCGGCGCGCCCTACTGGGATCCGGCTGCGCGCGGGGCGCTGGTCGGGCTCACCCGCGGCGTTGGGCGGGCGCATGTGGCGCGGGCGACGCTCGAGGCGATTGCCTACCAGACGCGCGACATCGTCGAGACGATGGCGGCGGAGTCGGGCAAGAAGGTTTCCGGACTGCGCGTCGACGGCGGTGCCGCCGCCAACGACTTCCTCATGCAGTTCCAGGCCGACGTTCTCGGCACCACGGTCGACCGGCCGAAAGTGGTCGAGACCACGGCGCTCGGTGCGGCATTGCTCGCCGGGATGGGCGCCGGGGTCTGGCGCGCGAGCGACCTCGATACGGTGCGCCAGCGCGACCGGGTGTTCAAGCCGGCGATGAAGGCCAAGCAACGCGATGACCTCTACGCCGGCTGGCAGCGCGCGGTCGCTGCGGTGCGCCAGCTCGGCTCGTGAGCCGGACGGGGCGCGGTCGGGGGATTCGCAGTCGGCGACCGCGCCGCTCGCTCGCCGTTCGCTCCATCGCCGCGCGCTCCACTTGCGGCATGGCGAATCCGGTGCTACGAAAGCGCCTCTTTAGCGCGCGGGGTGCCCCGCGCAGCCAACTGCGCACGGAGTCGGAAAGATGAAGGACGGGATTCACCCCAATTACCAAGCTGCGAAGATCACCTGTGCCTGCGGCCATACGGCCGAGACGCGCTCGGTGATCCCCGAGATCCGTGTCGAAATCTGCTCGCATTGCCACCCGTTTTTCACCGGCAAGCAGAAGTTCATCGACACGGCGGGACGCGTCGAGCGCTTCAAGCGCCGCTACGGCGTAACGAGCTGATCGCGCGCGGGCCTCGCCCGCGCCTGGGCCGTCACGAGGGCGGGGGAGCTACGCTTCCGCGCCCTCTTTTTTTCGCGAGGCCTCGGCCATGCTGCAAAAACTGCAGGAAGTCGAACGCCGCTACATCGAACTCGAGCAGTTGCTCGTCGACCCCGACGTCATCGGCAACCGCGCCGAATACACCCCGCTTTCGCGCGAGCACGCCGACATCGAGGCGCTGGTGCGCGCCTACCGCGGCTGGAAAGGTATCGTCGCCGACATCGAAGGCCACAAGGAATTGCTCGAGGGCGACGACGCGGAGATGCGTGAGCTCGTCAAAGCCGAACTCCCCGCCCTGCGTGAGCGCCTCGCCGAGATCGAGGGCGCAATCAAGCTCCTCCTGCTGCCGCGCGACCCCAACGATGACAAGAACATTCTCCTCGAGATCCGCGCCGGCACCGGCGGCGACGAGGCGGGACTGTTCGCGGCCGAACTCTTTCGCGCCTACAGCCGCCTCGCCGAAACCCGCGGCTGGCGCGTCGAAACCCTGAGCTCCAGCCTCAGCGGCGCCGGCGGTTTCAAAGAGGTGATCGCTCTGGTCACGGGCGCCGGCGCCTATAGCCAGCTCAAATACGAGGGCGGGGTCCACCGCGTCCAGCGCGTGCCCGTCACCGAAGCCCAGGGCCGCATCCACACCTCTACCATCACCGTTGCCGTTCTCCCCGAAGCCGACGAGGTCGATGTCGCCATCGACGAGGCCAAGGAGCTGCGCATCGACGTCTTCCGTTCCTCCGGGCCCGGCGGCCAGAGCGTCAACACCACCGACTCGGCGGTGCGCGTTACCCACCTGCCGACCGGACTGGTGGTCTCGTGCCAGGACGAAAAGTCGCAGCACAAGAACAAAGCCAAGGCGATCAAGATCCTGCGCTCGCGCTTGCTCGAACGGGCGCAGGCCGAGCAGCATGCCGAGGAGGCGCAGAAGCGGCGCAACATGGTCGGCACCGGCGATCGCTCCGAACGCATTCGCACCTACAATTTTCCCCAGGGCCGGGTCACCGACCACCGCATCAACCTGACCCTGCACTCGATCGATCGCATCATGGGCGGCGAGATGCAGCCGCTCATCGACGCGCTGATCACCTACTTCCAAGCCGAGGCGCTCAAGGCCCAAACGACATGAGATCCGTCGCCGAGGTGGCGCGCCCCGCCGTCGCCGCCGACGCGCTGCGCGCCGCCGAGTCCGAACTCCATCGCGCCGGCATCGAAGCGCCGCGCCGCGAAGCGGAGTTGTTGCTCACCACGGCTTGGTCGACGGATTGCGCCGGCCTGCGCCTGCGCGACCGCGAGCCGGTCCCGGCCGCCGTCGCGCACGCCTTTCACACGATGCTGCAACGGCGCTTGGGTCGCGAGCCGATCCAGTACATCCTCGGCACCTGGGAGTTCTGGTCGGTGGAGATCGCGGTGTGCGCGGACGTGCTCGTGCCGCGCCCCGAGACCGAACTCCTGGTGGAGCGAACCCTCGAGATCGTCGCGCGGATGGAATCATTGCCAGCAACCGATACTGGCGCCGAACCCCGGCGCCGCTTGGCCGACGTCGGTACCGGCAGCGGCTGCATCGCGATCGCGCTGGCCAAGGAACTGCCCGGCGCGGAAGTATGGGCGACCGACATCTCGCCTGCGGCGTTGGCGGTCGCAGCGGCGAACGCCGCCCGCAACGGCGTCGCCGACCGGGTTCACTTCGTCGCGACCGATCTCTGCACCGGCTTGCCGGAAGCGGGCTTCGACGTCGTCGTCAGCAATCCGCCGTACATTCCTACTGCCGAGTTGGCGGCACTCGCTCCGGAGATCGCCTGGGAGCCGCGCGGCGCGCTCGACGGCGGCGGCGATGGCCTCGCGACGATCCGCCGCTTGCTGCCGGCGGCCGCGATCGTCCTCCGACCCGGTGGCTGGCTGCTGCTCGAGATGGCGATCGACCAGGGCGACGCCATCCTCGCACGGCTCGGCGACGCAGAGTGGCGCGACGCCGCGGTGCATCCGGATCTGAGCGGGCGGCCGCGAATCGTCGTGGCGCGGCGCGCCGGGGACGGAGCCTGAAGCATGGACAAGATCGTCATTCGCGGCGGCACGCGCCTGCGCGGCCGGGTCGACGTCGAGGGCTCGAAGAATGCCGCCCTGCCCATCCTGCTTGCTAGCCTGCTGAGCGCGGAGGAGTGCATCTTCCGCAACGTCCCGAACGTCGTCGACGTGCGCACGACCTTGCGTTTGCTCGAGGGGCTGGGAGCGGAAGTCGAGCGTCTCGGCGATTCGGCGGTGCGCATCCGCGCCGAACGGCTCGCCAGGCTCGAGGCGCAGTACGAGTTGGTCAAGACGATGCGCGCGTCCTTCCTCGTGCTCGGTCCACTGCTGGCGCGCCACGGCCACGCGCGGGTGTCGACGCCGGGCGGCTGCGCCATCGGCGGCCGGCCGATCAACCTGCACCTCGAGGGACTCGAGCGCATGGGCGCGCGGGTCGAACTCGTCGAGGGCTATGCGCAGGCTGAGGCCGAAGAGTTGCACGGTGCGCGGATCTACCTCGACTTTCCGTCGGTCGGCGCCACCGAACACCTGATGATGGTTGCGACGCTCGCCAAGGGGCAGACGACCATCGAGCACGCCGCGCGCGAGCCGGAGATCGTCGATCTCGCCGGAGCGCTCATCTCGATGGGTGCGCAGATTCGCGGTGCCGGCGAAGACGTGATCACCATCGATGGCGTCGAGCGTCTGCACGGCACCGACTACACGGTGATCCCCGATCGCATCGAAGCGGGCACGTTCCTGGTCGCCGCGGCGATCACCGGCGGCGACATCGACGTCGTCGGCGCGATCCCGACGCATCTCGACCCGGTGATCCTCAAGCTGCGCGAGATGGGAGTCGACGTGCGCGAGCATGACCACGGCGTGCGGGTGATCGGCAACGGGCGGCTGCACGCGGTCGACATCAAGACGATGCCGTATCCGGGCTTCCCGACGGACCTGCAGGCGCAGATGATGGCGGCGCTCTGTACCGCCGACGGTCAATCGGTGATCTCCGAAACGATTTTCGAGAACCGCTTCATGCACGTCTATGAACTCAACCGCATGGGGGCCGACATCAAGGTCGAAGGCAATCGCGCCTTCGTCAGCGGCGTCGCGCAACTCGGTGGAGCGCCTGTCATGGCCACGGACTTGCGTGCTAGCGTCAGCCTGATCCTGGCAGGTCTAGCGGCGCCGGGAACGACGGAGGTGTCGCGCGTCTACCATCTCGACCGTGGCTACGTCCGGATCGAAGAAAAGCTGTCGGCGCTCGGCGCCGACATCGCACGAGTGCGGGAGTAGCGGATGACGATTCGAGTTCTAGCGACCACCGACCCGGCCTTTCGGCGCAAGTTCGCGGCGATCCGCGAGCGCGGGGCGCAGACGTCGGCTGCCGTCGACGAAGGCGCGCGGGCGATCGTCGCGGCGGTGCGCAAGCGTGGCGACAAGGCACTCGTCGAGCTGACCGAGAAGTACGACGGCGTCGCGTTGCAGCCGCGGCAGTTGCGCGTGCCGCAGGCGGACATCGACGCCGCGGCGGAGCAGCTCGAACCGGCGGCGCGGGCGGCGCTGCAGCTCGCGGCCCGGCGCATCGCGGCGTTCCACGCGAAGCAGGTCGAGAAGTCGTGGAGCTACCGCGACGCCGAGGGCTTCAAGCTCGGGCAGCAGATCACCCCGCTGCGCCGCGTCGGCGTCTACGTCCCCGGCGGTCACGCGTCGTACCCGTCGTCGGTGCTGATGACGGCGATTCCGGCGCGCGTCGCCGGCGTCGAGGAAGTGATCATGCTCTCGCCGGCAGGCAAGGACGGCTACAACCCGGCGGTCCTCGCCGCCGCGAAGATCGCCGGCGTCGATGCGGTGTTTCGCATCGGCGGCGCCCAGGCGGTGGCGGCGGCGGCCTTCGGCACCAAGAGCGTGCCCAAGGTCGACAAGATCGTCGGCCCCGGCAACGCGTGGGTGCAGGCGGCGAAGAAGCTCGTCTACGGCGACGTCGATATCGACGGTATGGCCGGTCCGAGCGAGGTGTTGGTGATCGCCGATGCGGCGGCCAATCCGGTTTACGTTGCCGCCGATCTGCTCGCCCAGGCGGAGCACGGCAGCGGTGACGAGTGTGCACTGTTGCTGACGACCGCGGCGAGCATGGCGCAGCGCGTGGCCGCGGAGATCGACGCGCAACTGCGCGAGCTGCCGCGCCGGCAGGCGGTTGAGGCGGTGTTGCGTCGCCGCGGCGCGCTCGTGGTCGTGCGCGACCTCGACGAGGCGATCGCCCTCGCGGAAGAAGTCGCACCCGAGCACCTCGAACTGCAGGTGGCGCGGCCCGAGGCGGTGGCGAAGCGGCTGCGCAATGCCGGCGCGATCTTCATCGGACCGTTCGCGCCGGCGGCGCTCGGCGACTACATGGCCGGACCCAATCACGTGCTGCCGACAGGTGGCACGGCGCGGTTCTTTTCGCCGCTCGGGGTCTACGATTTCGTCAAGCGCACCAGCGTGGTGTCGGCGACCAGCAAGGGCCTGCGCGGCCTGGCGCCGAGCATCGCGGCGTTGGCGACACTCGAGGGGTACGAGGCGCACGCGGCCGCGGTGCGTCGCCGGTTCTCGTAGCGCGGCAGAGGAGGCGTTTCATGGGCAAGAAGATCAATGCCGGGCGCACGGCCCGAGTCGAGCGCAAGACGAAGGAGACCGACGTGCGCGTCGTGCTCGGCCTGGACGGTAGCGGCACGGCGAGTGTCGACACCGGCATCCCGTTCCTCGACCACATGCTCGATGCGCTCGCCCGCCACGGTTTTCTCGATCTCGAAGTGCGCGCCCGCGGCGATCTCGAAGTCGACCAGCACCACACGGTCGAAGACGTCGGCCTGGCGCTCGGCCAAGCGCTGCGCGAGGCGGTCGGCGACAAGCGCGGCATCCGCCGCTTCGGCGACGCACTGTGCCCGCTCGACGAGGCGCTGGTGCAGGCCGTGGTCGATCTCAGCGGCCGGCCGTTCCTCGCCTACGGTCTCGACATCCGCCAGGCGCGCGTCGGCAGCTTCGATACCGAATTGGTACACGACTTCTTTCTCGCGCTGAGCAACGAAGCGGCGATGAACGTCCATCTGCACCAGGTGCAGGGGCGCAACGCGCACCACATCATCGAAGCGACGTTCAAGTCCTTCGCGCGCGCTCTCGACCAGGCCAAGCAGGTCGACCCGCGGGTGGCGGGCGTGGTGCCTTCGACGAAGGGCAGTTTGGCCTGAAGGGCTGGGGGAGAGAAGCTAGGAATCGCTGATGATCGCAGTCGTCGACTACGGCATGGGCAACCTGCGCTCGGTGCAGAAGGGCCTCGAGAAGGTCGGTGCGGTGGCGCGCGTCAGCCGCGACCCGGACGAGATTCTCGGCGCCGACGGTGTCGTGCTGCCCGGCGTCGGCGCGTTCGGCGCGTGTATGGCGAACCTGCACGAGTACGGGCTGGTCGATTGCGTGCGCGCGGCGATCGCGCAGGACAAGCCCTTTCTCGGGATCTGCGTCGGCATGCAGCTGCTGTTCGAGGAGAGTGAAGAGTTCGGTCCGGTTCCGGGGCTCGGCATTCTGCCGGGACGAGTGGTCCGCTTCGCCGCGCGCCCCGAGCTCAAGGTGCCGCACATGGGCTGGAACCAACTGCGCAAGTGCAACCCAGCACCGCACCTCGACGGTATCGAGGACGGCAGCTTCGTGTACTTCGTGCATTCGTTCTACGTCGCTGCGTCCGACCCGACGGTCGTCGCGGCGACGACGGAGTACGACGTCGAGTTTGCGGCTGCGGTCCACCGCGGCAATCTCTTTGCGACCCAGTTTCACCCGGAGAAGAGCCAGGCCGTCGGGCTGCGGATCCTGGAGAACTTCAGCCGTCTCGTCGCGGCACAGCCGCGCGCTGCGACAGGCTCATCATGAACGGACTCTCGCCCCGCTGCGGCTCCGAGGCCCCGTTCGCCCTGAGCCCGTCGAAGGGCCCCAGGCCATTCGCGACGGGCGTTCGCCGCGCTAGGATGATCGCGAACCCCCGACCACAGGAGCGCGACCGATGCTGATCATTCCCGCCATCGATCTGAAGAACGGCAAGTGCGTTCGCCTATTGCGCGGCGACCTCGACGCGGAGACCGTCTACGGCGACGATCCCGTCGCCATGGGGCGGCGCTGGGCCGACGCGGGAGCGCGCTACCTGCACGTCGTCGATCTCGACGGCGCGGTACAGGGGCAGCCGGTCAATCATGCGGCGATCCGTGGGTTGTGTGCGGCGTTGGCGATGCCGATCGAAGTCGGCGGCGGCATTCGCACGGTCGAGCGTGCCGGCGAGTTGATCGCGCTCGGCGTCGACCGGGTGATCTTCGGTACGTCGGCTTTGCGCCAGCCCGAGATCGTGGCCGAGGCCTGCGCGCGTTTCCCGGGGCGGGTGGCGGTGGGGATCGACGCGCGCGACGGCATGGTGGCGGTCGAAGGTTGGCTCGAGACGAGCGCGACGGCGGCGATCGACCTCGCCCGCACGGCCGAGTCGTGGGGCGCGGCGCGGATCATCTACACCGACATCAGTCGCGACGGCACCCAGGAGGGTGTCAACGCCGAGGCGACCCGCGCGCTCGCCGACGGGATCGGAATTCCCGTGACGGCATCGGGAGGGGTCGGCAGCCTCGACGACATCCTCGCGCTACGCGCCCACGAGAGCGCCGGAGTCGACTCGGTGATCGTCGGCCGAGCGATCTACACCGGCGCGGTCGACCTGGCCGAGGCGATCCGCCGCGTCGCCGAGTGAACCCGGCGCGCAGCCCAAGGCGAAAGTGAACGACGGTTTGGGCGCACAAGGTCAAAGGCGCCGCGCTGAAGTTCTTCGGCACCGTGGCCGGCGACCTGGGAACCTATAGTGCCGACGCCTCGGGGCTCATCACCAAGGGACTCGGGATCGGCATGGACATCCGAGTCCTCATCGGCCTCGACCTTGCCGCTCCGGAGAACGCCCTGATCCTTGGCTGCAACGTCGGCTCTATCTGCACCGACTTGGATCCGGACTCGCCCACCTACAACGATCCGTTCACCTCGGTGAAGCGTTGCCTCGCAGGTCCGAACCAGGGGATGTCCTGCGTGCACAAGGATGATTGCGGCGGCGAGAAGTGCTCGAACAAGCACACCCAGCTTTGCCTCCGGGGCCCGAGCGACGGGCAGCCCTGCAGCGACGACGTCGACTGCCCCGACGGCAAGTGCAAGTTCACGGATCCTTCCATCGATCCGATCGAAGTTCTCAAGGTTGTGACGGCGGGAACCAGCCAGGTGTTGATCAGCTCGGGTGATCCGAACGATCCGGACTACTCTCCGATTCCGTAACGCACTCACCACATCGCGAGAGCGCGGAGTGCCCGCCCACGAGGGCGGCTGCCAAACGGCAGCCGCCCTCGTGGCGTTTTGGCGACCGGCGCAGCCACCCATTCAGCCCGGGACGAAGCGTGGCTGCTGTGGGTGTCCCGAGTAGGTGTCGGCTTCTCATTGGCGTGCGTCGATGCCATCCTGCAGGACGCATGCTCGGTCTGAACCGCGGAGAAGCAGGATGATTCGCTACGTGCTCCTGGTCGTCACCGCCCTGGTGGCGACGGTCGTCGGCCTGGAACTGGCCCTCCAAGCCGGCGCGTTGGTCGTCGGGGCGGGCGGACGCGATCCGATGACCGACTGGGTCGGCGGCGGCACGCGCGTGCTGGCGCTCGGCGATTCCAACACCTACGGACTCTTTCTTCCCGCCGAACAGAGCTATCCCGCGCAGTTCGAAGCACTCTGGAACGCCGAGATCGCGTCGCCCAAGGTGGAAGTCATCAACCTCGGCTATCCAGGCACCAACTCCTCGGTTCTCCTCAACAACTTGCCCAAGCTGCTCGCTACCTTCCGGCCGGACGTCGTCCTCATCATGGTCGGCGTCAACGACTTCTGGACCGATACCGTCCCCCGCGAAGAGACAGCGCAAGGCGTGCTCGACGGCGCGCGGACCTGGCTGCGGCAACACTCGCGCGCCTACAAGTTGGCCTACATGATTCGGCGCAGCTTCTACGACCCCGCTGATCTGGATCTCGGCGAGCGCACGACTCTGGAGTCGGACGCGATCGATGCCAAGGTGATTGACGCCATCTCCGAAGGACTTGCGAAGCTCGACACGACCAGCCTGTCCGAAGTCCGTTACGGAGACCAGAAATTTGCACTCGGCTATGTCACCGGCAAGGGAACGCACGGCAATGTCCCAATTCTGAAGGAGAATCTGCGGACGATCTTGGAGGAAATCGACCGCGACGGCAGTCAACCAGTCTTGCTGACCTACCCGGCAGACCTCGATAGGTACCAACTCGCCAATCGTGTGACTCGAACGGTCGCGCGTCAGACCGGTGTGCCGTTGGTCGATATCGCCAGGGCCTTGGCCGAACATTGCCCGGATTCGCCCTCCTGCCCGGAACTTTTCTTTCCGGACCAGCACGCCAAGCAGCCGGGCTATGCGATCGCCGCCCGGCGACTGATGAGGGACTTGCACGCCGCCGGGCTCCTGCGCGGACGGCGGTAACCTCCTGGCGAAAACGCTTGGGAGCCCTTCGCCAGGCTCAGGGCGCACGCGGAAATGGTTCGGTAGCGGGTGAGACCCGTTCGAAGCACGCGTCGCGCCGACCCGTGGCACCTGACACTTGGTTTTGCCGGAGCGTTCGGCTACTCACCTGCCATGCCGATGCCGCGATCCATTCTGCAGCGACACCCCGGATTCTGGGAGGCTGTGCGGGCGGATGGGCTGGCGACGCTGCGCTACCGCGGCGAGGGACGCGAACTCGGCGGCTTGGTGTTGACCGCCCTGCACCTCGTTCGCCTCGCGTGGACCTCCGACGCCTTCTTCGCCCAGGTGTGCTACCGCGCCAAGGCGAGCCTGCAGAAACACCGGATTCCGCTGCTCCCGCGCATCTGCCACCGGCTCGCGATGGGTGTGCATCGGCGACCCGGTGATCATCGAACCCGGTCTGTACTTGCCGCACGGACAGGTTGTCGTCGACGGCATCGTCGTGATCGGACGGAATGCGGTTCTCTTCCCCTGGACCACGATCGGCCTCCGCGCAAACGTTCCCCTCGGCCCCACGCTCGGGGAGCACGTGCATGTGGGTACCGGCGCCAAATTGATCGGGCCAATCAAAATCGGGGACAACGTCATGATCGGAGCGAACGCGGTCGTGACCAGCGATTTGCCCGCGGATTCGGTCGCCGTCGGCATTCCAGCGGTCGCCCGACCACGCCTCGGCTCGGCGACGAGTCTCGCATCAGCATGAGGAGATCGTGATGAGTGTCTCGTTGGTCCAGGCCGCAACCCGAATCCTGCATCGCGCCAGCAGGTCGCACCCTGTCGGCGCGGCTCGTCGGTTGTCTCGCGCCGGACGGTGCCGCGACGCGTTCGCGCTGCTCGGCGATGCTTTCGAGTCGTCCGGCGACGCTGAGTTGGCGAGCGAGCTCGTACTCCTGCGCTACGAGGCCGCGATGAAAGGCAGGTCACGGTCCCAGCCGGTCGCCGGTGATTGGCCTCCCGATGAACCGGATCTCTTCCCCGAGTGTGCTGGCATTCCCGAAATCTCCAGCGCCGCGTTCACTCCCGCTGCGCTGGCCTCCGGGATCGTCCGGCACGGGGGACTCATCGTTCGGGGCCTGCTGTCGCAAGAAGAGGTCGACCGCTACACGACGTGTGTGCACCTGGCCTTCGATGCACGTACCCGGCACGTCGCCGGTGCGGCGTCCCAAGAGGACGCCAAGTGGTACACCCCGTTCCGCAATTGGCGTGATCGCAATCTTCTCGGTGGGGCGCGCGATTTCGCCGAAAGGGGCGGAGGTGTCCTCGGCGCGGACTCGCCGGCCATGGTTCACGAAATCTTGAAGATGGCCGAGTCGCGCGGCGTGATTGCTGCGGTAGAGGCTTTCCTGGACGAGCGCCCGGCGGTCTCGGTGCGGAAGACCACGCTGCGGATCGTGCCGCCGACCACGGGTACGAGCTGGCACCAGGATGGCGCCTTCCTCGGCGACTATGTCCGCTCGGTCAATATGTGGATCGCGCTCAGTGAGTGCGGCGACGATGCGCCCTCCCTCGACATCATCCCGAAGCGCTTCGACCACATCGTGCCCACCGGAACTGAAGGCGCCCCATTCACCTGGACCGTTGCGGACACGGTTGCCGAACGCGTGGCGCGCGAGGCGGGGGTGGAGATCCTCCACGGGAATTTCGCTCCGGGGGACGCCGTCTTCTTCGACCACATGAATCTGCATCGTACCGGCGTCCGGCCGGGCATGACCAAGGATCGTCTGGCGATCGAGTGGTGGTTCTTCGCGCCGTCGCGCTTCCCGACGGAGCAGATCCCGATCCTCGCCTGACAGCGCCCCGTCAGCGCGGCGTGACGTTCCCGTCCGGGGCCGGTGCGTGGCGGACCGTGCCGTCTTGGCCGATTTCGATGATGGAGTCGCAACCGCGCAGGGAGCGCTTGCGATGGGCGACGGTCAGAACGGTGATCGAGCGTCCGAGTCCTTCGAGAGCTCGCACCAGGGCGTCCTCGGTATCGTCGTCGAGGGCGCTCGTCGCCTCGTCGAGCACCAGCAGGTCGGCCGCCCGGTACAAGGCGCGGGCGATGCCGACGCGTTGCCGCTGGCCGCCCGACAGCTGGACGCCGCGTTCGCCAACGCGGGTAGCGAAGCCAGCGGGCCAGGAGAGGATGGTGCTCTCGAGCTGCGCCTGACGGGCCGCCACGTGCACCCTCTCCATGTCGATGTCGTCGTCCTCTTCGCCGAAGGCGATGTTTGCGGCGATCGACGCGTCGGCGAGAAAGATGTGCTGCGGCACGTGCGCCAGCCGGGTCTGCCAACTGCGGACGTTGCGTTCGGTCAGCGGCACGTCATCGACCATAACCTGCCCGGAATTCGGGAGGATCAGCCCCATGGCCAGATCGAGGAAAGTGCTCTTGCCGCTTCCGGTCTCGCCGATCACGCCGACCCGGCCGCCCTTGGGAATCGCTACCGAGACGTCTGCAAGGACGGGTCTGCCGTTGTCCGGGTAGCGGAAGGTCACGCCGCGGAATTCCACGGCCCGTTCGAACACCATGGCGGCAGATTCGCCGTTGCCGACCGCGTGCGGTAGAGGCTGATCGAGAAGCCCCAGCAGATCGGCGAGCGAGGCCCGCCCGCCCTGGACTGAAGTCGACGCGAAGTACGCCTGCTGGGCCATCGGCATGAGCCGCTGGATCGCGAGCGCGAGCGCGCCGAGAGTCGGAATCGCCGCATCCAGTCCGCCCGGTCCCCTGGCCGCATACACGACGACCGCTCCTACCGTGACTACCGTGAGGGCGTCGACGACGTAGCGCGGCGCATTGCCGAGGATCGCGATCGTGCCGACCGCATGCCGCAGCGCGCGATCGGCGTCGCGGAAGCGGCGCACGAAGTACGGCTGGAGTCCGCCGAGGAGGACCTCGCGGATGCCGCCGAGGCCTTCCTGCACGACCAGCGCGATGCGCGTCTGTCCCTCGGTGACGTGGCGGCCGCCCGCGGCGATACGGCGCCGGTTGAACGCGACCATCGCGGCGTAGGCACCGCCGAGGATGAGGAGCGCGCCACCGGTCAGCAATGGCGAAACCCACAGCATGAACGCGACGATCGCCGCGCCCGTGACCGCCGAGCCGGCGAGATTCAGCAGCGGGATGATCACGTAATAGATGGCCGTGTCGGTCTTGTTCATCAGTGCCGCCACGACCTCGCTGCTGTTCCGGCTGACGTGTACCAGGTAGGGCTGGTGCAGGGTGCGGCGGAAGGCCTGCTCGCCGAGATCGTTGCCGATCCCCGCGCCGAGTCGGGTCTGGGCCCACACCAGAGCGAAGCGGACCGCGGCGGCCAGGCTGGCGAGCACGCAGAACAATACGGTCAGCGGCAGCAGTAGCTCGCCAGGCTGGTCGATCGCGAGAGCTTGCAGAAACGGCTGGGCCATTTCGAGCTGCTGGATCCCAGCCGGATCGGACAGCACCGCCAGGAAGGGAATCACCAAGCCGAGGGACATGACCTCGGCGACCGCACTGGTGGCCACCAACAAGACGAAGCAACCCAACTGAACGCGCCGGCGCCGTCCCACGTGCGCCCACAGCCGCTGCAGCAGCCCGCGCGTGTTCACGTCGCCGGTCATCGTCGACCCGCACCGTCGCGCGACGCGCTCACCACGGCGGGTCCGCCGTGATCCTGCCGTCCGTCGGATTCTCGATTAGCCCGAGTCGGCTCTTGAGCCGAAAGCGCACGTACTCGTAGTTGATCCGCCACACCTGGGGCGAGAACAGGCCGCCGATCAGGTCGTGCCTTCGCGGCGGGTAGACGAAGGAGCCCCAGAACTGGACCGGGACGGCGGAAAGGCTGAACCGTTCGCCGCGGATGTCGAGGTACTCTTCGGCCACGATGAGGCCGCGGGCGATCGGTTCGGCAGCGTTGGTCGAACTCCCGCCGTGCAGTTGATGGAAGGTCGCTTCGCCGAGGAGAACGATCGGAACGGCGCCCGGCAGGGCAAGTGCCCGCTTCCAGGTGTCGAGATTGACCATGCCGCCGCCCGCGGACGTGAAAAGGGCATCGTACCCGCCGAGCTCCGCCCACATAGTCCGCGACAAGACGATGCTGTTGCTTTCGGCGATCGGCGAGAACCACGACGAGATCGACGACTCGTCGAAGACGGAGATGTGGAACAACTTGTACCCGTTCTCGCGCCAGTTCACCTCTTCCAGCAGCCGGTCTTCCTTCTCGCGCGTGTAGCCGCGCCGCATGCCTGCCGACTGGAAGTCATAACCGAGGTAACGTCCGCGCGAGCCGACGACCGCGTGCGGCGAGATCCGCAGCGCTTGCAGCGACGAGTGCAGCAGTCCCGGCGACGCCAGTCGCGCGCCGTCGATGAACACGCAAACCCACTGCCCGCGCGCTTCCGACAGTCCGAGATTGATCGCCGTCACCGGGCTGGGACGCGGGTCGGGATTGCGCAGAATGCGCAGACTCACTCCGAGATCGCGGTACTCTTCCTCGGTCGGCGGGTTGGTCGAGCCATTGTCGACGACGATGATTTCATAATCATCGCCGGAGATGCCCCGCTGGAAGGCCGGTGAGAGGGAGTACAGGGTGCGCGGCAACTCGCGCGGAATGTTGTAGGAGATTACGACAATGGAAAGTTGCGGGGTCATCGCCCCATCCTTTCGCTGATCCCGGAATCCGGCGCAACCACGCGGGCCTCGCTGCCACCGACGTGTTGACAAGCGCCAAGGGCATCTGAAATGCGCACACCATGAAGCAACCGATCGGAGACGCAGACCGAGATACCGTCGCGCAGCAGGGCGGCTTCGCCGGTCTCCCGGAGCGCGTGCGGGTCTTTCTCCACTGGCACGTCGTGCCCAGGGTCGTCCAGGCCGTCCGGCGGCTGAAGAACCGCGCGCAGGGCAACTACACGAGCGCCACCATTCCCGTCGACTGGCCGGCCGCGCCGCTGCGCGTCGACCTCCTCAACGAGGTCGTCCGCCGCAATGGCGTCCAGTCGTACCTCGAGATCGGCTGCCGCGACGACGAGTGCTTCTCCCAGATCCTCGCCCCGCACCGGGTCGGCGTCGATCCCGTCTCCGGCGGCACCGTGCGCGCCACCAGCGACGAGTTTTTCGCCGGCAACACGGAGCGCTTCGACCTCATCTTCATCGACGGCCTGCACCTCTATGAGCAGGTCGCCCTCGATATCCGCAACTCCCTCGCCGCACTCAACCCAGGCGGCGTGATCGTGCTGCATGACTGCCTGCCCACCGACTGCGTCGCGCAGTACCGGGAGCAGGCGTCGCGCACCTGGAACGGCGACGTCTGGAAGGCCATCGTCGAGGCGCGCACCTGGCCGGACGTCGACACCGTGACGTGCCTGATCGACCAGGGCGTCGGGATCATTCGCGCCCGCCCCAACCCGGATCCGCTCGCGTTGCCGCGCGGCTCGGCGGCGACGCTGCGCTACGAGTCTCTCGCTGCCGACTACCAACGGCTGCTGCGGACGGTGGACTACCCGACGGGCGTGCACTTCGCCTGTGGCGACGCCGACGCCTGACGGTTGCGTGACGGTCCGCCGCGCCCCTGCCGTGTCGTCGTGAGTTCCCCAGTGCAGGTGCCAGGGGGCGAGTCGGCTGCCCGCGTCAGCGTGGTGATTCCGGCTTACGAAGGCGGGCAGGACCTGCTCGACTGCCTGGCGTCGGTCATGGCCGGCGAGCTGCGGCCCGCGGCCGTCGTCGTGGTCGACAACGCTTCGACGGACGGTTCGGTCGAACAAGCACACCGCCGCTATCCCGCTATCGAAGTCGTCCGCAACGTCGCGAACCGCGGCTTCGGCGCTGCGTGCAACCAGGGCATCGAGCGGGCGCTGGCGCGTGGTCACGAATTCGTGCTGCTGCTCAACCAGGACGCCCTCCTCGAGCCCGCTACGCTTGGTTCGATGGTGGCGCTCGCCGCCGCGCATCCGCGTGCGGGTGTCGTCGGCGCGAAGACCCTGTCGCCTCGGCTCGCGCCCGACGGCGCGCCGATCCTTCTCTACAACGGCGCCTGGCGCAGCCGGCTGCCGCTGTGGCAGCGGATCCCGGGCATCGGCCGCAGCAGCCGCGCGGCCTCGGCGGTGCCGCTCGAGGTCGACTACGTATGGGGACACGGCATGCTGTTGCGCAGCCGCGCGCTGGAGCAGGTCGGCGCCTTCGACCCCGGGTTCTTCATGTACTTCGAGGATCTCGACCTGTGCCGGCGTGTGCAGGCGGCGGGCTGGGAGATCTGGTGTGACTCGCGCGCGGTGATCCGCCACGCGGTCGCCGACGGCGCGCGTGCGACGACGTCCGAACCATGGCGCTGGGAGATGAAGGTGACGAGCGCGCGGCACTTCTACCGCAAGTACGACGCGCCGCATCGGGCAGACGTGCTCTGGGCTCTCACCGCCATGCGCGAAGCGGCCTCGCTGCTGCGCAACGGCCACGCCAGCGCGGCGCGCCATCTGCTCCAGGCCCTGTGGAAGGTCGCCGCCAACCGAACCGCCTGACCCCAGCCCTGGGACCGCGGGCATCTTGCCCGCCCCCAGCCTGAACGCTGCCGGCGACTGCCGGCAGCCAATCATACGAGTGTCGCCTTTCACGTCGTACGCCTTGACCCCTCTGCGCGAAGACGGGCAGCTGTATCCATGCAGGCAACCTTCGAGATTGCCGACGAACTCTACCGGGCGGTCAAAGCCGGGACGGCCGGCGGAACAGGCAAACGCCGCCTTTGAATTCCTCGCCGAGGCCGAGGAGGCTGGCGAGGGAATCCTCGTTTCCAAGCTCGTGGATCCATGCCGAGTACGCAGCGAGCGGAATCACGTTGGCTACGTTCGAACGTTCCGCGGCCCGGCTACCGGGCACCCGGATCCTTCCGGCCGCCGCCTTGCTGTAAGGGAGATAAGCCCCATCCGACCGACAAGTGCTCCCCAGGCGCAGGAATCAACCGGCCCTTCCTACCCCTATCAGGGAAGGGCTCGGGAATTCGTTGTCGCTTTCGCCCGTTCGACGAAGAATCCCGTTGCGTTCGCGACTTGCGACAGCACGAGCAGGACGGTCAACGCTCCTGCTCGTCGTCTTCCGTCGCGCAGCGGGTAGCGCAGCAGGCTCCAGTAGAAATCCAGGGGTTCGACGGCGAGCTGCTGCTGCGCCCGTTCGGCGCGCGACTGGTGGAAGCGCCAGGCGCCGCCGCCGTAGTTGAAGTGCTGGCGGCAGAACCGCCGCAGCGACAGGGCATGGTGGTGCAGCACCACCGCGCGCGGCTCGTAGAAGAGCGGGCAGCCCGACTCGCCGAGCCGCGCGCACAGGTCACGGTCCTCGGCCGCCGCCTTGGGAAAGCCGGTGTCGAAGCCGCCGATGGCGTGAAAGACCGCGGCCGGGAGTGCGAAGTTGTTCGAGATCAGCAGCTGCGCCTTCCCGGGCACCGCGTTGAAGCGCGCGTAGAGGTAGTCGAGCAGCACCTGGCTCGCTTCGGAGTAGACGTTGGCGGAGACGGCGTTGACGGACTTGCCGCCGATCGCGCACTCGCCTTCCGCTGCAAACCGCTCCGCAAACGCCGTCAGCCATGCCGGGTCCGGGCGGCAATCGTCGTCGGTGAAGACGAGGTAGCGCCCCCGCGCTTGCGCCGCCCCGGCATTGCGCGCAGCCGCCGGACCGCGGTGCGCGTTCAAGAGCAGGCGCACCGGCAACTCTTTCGCCGCCGTCCGCACCTCTTCCTCGGCAGGTGCCGCGCTGCCGTCGTCGACGAAGATCGCCTCCCACCGGCTCCGGTCGAAATCCAGGGCCGCGAGTGACTCCAAGCACCCGGCCACGTGGGCGCGCCGTTCGAAGGTGGGGATGATGATCGAGAAATCCAACGACGGAATCCTGCTCGGGGCCGACGCGATCGTCCCGGTCGCTAGCGCTGCCGCGCCGCGGCGACGAGGTTGTAGATCGACCCGATCGCCGCGCCGGCCAAAGCGCCGACGAGCGCGCCGTAGGCGAAGCCGACGAAGGCTCCGACCCAGGTGACGGAATAGCCGAAAAAGTAATGCCCGAGGAGGCCGAGGTGCGGGCCGACCTCTTCGCCTCCCTTCAGCACCAACCAAACCGTCATCAGGAAGATGCCCGCGCCGCCGAGAATGGCACCGGCAAAGGCGAGAACGCCCGCCTGCAGGCGCACCACCGGACGACGGATTATCTCGAGCGTTGGATCATCGTGCTTCATCACGGCCTCATACCTTGTCGAGAACTTCGCTTTCGGCCCGGGCGCGCGCGCGGCGTTGCAGCCGCGCTGCATAGAAACCGACGCCGATGTTGCGCAGGCCTGCTGCAGCGTAGCCCATCGCGAATCCGAGCGCACCGCTCTCGAGCGCGCCGATGAAGGCGCCCTTCCAGGTCACCGTGTAACCGATCAGGAACTGGCTGAGCAACCCGAGATTCGGACCGACCACCGTGCCGCCCAACGTGCCGCTCTTGACCAGCAACACCGCCGTCGCGAGCCAAAGACCGGCGCCGGCGACGCAGCCGAGTGCTACCCCGAGAGCGACCGGATCGAGCGGCGCCAGGGCCCGCACGATCTCCTGGTCCACCGCGTCCACTACGTGCACCGGAATCGGCTCGAGCGCCCGCGGAATGGCGCGGTCTCCACCGGATGCCGCGGCGAGTTCGGTATGCGTGCCCTCCTCGTGGTACTCCGCCTCGACGTTCACCGACCACACATCGTAGCTCGCGCCCAGAGCGAGGTTGCGCGCGGCGTAGATTCCGGTGAGCATCGAGTGGTCCTGGTTGTTGTAGCGATGCTGGCCGTTGCGCCCGATGAGCTGCAGGTTCTCGATGCCGCCCAGGTAGCCGCGAATCGTCTCCAGGTGATCGAGGTAGGCGTGATCGTAGATCGGATACGCCTTGCGCATGCGGACGACGGTGCCGTCCTCGACGTCGCGTGGGTCGATGATCCCGATGCGCGCACACTCGCGCGTCCCGAACTCGATCAGCTTCGCGTCGGGCCAGTCCCATTCCTCGTCGTGCTCCCACAGGAAGTACTCGAGTCCGAGCGCGGTCTTGCCCGGATCCGGGACCATCTCGGGACTCCAGTTCTTGTAGTTCTGGATGCGCCCGAGCTTCACCTCGGGTGAATGGACGTAGATCCAATTGTCGGCGAAGATCTCCGCCTGCCCCAGGATCAGCACCGCCGTCAGGTAGTCGCGGTAGCGCAGCCCGGCGGCGGCGCGCAGCACGGCGTCCGGCGGCGCGGGGTCGAGCGCGTGGACGAGCTCGCGCACCGGCATCGAGGAGATGCAGTGCGACGCCGGCATCTCGACGAGAGCGCCGCCCGGCTCGCGGGCGACGACCGCCACGACGCGACCGTCCTCGTGGCGGATGCGCTCCACCCGATGGCCGCGCAGCGTCGGCACCCCGCGCTCGGTGAGCAGCGCCTCGCAACGGTCCCACATCATGCCCGGTCCGAGCCGCGGATAGTGGAACTGCTCGATCAGCGTCGTGATCACCTCGCCGTCGCCGGTCGTTCCCGAACCGAGCCAGGCGGCACGCACCGCTTCGAGCAACGACAGATTCTTGATCCGCTGCGCCGCCCAGTCGGCGGAGATCTCGCTGCACGGCATTCCCCAGACCTTCTCCGTGTATGTCTTGAAGAAGATCTCGTAGAGCCGCGATCCGAAGCGGTTCGTCACCCACGTCTCGAAACTGCGTTCGTCGCGCTCCGGCGCCAGGTGGCTGCGGGCATAGCTCAAGGCCACCCGGATCGCCTCGATCGGACCGAGGGTCAGCAAGGCGTTGGCCGGCTTCAGCGGGTAATCGAAGTACTTCCCATCGTAGTAGATGCGCGAGATCCGCGAGCGCAGCAGGAATTCGTCGGGGAGAATCTCGTGCCAGGTTTGGTTGATCAGCGGCACCTTGGAAAAGAAGCGGTGACCGCCGATGTCGAAGCGGAAACCCTCGTAGTGCACGGTCCGCGACAACCCGCCGACCTGATCGTCGGCTTCGAGCACGGTCGAACCGCAGCCGAGCTTGGTGAGCTCGTAGGCCGCGGTCAGTCCGGCCGGGCCCCCGCCGATGATCACCGGCGTCGCGCTCATCGCGTCTCTCCAGGATGCGCGGCGCCAATGCCCGCGCGCCGCCCGATCTCGATGCCGACGGCGATGCCGACACCGACCGCACAGTAGACGTAGTAGAGCCAATGCAGCGGGATCGCCTGCAGGGCGAAGCCCAGGCCGCGCTTGCGCGCGAAGAACCGGTACAGATCGAGGTTCAACGCCAACAACCCCGCGCATGCGACGACGAGAGCTGCCGCCATCGGCATGACGACGCGGTTCGAGCCGACGAGCGCGCCGATGGCGACTGCGTACAACAGCAGGGCCGCGAGCACGGCGAGAAGCACGCTCGCTCGGTGCGCGTGGGTGACATTCAGGTCTGCCGGCATGTTGCGCGTGCGCAGCATCAAGGTGAGCCATGGAACCGCACGGTCCCACACGTCCGTCCGCACCAGATTCGCGAGCGTCCAACGCTTCAGGTGGGTCGCCTGAATACTCGGCTCGAGGTCGATGCGCTTGCCCGCCGCCGCCAGCCGCGCCCCCAGCTCGATGTCCTCGATACAGGGGCGGTCGTAGCTCGTGGCGAAGCCACCCGCTTCGAGGAACACGTCTCTGCGAATCGCGCCGCAGCCGGCCCAGAACGTCCACGCGTGCCGGCGGCTGTGCTGGTGGATGAAGTGGTGGAACAGGTTCTTGTATTGGGAGACGAACCCCGGATCTTCGGGCGTGTCATCGTACGATCCCATGACCGCGACTGCAGCGGGATGCGCCGACAGGTGCGCGTCGATGCGCGCCAGCGTGTCGGGATGGACCCGGACATCGGCGTCGATGAACACCAGCACCTCGCCGGTGGCCGATTGTGCGGCGTGATTGCGCGCGCGCGCCGGTCCGCCGCGTTGGTCCATCGTCAGCACGGTCGCGCCGCAGCGGCGTGCGACCGTGGCACTGTCGTCGGTGGAGCCGTCGTCGACGACCAACAGCTGGAATTCCAGATGCGTCGATGCCTGCAGCGCGGGCAAGCTCGAACGCAGGAAGTCCGCGCCGTTGTATACCGGAACGATTACGGAGAGCTGCATCGGCCCTGGGCGGTTACGATCGAGATCGCAGTGGTCGTACGAGAGTCCATCTTCGGTCTTCTCACCCGTCGCATTTCGGCCGCGCGCACTCTCGAGACCGACGCATCGAACCCGAGTCGCGCCCATGCTGAGTACCAGAGAGCAAGGGACAATCCCAACCCGCTTGGGCGCGACCGTCGAGGGGTCCACCTATTCGCGTGCGGGGCAGCGGTAGATCCTGAAGCGATCGAGCGGAGCGTCGGCGTTGAGCCAGGTGCAACCGTGCTTCGCCCAATCCAGCCAACGCATTCGCTCGGTGTGGTCGGGCATGCCGTATTCATCTAGCCGAATCACCTCGTGCACGACGAACACGTGCTCGTCGCGTGGCGGCAGCACCAGGCTGTAGCGCACGAAACGAAAGCCGTCCGGGGCGATCGGGCCGAAAGTCACGTCGTTCGTGATCACGGGCAAACAGGTCTCGAGAACGTATACGGTGTCGAACCGCTCTCCGTGCTGGCGCAAGCGATTGAGGGTCTCGATGAGTACCGGAGTTCCCTGGCAATGATTCGTCGCCGGCCCGGCCATCTGCCCTTGTGCCGCCGGACCCAACCGGCGGCCCGCTTGGAGGAAGTCGGGTGCGAGGTTGGTATCGAGCCACAGCTGGTAGCCGACGATCGCCAACCACGCGAGCGCGACGACGAGTCGCCGCCACGGCAGCGCCGAGCGGAGCCCGCGGGCGAGGGGGATCGCCGCGATCGAGATCGCAGGAAGCAGCAGCGGGAGGTAGTAGCTGGTGTTCTGCTTGTACTTCCAGATCAGGAGGGCGCATGGGACCAATACGAACGCCAACGCCCCCAGGAAATGCGGGTCGAGCCGGCGCGTCCGCGCTACCTCGAAGAGGCCGGCGACGATGCCGACGACGACGAAAAGCAGGAACGGCAGGGTCAGCTTACCGACGAGCAGACTATACAGGTAGCGCAGCTTCGGCGTGTTCTCGACCTCCATCGGCTCGACCGCGAGAATGATTCGCTCCACCTCCGAGGCCGCGCGCGTGGAAACCCCTTCGAGTGCCAGCGGTGTCGCACCGAACGCCAGGGTGGTGGCCCCGATGGTGCTGCTGGTGTGGGTGATCAGCAGCGGGTGGATGGCGACGGCGGCGAACGACGCGAGCAGCGCGAACACGATGAGATGCGTGAGCGACTTCCGCCGCACCGCGACCAGGGCGAGGCCCGCGGGGAAGAGCACTGCGTTGGTCAGCTTGGCGCCGATGGCGATGCCGGTCAGCAAGCCGAGGCAAACGGTTTTCGCTAGCGGGTGCCGCGGCGCTTCGCGTCCGCCGAAGACCAGAATCGCCACCCACAACCAGGCGAACGTGGTGAGGACGACGAGAATATCCCCCGCGGTCGCTGCGGTGCGGCTGCTGGCGAGCACCCACGGATTGGTGAGGTAGAAGGCGAGGCAGTACAGCGCGGTCCTGGCGTCGTGGCGAGCTGCAACAAAGGCGAACAGCACGAGCCCGGAGAGCACTCCGGTCAGGGCGAACGGCAATTTGAAGGCCCAGAGATTCTCACCGAGCGCCGCGATGGATAGGGCGCCGATGATGTGTGGCAGGCGTGTCTGCGAAGGATCGGACTTGTCTTGGACGATCGAGCCCTGCTCGACGAAATTGCGGGCGATGCGGAAGTCGACTCGTTCGTCCCAGGTACTGCCGTTGCGATCGAGATCGTGGAAGAGCAGCACCAGTCCACCCAGGACGGCGGCGAGCGCGAGTAGATCGAGCGCGCGAGATACCATACCAGTTCCCATCTCCATGGCAGATCCGTTCTCCATAGCAGGGAACATCCGCGCCCGAGAACGGAATCGCGCCAGCTCCGGTCGTCCGCCGCCGCGCGACTCCGCATTGTCCCCACCGTAGCGCCGTGTTAGGCGCGGGGGGCGCGCGGCGAAGCCGGCGCCGGGAGGACATGCATGAGCCAGGGGATCGACCGCCGGGTGGCGGCGCGCGGGATGAGCTTCCACTACCTCGAGTGGGGCGACGCCGCGCGCCCGCCGCTCCTCTGCTTTCACGGCATCACCCAAACCGCACATAGTTGGGACGAGGTCGCCGCGGCGCTCGCCGACGAGTACCGGGTCCTGTGCTTCGACCAGCGCGGTCACGGCGACAGCGACTGGGCGCCCGGCGGCGTCTACTCGCGCCAGGAGATGGCGGCCGACATCGCGGCGCTCGCCACGGCGCTCGGCGTCCCACGATTCTTCCTCGCCGGCATGTCGATGGGCGGCATCAACTCGATCACCTTCACCGCGGCGCATGCGGAGAGCGTGGCTGCCCTGGTGATCGTCGACGTCAGCCCCGAGATCAAACGCGAGGGGGTCGAGAACATCCGCAAATTCGTGCAGGCGGCCGACGTGCTCGATTCGTTCGAGGCGTTCGTCGAGCGCGCCCAGGCGTTCAACCCGCGGCGCTCGCGCGCCAACATCGAAAGCCGCCTGCGCCACAATCTCAAGCAACTTCCCAGCGGCCAATGGACGTGGAAGTACGACACGACGTTGCGCTCCGGCGAGCGCGGCCCCGACATCAGCCTGCTCGCGAGTCTCTGGGACGATGTCGCGCGAATCCGCTGCCCGACCCTGATCCTCAAGGGCGGCGAGAGCGACATCCTCTCGGCCGAGAGCGCCGCCAAGATGCAGGCGGCGATTGCGGGAAGCGCGATGGTGACGATCCCCGGCGCCGGCCATTCCGTGATGGGCGACAACCCCGAAGCGTTCACCGCCGCGGTCCGGGGGTTTCTCCAAGGCAAGCGGATCTGAATAGCGCCTCACGCGAAGCTTCTGCGCAGAGAAGAAAGCCTACCATGCTCGCCAAGCGCATCATCCCCTGTCTCGACGTCAAGGCCGGCCGCGTCGTCAAAGGCGTCAACTTCGTCGGTCTGCAGGACGCCGGCGATCCGGTCGAAGTGGCGCAGCGCTACGACGCCGAGGGCGCCGACGAACTCACGTTCCTCGACATCACCGCCTCGCACGAACGCCGCGGCATCATCCTCGACGTCGTCGCCCGCACCGCCGAGACCGTGTTCATGCCGCTCACCGTCGGTGGCGGCGTGCGCGTCGTCGCCGATGTCCGCAATCTGCTCAACGCCGGTGCCGACAAGGTTTCGATCAATACCGCGGCCGTCGAGAACCCCGACTTCGTGGCCGAGTCCGCCCAGCGCTTCGGCAGCCAGTGCACCGTCGTCGCCATCGACGCCAAACGCGTCGCCGGCTCCGCGCCGCAACGCTGGGAGGTCTACATCCACGGCGGCCGCACCCCGACCGGACTCGACGCGCTCGAGTGGGCGCAACGCATGGAGCAACTCGGCGCCGGCGAAATCCTGCTGACCAGCATGGATCGCGACGGCACCAAGCAGGGCTACGATCTCGAATTGACGCGCGCTGTCGCTGATTGCGTGCACGTGCCCGTCATCGCCTCGGGCGGCGTCGGCACGCTCGAACACATCTATGCAGGCCTGACGACAGGCGGCGCCACCGCAGCCCTTGCGGCCTCGATCTTCCACTACCGCGAGTACACCATCCAACAGTGCAAGGACTACCTCGCCGAACGCGGGGTGGGGGTGCGGATGTGAGCGGGCCAAAGGCCAAGGACAAAGGGCAAAGAAGCGCAAGGCGAAAGGCGCAAGGTCCGATATTTCGGGGCAGTCCCTTTGCCCTTTAGCGTTGGCCCTTCAGCCTTTTTCTTCCTCACTCTCCGCCCTCGATCCACCGCTCCGCGTCGATCGCTGCCATGCAGCCGGAGCCGGCTGCGGTCACGGCTTGGCGGTAGACGTGATCTTGTACGTCGCCGCAGGCGAAGACGCCGGGGGCGCTGGTGTACGTCGAGCCCGGGCGGGTGACGATGTAGCCGTTCGGGTCGAGGTCGAGCTGGCCTGCGAACAGCGACGAGTTCGGCAGGTGGCCGATGGCGAGGAAGACGCCGTCGCAGGCGATGTCGCGCGTGCCGCCGTCCTTGGTGTCGAGCAGGCGCGCGCCGGTGACGCCGGCCTCCGGGCTCCCGTGGATCTCTTCGATCACCGCGTTCCAGATGAAGTCGATCTTCGCGTTCTTCTGCGCCCGCTCCTGCATGATCTTCGAGGCCCGCAGCTCGTCGCGGCGGTGGACGATCGATACCTTGCTGGCGAATTTGGTGAGGAACGTCGCCTCTTCCATCGCCGTGTCGCCGCCGCCGACGACGAGTAGCTCCTTCCCCTTGAAGAAGAAGCCGTCGCAGGTCGCGCACGCCGAAACCCCATGGCCCATCAGCCGCGTCTCCGACTCGATCCCGAGCAGGCGCGCGCTCGCGCCGGTCGAGACGATGAGCGCGTCGCAGGTGTAGCTGCTGCCGTTCGCTGTAACCCGAAACGGCCGTGCCGACAGGTCGGCCGCGGTCGCTTCGCCGCTGACGAGTTCCGTGCCGAAGCGCTCCGCCTGCCCGCGGAACAGGGTCATCATCTCCGGACCCATGATCCCCTCGGGGAAGCCGGGGTAGTTTTCGACATCCGTCGTGATAGTAAGCTGGCCCCCCGGCTGGATGCCTTCGATCAGCATCGGCTGGAGGTTGGCGCGCGCGGCGTAGACCGCCGCGGTGTAGCCGGCGGGGCCGGAACCGAGAATGATGATCTGGTAGTGCGACATAGCGAGGGTATGTACGTGGCGCGTTCCAGCAAGGCAACATCGGGCAAACGTCTATCGCACGTCGATGCGCAGGGCCGCGCCCGAATGGTCGACGTCGGCGGCAAGCAGGTGACCAAGCGCGCCGCGATTGCCAGGGGCTTTTTGCGCATGCGCCCGGAGACCCTCGCGCGCATCGTCGCCGGCGAGATCGACAAGGGCGAGGTGCTCGCGGTCGCCCGCGTCGCCGGTATCATGGCCGCCAAGCGCACCGCCGAGCTGATCCCGATGTGCCACCCGCTGCCGGTCGAGGTGGCGACGGTTTCGTTCGCGGTCGTCGAGCCCGGCCGCTTGCGCATCGACGCGCAGGTCAAGGTGAACGGCAAGACCGGCGTCGAGATGGAGGCGCTGGCGGCGGTGAGCGTGGCGGCGCTGACCGTCTACGACATGTGCAAGGCGATCGATCGTGGCATGGTGATCGAGGAGATTTGCGTCGTCGAGAAACGCGGCGGCCGCAGCGGAGTCTACCGTCGCCCCGAGCAGGACTGACTTTCGGCTCCCCCACGCCCATTCCTCGGATCATGTCCTCCCCCTGTCCACATTACCCCAACTGCGTCGGCTGCCCGCTGATCGGCACCGCCTACGGCGACCAGTTGCTCCGCAAGCGCGAGATCGTCGCCGCGGCGCTGGCGGCCTACCCGAGCCTGGCGCGCGTCGCGGTGCCCGAAGTGGTGGGCTCGCCGCGCGCGTTCGGCTACCGCAACCAGGCCAAGCTCGTCGCCCGCACCGGCCGCCGCGGGCTGCTGCTCGGCATCTACCGGCCCGGCACCCACGACGTCGTCGACATCCGCCGCTGCCCGGTGCACGCGGCGCCGATCCATGACGTCATCGAACGCGTGGCCGAGGTCGTCGAGCGGTTCGCGGTGCCGATCTACGACGAGGACGCCCACACGGGACTGCTGCGCTACGTCGTCGTCCGCGCCAGCCAGTGGAACAAGGCGGTGCAGGTCATCCTGGTGGTCCGTTCGCGCGCGCTGCCACGTGAGCGCGATATCGTCCGCGCGCTGACCCGCCAGCGTGGCGTCGTCAGCGTCGTGCTCAACATCAACCGCGATCCAGGCAATGCGATCTTCGGTCCCGAGTTCATCACCCTGACGAAGGAGGACGGCTTGATCGAGAAGATCGGCGGTCTGCGCATGCGCACCCGAGCGGGTGTCTTTCTGCAGGCGAATCCCAACATTGCCGGGCGGATCTACCGCCAGGCGCTCGAGTGGGCCGCGCCGGCGGCGGACGAAGCGGTGGTCGATCTGTACTGCGGTGCGGGGGCATTGACGTTCTACCTGGCGAGTGCGGCGCATACGGCTTTCGGGATCGAGTCGTCGCCGGTGGCGGTACTCGACGCCAAGCGCAACGCCCGTCTCAACGGCGTGCACAACAGCCGCTTCCAGGCGGGTGATGCGGCGGAGTTGTTGGCGGAACTCGCCGCCGCTGTGGCCCCCGCCGTGATCACCCTCAATCCCCCGCGTAAGGGGGCTGATGAGCACACGCGCCGGGCGATTGCTGCCTGCAGCCCGCGCCGGGTGGTCTACATCTCGTGCGATCCCGGCACGCTCGCGCGCGATCTCGATTGGTTCGCCGCCAATGGCTACCGGATCGAGGCGTTGCGTGCGTTCGACATGATGCCGCAGACGGAGCATGTCGAAACCGTCGCCCTGATGGTGCGCCGATGAGTGGTGCTGCGGGGGGCGGCTTTAGCTGGCGGGCGATGCCGTGCTAGAGAGCCCGCTTGCGCCCGGCGGTGGTCGGGATTCGTCTCCGATGCGTATGTTGAAACCCCCCATCGAAACCGTCTGCCCCGCGGGTTGCTCGACGTCGCCGCCGGTGGTGTTCGCGCTCGCCGGTCGCGACGTGCGGCGCTGCGGCGGGTGCGGGCTCTACCTTCTGGAGACGCAAGCCGGGCTCGACACTGCCGCGCAGCTCGACCGCAGCAAGTTCGACGACGCCTTCCGCGAACTTCGCTCGGAGAACTACGGACACATCCTCGACGCGGTCGGGCGTGTGCGCGGCCTCAGCGGAGCGCGGGTTCTCGACGTCGGCTGTTCAAGCGGCTGGTTTCTCGCGGCCGCAGCCCGGCGCGGCAGTGTCTGCTACGGAATCGAGCCTGATCGTTACTTCTACGAGCGCGCGCGGCGCGCTCTGCCCGGCGAGGTGAGGCTGGTCAACGGCTTCTTCGACGCCGACCTTCCCGGCGACTGGCCGATGTTTGATCTGGTCACGTTCCACGACGTCTTCGAGCATCTCGACGATCCCCTGCGGGTGCTCGACGCCTGCACGCGCCGCTTGGCGCCGCGCGGCCTGCTCGTGCTGTCAGTGCCGTCGGCGGACGGTTTCGTGTTTCGCCTCGGGCTAGCCTTGCGCCGTTTGGGCAGCGAAGGACCGTTGGCGCGCGCGTTCCAGGTACACTACCCCTTCCCGCATCTGTACTACTTCGCGCGGCGCAGTCTCGAGACGCTGGTGCGGCTCGCCGGGTTCGACGTGGTGCGGATGTTGCCGCTGCGTGGCTTTCGTCTGCGCGGATCATTGCGCCGCGCACAAATGGATCGCGCCGATGGCGGCGCCGGGCGGCTCGCCGGATATGCGAACGGCGCGGCGTTGGCGGCGTTCGCGCTCTTGCAACCGGTGGTCCCCGCCGACAACATCGTCGCCATTTTGCGTCGGAAGACAGAATGAATCACTCCGCCCTCTCGCCTGCGCCGCCTTCGTGGTTGCGCTTCGTGCTGTTCCTCGCCGGAATGGGCGTCTGTGCCGTCTCGCAGTGGTACATCTTCCACCGGACGGAATGGTACTGGTCCAGCTGGGGCTTGGTCCTCGGCGCAATCGTCGCAGCTTGGGCGGCGGGGCGACCGGTGCCGATGCGGGCGCCGGAGACCGCGCCGCTCGCCGACACGGCCGTCAGTCGCAGTGCCGCACGGTGGGGCGCGGCGCTGACTTCCGTTGGCCTGATGCTGGCGCTGTACGGTTCTTGGCAGTTGTCGGTGGCTTGGGAGATAAAGTTCGAAATCGGCTTCGTCCTGGTGGTCGTCGGCTCGCTGGTGTTCAGCTACGGCATCAGTCGCCTCGATCGGCCGTTTCGCAAGGCGGCGGAGCCGCTGCCTTGGCTGCGCTGGGAGATCATCGCGTTCGTGGCGATCCTGCTGCTCGGACTGTTCCTGCGCTTCTACCGCTACGACACCTTCCCGCCGCCGGACGGCATTTGTGCGATCGAGGAGCCGCAGTCGGGGATGGGCGCGGTAGCGATCCGCAATGGGCTGCGGCCGTGGGAGTTCCTGCTCGACCGCTGGATCCCGGTTCCGTTCATGGCGCTGCTCGGCGACACGCTCACGGCGATCCGGTTGCCGTTCACGATCGTCAGTTGGCTGACGATCATCCCGCTCTATCTGCTGCTTCGCGAACTCGTATCGCGCCCGGCGGCACTTTCGGCGACACTTTTGTTCTCGTTCTGCCGCTGGCATTTGATCTACGCGCGTCATGCGCATGCGATCTTCGGCCCGACGCTGCCGCTGATCTTGCTCGCGTTGTTTCTGGCGGTACGCGTCTATCGGCGCGGCGGTCTGGCTGCCTATCCGTGGATCGGGCTGATCTGCGCCTACACGCTCTACACCTATGCCGGCTATCGGGCGACGCCCGCGTTCATCGGGTTGTTCTTCGCCATCAGCGTCGCGCAGCACATCTGGGAGCGTCGGCGTGCCGTGATCCCGAGTGCGCGCGCGGCGCTGGTTCGCTCGCTGCGGGTGCAGTTCGCCGGATTCGCCCTCGCGGGAATCGGCTTCTTGCTGCTCGCCACGCCGCTGTACTACCGGCTCACCGTTTCGCCGACGTACTTCGTCGAAGCGCTCGACCGCGCCACCAATAATCCGAATTACTACAGCGACGACACCTCGCGCATGCTCCAGCAACGGGTCGAGCGACTGCGTGATACGGCGATGATGTTCAACCACCACGGCGACGGCTCGGGCGTGTTCAACGTCCCCGGCAAGCCGCAGCTCGATCCGGTGTCGGGAACGTTGCTCGTGCTCGGCCTCGCGTACTGCATCGTCTGGGCGGGCGTGCGCATGCAGGGATTCTTCGCCTTCTACTTCGTGGTCCTACTCGCGTTCGGCACCATCTTCGTCCACAACTTCGACATCCGCAGACTGCAGGGCATCATCCCGCTGATCTTCATCCTGGCCGCGTTCTTCCTCGACGGCGCGCTGCAGGTCACCCGTCGCCGCCTCGGGCGAATCGCCTGGGCGCCGCTAGCGCTGGTCGCGGCGCTGTTCGGCGGCGTCGCCTTCGCGGACAACTATCAGGTCTACTTCCGCGAGATGATGTCGAGCATGACGGTGCGCACGGCGTTCCACACCAATTACACGATTGCCATCCGCTACGTTCACGACATGCCCCAGGGCAGCTACGTGCGCTTGATCAGCGACATGGGCAATTTCTTCGATCCGAGCGATTACGCCTGGTGGCGGGGCGATCGCATCCCCGGTGATACGAGCCACGACCTGTACTCGCTGCTCAACGGACAGCAGGGGCCGTGGGTCGGGCGCGAGTTGCATGTGCTGGTGCGCCTGCCGATGTACGAGGGAGACGAGATCGCTGCGCTCCTCGAGCGCCGCTTCCCGACCGCCAATTGCGGCGTTTACCAGCATCCCGACGGGCCACGCTTCGCGACGTTCGTCACCTGCAAGCTCGGCCCCGAAGCGCACAGCGACGGCGCGACGTACCGCGGTGGGGTGCGCGCGCGTTACTACCGCGGCGGCAGCGAAGTGCCGCTGGTCGAACGCTACGAACCGGCGATCAGCTATGGACTCGTGCCCGATGCCTGCCGCTTCTGGACCTCGCGCAGCCACCTGCCGTGCAATGCGGTCTGGGAGGGTACCTGGACGCTCGCGGCGCCGGGTGAATACCAACTGATGGCGAACGTGCGCAGCGGCACCGTGCGGCTGTTCGTCGACGGTCGTCCGATCGACACCGCGCTCGACGATCCGCACAGCCCCGAGCGTGGCGTCGTCGCCACCTTGTCGCTCACCGCAGGCGCACACCACGTCCGGGTCGAATCCGACTGGGACGCCGTGGACACGGTGGGCACCCGCCTGCGCACCCGCCGCGGCGGCGAGTCGCGCTGGCAACTCGTCGAGTTCACCGACCTGGCCGCGGTGGAGGAGCCATGGGTCGAATTGGACCCGTCGGACGGGTCGGATTCCTCTGACGCGTCTGACGCGTCGGACGCGTCGGAATCTTCCGACCCGTCCGAGGATTCCGATGCGTAGCTTTCGGCCGCGCAAACGCGGGGCGGCGAAGTCTCCCGTCGACGCGACGCAGCTGGTGCGTGAGGCGCGCCAGGCGGCGTTGGCGCGGCAGCAGGGCTACCGCGCCCGATCGCTCGAACTCTACGGCTGGATCTGCGCGAAATGCGCGCGCGAGTTCGAGCGCGAGGACCTGCACCTGCTCACCGTCCATCACCGCGACGGCAACCACAACAACAACCCGCCCGACGGCAGCAACTGGGAGAACCTCTGCGTGTACTGCCATGACGACGAGCATAGCCGCAGTATCCTCGCCGAGTACCTATCGGGGCGCGGCAAGCCGGGAACGCGATGACGATGCAAGTCGAATCGATCGAAGATCGCCTGCTGTTGGTGATCGGACCGCCGCGCAGCGGCAGCACGCTGCTGATGCGGATGCTCAGTGCGCACTCCGAGATCTACAGCCGCCCGGAGCCGCACGTTTTCGCACCGCTTGCTCACCTCGGTTATTTCGAGACGGTCGAGAAGGCACCGTTCGACCAATTCCAGGCGGCCGAGGCGATGCGCGCGATCGTCGAAGAACTGCCGGCCGGCGAGGATGACTACCTCGATGCGTGCCGTGCGTACGTCGACGTCGTGTACGGCCGCCTACTCGCGGCGCGGGGCGGCGGCAAGCGGTTCTTTCTCGACAAGACGCCGGCGAACGCCCTGGTGTTGCCGTTCATCGCCAAGCTGTACCCGCGGGCGCGCTACATCGTGCTGACCCGCCACCCGGCGGCGGTGTTCAGCTCCTACGCAAACTCCTTCTTCGACGGCGACTATGACGCAGCGCACCGCTTCAACCCCATCCTCGAGCGCTACGTTCCGGCGATGGCCGAGTTCCTCCGCGCCGCAACCGTACCCCTGGTCCACGTCGGCTACGAGCAACTCGTCGCGGCACCGGAAACCGAGATGCAGCGCGTCTGCGCGTTTCTCGGCCTCCCATTCGAGCCCGGGATGATCGAGTACGGCGAGCAGGCTTTCGCGGCGCAGGGGCTCGGCGACCCGATCACGGTCAATCGCGAGACGCGCCCGGTGACGACGTCGATCGAGAAGTGGGCGGGGGAGCTTGCCGCCGACCCGGCGAAGGTGATCGCGCTGCGGGCGATGTTCGACCGCATCGACCCGCGCGATTTCGAAACCTGGGGCTTCGTCGCTGAGGACCTGTTCGCGCCGGTCGAACGGGTCGCGCGCTCAGCGCACAAGTCGCTGCCGCGCCGGCCGATCACCGACCGCTTCCGTCTCGAACGCCGCCTCCTGGTCTGGCTCCGGCGCGACATTCGGACGAGCGCTTTCGGTCGCTTGGTGCGTCGCGTCCGCACGCTGTGCGATATTCTGCTACGCGGTTGAGGCTGCGAGCCGCTCACCCACGCGCAGCTTGGCGCTCGCGGCACGGGGATTGGCGGCGATCTCGGCGTCGCCCGCCTGCAGCGGTCGCTTGGTGAGGATGCGGGCGGTGCCAGCCTGGCGCTGAGCGACGAAGTAGCGCTTGGCGATGCGATCCTCGAGCGAGTGGAAGGACATCACCGCGAGCCGGCCGCCGTCGGCGAGAAGCGCAAACGCTTGCGGCAGCGCCTCCTCGATTGCTGTGAGCTCGTCGTTGACCGCGATGCGCAGCCCTTGAAACACGCGGGCCGCCGAGCGGGCGAAGCGCCAGCGCACGTTGCCCGGCAGCGAGCGGGTGACGATGTCGACGAGTTGGCGGCTGTCTGCCACCGGCGCCTGCTCACGGGCGCGCACCACGCCGTAGGCGACGCGGCGCGCGAAGCGCTCCTCGCCGAGATCGCGGAAGATGGCGGTCAACTCGTCGAGCGAGCGCGATTGCAACAGGTCGGCAGCCGTTTCGAGGCTGTCGTCGTCGGCGTCGAAGCGCATGTCGAGCGGTTCGTTTTCGGCGAAGCGGAAGCCGCGGCCACTCGCATCGAAGTGGTAGGAACTGACGCCGACGTCGAAGAGCGCGGCGCGCACCGCGGCAAAGCCGTGCGCGGCGGCGATCTCGCCGAGATCACGGAAGTTGCCGTGCGCCAATGTGAGTCTGCCGCAGGCGATCGCGTCGGCGTGGCGTTCATGCGCTCGCGCCAGTACGCCCGGGTCGCGGTCGATGCCGAGCACGCGGCCGTCGGGTGCGGTGCGTTCGAGCATCGCCGCGGTATGACCGCCGCCATTGACGGTGGCGTCGATACAAGAGTCGCCGGGGCGCAGCTCGAGCAGTTCGAGGAGTTCCGCGGTGAGGATCGGAATGTGTACGGGCTCGGTCACCGGGCGAGCCGCGCGCCGACATCGTCGGCCGTGAGTTCGCGGTCGACGGCTTCGAAGCCGCCGATGATCGCATCCGCGCCGGGGATTCCACCGGGGTGGTCGGAGCCGAGAAAGAGCGGCGTCGTGGGGGCGAGCCGCAATTCCGCAGGGTAGGGGTTGGTGCCGACGAGAAGCCCGTCGACGTACAGATAGGTCATCCCTTCGGCCCACGTTGCCGTGATGTGGTGGCGTGCGCCGGCGGCCCAGTGGGTGATGTCGGTGCCGACGCCGCTTTCGGTGCCAGAGGCGTCGGTGAACAGGAAGCGCAAGTAGGAGCCGTTCTTGAAGATCTGGATCCGATTCTCCCACGACTGCGGGTCGCGCAGTTGGACGAAGGAGTGATCGCTCGTGCTGCTGCCGTCCCACGCGGGCTCCACCCAGAACGACAGGGCACCCTCGGCGCCGACGGCAGCGCCGGCGTCCGGAATGGCGAGCACCGCATCGTCGGCGAAGTAGGCGCCGCCGTCGTTACTCGGCTCGACGCCGTCGACGAGAGCGCCCAGTTCGTCGAGCGCGTCCAGATCGTTGAGCGGCAGAGCAAGTCCCGGCTCGACCCGGCGCTGCGGTTCGCGTGGCGCTTGCGCCTGAGCTTCCGTCCACGCCCGCGCCCGCGCCGCAGCGTCCGTGTCCGCGTCAGCGTCCACGTCCACGTCCGCCTTCGCCTCGGCTCGATTCCCACTCGCACTCGTCTCCGTCCCGGCCGTAGGCTCCTTGGTGGCGTCTGGCTGTGGTGTAGGCCGCTGCGGAAGCAAGCGACGCGAGGGCTGGTCGGGCTGGGGCTCGGCGGGCTTGCGGTCGCCATCGCTCCACGTGGCGCGTTGCGCTTCGAGCGCTTGCTCGAGCGTCAGCTTCTCGTGCGCGATGGTGTCGCGGTACGACTTCAGTCCGAACCACGCTTCCGCCTGGCCGCCGGCCGGCAGCACCCGCAACTCCACCGCCTCGCCCGCGCGCACGTCCTCTGTCGGCACCTGCAGCAGGAAGAAGCCGGAGTTGCCCGCGGCCGGTTGCTTGGGGACGAACGTCAGCGCGTACGGGCCGCGGCGCCAGGTACGAACGTCGGTGTACGGGCCGAGGTCGAAGGTCACGGCGTATTTGCCGCCGACGAACAGCTCGGCTTTGCCGGTTTCGTTGGCGACCGAGGCGGTGAACGCGAACACGGTGCGAGCCGCAGCCGGCGCCGGTGCCGTGTGCCAGACGACCTCGCTCTGCTGGTCGTGGACCGACGCCCACCACGACTCGGTGCCGCCGCGGTAGTCGCCGTGGTTTTCGTGGCGCTGGCCAAAGGCGACGATCGAAGCGAAGCCCTCGACGAGTTGCGCGGCGTCGGCGCCGTCGGCGACGACGGGTGGCAGTGAGTCGGGAATCTCCGGCGAGGTGGTAATGCCCGCCAGGTCGCCACCGTCGGCGTTGGTGATGCGCGCCTTGAAGGCCCAGCCGCCGACGTTCTCGCAGGTTTTGAGAACGAGCAGGTTGTCGCCGGCGTGAAGATCGATCGGACGGCTCTTGTGGCCGCCGCCGAGCATGAGGGGAAACGGGGTCAGGCTGCGGCCGTTGAGCCACAGCTTGGCGACGTCGTCGGTGCCGGAGATCTCGAGGAACGCACTCTTACTCGCGTCCGCATGCACGGTGAGGGCAGCGTAGGCGCAAACGTGCTCGGGGTTGCCGATGTTGCGCGGATCGGCGCGCGTGAAGAACTGATTGAGATCGACCAGGACGAACTGGGGCGTGATCCGGCGCCAGAACACCTCGTCGAATGCACCCTGGTAGCGGTCGCGGCGCAGATCGGTGATGTCGATCGAGTCGCGATCGATGCCGGTCAGGTTGTCGTTTTCGAACAAGCCGAGCACCAGCCAATTGGTCAGGAATTGCTTGCGTGCCTTGATCTCGGCGATGACGAACTCCTTGCGTCCGCCGGGAGCGATGATCTCCTTGTGGATCTCGTAGTCGCTGAACAGATCGAGGTCGGAGGGGCGCAAGGAGGCGAGGATGCGCTGGTCGGGGGAGTAGCGGCCGAACTCGGCGGGATTGAGGATCATGTAGCCGCTCGGCGCATTCGGCTTCACGCCGCGGTAGAACTGCGGGAACACCTGCGGCTGATTGACCTCGACGGCGGTGAGCATCAGCAGGTCGTACTCGCTGCGTTTGCTTTCCATGTATTGGACGACGTCGCGGTAGCCGTACTGGAAGCCGCCGTAGCCCGGCGCCGACTGCGCCGGGTAGTCGACGAAATAGGCGTGCAGGTAGGCCTGCACCTGCGGCACGAGGACGAAAAGCCCGGCGCCGATGGCGGCGGCTTGCAGGGTGAGCGACACCGGGCGCCAGCGGCCGATCCAGCCGAGCGCGCGCAAGATGGCGACCGCGCCGACGGCCGTGACCAGGCAGAAGGCGGGCGCGCCGATGAAGCCGCGCGAGGCGCTCGGGATCTCGGTCATCAGGCTGGCGCCGAGCGGGTAGAGCGCGAGCCACAGCAGCGGCAGCTTGCTGCGGCGATTCGGGTAGAGCAGGCATACCGCCGCGCCGACGAGCAGGAGAGGCAGGAAGAAGGGGTAGAGTTCGCCGAAGCCCGGGACGGCGTGGCGCACGATCGGATCGCCGCGTTCGAACAGGAACGCCGGCGAGAAGAATTCGAGGTAGTAGCCCCACGTGCGCTCGAGCTGAAGCGACAACGCCTCGCCCTCTTTGAGGTGCGTGGTGTTGCGGAAGTACTGCGAGCCGCTCGTCCCCATGCGCTCGACGTAGAAGGCGGCGACCGGCGCGACGGTCGCCGCCAGCGTAACGAGCGCGATGGCCGACTGTCCGAAGCGGCGGAAGAAGGTCGGCAGGAACAGCAGGGTGGCGCCGATCACGAACAGCGGCACGAACAGGTTGGCGATCGCGTAGGCGTAGAAGCACAGGCCGAAGAAGAACATCGCCAGCGGCAGGGTCTGCCTGCCTTGGGTGAAGCGGACGAAGAAGCTCAGCCCCAGGGTGAAGAAGAAGGGAAACGCGATGAGTTCGAAGGCGATGCGGCTGAAGTGCAGATGCCAGGGGCAAATCGCCAGGAACAGGGCGGCGAACAGCCCGAGCCACGCGCCCATCAGCGCGCGACCGAGGAAGAAGATGCCGATCACCGTGCCGATGCCGAAGAGGGCCGAGGTCAGTCGCACCGCGAATTCGGTCGTGCCGAAGAGCTTCACCGGAATCGCTGCGGCGTAGACGAAAGCGGGGTTCTTGTAGCTGACGCCGAACGACCAGAAGAACAGCGGGAAGGAGCGGCCGTTCTCGTCGGTCCCGTAGTTGGCAATCGTGTAAGCGTTGTAGCCGAGACCCGCCTCGTCGCAGTAGAAGCCGGCCGGCCGATCGCCGAGGTCGTAGATGCGCAGGAACGCGGCCAACAATACGACGACCGCCAGGCTCGCCAGCTGAATCTTCCGGTTCTCCATCATCGTCGCGGCTCAGCGGGCGTCGGCGCGCACCTTGGGGCGCTGCTTGCGCAAGGCCCGGGCGCGGCGGCGAATGCGCAAGAGGTCGAAATAGGCACGGGCGGCGGCACTCATGCGCACCCGTGAGCTGGGAGAGTTGGTCCAAACCACGGGAACCTCCACGATCTGCGCGCCGGTGGCCCGCGCCAATGCCAGCAACTCGACGTCAAAGGCGAAGCCGTCGACCTCCAACTGTGGCAGCACGGTCGCGATCGCGGCGCTGCGGATGAGCTTGAACCCACATTGGGTGTCGTGCAGGTCCGGCAGTATCATGATCCGGACGAGCAGGTTGAACAGCTTGCCGCCGGCCTCGCGGTAGAAGGGCTGGCGCTCGCGGATCTCGGCGCCGCCGAGGGCGCGGCTGCCGATGACGATGTCGGCGCCGGCCGCGCCGGTAGCCAACATGGCTTCGACCGCGGCGATCGGCGTCGACAGGTCCGCGTCGGAGAACAGCACCCAGTCGCCGACCGCATGCCGCAGGCCGAAGCGGACGGCGTGGCCCTTGCCGCGGTTCGGTGCGTAGGCGAGCACGCGCAGGTGCGGCTCGCCGGCGAAGCGTTCGCTGACGAGTTGCGCCGTGCCGTCCTCGCTGCCGTCATCGACGACGAGCACCTCGAAGTCGGCTTGGCGGTTCGCCATGTAGGCGAGAATCGCGTCGAGTGTCGGGACGATGCGCTGCGTTTCGTTGAACGCGGGCACCACGATGGAGAGCTTCATGAAGGGCAGGGCAGGGGTTGGGGCTCGGTTCGCGGCGAGGATCCGTTCACTCGGGGCTTAGTTGACATCGCCGCTGAGCGACGATACTTGAAACGTCTTTTTGACAACCACAACAGCCGTTTGCGCAGCTCGATCCTATGACAGACACCGCCAGCGATCGCAACCCGAGTTCCACGCCACCGCCGCCGAGCCGTCCGCTCGACTTGCTCGACCGCAGGGTCTTCGGCAACGTGACCGTCGAGAAGCTCGCCTACATCGTACTGATCCTCGTCATCGCCGCCTCGCGTCTCTACGACGCCGGCATCCGCCCTTTGCACCACGACGAGTCGATCCACGCGGTGTTCTCCTGGAAAATCGTCACCGAGGGAATCGTCTCGTATCGCTACGACCCGGTCTACCACGGTCCGGTCCTCTACTATTGGACCGCACTGCTGTTCCGGATTTTCGGCGACAATGACTTCGTCTCGCGGCTGAGTCCGATTCTCTTCGGCTTCGGCATGATGGCGCTGGCGTGGCCGCTGCGCCGCTTCATCGGCCGCTGGGGCGCGCTCGCCTACCTGGTGCTGGTGACGGTGTCGCCGAGTTGGCTGTACTTCACCCGCTTCCTGCGTCACGACATCTACGTCGCCTTCTGCAACATGGCCGCGGTCGTCGCCGTGTTCCGCTACGGCCAGACGATGGTGCCGCGCTATTTGTATGCGAGTGCTGTCGCCATCGCGTTGTCGTTTGCCACCAAGGAAGATCTCTACGCCCTGGGTCCGCTGCTGCTGATCAGCCTGTTTTTCGCCCTCGTGTGGGAGGTCATCTACGCGCGCGACCGTGCCCAGGCCTTTGCCGCGGTACGGTCGGAGGTCGCCGTGTTCTTCCGCCGCGCGGCGCTGCCGATTCTCACCAGCATCGTCATCTTCGTGTTGGTATGGCTGGTATTCTACACGTCGTTCGGGAGTCACCCCGAGAACTGGAACGCGGTGACCCCGGCGCTGAGCTACTGGCTCGGACAGCACGAGATCCAGCGCATCGGCGGCCCCTGGTACTACTACTTCCCGCACATGTTCCTCTACGAGCAGCTGACGTTCTTCCCGGCGCTGCTCTTCCTGCTGACCCCACTCCTGCGTCCGCGCGCCAACGAGCCGAAGTCGACCACCTACCTCGCCTACGCGACGTGGGCACTCACGGCCGCGTTCGCGATCAGCCTGGCCGCGTTCCCGCCGCAGGCACCGTACGTGCTGCTCGCGGCGGCGACGCTCGCCGGCTTCCTGCACATGTTCCGCTGGCTTCCCGATCGCTTCACGCGCTTCGCCATCGTCTGGGCGATCGGCAGCTTCGTGTTCTACGCGTGGGCGCAGGAGAAGGTACCCTGGCTGCTGATTCCGATCCTGACGCCGATGGTGTTGTTGGCGGCGCTGTGGTTCCGCGACTTGATCGAGAGCGGGCGCATCAAACAGCCCGGCCCGGCCGTGGCGTTGTCGGCGCTACTCGCGCTGACCCTGTGGATGTCCTACGCCAGCAACTACCCCTACGACGCGCCGCGGCCGAACGAGCCGGCGGAGAAGCGCACCGGCGACCTGCTCGCCTACGTGCAGTCGACCTACGACGTTCACGACGAAGTGATGGCGACGATCGAGTCGGTCTCCGCCAAGCTCGGCACCGGCAAGACGACGCGGCTGGCGATTTCCGGCGAGTCGACCTGGCCGCTGAGCTGGTACGTTCGCCATTACCCCGTGAACTGGGGCGCCGGCCTGCGTAAGATCGATACCCCGGTGGTGATCGCCGACATCGATGCCGCGAACTCGCTGCGCGAACCGTTGTCGGCGAAATACGCCGAGGAGCGCTTCCAGATCCGCGGGTGGTGGGAGCCGAACTGGTCGCTGATGAATCTCGGCAACCTCGCGCGCTGGATGTTCACCCGCCAGACGTGGAGCACGGTTGGTTCCAGCGATGCGGTGATGTTCTACCTGCGCGAACCCGAACCGGGCGTCGCGATCGAAGCGATCGAAGTCAATCCGCCGCCGCCGCCGCGTGGTTATCCGGGACGCCCCGAGCACGTCGAGCCCGCAGCGATGTGGGGCAGCCAGGGAAGCAGGCCGGGCGAGTTCAACGAGCCGCGCGGCCTCGCGATCGATTCGCGCGGCAACATTTTCGTTGCCGACAGCAAGAACCATCGGATCCAGAAGCTCGATCCGCAGGGCAAGTCCCTGCTCGCCTGGGGAACGCAAGGTGCCGAGCCCGGGCAGTTCAACGATCCGAGTGGAATTGCGGTTTCCAAGGACGACATCGTCTACGTCGCCGACACCTGGAACCACCGCATCCAGAAGTTCGATGCGGATGGCAAATTCCTCCTCGAGTGGCGCGACACCACCGGATTCTGGGGGCCGCGTGGCATCGCGGTATCGCCCGACGGCCAGTCGATCTACCTGACCGACACCGGCAACAAGCGCGTCCTGCGCTACGACCCGCAGGGCACCCTACTCGAGACTTGGGGCAGCGAGGGCACCAAACCCGGCGAGTTCATCGAGCCGGTGGGCGTCGCCGTCGACGCCGAGGGCCGGGTCGTGGTCGCCGACACCGGCAATCGTCGCCTGCAGGTGTTCGATGCCGATGGCACCTTCCAGAGCGAGGTGCAGGTGTCGGGCTGGGAGGAGTTCTACAGCGAGCCGTATGTCGCCGTGACGAACGACGGCGCCTACGTGGTCACCGACTCGTACAACCACCGCTGCGCCCGCTACGTCGACGGCAAGCTCGATACGTCGTGGGGCAAGACGGGCAAGGGCGTCGGCGAATTCAATCGTCCGATCGGCATCGCCACCGACAACCAGGGTGCAGTCTACGTGGCGGACACGATGAACCACCGGCTGAAGAAGTTCTTCTTGCCGTAGCCGTTGGTTGAAAATCCGGACGTGCTTCGAGACGCGCCTGCCGGCGCTCCTCAGCACGTCCGGTTTTCCCCATGCAAGCTAGGTTTTCCGTTCGTCCTGAGGAGGCGCGAAGCGCCGTCTCGAAGCCTGCCCTGAGTTGCGTCGAAGGGGGCGTTCCACGTTTTCAACGGGCTGCTAGCCGGCGGTTGAAAACCCGGGAACGCAATCTTTCTCCGCTGTCGCCGTTGGTGCTGAGCTTGTCGAAGCAGGAACTCCTGGAACCAGGAGCCCTGCGATAGGCTCAGGGCGAACCGGGGGGCGTGCGCGGTTTCCAGATCTCGGGCGGCCGCGCGCCTCGGTCTAGTCTCCGGAAGTGATCTTCTGGCGCAGCTGGAACAGCTCCTTGAAGGCGCGCAAGATCACCGAAAAGTGGGCGCCGGTCTGCACCCCGGCCTCGCGCGGGTAGTGGTGTACCCCGACCTCCTTGATCTTGAATCCCTTGCGAATGGCGCGCCCGTAGAGCTCGGCGTTGATCAATGCGCCTGTCGACTCGAGCGTGATCGCGTCGAGGACCTTCTTCGGGATCAGCTTGAAAGCGCAGTTGAGGTCGCGCACGTAGACCCCGAGCATGATTTTCACGAGAAAGCCGCCGAAGAGTTTGGCGTTCATCCGGCGCAGAAACGGGTCGCGTCGCTCGATGCGATAGCCGGTGACGATGTGCACATCGTCCGTCGCCAGCGGCAGGATGTGCTGCAGGTCGCGGATATCGAACTGTCCGTCGCCGTCCATGTAGAACACGAATCGCTTGTGTGCCGCATCGAAGCCGGTGCGCAATGCCGCGCCGTAACCCTTGTTCTGCGGGTGGTGCAACGGTCGCAGCCGCGGCAACTCGGCCGCGAGCCGGTCGAGGATCGGACCGGTCTGGTCCGCACTGCCGTCGTTGGTCACCAATAATTCGTAGTCGATTCCGGTCCCGTCGAGGTAGCCGCTGCAATCGCGCACGACGCGCTCTATGTTTTCCTGCTCGTTGAAGGCCGGGAGGACGACGGACAGCTCGGTGACGGCGCCCCGGTCGCCGTCGAAGTTGCTTTTACCTTCGATCGTCATAGAATCTCCGTGGGTGGGTTGTGGTGTTATGATCGTTGAATGTCCCAAATGCGCAACGCGCTACCAGTTCAGTCCGGGTCGCCTCAAGACTTCAGTTCCAACGCTGAAATGTTCGCGCTGCGGCTACGTGTTTCTCTTGCCCAACGCCAAAAAGCAACCTGCCCCCCGAGCGAAACGCAAGCCTGCGGACGAGGCTGGACAAGAGCAACTCGCCCTCGGCGGTGACGCCTGGAAGGCAACCGCATCAGCCAAAGGCGGCGCGGGCGACAAACGATTCAATGATGAATTCGTCCTCGAGCGCGAGGACGATATCGGCGGGTCCGGCACGGGCAAGGCCGCGGTCGACGACGATGCGGACTGGGTCGTTTCCGGCATGGGCGAAAGCGAGGCGCAGCAGGGGGCTGACGAAGACGCCCTCACCGAAGAGGATGACGGCGCGGACGCAGCCGAGCTCGACGGGGATTTCGACGTCACTACCGTTTCCGACGAAGACGCGACTGCGGACGAGAATGACCGTGCCGCCGCAGCCGGCACGGCTCCAACGGAGTTTGCTTTTCCCGCTGCCGTGCCCGATTACGCCGCGGTACCCGAGCCCGAGCCCGATCCGGAGGCGGCCGCCGCGCCGCCGCGCCGCCGGCCGCGCAAGGTCACGCCGCCACCGCCACCAGCGCCGCGTCACAGCGGTTTCACCGCATCCATCGCGTTCGCAGGGGTGGTCCTCGTAGCCTACGGTTGCCTGGCGTGGGTGCTGTTGGCGCAACCGGTGCTCGCCGACCGGGTGCTCGGGACCCTGTCGGCTTTCGCCGATCTGCAGGAATCGGCGTTGCTCGCGCGGCGCTTGGAGCTTTCGACGTTGGACGGTTCCTACCAGCTCATCGGCGATCGCGAGACCGCGTTCATCGTCTCCGGGTTCGCCACCAGCGCCGCCTTTCAGCCGGTGCGCGACGTGATGATCCGCGGCCGCCTGCTCGGGGCGGACGACCTGGTGCTTGCCGAAAAGGAAATCTATTGCGGTGCGGCGACCACGCCCGCCGTACTCGGCGATCTCAATACGCGCGAGATCACCGTGCTGCAGCGCTCCCAGCCACCGCCGCGCTTCGCCATCAATCCGGGCGCTGCCGCGAGCTTCGTGATCGTCTTCATCGACCCGCCCGATGGCGTCGAACGCTTCGCCGCCGAGGTCGTCGCGGCAAGTCCCCTCGCGCGCTGAAGCAGGCGACCCTTCAGGCGTCGTCGCTCTTCTTCGCCGCCTCGTCGTCGTCCTTCTTGGGGGTGATGTCGATCTCGTCCGGCGTCTTCACCGCCTTGCGGAAGCTGCGGATGCCGCGGCCGATTCCGTCGCCCAACTCCGGCAGCCGGCCGGCGCCAAAGATGATCAGGACGATGACGAGTATGATGATGAGTTCTGCGGCGCCGAGTCCGAACATGGGTGTCTCCGTTGCTGCCGTTATAGGGGATGCTCCGGCGGCTCCGCAACACGCGCGGCGCGCTGACTCATGGCCCAGGCTGGTACGGTGCGAGCGCTTGCCAGCCTCCGCCCGGGACCTCCCATAGCAACTGGACCTTCCAGACTTCGGTGAACCGCGCGAGAGAGCGGGACCGGACGATGATGGACGTCTCCCCGCGCGATGCGATCGTCGCGATCCGACTCGACGGACCATCGGGTACGGGCGCGAGCAGGGACACGCCGTCGACGATCAACTCCGTCGGCACGCTGGCGTCGAGCTTGACCCGATAGGTGCGGTTCGCTTCGAGGTCGAGGACTGCGGACCACTCGACGGTGCCCGCATCGATCGGGAACCAATCCGGCAGGGGATCATCGTCGTAACGCTTCCAATCGGTACCGATCACCCGGTGCAATCGCTCGTGATGCTGGATTGCCTGCATCGATTCGCGGGTGTAACGGGCGCGTACGCCAAGCGGTTCTTCGTGTGCGAACAGATGCTCTCCGGGAACTGGAGACCAGTCACCGCCGCCAGCCCTCCAGCGCAGCACGACTCCATCGTCGGGGTTGGAAAGCGAGGCCGCAACCCGAATCGGGTGCCAGCCCTCGGTCAACCAGCGCGCGACGGGCGCGTCCGCGTCGCCCATGGTACCCGCCCAGCTCACGCTCAGCTGTGCCGCCTCGGCGTGCAGAACATATTGCCCCGATGCCGGGATCCACAGCTGCCCGAACCATTCTACGGTTGTCGGGTAGTGCAGATCGGGCGGGGCCTCGAGGCCATGCTGCTCGTCGTAGGCAGGCTGCCTGGCCGGCGGTATCGGGCGCCCACTCTCGGCGCTCGCTGTTGCGATGGCGCGCAGGTTCCGGGTCTGGAGGACATTGTAGCCGTCGAGGAAGAACGCGGTGAGCAGCAGGTTGCCGTCTTTGTCCCGGATCAGAACGTCGCGCACGCCGGGGTAGTAGTAGCGAATCAGCGATCCGAGCTCGGTTTGCGCGCGTGGCACGAAGATGATCGCGTCACCCCGGTGGTCGACGGGCAGCGGTACGACGTCACCATCGAATGGCAAACGGACGATCGCGACGTGCTCGGGCACAGCCGTGACGCAGTGGATCAGGGCGTTGAGAGGATTGCTCCCCGGTTCTGAGCCGACCGCGTATACCGTCGCCTGCTCCTGCTGGCGGCGGATGGTTCGACACATGAAGCTCTCGATATCGGCGTGCTGGATCGCCGGCAGCACGACGAATTGCCGGTGAATCGTGTCGAGCGCCTCGCCGCCGGCGAGTGGCAGTACGACGAGCAGGGCAACCACGGTGGCGGCCCGCGGCAAGGCTTGGCGGACCAACGCGAAGATGCGCGCGAGCAATGCCGCGGGGATGACGCAGGCGACCGGCAGCAGGCCTACCAGGCGGGCGCGACTCGGCGGCCAGTCGGTCAACATGCTGCCGAGAATGAGCAGGCCGAACAGCCACGCGAGCGCGAATAGGTGGCGCGGATCGCGCCAATGACAAAGCATCCAGGCGACGCCGAGGGCGAACGGAACCGCGAGGAATGGGCCGAAGATGGTCAGGTTTCGCGGAACGTCGAAGAACACCCGGAACGAATCGCCGACGTGGGTCGTGAGATGATTGCGCACTCGCACCGAGTCGCCGGCGCGATAGGCGTCGACCAGTTGGTGCACGTCGCTTCGATTGGTGACGTCGGTACGGAACTCGGTGAAGCGCGCGTAGACGTTCGGGAGCATCGGCGCGACGACGAGCGCGAACGCGAAGAGAGCGAGAATTGCGCCGCGAATGTGGCGTTTGAACAGGCCCGGCGTGGTCAGCGCGAGGAACAGTGCCGGCAGCGCGAGCAGTACGCCGTACGATTTCGACGCATGGTAGGTGTGAAACCCGAGAGCCGTCGCATAGCCGAATAGCACGTAGTCGAGAAGCCTGCCGTGTCCGAGCGCCCGGGCGAAGGTGGCGAGAATGAGCCCGGCGACCGCGGCGGAATGGATGTTGTTCAAGCCGATGCGGCTCCAGAACAGGTGTTCGTGATTGATCGCGAGGAAGAGCGCCCCGAGCACCGCTGCCGTACGTCCCCACCAGCGCCGCGCCCAGAAGACGAACGGAACGAGGCTGAGGATGCCGATCAGCGCGGACGAGAGGCGCAGCGAGATGTAGCTTTCGCCGACGAACGGCACCATGGCGTACTGCACCGTGTAGGCAAGGTGGGGAAAGCTGTTCCAACCGAAATTGAACAGGTCCGGGAACTCGTCTTGCCCCCAGAGCCGCAGCGCCCAATTGCCCAAGCGCCCCTCGTCGTTGTCGATCAGGTAGGGGAAGTCGCCGAGATACGCGATACGGAGCAGCGTCGCGACCGTGAGTACCGCGAGCAGGGTGGGCTCCAGCTTGATCCATGCAGGCGGCCCGACCGAGGTGTCGCCGAGCGTGCGTGGTGTCGGCTTGCGGTCGGCCAGTGCGGCGGCGGCGCCGAGCAGAATGACGGCTGCGAGCCAAAGGGCGAGACCGCCGACGTGGTCGTCGAGGTTGCGGTAGGTTGCCGCGCCACCGAGTGCGAGCGCCACGAGCGCCAACCCGACGCTCACAGCGCTCGGGCGTGGGGCACCGCCGGGAACGGCGAGTTGCCGCACCCATTGCCGGTCGACTGGCTTGCTCCGGGCTCCGAGGAAGGCGGCGAAAGCAAGCACGAAGAGGATCCCGGCCTCCAACTCGCGGCCATGGATGAGCGCTTGCTCGCGCCCGAACCAGATACACGCCAGTGCGGCGGCCCCGAGCGCATAGCGTAGGATGCGCCGGTGCGCCGCTTCGGGGCTCGTGCAGCGCTCGTTCGGCAACCCGAACAGGAGCAGCGTCGCGGCGACCGCGAACTCGACCAACGTCTGCGAGAGATCCGTCGTTCCGAGCGCGACGAGGCGCAGGAAGGAATGCCACCCGCAGCCGAAGGCGAGGGCGATCAGGCCCAGCCTCACCCAAGTCATGAAGCCGCCGCGCTGCGCGGCGCTGTCGTTCGATTGCATCCCCCCGGTGCCTCCGCCAAGCGATTCGCTCTCTGCGTGTCGTGGGCGCGCTCAGGCGAGGAGCTGTGCGACCACGCGCGCGAACTCGCGGTCATCGTCGGTGACCACGTTGACGCGGTGGATCGTCGCCCCGGCGGTATGTGCTGCAGCGATGCGTTCGCGGCACTGCGCGACGTCGCCGACGGTGCCGAGGCGTTTGCGCAGATCCTCCGACACGGCCTCCAAGGCGGCGGCGGAGCCCTTTTCCCAGGCTGATTTCACCGTCGCGACCTCGGCTGCGAAGCCGAAGCGTTCGAGCTGGCGGGCGTAGTAGATGCCCATGCGGCCGATGTAGAAAGCGATCGTGCCCGCCTGGGCGCGGATCGCACGTTCAAGCGCGGCGCCGCTCGCGACGACGGCTGCCCCGGGAGCGTGGATGTCGAAGTCCTCGGGCGCCCGCCCAGCCGCACGGATGCGCGCGTGCATCGCGGCGACCTCAGCGCCGAGTTGGTCGATCGGAATCATCGTCGGCAGCCAGCCGTCGGCATGCGAAGCGGTCAGCTCGAGCGCCTTGGGGTTGAGTGTCGCGAGATGCACCGGGATGTGTTTGCGCACCGGCTCGAAGCGCAGCGCGAACCCGCGCTGTAGCGAGAACAACTCGCCCTCGTAGTGCAGCGGTTCGTGGCGGATCAGGGTGTTGAAGATCTCGACGGTCTCGCGCAACCGCGTCAACGACGGTTGGAAAGGCACGCCGTGGAAGTGCTCGATCACCTGTTGGCCGCTGGTGCCGAAGCCGGCGATCATCCGTCCGCCGCTGAGTTCGTCGAGCGTGGCGAAGTGCTGCGCCAGGGCCGCGGGCGTGCGCGAGTAGGTGTTGACGATGCCGGTGCCGAGTTGCACGTGCTTGGTGCAATCGGCCATCAGCGTCAGCAGCGTGAAGCAGTCGCGTCCCCAGGCCTCGGGCACCCAGACGGAGTGGATACCGGCCTGGTCCGCAGCGCGCACCCGGTCGAGGATGCGCTTGCGGTCGAAGTTGCCCTGCCAGTCGACGCCGATCGATAGTTTCACCGCCATGCCGCAGCCTCCCGTGCTCTTCGTTGCCGCGGCACTATCGCCGGTTGTTGCGGCAACGACAACCGGCGGAATGGCGCCGACAGATGCACTGTCTCGGCGAGACCGCTAAGATCCGCGCCAATGTCGGACCGCGCGCGCCTGAGCACAGCTCTCCTGTTCTCGATTCTATTCCACGCTGCGCTCGTGTCGCTCCTCAATGGCGTGCGTCTGCTGAGTGCCGAGATCCCGGCAGCGAGCGAACTGCTCGACATCGATCTGATCGAAATGCCGGCGGTGGCATCGGCGCCCGCGCCGGCTCCCCCCGCGCCGGCTGCCCCCGTGGCGGAAGCTCCGCCGGCAGCGGTGGTTCCGGAAAGCCGCATCGTGCCGATGCCGGAGGCGGGGAGGGAGGTGCCTTCGGAGGACGCGCGCTTCCTGAGCGATCGCGACAACGTCGTGGATGAAGAATCCGTGCGCCGCGGCCCGTCGCTCGACGTGGCGGGTCAGGACGACCCGGGGCAGCAGGAAGAGGAGCAGGCGGCGGCAGAGCCGCTGGCCGAAGACGAGGCGATTCCGCCGCCGGCGGCAGAACCGGTGGCGCCCGTGGAACGGGCTCCGGCGCCGCGGGTTGGTGAACGCAGTGGCAGCGATGCGGAACCCGGTGCGGCGGGTGCGGGCGCACCGCGCACGGCGCCGCGCGACATCGCGCTTGCGGATCTCTTGCCGCGTCCCGGCGACATCGCGCTCGCCGACCCGCGCCCCGCGGGTGGAGCTCCGGCGGAGGAGGAGCCTGCGCCCGCGCGGCGCGACCTCCTGCCAGGGCGCCGGGTGCGCTTCTCGAGCGGCAGCGGTATCGCCACCCTGCTGCCGAGCGTGCGCGATGGCGATGTCACCATGCTCAACACCAAGGCGCACCAGTTCGCGCCGTTCGTCCGGCGGGTGGCGACGCGCGTGTTCCAGCACGTGCAAATCAAGGTGATGGAGTCGGCGCGGCGCGGCGCGGCGGGATCGGGACGCGAGTTCGTCGTCGTGCGGGCGACGATGAGTCCGGACGGCAACTTCCGCCACGCGGTGCAGCGCGAGGCGCGCAGCGAGACGCGCCTGTCGGTGCCGCGGCTGTTGCTCGGCGTGATCGGTCCACGCACCTTCTTCGACGAGAACCCGCCGCCGGGAGCGGTCTCGGGCGACGGCGACATTCATTTCGATCTGACGATCGATCTACGGGTGTGGTCGGAGGACTACCGCGATGTGGACTCGGCGCGACGGGTGCCGCTGACGCAGTTCGAAGGTTATTTGGGGGTGTCGTTGTTGGAGTAGGTGGATCGACAGCGCCGCGGAGTGCTAGCCGGGCTGCGTGCGGCCCGCGTGCTCACGCGGGCGCGAATACTTCGTCGAGATTCGCGGCCGTGAGTAGTCGCTCTGCGTAGAGGTCGAGTTCGTCCGCAGAAGCGCGACGGAGGCGCGCTAGTGCCTTCGCCGGCAGGCGCCCGAAGCGCCGGGTGACGAGCTTGGCGAGAAGTTCGACTTTCCCTTCGAACTTCCCCCTGGCTTCTCCTCTGGCTTCCCCTCGAGCTTCTCCTTTGGCCTCCCCGAGGGCGATGTAGCGTCGGGCGAACTTCGTTTGAAACTCGTATTTGGCGGGATCCATCGTGCGCAAAGCCTTTCTTGCCGCGTCGCCGAGCGAGTCGACGACGAGGTCAGAGTACAGGGTGGCGCGGGCATCGTCGACTCCGATGCTGGCGGTCAGCGCGGCGGCCGCGATACGCAAGGCCGCGTTCGAATCGGGGTCGCGGCCATGCGCCATGGCCGACAAGACGGCCAATTCGGGGTCGCGGCGTGCCGCTCGGGCTGTGGTGATCACC